>Ga0208297_1000064_pt1 | contig 301570 bp, 262 predicted proteins | sample LMS_cellobiose_e_FD_187367 | JGI IMG/M metagenome (GOLD analysis project Ga0208297, IMG submission 187367) | Rumen-fistulated moose microbial communities from Alaska, USA - LMS_cellobiose_enrichment (SPAdes) (version 2) | ecosystem: Host-associated > Mammals > Digestive system > Stomach >...
TTGCACCTTGAGAACTGAACAACGGAGAAGCAAGCAAGCAAAGCGACAGAAAGAGACTTAATTGATGTAGAAGCATTAGTCAAGTCGGGTAACAAGTATCGTAAGAGATACAGGAAGTGGAGCTTGCATAATTCTCGAAGAGACGAGAACCAGACCGAACCGGAAGGAGACTTCCGGGACGAGAGGTCAAGCGAAGAAGGGCGCAAGGGGGATGCCTTGGCATCAGGAGCCGACGAAGGACGTGACAAGCTGCGAAAAGCCTCGGGGAGCTGCAAATAAGCATTGATCCGGGGATATCCGAATGGGGGAACCCACTGGAGCCATACTCCAGTATCCTGCGTTGAATAAAATAGGCGTAGGAAGGGAACGGCCTGAACTGAAACATCTAAGTAGGGCCAGGAAAAGACATCAACCGAGATTCCGCCAGTAGTGGCGAGCGAACGCGGAAGAGGCCAAACCGAGGGTCTTCGGATCCTCGGGGTACGGACAGCAAAAGGGGACGACAGGTTAGGAGAACGGCATGGGAAGGCCGACGAGACAGGGTGAGAGTCCCGTATCCGAAAACCGACAATACCCGGCTGTATCCAGAGTACCGCCGGACACGTGAAACCCGGTGGGAAGACGGGTGGACCACCATCCAAGCCTAAATACTACCTGATGACCGATAGAGGAGCAGTACCGTGAGGGAAAGGTGAAAAGGACCCCTGGCGGGGAGTGAAAGAGAACCTGAAACCTTGTGCCTACAAGCACCGAGAGCACGTTAAAGTGTGATCGGGTACCTTTTGTAGAATGGTCCGGCGAGTTATTGTCACGAGCGAGCTTAAGGCATTCAGTGCCGGAGGCGAAGGGAGACCGAGTCTGAAGAGGGCGTGAAGTTTGTGGCAATAGACCCGAAACCGGGTGACCTATCCATGGGCAGGTTGAAGTGGCGGTAAAGCGCCATGGAGGACCGAACCGACCTTCGTTGCAATGACGGCGGATGACCTGTGGATAGCGGAGAAATTCCAAACGAACTCGGAGATAGCTGGTTCTCCCCGAAATAGCTTTAGGGCTAGCGTTATGTTAGATTACCGGAGGTAGAGCACTGAATAGGCTAGGGGGCGATGAGCTTACTGAACCTTATCAAACTCCGAATGCCGGATAATCGATGCATGGCAGTCAGACAGTGTGAGATAAGTTTCATTGTCGAGAGGGAAACAGCCCAGACCTACAGCTAAGGTCCCGAATATATGCTAAGTGGAAAACGATGTGGGAATGCTAAAACAACCAGGATGTTGGCTCAGAGGCAGCCATTCATTAAAAGAGTGCGTAATAGCTCACTGGTCGAGTGGTCCTGCGCGGAAAATTTAACGGGGCTAAGCATATAACCGAAGCTTAGGCAGTCGAAGACTGGGTAGGGGAGCGTCGTATACGGGGCGAAGCATGATCGGAAGGACGTGTGGACTGTATACGAGTGAGAATGCCGGAATGAGTAGCGAGAATTATGTGAGAAACATGATGGCCGAATATCCAAGGTTTCCTGGGGAAGGTTCGTCCGCCCAGGGTAAGCCGGGAGCTAAGGCGAGGCCGCAAGGCGTAGTCGATGCACATACGGTTGAAATTCCGTAGCCGCCGAAAGCGTTAAGCATGCTGACACATGGGAATAGCCGGACCCCGGCGTTGGTCGACCGGGGCGTAAGGGACCGAACTTAGAGTAGGGAAGCCGGCGATGTTCTGTGGCGAGAAAAGGCATGTGTATTACTTAGGCGCCCGTACCGTAAACCGACACAGGTGGATGAGGAGAGAATCCTAAGGCCGACGGGAGAAGGGTTGTTAAGGAACTCGGCAAATTGACCCCGTAACTTCGGAATAAGGGGAGCCGGCGAAAAGCCGGCCGCAGAGAAATGGCCCAAGCGACTGTTTACCAAAAACACAGCTCTCTGCTAAATCGAAAGATGACGTATAGGGGGTGACGCCTGCCCGGTGCCGGAAGGTTAAGAGGAGGGCTTAGCGCAAGCGAAGGTCCGAATTGAAGCCCCGGTAAACGGCGGCCGTAACTATAACGGTCCTAAGGTAGCGAAATTCCTTGTCAGGTAAGTTCTGACCCGCACGAATGGCGTAACGATTTGGGCACTGTCTCAACAGCCCGCCCGGTGAAATTGAAGTACCGGTGAAGATGCCGGTTACCCGCAACTAGACGGAAAGACCCCATGGAGCTTTACTGTAGCCTAATACTGAGGATTGGTGATGCATGTACAGGATAGGTGGGAGACTGGGAAGCACAGGCGTTAGCCTGTGTGGAGTCATCCTTGGGATACCACCCTTGTGTTACTGGTTTTCTAACCTGGCGCCCTGAACCGGGTGTGGGGACACTGTTAGGTGGGCAGTTTGACTGGGGCGGTCGCCTCCAAAAAGGTAACGGAGGCGCTCAAAGGTTGGCTCAGCACGGACGGAAATCGTGCACTGAGTGTAAACGTATAAGCCAGCCTAACTGCGAGAGAGACATCTCGAGCAGTAACGAAAGTTGGAGTTAGTGATCCGGCGGTATGTGAGTGGAAATGCCGTCGCTCAACGGATAAAAGCTACCCTGGGGATAACAGGCTGATCTCCCCCAAGCGTCCACAGCGACGGGGAGGTTTGGCACCTCGATGTCGGCTCGTCGCATCCTGGAGCTGTATTCGGTTCCAAGGGTTTGGCTGTTCGCCAATTAAAGCGGCACGCGAGCTGGGTTCAGAACGTCGTGAGACAGTTCGGTCCCTATCTGTTGCGGGCGAAGGAGAATTGAAGGGAGCTGTCCTTAGTACGAGAGGACCGGGATGGACGTACCTCTGGTGCACCGGTTGTCGTGCCAACGGCATGGCCGGGTAGCTATGTACGGACGGGATAAGCGCTGAAAGCATCTAAGCACGAAGCCCCCCCTAAGATAAGTTCTCCCATCTCTTAAAGAGAGTAAGGGTCGGTGTAGACTATACCGTTGATAGGCCAGAGGTGGAAGCGCAGCAATGCGTGCAGCTGACTGGTACTAATCACCCGAGGGCTTGACCTTGAACATGCAGGCTCTACCGCTTTGCCGCCTGCCTCCCTCCGTTGTTCGGTTCTCAGGGCGCAAATTGCACCCTGCACAGTTGGTGTTGATTGCGGTGAGGGTCCACCCGTTCCCATTCCGAACACGGAAGTTAAGCTCACTGGCGCCGACAATACTTGTCTGGTAACGGACCGGGAAGATAGGTAGACGCCAACACACAAAGAAGAGACGCATAAGCGTCTCTTCTTTTTTTATCCCTATGGACAGCTTAAGCGGCAGGCTTTTCCAGCCATGCCGCTTAAGTTCGGCTGATGATCCGATTTACTTGAGGCCGTTTTCGTAGGCTTCGATCATCTTCTTGACCATCTGGCCGCCGACAGAGCCGGCCTGCTTGCTGGTCAGATCGCCGTTGTAACCGTTCTTAAGGTTGACGCCAACGGAACTGGCGGCTTCCATCTTGAATCTGTCCATCGCAGCACGAGCTTCGGGGACGTTGATCTTGCTGGACTTGGTAGCCATGATAAGTTGCATCTCCTTTTGTATGATTAAAAACGCGCGTTTTGCGCCTTTCGGGTATAGTTTTACCGTGAAAAAGCGCGTTATGCTTACAAAAAGGAGGAATTTTTTACCGGGCGAGCAAGTCTTTCACGACCTCGCCGGCGAGGATGAGACCGGCGACGGAGGGCACGAAAGCGACGCTCCCGGGCACCGGACGGTGCGAGACGTCCTCCTCGTCGAGACAGGCGTCCGCGTCGGGCGTCAGCGGCGGCTCTTTCGAATAAACCACCTTGAGCGACCGGACGCCGCGCCGGCGGAGCTCGCGGCGCATGATCCGCGCCAGCGGGCAGACCGACGTTTGATAGAGATCTGCCACCTCAAAAGCGGTGGGATCCAGCTTGTTCCCGGCGCCCATGCAGCTGATGATCGGGACGCCGGCGTCCTTTGCCTGCAGCACCAGCGCGATCTTGCTGCTGACGGTGTCGATGGCGTCGACGACGTGATCGTACGCGGTGAAATCGAACGCGCCGGCAGTCTCGGCCGTGTAAAAGACCTTACAGGCGCGGACTGCGGCGCGGGGGTTGATGGCCAGGACGCGGGCTGCAGCCACGTCGGCCTTGTATTGGCCGACGGTCTCATGCGTGGCCAGCAGCTGACGGTTCAGGTTGGTCAGGCTGACCCGGTCGTTATCGATCAGATCGAGCGCGCCGACGCCGCTGCGCGCCAGCGCCTCCACCGCGTAGCCGCCGACGCCGCCGAGGCCGAACACCGCCACGCGGGCGGCGGCCAGCTTTTCCATGTTCTCCGCGCCGAGGAGCAGTTGGGTCCGCGCAAACTGATCCGTCATGATGCAACGCCTCCGAAAGTGTAACCTTGCTTCTCGACAGCCGCCCGGACGGCGGCGATATCGAGCTCGCCCGTCAGCTCCGCGACGACCGTTCCCGTTTCGTGATCGGCTTCGGCGGATGCGACGCTGTCCAGCGCTTCCAGCGCTTTTTTGACCGTCGCTTCGCAGTGGGCGCACATCATCCCGTCGACCTTCAGCGTGACGGTCCTGCCCGCTGCGGGGGCTGGCGCAGGCGCGGCGACGGCAGGAGCCTCTTTCCGCGGCGCGCGGCGCGGCCGGTCATGGGAGGTGTCGCGTATCTTGAGCAGATTGAGCCGCAGAGCGTTCAGACAGACGGTGACGCTGGAGAGACTCATGGCCGCGGCAGCGTACATGGGATCCATTTTCAGGCCGAAAAGGCCCGCCGCCAACGGGATGCAGATGAGGTTGTAGAAAAACGCCCAGAACAGGTTCTGGCGGATGTTGCGCAGCGTGCCGCGGCCGAGCCGCACAGAGGCCGCCACGTCCTCCAGGTCGCTGTTCATGAGGACGATGGAGGCGCTGTCGATGGCGACGTCCGTCCCGGCACCGATGGCGACGCCCACGTCGGCCCGCGTCAGGGCGGGTGCGTCGTTGATGCCGTCGCCCACCATGGCGACGGTGTCATGCGCCTGCAGGGAGCGGATGACCGCCTCCTTCTGGTCCGGCAGAACGTTGGCGATGACCTCGTCCACGCCGGCCTCGGCGCCGATATACTGCGCCGTTTTGTCGTTATCACCGGTCAGCATGACGACGCGGATGCCCAGCGCCTTCAGATGGCGGATCGCCGCGGGGGACGTTTTCTTGATGACATCCGCCACGGTCACCATGCCGAGGATCTTCCGCTCCGCGGCGAAATAGAGCGGCGTTTTGCCCTCCGCGGCGAGCTTGTCTCCCGCCGCGAACAGGGCCGCGTCCGCCTCCGCCGCGCGCTCGATATAGGCGCGGCTGCCGGCGCGGAGCTCCCGTCCGTCCCGGACGGCTTCGATGCCGTTCCCGGGCAGAGCGCGGAAATCCGTCACCTCGCCGGGGAGCAGGCCGCGTTTCTCGCCCTCCGCCACGATGGCGCGGGCGAGGGGATGTTCGCTTTTGGCCTCCAGCGCGAGAGCCAGGTCGAAAAGGGCTTCTTCGCTGACGCCGTCCGCCGGGAGCACGTCCGTCACGACGGGCGCTCCCTCGGTCACGGTGCCGGTCTTGTCCAGCACGACGGTGGACACCTTGCCGACGGTCTCCAGCGCTTCGCCTGTCTTGATGAGGATACCGTTCTTGGCGCCGAGGCCGTTGCCGACCATGATGGCCACAGGCGTGGCGAGACCCAGCGCGCAGGGACAGGAGATCACCAGCACGCAGATGCCCCGCGCGAGCGCGGCGCCCGCGTCGGCGCCGGCCAGCAGCCAGCCGGCGGTCACCAGCAGGGCAAGCGCGATGACCGTGGGCACGAAGACGCCAGAAACGCGGTCCGCGATCCGGGCGATGGGCGCCTTGGTGGAGGCGGCGTCAGACACCATGCGGATGATCTGGCTGAGAGTCGTGTCCTCCCCGACGCGGGTCGCCTGGCATTTCAGATAACCGGAGCGATTGACGGTGGCGGCGCTGACCCGGTCGCCGGCGGCCTTGTCCACCGGCACCGATTCCCCGGTGAGCGCCGATTCGTCCACGGCGCTTATCCCGTCCACCACCACGCCGTCTACGGGGACGCTGTCCCCGGGCTTGACCGCGAAGAGGTCGCCGGGGCGCACCTCGTCCACGTCGACTTCGAGCTCCTCGCCGTCCCGCAGGAGACGGGCCTTTTTGGGTCTCAGCTTGATGAGCTCCTTCAGGGCGCTGGTCGTTCTGCCCTTCGAGACGGATTCCAGCAGCTTGCCCACGGTGATCAGCGCCGGTATCATGGCGGCGGATTCAAAATAGAGCTCGTTGTGATAAAGCTCCATCAGCGCCATGTTGTCGGCACCCTGCGTGACCATGCCGCACATTTTGAAAAAGATGAAGCAGCTCCACGCGAAGGAAACGGCGGAGCCGAGAGACACGAGCGTGTCCATGTTCGGCGCGCCGGAGAAGAGGGAGCGCGCCCCGCTGGTGAAAAACTTCTGGTTGATGACCATGACGGCGGCCGCCAGCAGCAGCTGCGCCAGCGTCAGCCCCAGGTGGTTGTGCGCGAAAAACGGCGGCACGGGCCAGGAGAACATATTGTGGCCCATGGTGATATACATGAGCAGCAGCAGGAACGCGACGGACACGATCAGCCGACGCCGCAGCTTCGGCGTTTCGGTGTCCGCAAGGCCGTCGTCCGCCGCGGTCTGCTTTTGGGCAGCCCCGCGCAGCGAGGCGCCGTAGCCGGCTTTTTCCACGGCCTTGATCACGTCGGCGGCGGGCGCCGTGCCCTCGACGCTCATGGAATTCGTCAGCAGGCTGACGGCACAGGAGGCGACCCCCGGCACGCCCGCGACGGCTTTTTCCACGCGCGCCTGGCAGGCGGCGCAACTCATCCCCGTAACATTATAATGATCCATCATGACTCCTTATCCAGCGGAACAGTGTGAAAAAACGGACAGGGCTCTGTGGAAAGGGCCGATGCCGTTTCTGGCATCGGCCCGAGCTATCTCCGCAAAACCTATAAATTTAATATGCTATACCTTATATAAGTATAATATGCAGGCTTCTGTTTGTCAAGAGGGGGCCCGACAGGGGAAGTTTTAAAAAAAGTTAAAAAAAGACTTGACACGCCGGCAAACCGATGGTATAGTAAACCCATAAAACAGATAGGAATTAAGGGAATTGAATGATCACCGAGACCTATCATGAAAAAAAGGAGCGCAGTATCATGAAAGTGTACAAAAAGATCACCGATCTCATCGGCAAGACGCCGCTGCTGGAGCTGACCAACTATGAAAAGGACAACGCGCTGGAAGCCACGATCCTCGGCAAGCTGGAGTATTTCAACCCCGCCGGCAGCGTGAAGGACAGGATCGCCAGGGCGATGATCGACGACGCGGAGGCCAAGGGCCTGCTGAAGCCCGACTCCGTCATCATCGAGCCGACCAGCGGCAACACCGGTATCGGCCTTTCCGCGGTGGCCGCCTCCAGAGGCTACAAGGTCATCCTGACGATGCCCGAGACGATGAGCGTGGAGCGCCGCAACCTGCTGAAAGCGTACGGCGCGGAGCTGGTGCTGACGGACGGCGCCAAGGGCATGACGGGCGCCATCGAGAAGGCGAAGGAGCTCGCCGCGGCGACGCCGAACAGCTTTATCCCCAGCCAGTTCACGAACGCGGCCAACCCCGCCGCCCACAAAGCTTCCACCGGGCCGGAGATCTGGGCGGATACGGACGGCAAGGTCGACATCTTCGTGGCCGGCGTCGGTACGGGCGGCACGCTGTCCGGCGTGGGCGCGTATCTGAAGGCGCAGGACCCCGCCGTGAAGGTCGTGGCGGTGGAGCCGGCAGGCTCCCCGGTGCTTTCCAAGGGCACCCCGGGCCCCCACAAGATCCAGGGCATCGGCGCGGGCTTCGTGCCGGAAACGCTGGACACGACGATCTATGACGAGATCATCACCGTGGAGAACGAGGACGCCTTCGCCACCGGCCGGACGCTGGCCCGGAAAGAGGGCCTGCTGGTGGGCATCTCCTCCGGCGCGGCCGTCTACGCCGCGACGGTGCTGGCGAAGCGGCCGGAAAACAAGGGAAAGGTCATCGTGGCGCTGCTCCCCGACACCGGCGAGCGGTATCTGTCCACCCCGATGTTCGCCGACTGAGCCGGCGGGATCAGCCCGCGGGCAGCAAAAAAGGCGTACCTGCAGGGCAGGTACGCCGGGCGTAAAGCGCGTCAGATGACGTAGTCGTTGATATCGTGCGCGCGCTGCTGATCCACGATGTCCTGCAGCGTGATCCCGTCCAGATAGTCGTTGACCACCTTGGCGAGCCCCTGCCAGACGGGCAGCGTGGGGCAGGTGGCGCCGCGGACGCAGGCCACCGGGTCCTGGTCGGCGCAGTCCACCGGGGAGAGAGAGCCCTCCGTCAGACGCAGGATCTCACCCACCGTGTACTTGTCCGGCGTGCGGGCCAGCATGTAGCCGCCCTGGGCGCCGCGGTTCGCCCGCAGCAGGTCGGCCTTGTTGAACAGCGGGATGATCTGCTCCAGATATTTCTTGGAGATATTCTGGCGGTCGGCGATCTCCTTCAGGGAGATGTAGCCGGCGTTCTGATGCTCCGCCAGGTCGATCAGCATGCGCAGGGCGTACCGGCCCTTGGTGGATATTTTCACGGCGCGTCACCTCATTTCTGATAAGCCTATAATACCATCTGTTTGATAGGATTTCAAGAGCGAACGCGCTGTCAGCCTTACGATCAGGGCAACAAAGAGAACGAAAAAAAGAGGTAAAAGACCATGAGTCAGTATCATTTCGAAACGTTACAGCTCCATGTGGGCCAGGAGCAGCCGGATCCCGCCACCGACGCGCGGGCGGTGCCCATCTATCAGACCACGTCCTATGTGTTCCGCAACAGCGCCCACGCGGCGGCGCGGTTCGGGCTGGCCGACGCCGGCAACATCTACGGTCGGCTGACCAACTCCACCCAGGACGTGCTGGAAAAGCGCGTGGCGGCGCTGGAGGGCGGCGTGGCCGCGCTGGCGCTGGCCAGCGGCGCGGCGGCCATCACCTACACCATCGAGGCGCTGGCGCAGAAGGGCGAGCACATCGTGGCCCAGAAGACCATCTACGGCGGCAGCTTCAACCTGCTGGCGCACACGCTGCCCCAGTTCGGTATCGACACGACCTTCGTGGACATCCACGATCTGGACGCGGTAGCCGCCGCCATCCAGCCCAACACCAAGGCCATCTTCCTGGAGACGCTGGGCAACCCGAACAGCGACATCCCGGATATCGACGCCGTCGCGGCGATCGCCCACGCGCGGGGCATCCCGGTGGTCATCGACAACACCTTCGGCACGCCCTATCTCATCCGGCCCATCGAGCACGGCGCGGACATCGTGGTCCACTCCGCTACCAAGTTCCTGGGCGGCCACGGCACGACGCTGGGCGGCATCATCGTGGACGGCGGCACCTTCGACTGGAAGGCGAACGCCGACCGCTACGCCCCCATCGCCAAGCCCAACCCCAGCTATCATGGTATCTCCTTCGCGGACGCCGTGGGGCCCGCCGCCTTCGTGACCTACATAAGGGCCATCCTGCTGCGGGATACGGGCGCCGCCATCTCGCCCTTCAACGCGTTCCTGCTGCTGCAGGGGATCGAGACGCTGTCGCTGCGGCTGGATCGCCACGCGGAGAACACGAAGAAGGTCGTGGATTATCTCGCGAAGCATCCGCTGGTGGAAAGGGTCAACCATCCGTCGCTGCCGGAGCACCCGCAGCACGCCCTCTATGAAAAGTACTTCCCCAGCGGGGGCGGCTCCATCTTCACCTTCGATATCAAGGGCGGTCAGGCCGAGGCCCACGCCTTCATCGACGCGCTGGAGATCTTCTCCCTGCTGGCGAACGTGGCGGACGTGAAGTCGCTTGTCATCCATCCGGCCACCACCACCCATTCCCAGCTCTCCACCGAGGAGCTGGACGACCGGGGCATCCATCCCAACACCATCCGGCTCTCCATCGGCACCGAGCATAGTGACGATATCATCGCGGACCTTGAAAAAGGCTTTGCCGCTGTGAAATAAGCCTGCCTGACGATCGTTTTCCCAAAAACCGTATCGGGATAAGCAAACGCTTATCCCGATACGGTTTTTTACGGCCAGAGAAAGGCGACCAGCGCGCAGAGCGCAGCGCCCGCCGCCGTGGGGATCAGAAAGGCGGCCAGCGTCCATTTGACGCTGCCGGTCTCTTTTTTGACGGTCATGAGCGTGGTGGCGCAGGGCCAGTGGGCCAGCGAAAAGAGCATGACGCAGACGGCCGTCCGCAGCGTCCAGCCGCTCCGCAGCAATATGGCGCGGAGCGCGGCTGTGCCGGCGACGGTCTCCAGCGAGCCGGAGGCGGCGTAGGCCATCAGCATGAGGGGGAGCACGATCTCATTGGCGGGGATCCCCAGCAGGAAGGCGGCGAGGATGACGCCGTCCATCCCCAGCAGGCGGCCGACGGGGTCGAGCGCGGCCGTTACCGCGGAGAGGAGCGTGCCGCCGCCGACGCTCACGTTGGCCGCGAGCCAGATGATGAGCCCCGCCGGCGCGGCGGCGGTGACAGCGCGGCCCAGCACGAACACCGTCCTGTCCAGCAGGGAGCGGACGATGACCTTACCGATCTGGGGGCGGCGGAAGGGCGGCAGCTCCAGCGTCAGGGACGAGGCCTCGCCCCGGAGCAGCGTTTTGGACAGAAGCCAGGAGACGCCGAACGTCAGCAGCGCGCCCAGCAGGATGACGCCGGTCAGCGCCAGCGCGGAGACGAACGTGCCGCCCGGGGAGAAAACGGCCAGCAGCGCGATGAACAGGGGAAACCGCCCGTTGCAGGGCACGAAGCTGTTCGTCAGCACGGCGATGAGCCGCTCCCGCGGCGAGTCGATGATACGGCAGCCGGTGACGCCGGCGGCGTTGCACCCGAAGCCCATGCACATGGTGAGCGCCTGCTTGCCGCAGGCGCCGCAGCGCCGGAACGGATCGTCGAGACAAAAGGCGGCCCGGGGCAGGTAGCCCAGGTCCTCCAACAGCGTGAAAAGCGGGAAGAAAACGGCCATGGGCGGCAGCATGACGGACACGACCCAGGCCAGCACCCGCCACACGCCGCCGATGAGCAGCTCGTGCAGCCGCGGCGGCGCGCCGATGAGCGTCAGCAGGCGGGAGAACACGTCCCCCACGGCGGCGAGCAGGGCGAAAAGCCCGTCGGACAGGACGTTCGCGCCCTTGATGGTGATGAAGAAGACGACGGCCAGCAGCGACAGCATGGTGAGCGCGCTGACGCCGCGGCGTGTCAGAAAGCGGTCCGCCTTCAGCTGGGCCCGGTCGGGCCCGGGCCTCTGCCTGACGGCGTGGCGGCAGACGTCCTCCGCCGCGGCATAGAGGGCGGCGACGGACGCGTCCCGCAGCGCGGCCACGGTATACCCGGCGTCGGCGAGCCGGCGCCGGGCTGCTGCCAGCGCGGCGGCGACGCGCGCGTCCGCGGCGAAGTCGAAGCCGAAGGCCTTGCGGGCGGCGGCAAGCAGGCTCTCGTTTTCCTCCAGCATGCGCAGCGCGAGCCAGCGGGCGTTCTGCCCGGACGGGAGGACGGCCGCGAGTGCCGCGGCCAGCGGGGCTGCCGCCTGCTCCACGGCGGCGGGGTACAGCACGCGGCGGGGCGGCGGGGGAGAAGCGGGCAGCGTGCGGATGGCCTCCTGCAGATCGGCGAGGCCGCGTCCCTCCGTGGCGGCAAGGGCCACGGCCGGCACGCCCAGCGCCCGGGACAGGGCGTCCACATCCACCGCGATCGCCTTCCGGGCCGCCTCGTCCATCAGATTGACGGCCACGATGACGCGGGGCGTCAGCTCCGTGAGCTGGAGGACGAGATCGAGATTGCGCTCCAGACACGTGGCGTCGCACACGACGACGACGGCGTCCGGCCCGCCGAAGCAGAGGAAGTCCCGCGCGGCTTCCTCCTCCGCCGACATGGTGAACAGGGAGTAGGCGCCGGGGATATCCGCCAGCGTGTACGTTTTGCCCCTGTAGACGTAGCTGCCCAGCGCGCCGGAGACGGTCTTGCCGGACCAGTTGCCCGTATGGCGGCGCAGGCCGGTGAGCGCGTTGAAAACGGTGCTTTTCCCCACGTTGGGGTTGCCGGCCAGGGCGATGACCTTCTGTCCGGCGTCCGGCCGGAGCGCAAGACCGCCGTCATGCCCGCGGCCGGTGGATAAAGCAGTCAGGCCCACGGCGCGGCACCTCCCACCGAGATACGGGCGGCGTCCGCGTTCCGCAGAGCCACCACGGCGCCCCGGATGAGATAGGCCACGGGGTCGCCGGAGGGGGCGGCGAAGAGACAGTCCACCCGGGCGCCGGGCGTGACGCCCAGATCCAGCAGCCGGCGGCGCATGGCGCCGTCCACATGCAGCGCCAGCACCTCCGCGCCGCACCCGGCCGGCACAGACAGCAGATCGTTTGATACCATGAGATGAGTCCTTTCCTTGTAAAAGCGCTGCTACATACTATTAAAAACGCCGGGCAATGTGATACGGAGCAGATTGACAAATCCGGGCAAATGCTGTAACATCATGGGCAAAGGGAAACTTTTTGGAAGAGGTGCAAGCATGGACATTTTTGAAAAATGCAGGAACTATACGCTGCCCGACGATTATAAAAAGCAGGGGATCTACCCCTATTTCCACGCGCTGGAATCCCGCCAGGATACGGAAGTCATCATGGAGGGCCAGCGCCGTATCATGCTGGGCTCCAACAACTATCTGGGGCTTACCACCTGTCCGGAGGTCATGGAGGCCGGGCTCCGCGCGCTGGAGCAGTACGGCACCGGCTGCTCCGGGTCCCGCTTCCTCAACGGGACGCTGAAGCTCCATCTGGAGCTGGAGCGGGAGCTGGCCGACTATCTGGGGAAAGAGGAGGTCGTGACGTTCTCCACCGGGTTCCAGTCCAATCTGGGCATCATCTCCGCCGTGGTGGGCCGCGGCGATTACGTCATCTGCGACCGGGAGAACCACGCGTCCATTTACGACGGGTGCAAGCTGTCCTACGGGACCATGCTCCGCTACCGGCATAACGACATGGCCGACCTGGAAAAGCAGCTGCAGAAGGTGCCGGAGGGCGCCGGCGCGCTCATCGTGACGGACGGCGTTTTCTCCATGGGCGGCGATATCGCGGATCTGCCGGGCATCGTGGCGCTGAAGAAGAAATACGGCGCGCGCCTCATGGTGGACGATGCCCACGGCTTCGGCGTCATCGGCGCGGGCGGCCGCGGCACCGGCTGGCACTTCGGTCTGCAGGACGAGGTGGACATCCAGATGCTGACGTTCTCCAAGTCCCTCGCCTCGCTGGGCGGCTGCATGGCGGCCAGCTCCGTGGTGGCGAACTACGTGCGGCACAATTCCCGGCCCTTCATCTTCTCCGCGTCCATCCCGCCCGCCAACTGCGCCGTGGCGCTGGCGGCCCTGCGCTACATAAACGCGCACCCGGAGCGGGTGGACAATCTGCAGCACATCGCCAAATACATGCGCGAGCGTATCGCCGCCAAGGGCATCCGCATGCGCATGTCCAACAACGACATCGTGCCCATCATCCCCATCTTCACGTATGAGCCGGTGGAGACGCTGACCATCACGAAGGAGCTTTACGAGGCCGGCGTGTATGTCAACGCGTCGCTGCCCCCGGCCACGGCGCCCCACGAATGCCTCATCCGCACGTCGCTGATGGCGACGCATACCGAGGCGCTGGTGGACGAGGCCGTGGACGTCATCGCCGAGGTGCTGAAGAGGCACAGCATATGAGCGGCGCACGCGTCGCGCTGATCACCGGCGGCTCCAGCGGTATCGGCCGGGCCACGGCGGCCCGCTTCGCCGCGGGCGGCTGGCGCGTCTATGAGATGAGCCGGCGGGATATCCCCCAGAGCAGGGTGACCCACCTCGCGGCGGACGTGACGGACGAGGCGGCGGTGCAGAGCGCGGTGGGTGCCGTGCTCGCCGCGGAAGGGCAGATCGACGTGCTCGTTTCCTGCGCCGGGTTCGGTATCTCCGGCGCGGTGGAGTTCACCCGGGCGGAGGACGCGAAGCGCCAGCTGGACGTGAACTTTTTCGGCACGGTGAACGTGGTCAAGGCCGTGCTCACCGCCATGCGGGAGAGGGGGCGGGGGCGTATCCTCTGCGTCAGCTCCGTGGCGGGCGCCATCGCGATCCCGTTCCAGACGTATTACTCCGTCTCCAAGGCGGCCATCAACGCCTACGCCTGTGCCCTCGCCAACGAGGTGCGGCCCTACGGCGTGTCCGTCGCGGCCGTGATGCCCGGCGATTTCAGCACGGGCTTTACCGACGTGCGGGAAAAGAGCCCCGACGGGGACGACGCCTACGGCGGACGGATCGCCCGGTCCGTGGCGGGGATGGAGAAGGACGAGCGGAACGGCATGCAGCCCGAGGTGGCGGCGGCGTTCCTTTTCCGCCTGGCGGAGAAGGGCAGGGTGAAGCCGCTCTACGCCATCGGCGGGCTTTACAAGTTCTTCACCTTCCTGGGTAAGGTACTGCCCATCCGGCTCGTCAGCTGGATCGTGTATCAAATGTACGCAAGGTAACAGAGGACCGGCCTCCCCGCGCGGGGAGGCCGGTCTTAAAATCGCCGGGAGAAATGCGGAAAGAGTGTTTTCAAGCCGCTTCGTCTATGGTATAATATCCTCAAGGGATCCGTCCCAACTGAAAGGAGCTGAAACTGATGAGATTTACTTTCACCGACAAGAAAGTACAGGCATCGCAGGAGCTCAGAGAGTACGCCGAGAGAAAGATCGGCAAGCTCGACCGTTTCTTCCGGGAGGAGTCGGATGCGTTCGTTACCTTCACCATTGAGAGGGGTCGCCACATCGCGGAGGTCACGCTGAAAAACAACGGTATGTTCTACCGCGTCAGCGAAGCCACCAGCGATATGTACGTGTCTATCGACGCGGCCGTGGCGGATATCGAGCGCCAGATACGCAAGAACAAGACTCGCCTGGAAAAGCGGCTCCGCGCCGGCTCGCTCGAGCGGGAGGTGAGCCAGGAGCCTGCCGTGGTCGCAGACCAGGACGAGGAGGAAGAGCCCGATTTCAAGATCGTCCGGACGAAGCGGTTTTCCATCAAGCCCATGACGCCGGAGGAGGCCATTCTGCAGATGAATCTGCTGGACCATGAGTTTTTCGTGTTCAAGGACCAGAACGAGGGAGACAATTTCGCCATCGTCTACAAGCGGCGCGACGGCGGTTACGGCCTGATCGAAAGCGAATAAAAAGCAAAAAAAAGGCTCCGGTCACGTGCCGGAGCCTTTTTTCAGTATGTGTAATCCACGGCGGCGCGATCCGTCCGGATGGCCTTGCAGAGAGCGGAGACCTCCTTGTGGCGGGGATCGTTCTTATACCGCTCCAGCGCCTCGAAGGACGCGAAGTCGGCCGTGAGGACGGCGTACCAGTCGCCGCCGCCTTCGTTCCGGCGGACCGTGCTGCCGAGGAGCTCCGGTATCACGCCCTGCAGCGCGGCAAGGCGGCGGAGGAATTCGTCGGCGCGGGCCTCCTCGCCGGGGCGGAAACGCCACATCACGATGTGTTTGACCATGGGATACCTCCTGAAGAAAAAGCGGAAGGCAGCGCCTTCCGCTTTTTGTATGGATCGCTGTTACTTGAGCTCGACTTCCGCACCGGCTTCAGCGAGCTTGGCCTTGATGCTCTCGGCCTCGTCCTTGCTGGCGCTTTCCTTGATCTTCGCGGGGATGGCTTCGACCATGGCCTTCGCCTCGGCCAGGCCCAGGCCGGTGATCTCACGGACGACCTTGATGACCTTGATCTTCTCAGCACCGAAGTTGGTCATGACGACGTCGAAAGAGGTCTTCTCCTCGGCAGCGGCAGCCTCGCCGGCGCCGGCGGCGGCAGCGGGAGCAGCCATGGCGGCGGCGGAAACGCCGAATTCCTCTTCAAGAGCATGGACGAGCTCGGAGAGCTCAAGAACGGTAAGAGCCTTGACTTCATCGATCAGGGCAGTGATTTTTTCGCTAGCCATTACTATTTATCCTCCTGTTAATTGATTGTTTGTAGTGTTGTGGTGCGCGGATCATTCCGCGGCGGCTTCGGCCACGGGGCCGTCCTTTTCGGCGATGGCTTTCAGAACGATGGCCAGGCTCGTGATGGGAGCCAGCATCGTGCCGAGGACCTGCGCCTGGAGCTGGGGCAGCGGCGGGATCGCGGCGAGGGCCTTGATCTCGTCGATGGAAACGACGCGGCCGTCCACAAATCCGCCCTTGATCTCAAAGTGGTCAGTGAACTTCTTCGCGAACTTGCTGATGACACGGGCCGGAGCCACGGCGTCAGACGAAAGGGCGATAGAAGTCGTGCCGTTGAACAGCGGGTCGAGCTCGCTGTAACCGGATTTTTCCACGGCGAAGCGAAGAAGCGTGTTCTTCACGACGGAGTAATGGACGTCCGCTTCGCGCAGTTCGCGGCGCATTTCGGTGTCCTCCGCCACCGTGATCCCGGAGTAGTCGACCAGCACGCCGGCGGCGGCATTCTGGATCTTTTCCGCCAGTTCAGCGACCTTAGCCTGCTTTTCGCTCAGGATCTTTTCGTTGGGCATACAATGTTTCACCTCCGTTTATGGATTTTTGTGCGCCCAATAAAAAACGGTATCTCCGCACAAAGACAGAGATACCGGCAGCAAACCTGTTCAGTAAGCTTCCTCGGCGGGATTTACGGCTTTCGCCACCTGCTGTCTTTGGAGCGCCCGTTTAAGATAGCAGATTTTGCCCGCTTTGTCAACGGTTTTGCGCATTTTTTCAGAAAAAACGCAGGAAAAACGCCCCGCGGCGGCACCGCGGGGCGTTTCGTGATCAATCCAGCGTGAAGGTCATCATCACGGGGTTGTGGTCGGAGTAGGCGAAGCCCGTGTCGATGACGTTCGCGGCCGTGACGGTGACGTTGGGGGATACCAGAAAGCCGTCCACGGTCACGACGTACTGCCCCTCGTGATAGGCCGAGTCGGGGTTGCGGCAGGAGGGGACGGGCGCGTTTTCGTCGAGGGGCGCGACGAGCGTCATGTCCGAGCCGGCGAAGACCGCGTCCGGGATGGGCTGGGCCCAGCTGTAATCGGTGTCCGGCGTGCCGAACCAGGCGGGCGAGTCGCCGAGGACGTCCTTGTTGAAGTCGCCGCCGGCGATGCAGTAATGGCCCTTGTCATAGGCGCGCTGCATGTCCGCGAGGAGCATTTGCAGCTGTTCGTTGGCGATGGTGCCGTCCGAGGTGTAGGCGGAGAGGTGCAGATTAAAGAGCGTCAGCTCGCCGCCGTCCGCCAGCGGGATGTGGGATATCGAATAGCACCGGTCCAGGTCGACAAGCTTCATGACGCTGTCCTCGATGGGCAGGCTGCGGCGCAGCGCCGCTTCGATGGGGAAGCGGGAGAAGGTCATGATACCGGCCTTGTTCGCCCCGTGGGGCTGGGTGAAGGGATAGGCGAGGAACGGCGAATCGTAGTTCTGGGCGAAGACGCTGTCGTACCCCGTGAGGGCGTCCGTCAGATAGACGGACTCGTCCACGTGGTAGCTGCGGGTGCCGTCCACGTCCACCTCCTGGATGAGATAGAGATCCGCCGCCTCCCGGGTGACGAGGGCAGCGATGTCTTTCAGGTTCGCGTCCAGCCGCTCGGGCGATTCGGCCCAGGATTGGGTGCCGCCGTCCATGAAGAAGTCATAGTCCGCGGTGTAGGCGCCGAAGCCGATGTTCCAGGAGACGAGCTTCAGCTCCCCGCCGCCGGCGGCGAGCGTGCCCGCCGCCCCGGGGCTGACCGTCAGCGCGAGGTTATCGTCCAGCCGGTGATAGTCGATGAACACATAGGCCACATAGCCGCCCGCGATGAGCAGCAGCGCCAGCAGGATGCAGAGGATCACCTTGACCGGTTTTTTCATAAAAGCTCCTTTCGGGCGGCATATCAGCCGCCGAAAATCTTCAGCAGGAAGCCCGCGGCGATGGCCGAGCCGATGACGCCGGCCACGTTGGGGCCCATGGCGTGCATGAGCAGGAAGTTGGCGGGGTTCGCCTTCTGGCCCTCCATCTGGCTGACGCGGGCGGCCATGGGGACGGCCGAAACGCCGGCGGAGCCGATGAGCGGGTTGATCTTGCCGCCGGAGAGCTTATACATCAGCTTGCCGACCAGCAGCCCGCCGACGGTGGAGAAGGCGAAGGCCACAAGGCCCAGCACCACGATCTTGATCGTCTCCCACGTGAGGAAGCGGGCGGCCACGGTGGTGGCGCCCACGGAGACGCTCAGGAAGATCGTGACGATGTTCATGAGGGCGTTCTGCGCCGTGTCGGAAAGGCGGTCCGTGATACCGGTCTCCCGGAACAGGTTGCCCAGCATGAGGCAGCCGACCAGCGGCGCCGTGGAGGGCAGGAGCAGGATGACGAACGCGGAGACGACCACGGGGAAGATGATCTTCTCCGTTTTGGTCACGTCGCGCAGCTGCTCCATCTTGACGGAGCGTTCCTCCTCCGTGGTGAGGGCCTTCATGATGGGCGGCTGGATCATGGGGATGAGCGCCATATAGGAATAGGCCGCGATGGCGATGGGGCCCAGCAGCTCCGGCGCCAACTTCGTGGTGAGGAAGATGGCCGTGGGGCCGTCCGCGCCGCCGATGATACCGATGGAGGCGGCCTGGTTGCCGGTGAAGCCCAGCAGGATGGCGCCGAAAAAGGCGAAGAACACGCCGAACTGGGCGGCCGCGCCCAGCAGCAGGCTCTTGGGGTTGGAAATGAGCGGCCCGAAGTCGGTCATGGCGCCGACCCCCAGGAAGATGAGGGAGGGATACACGCCGGACTTGACGCCGATGTAGAGGATGTCCAGCAGGCCGCCGTTGGCGAGGATATGGCCGTAGCTGTGATAAAACTCGCCGGCGGGGTCGAGGAACGCGTCCCAGAGCTCCGGCGTATAAAGACCGGCGCCGGGCAGGTTCGTGAGCAGGCAGCCGAAGGCGATGCCCACCAGCAGCAGCGGCTCGAATTTTTTGACGATGCCGAGATACAGGAGCACGCAGGCGACGGCGATCATGAGCAGCGATTTCCAGCCGCCCTCCGCCAGGAAACGGGAGAAGCCGGAGTCGCCCCAGAGCCCCTCCAGCGTTTTGATAACGTCCATGAGCGCCTCCTTACGCGATGACCACGAGCGGCGCGCCCGTATCCACCACGGAGCCCTTGGTCACGACGACCTGGGCCACGGTGCCGTCCCGGGGGGACAGGATCTCGTTCTCCATCTTCATGGCCTCCAGGATCACCAGCACCTCGCCCGTCTTGACGGTCTGGCCGGCGGCCACGTTGACCTTCAGGATGTTGCCGGGCATGGGTGCCTTGACCTGTTCCCCGGCGGCCGTGGCCGCAGGGGAGGCGGGGGCCGCGGGCTCGGCGGCGACGGCCGCCGGCGCAGGGGCGGGCGCGGCAGGAACCGCGGGAGCGTACGCCTCGTATTCGTCTATCAGCATGGCCTCGCCGTTTTCCACCTCGACCTCGTAGGTCCGGCCGTTCAGCGTTACCTTGTATTTCATGTCATTTTACCTCCCGGATGGAAATGAAGCGAAGCTCGTTCAGGGGCTTGCCTGTCTTGTCGGCCACGATGGCCATCAGCATGGCGGCTGTTTTGGGATCCGTATCGTAAAGCTTGAGTTCCCCGGCCGTCCCGGGCGCAGGCGCGGCGGGCGCGGCGGGTGCGGCGGGCACGGGCTCCGCCGCGGGGGCGGCTTTCGTGCGCGCCGTCATGATACGGCCCACCAGCTGGACGACGAACATCAGCAGGACGAGGCCCACGAACACGACCGCGTAGCCGAGCACGGCGGCGATGGCCGCCTCGCCGAGCGGTATTTTGGAGCCGGAAGCAGCGATCTGAGCAAGTGTCGTCATGGTTTACGCCTCCGTGATCACGTATTTCACGCGGTTCTCACGCTTTTCGCGCCGGGCCGCCAGGAATTTTTCCGTCTGCTGGGGATAGCAGATCCAGCTCATGAGATCCTCTTCGCTCTCGGCAAGATCGCCGAGCGCGGCTTTGGCCGCCGCGAAGTCCTCACCGGTGCGGCGGGCGTCCTCCTCGCGGCAGTCCACCGGAGCGTCGCCGGCCAGTATCTGCGTCTGCAGCTCGGCGGAGACGGGGGCGGGCGCGACGCCGTATTCCCCGCGGAAATAGGCCTTGACCTCCTTGGAGACCTGCTTGTACCGCTCGCCCAGCAGCACGTTGGTGACGGCCTGGTTGCCGACCATCTGGCTCATGGGCGTGACCAGCGGGGGATAGCCGAGATCGCGGCGGACGGAGGGGATCTCCCGCAGCGCCTCGTCGAACTTGTCCATGGCGTGCATGTCCTGCAGGTTGGCGATCATGTTGGAAAGCATGCCGCCGGGGACCTTGTAGACCAGCGCGCGGGAGTCGGTGGCAAGGCTCTTGGGATTGATGAGCCCCTCGTCCACATACCGCTGCTTCAGCGGCTTGAAGTAGTCGTTGACCTGATTGATGACGTCCTCGTCCAGCCCGGTGTCGCAGCCGTACTGGCGGAGGGCGTAGAACATCGTTTCCGTGGCGGGCTGGCTGGTGCCGCCGGAGAAGCAGCTCGTCGCCGTGTCGATCACGTCGATCCCGCACTCGATGGCCTTTGTCAGCGTCATGTACGCCATGCCCGTGGTGCAGTGGGTGTGGAGGATGAGCGGCATGTCGCCGATGGCGTCCTTCACGCCCTTGACGAGCTCCTCCGCCTCGAAGGGGCTCATGGTGCCGGCCATGTCCTTGAAGCAGATGGTGTCGAAGCCCATGCTCTTCAGCTCCCGGCACATGGCGACGTATTTATCCACGGTGTGGACGGGGCTCTGGGTATAGCTGATACAGCCGGAGGCGACGGTGCGCGGCGTGGCGTATTTCTTCGCGGCCTCCAGCGCGGTGGCGATGTTGCGGAAGTCGTTGAGCGCGTCGAAGATCCGGATGATGTCGATACCGTTTTTAATGGACAGCTCCACGAACTTTTCCACCACGTCGTCGTGGTAGTGCTTGTAGCCCAGCAGGTTCTGTCCGCGCAGCAGCATCTGCAGGCGGGTGTTGGGCATGTGCCGGCGGATGCCGCGCAGCCGCTCCCACGGGTCCTCGTCCAGATACCGGAGACAGGAATCGAAGGTGGCGCCGCCCCAGCATTCCACGGAATAATACCCGGCGCGGTCCATGAGGGCGAGAGCGCCTTCATAGTCGGCGTAGGGCAATCGTGTGGCCATGAGGGACTGGTTGGCGTCCCGCAAAACGGTTTCCGTAAACTGAACTTTTTTCATCATAACCTCCGAATAATGACGCGTAAAGAATGGTTTCCTGCACTTTTCAGACCGGTTTGGTCTTATATCGATCAGGGGCCGGTGAAAAATGTACGTAGTCAAATGATACCATCGTGAGCAGGAAAATGCAAGGGCGGGCAGACGAAAAATGCGGCGCGGCAAATTCGTTCTTGACGGCGGAAAGCCCGCGGGCTTATAATTACGGTAACGTCAGCACGAAGCTGATATCGACGCGCAGCGTTGCAACCGGCGACAGACAGGTGTACTGCGTAGGTACACGAGTCCTCCGAAGAGGATTCGTGTACCTTTTTGCGTATAGGGCGTCGCTTGATTTTGAGGAGGTTTACCATGGCATGTTTTCTCGTACCCGCCACTGAGGCGGTCGTCGCGACCATCGCGACCAAATTCGTTGCAAAGAAAGAAAAGGAAATGACCGTTGCGCCCATCGGCGATGAGCAGGCGCCGGCGGAGAAGATCCCCTTCTCCCGCAAGCTGAAATGGCTCACGAATCTGCTGTGGGGCGGGGCCGCGCTGCTGGCCTTCGAGCATGTGTGGCACGGTGAGGTGACGCCCTGGTTCCCGTTCCTGACGGCGGCGGGCGACCCGGCGGACGCGGCGGAAATGCTGCATGAGATGGCCACGGCGGGCGTGATGATGGCCGTGCTGGTGACGGCCGTATGGCTCGTCATGCTGGGCGTGGCCCATGTGATCGAGAAGCGGCCGGCAGCGCCGCGGCTCGAGACGAAATAAGGAGCGGTAAACATGACTTTACTGATCACGGTCTTTGCCGCCGTTATCTGCACGGCGATATGGTACAAGAGCGCTCCCGCCCGGGAGATGAAGGTGGGCGTGCTCTGCTGGCTCTTCTGGGGCGCCTCCATCATGTGGCTCGTGGACGCGATCTTCGAGTATGCGGAGCTGCAGGCCGCGTATTTCACCCCCGCGGCGGAGGATATGCTGAACGACGCGTTCCTCGGTCTCTCCGTCGTGGCGCTGGGGCTCATCATCTGGCTCGTCATCCTGCTCGTCAAGGACCCGAAAGGCGTGGTGCGCGCCGCGCTGAAGGGCAAAAAAGCCTGACCGGACAGGGAAAGCGGCCCACTTCGGCGGGCCGCTTTTATTTCGCAGACGCAAAGGGAACACGATCATGAAAACACTTTACATCGACTGCGGCATGGGCGCGGCCGGCGATATGCTGACGGCGGCGCTCCTTGAGCTGCTCCCCGACCCGCAGGGGGCCGTCGACGCGCTCAACGCGCTGGGCATACCGGGCGTGGCGTACCGGTTGGAAAAGGCCGAGAAATGCGGCATACGGGGGACGCGCGTTTCCGTACTGGTGCACGGCCATGAGGAGGGCGACCGCGACTGCGGCGACCATCACCACGACCATGCGGACATGGGCTGGATACGCGATACCGCGGCGGCGCTGGCTGTTCCGGAGGGCGTCCGGCGCAACGTGCTGGCCGTCTACGATCTGATCGCGGCGGCGGAGGCCAAGGTGCACGGCGTGCCTGTTGAGGCGGTGCACTTCCACGAGGTGGGCGCGCTGGACGCGGTGGCGGATATCACGGCGGTCTGCTGGCTGCTGGACCGGCTGGCGCCGGACAGGATCGTTTCGTCGCCTGTCCATGTGGGCAGCGGGTCTGTGCGCTGCACCCACGGAATCCTGCCTGTGCCGGCCCCGGCCACGGCGGAGCTGCTGCGCGGCGTGCCCATCTACGGCGGCGAGATCGCGGGCGAGCTCTGCACGCCGACAGGCGCGGCGCTTTTGAAGCACTTTGCGTCGTCCTTCGGCCCCATGCCCTGCATGGCGGCGGACGCCGTGGGCTATGGGATGGGGAAAAAGGACTTCCCGCGGGCCAACTGCGTGCGCGTGCTGCTGGGTGAGAGCGCGGGCGGGCGCGACACGGTGGCGGTGCTGGCCTGCAACGTGGACGACATGACGGCGGAGGAGATCGGCTTCGCCACGGAAACGCTGCTGGCCGCCGGCGCGCGGGACGTTTACACCGCGGCCATCGGCATGAAGAAAAACCGCCCCGGTACGCTGATACGGGTCATCTGCTCCCCGGAGGACAAAGAGCGGATGGCGCGCCTCCTGTTCAGGCACACCACCACCATCGGCATCCGGGAGACGGAGATGGGCCGCTACGTGCTGGACCGGCAGCTGGAAACGAGCGAGACGCCTCTCGGCGCCGTGCGGGTGAAAAAGACCGCCGGCTACGGCGTCGTGAGAGAGAAATATGAATACGAGGACCTGGCCCGGATCGCGGCGGAGCGGGAGCTGAGCCTTGCGGAGGCCAGGGCGCTTCTGGAAAGGAACACGGAACGATGAAAAACAAACAGATCCTGAAACTGACCTACGCGGCGGTATGCCTGGCGCTGGCGATGGTGCTGCCCTTCGTGACGGCGCACATCCCCCAGGTCGGCAAGGCGCTGAGCCCCATGCATATCCCCGTTTTCCTCTGCGGCTTCGCCTGCGGGTGGCCCTGGGGAGCCGCGGTGGGGTTCATCGCGCCCCTCATGCGGTCGCTGCTCTTCGGCATGCCGGCCATCTTCCCGGAGGCCTGCGTCATGGCGCCGGAGCTGGCGGTCTACGGCTTTTTGAGCGGTCTGCTGTATAAGCTCCTGCCGAAAAAGAACGCTTACATCTACGTCGCCCTACTGATCGCCATGATCGGCGGCCGGATCATGTGGGGCATAGCCCGTGTGGTCCTGATGGGCAAGGCGTTCACCTTCGCCATGTTCGTGGCCGGTGCGCTGACGAACGCGATACCCGGTATCATCCTGCATATCGCGCTGATACCGGTGCTGGTTATGGCGCTGAAACGGGCCAAGCTCATCCTGAACGAATGAACGAAAAAAGACCGCTGACATGCGTCAGCGGTCTTTTCTTTTGTCAGCTCACAGCGAAGCCAGCAGCGCGGCGAGCGCTTCGATATCCGCCGCCGTCGTGGCCCAGCTGGTGACGAAGCGCACCACGGTGTGCTGGTCGTCGTATTTTTCCCAGAAGCTGAAGACGGCCTTTTCCGCCAGCTGTTTCATCCTGCCGTTTTCCAGGATGACGAAGATCTGGTTGGTCGGCGTTTCAAAGGCGAAGGGGATCCCCGCCGCGCGGAAGGCGGCGCGGAGCGCGTCCGCCGTCTCGATAGCCGGCTTGCCCAGCGTCTGATAGAGGCCGTCCGTAAAGAGCGCGTCGAACTGCAGCCCCAGCAGCCGGCCTTTGGCCAAAAGCGCGCCGCTCTGCTTGACGATGGTGAAGAAATGGGGCAGCAGCGCCGGCTCCGGCACGACGACGGCCTCGCCGAAGAGCGCGCCGCACTTCGTGCCGCCGATGTAAAACACGTCGCAAAGGCGCGCAAGATCGGGGAGCGTCACGTCGTTCGCAGGGCAGGCGAGGGCGTAGGCGAGCCGTGCCCCGTCCACATAGAGCGCAAGGCCGTTCTCCCGGCACACGTCGCTGATGGCGGTGAGCTCCGCCAGGGAGTAGAGCGTGCCGAGCTCGGTGGGCTGGGAGAGATAGACCATGCCGGGCATGACCATGTGGTCGTGCGTCTCGTCCTGCCGCCATCTGTCACAGAAAGCTTTGATCGCCGCGGCGCTCAGCTTGCCGGCGGTGTGGGGCAGCGCGAGCACCTTGTGACCGCCGCGCTCGATGGCGCCGGCCTCATGCGTGGCGATATGGCCCGTTTCAGCGGCGATGACGCCCTGATAGGAGCGGAGGAGCGCGCTGATGACGACGGCGTTCGTCTGCGTGCCGCCGACGAGGAAATGCACCTCGGCCTCGGGACAGGCGCAGGCGGCGCGGATCCTGTCGCGGGCAGCGGCGCAGTAGGCGTCCGTCCCATAACCGACGGTCGATTCGAGATTCGTTTCGCAGAGGCGGGCCAAAACCGCGGGGTGGGCCCCCTCCTGGTAATCCGAGGCGAAGGACAGCAGACTCATGGCGTTCATCTTCCTTTCGTGGGTCGATACGTCCATGATACGCCATTTTTCGCCCGGGCGCAAGGGGCGCGGGACGAAGAAGCATGAAAAGAGACGCCGTTTGGTGTTGACATCTGTCTTTTAATTAGTGTACAATATTATTCTCACGCAGTGTGCGTTCAGCGCGGTGGGTGAGCGGCTTTATCAACTGCTTCGGCATAGCCGATGTTGAGTATAAGCAAAAAAATATTGGAGGAAAAGAAACATGAAAAGAACCTATCAGCCCAAGAAACGTCAGCGCTCCAAGGAGCACGGATTCCGCAAACGCATGGCTACCCGCAACGGCCGCAAGGTGCTTGCCCGCCGCCGCGCGAAGGGCCGCGCCAGACTCACCTACTGATATACGAGGGTAACCAGCGTCGCGATTTGATGGGAGCGTAAAGGGTGAATTATTCCGTCTCGCTGAAAAGCAATCATATTTTCAGGCGGCTTTACGCAAAGGGGAAAAGGGCCTCGTCGCCGCGGCTCGTGCTGTACTGCCGGAAAAACGGCTCCGGCGGCAATCGGCTCGGCATCACCGTGAGCGTCAAGCTGGGGCACGCCGTGTGCCGGAACCGTATCAAAAGACGCCTGCGGGAGGTCTACCGCACCAATGAGACGCGCTTCGCCCCCGGGTGGGATATCATCCTGATGGCCCGCGCGCCGGCGGTCAAGGCGCCGTACAGCGTGCTGGAGACGGACGTGCTGCGCCTTGCGGAACAGCTGGGGATCACGCGATGAAAAAGATCCTTATCGCCCTGATCAGGTTTTACAGGAAAAACATCTCGCCCCTGCGGGCGCCGTGCTGCCGCTTCGTGCCGACGTGTTCCCAATACGCGCTGGAGGCGGTGGAAAAGTACGGCGCGCTGAAGGGCTCCTGGCTTGCCCTGCGGCGGCTTTCGCGCTGCCACCCGTTCCACATCAAAGAATACGACCCATACGATCCTGTGCCGTGATACGGCGCGGGGAGATTGGAGAAAATGTATGTCGATCTTAGCAAAGCCTTTTGGTCTGTTGCTGTTGTGGCTGTATAACCTCGTCGGGAATTACGGCCTTGCGATCATCCTTTTTGCCCTTCTGGTCAAGCTGATCCTGCTGCCCTTCATGATGAAGAGCAAGCGCGGCACGCTGAAGATGGCGCGCCTCAACCCCCAGGTCAAGGAACTGGAGAAAAAGCACGGCGGCAACCAGCAGAAGTACAATGCCGAGGTGCAGAAGCTTTACCGCAGCTACGGCGTGAACCCCATGTCCGGCTGCATCTGGTCGCTGATCCCGTGGCCGATCATGATCGCGCTTTACTATGCCATCCGTTTGCCGCTGACGGTCATGATGGGCGTCGACAAGGCGCTCATCGCGGAGGGCGGCGCGATCTACAACGCCCTGCAGTCGCTGGGCTTTGATTTTGGCTCCGTCCGCAGCATTTATCTGGAGATCGCGGAAAGCCAGTTCATCTCCCAGGCGGAAAACTGGCCTGTCTTCTCCGCGCTCAGCGATAAGCTCTGCCAGCTCAACTACAACTTCCTCGGGCTCGATCTGGGCACCACGCCCAGCTGGCGCGTTTGGGAATATCCGTGGAGCGATATGCAGGCGCTGATGCCCCAGCTGGTCATGCTGCTTGTCCCGCTCCTGGCCGGTCTTCTGACCTGGCTCACCAGCGAGGTGAACAAGCGGATCAACCCCCAGACGAACGAGAACGAAGCGGCCAACAGCATGATGATGTTCATGCCGCTCATGACGATCTGGTTCTGCTTCATCATGCCGGCGGCTCTCGGCCTTTACTGGATCGCGAGCTCCGGTTTCGGTATCGTCCAGGACGTGCTGCTGACCAAGTATTACAACCACAAGCTGGATATCGAGGACGCGGACCGTATCGAGCAGGAGATCGCCCGGGAGGCGGAACTGGCGGAGAAACGACGCGCCACCGCCATCCTGAAGGCGGAGAACGCCACCACCGTCAATGAGAACACCTCCAAGCGGAAGCAGCAGAAGCAGCAGAAGCAGGAGCGCACGGAAAAGGCGGCGGAATGGGAACGCCGCAACGCCGGCGAGACCGCGGAAGAGCCCTCCCGCGTGGGCGAGCGGCGCTATGCCCGCGGCCGCGCCTATGACCCCGATCGGTACGCCAGGCCGGCGGATGAAAACGAGACCGCCGCGACCGAAACGGCCGAAGCATACAGCGAAAACGATCAAGAGACCGCCGAGGCGGTGAACGAAGCGATACCGGAGACGACTTCCGGTGATAAGGAGCAGACATGATAAAATCGATTGAAGCATCGGGCCGCAGCATGGACGAGGCGATCGCCAACGCCCTTGAGCAGCTGGGCCTTGAACGTGACGAGGTCTCCGTCGAGGTGCTGGAAAGCGCGAAAGCGGGCTTTCTGGGCATCGGCGGGAAGATGGCCGTCGTCAAGGTATCTTATGAGGTGCCGGACGAGGAGCCGGCCCCCAAGGTGGAAGAGCCGAAGCGGGAGGAGCCCCGTCAGGAGCGCCACGCCCCCCGTCAGGAGAAGAAGCCCGCCAGGGAGAAGCAGCCGGCTGCCCCCGTGGAATGGCCGACGTCGGACGACGCGGACATCCAGGCGCTGTATGATTTCCTGGCAGGACTTTTCCAGCGCATGGGCGTCAAGGCGACGGCTTCTGCCCGTCGCGACGGCGAGACCGGCGCCATCAAGGTGGAGCTGATGGGCGAGCATCTCGGCGCGCTCATCGGGCGTCAGGGCGAGACGCTGGACGCCATCCAGCATCTGTCCAACTATATCATCAACCACGGCCGCAACGACCGGGTGAGCATCAACATCGACGCGGAGAATTACCGCGCCAAGCGCACCGACACGCTGGCCCGGCTCGCCCAGAAAGTGGCCGGCAAGGTGGTCAAGTACCGCCGCAGCGTGACGCTGGAGCCCATGAACGCCTATGAGCGGCACGTGATCCACACGACGCTCCAGGATTATGACGGCGTTTCCACCAGCTCGATCGGGACCGAGCCCAACCGGCGCGTCGTCGTTTCCTATGAAAAGGGTCCCGAAGCCGAAAAGACCGACCGTTATGCCACCCGCGAGTGGAGCTGAAAACAAGGAGGTATTGTGATGTTTGAAACGATTCGTTCCATCCTGGCGTCCCAGCTTGATATCGACGAGGATCAGATCACCCGGGAGACCGATATCATCGACGATCTGGGCGCCGATTCCCTCGATCTGGCCGAGCTCATGACCATGCTCGAGGAGGAGTACGGCTTCGTCGTCACCGAGGAGGAGGTCCACAACCTCCGCACCGTCGGCGACGTGGAGGCCTATGTGGCGGAACACGCTCCCGAAGCGTAAATGGGTAAAATAAAAAGAGGCGCCGGCGGAGGACCGTCGGCGCCTCTTTTGTCAACGTTTGTAGCCTGTTTCAAAATCGATCACGTTGCGATATGCCTCGCCTTTTGCCCAGTGCTCCAGATTTTCGCAGGCGATGTCCACGATACGCTCAAAGGAGTACGGCAGATGGTAACCGCCGGAGACGTGGGGCGTGAGCACCATGTTCCGCTGTTTCCAGAGAGGGTGGTCCGAGGGGAGCGGTTCCATTTCGGCCACGTCCGCGGCGGCCGCCGCGATCTCGCCGCTGCGCAGCGCGTTCAGCAGGACGCTGCTTTCGACGGCGCTCCCCCGGCCGCAGTTGATAAAGAAGGCGGTGTTTTTCATGGAGCGGAAGCGCTCCTCCGTGAAAAAGTGAACGGTCCCGCCCGTGCCCGGAAGGGCGGCGAAAACGACGTCCGCTCTGGGAAGCACCGTGTCGACGTCGTCTGTCAGCACCAGCTCGTCGACGCACGCCGGGCATGCGCCGGGACGGCGCTTCACGCCGATGATATAAGAGCCCATGGCCTTGAGCGTCCGGGCATATTGCAGCCCGATATCGCCCAGACCCACGACCACGACGGTGGCGTCCGCCGGAGAGCAGACGGTCCCGAAATCGCTCCAGAGACACTCGTTCTGCTTATCACGGTACAGATACAGTTTTTTCATCAGCGTCAGCGTCAGCGCGACGCCATGCTCTGAAACGGCGCGGCCGTAGGCGCCGGTCGCGTTGCACAGCACGGTGGAGCCCGCCAGGACGCCGGGGGCGATATAGGAATCCGTGCCGGCGGAGGAAAGCTGCAGCAGCTCCAGACGGTCTGACGCCCTGATCATTTCCGGGGGCACGCAGCCGATGATGACGCTGGCTTCCCGGACCTGGGTCTCCGTGACCTGTTCGGCGGGGACGTACAGCATACGGCAGCCCCGCGCGGCGGCGTCCAGACGCGCCCGCTGGTCGTCTCTGACGGGCAGGATCACCAGCACGGTCTTTTTATGTTCATCCATGGATCGTTCCTCCTGGTTTCGATATGGTTTGCGGTGGGACAGTACTATTATAAATAGAAAGCATGCCGGCGGTCAAGCGCCGGCATGCTTTGTTTTTTGTTTGCGCGGGGGGGAGCGTTACGGGGTGAACACCACGCAGTAGCCCCAGCCGTCCAGCTTCGGCAGCGTGAGGTAGGTGTAGCCGTCGCTCGTCCGGACGGCGGAGGCGGGCAGCGTCCTGCGCGCGCCGTCGTCGCCGTAGTAGACGAAGGTCTTGCCGCTGTAATCGCCGAGCACGCGGACGGTGAGGTCATCGACGGTGTCGTCGAGCGTGCCGTTTACGAGCATGAGCATGAACTTCGAGCGGTCGTTCGGCTGTTTGATCCAGGAAATGACGCGGTCTTCATTCGTGACCTTGACGGGGAGCTGACCGCGGGACATCCATTCGACGAGGCTATCCGTCTGCGCGAGACGGTGCCACGTGCCTAAGTAGTCCCACGGCAGATAGCCGAAAACGGCGACCCGGCCGCCCAGGCTGTTCTCATAGGCGTAGGAAGTGACGCCGGCGACCGTGCCGAACGTGTTTTCCGCATGGGAGAGAGGGATCGCGCCGGCCTTCAGCGTGAAGGAAAAGAAGCCGGTGCCGTACATATAGTGCAGCGTTCCGGCTGCGGCGCCGTTGAGTGACGCGCTCGTGTAGCGCTCCTGCACGTTGCCGTAGCCCCAGCTGAGGGAGCTGATGCCGATGAGGTCGCCGTAGCCCATGATCTTCAGGACGTTGGCCGCGCCGCCATCCATCATAACGCCCTTGGAGAGGATGCTCCGTATCTCCGAAGAGGACAGGCTCTTGACCATATCCTCCGTGATGACGGTGATGCAGCTGTTTTCCTGATAAGGCGTGTAGGGCATGAAGCCGTAGGTGAAGGGCGTGATCTCACGGTTAAAGAAGGCGTGAGCGTCTGCCTTGAAGTAGCGGTTTTCGTAAGCGTAGACGCCATATTCCTCACCATAACCGGCAGTCGCGCCGTAGAGCTTCCATGAATCGCCGACGGTGACCATTTCGTTCCACATGGCGGCGTGGGAGGCGACGGCGTCCATGACGTCCTCATTGCCCTTGTCGGGCGGGACGCTCGCGAACGCGATGCCGTTGCAGCCGGCCATGAGGGCGGCGGTGCATTCCGCCGTGTGGATATGGCCGGACTTGTTGTGGTTCAGCGGCCAGTCTTCGAGCTCATACTGTCTGTCGGCGATAGAGCCGAGCTGGGCCATCTGACCCGCGACGCCGCAGATCTTCGGGATAAAGGCGTCGGGCTGCGTTTCGTTGAAATAGCCGCCGCCCGGGCGCACCTTCACGGCGCCGAGCGCGCTCGCCATACCGGTCCAGTCGCTGAGCAGGTATTCCTGCGCGGGCAGGTGAACCGTCATGAGGCCCATCTTGATGCTCGGATCGACGCCGGCCACGGCGTTTTTGATGATGCCGAGGACCTCTTCGCTGTTCTGCAGGTTGAACGTGCTCCAATTACGGCGCAGTTGCTGATAAGCGGCATCGTCGGGGCCGGTGACCAAAGCGGCGTAGAGCGTGGAACGTGAATAACTCGTGCCGTAACGGCTGTTGAACGCCGCCAGGCAGTCGTCGCAGAAGCAGATGTAGCTGACGTTCTTATCCGGCACGCGGAAATCGTCATCCACCCAGATGAAGTCGGGACCGCAGGCCGCATACGCCGCGTATTTTTTGGCGATATAGGTGCGGTAAGCCTGGGAACGCAGGCAGGGCTGGGAAGCTGCGGTGCGGCCCTGGCAGTCGACTGCTTTGGGAAAGGGCATCGACGGCGCCTGGGAGACGAGGTAGTCGCCGTGGCCGGCCGTCTGCAGCATGTTGATGCCTACGGACGGGAAGCCCATGGCCTTCAGCGCGGCGATGCGCTTCGTCAGGACGGAAGTGTATTCCGAGAGCATGCTGTCCGACATATAGGGGCTGTGCATATAATCGCAGAAGAGCGTGATCTCGTCGATGCTCGAGGCGTATTTGCGAAGGCCCGCGCAGGTGGCCGCGAAAGCGTCGTCCTCCAGCCAGTAGTAGGGGAACATGCGGAACGCCTTCTTCGCGGCAGAGGCGAGCGCCGGCAAAGGCGCCGCAGGCGCGGGATCGTTATACTTCATTTCCTTGCCGGCCGTTTTCACGTCGAAAGCGGCGATGGCGACGGCGACTTCGGCGCGGGTGGCGTCGTCAAGCGGACGGATCCTGCCGCCGGAGGGGAGGAGCATGCCGTTGGCCGCGGCCCAGCCGACGGCAGTCACGGCGTAATCGTCCGTTTTGGCCGCGTCGCTGTACAGGCTGAGATCGCCGGCGGGCACGTCATAATTCTTTTTGACGGCGTAACGGTAAAGGATCACGGCCATCTGCTCGCGGGTCAGGGGATCGGTGGGGCCGAAGCGGCCGTTGTCATAACCGTCGACGATGCCGCTCGCGGCGGCCCAGGCGACGCCGGGCGCGTACCATTCGCCGTCAGGCACGTCGGAAAAGGGCGCGCCGGAAACGGCGGGGGAGCCCTCGATCCGGTGGAGGATCGTCACGATCGTGCCGCGGGTCAGCGTGCCGTCGGGATCGAATTTACCGTCCTCGACGCCGTCCATATAACCCTGTTCCTTTACGTAGCGCACGCTGTCAGCGTAGGACGCGCCCTCGGGCACGTCTGGGAAAGGGGAGGCGGCGCGCGCCGGCGCGGGCGCGGCGGCGAGCAGAAGGCATACGGCGATAAGCAGGGGGAGGATTCGTTTCATAAGCAGGCTCCTTTTGGTCGGGATGCGCGGGTCGTTTGCCGCTAAGGCGGATGAGGCTGTGCCTCATCCGCCTTAGCGCAGGTGGGATAGAGAGTTTACTGGGCGATGTAGCGCGACAGGAAGAGCATGACGTGCTCGATGGTGCAGGTGTTGGCGGGGGAGAAGGTGGTATCGGACGTGCCGTAGGTGATACCCTTTTCCACAGCCCAGTTCACCGCGTCGGCATAGTATTCGCCTGCGGCCACGTCGGTGAACTTGTCGATAACGTTTTCGGCCGCGGGACAGCCGGCGGCGCGCCACAGGAAGGTCACGAACTGGGCACGGGTGACAGTAGTTCTGGGGGCGAAGGTCTTGGCCGTGGTGCCGGTGGTGATGCCCTTGTCGTAGGCCCACATGACCGCCTTGTAGGCGTTGTTGCTCTTGGTGATGTCCTTGAACGGATTGGAAGCGGAGCCGCTCTGATTGCCGCTCACGAGCCAGAGGAAGGTGGCGGCCTGCGCGCGGGTGCAGTTGGTGCCGCTCACTTCGTAGGACATCGTGTTGGACTTGATGATCCTGCCCTTGTCGGCCCAGGAAGAGGCGCCGGGCAGGTTGCCGTTCGTCAGTTCGATGTTGCCGAGACGGTTGAAGATCGCTTTGGCGGCAGGGGCTTTCGCCTTGTTCGCGCCGAAGATGCAGTTCTCCGCCTTGAGCAGGTTGGTGTCCTCATAGATCGCGCCGCCGACAGAGCCGGTCGCGCGGTTGGCGTAGAAGATGCAGCTGGTCAGCATGATGGGGCCGTCGATGCCGAAGATGCCGCCGCCCGAGCCGCTGGTGTTGTACATGAAGGTGGCGCCGGTGGCCGTGAGCGGGGAGGCGCCGTTGACGAAGATGCCGCCGCCCATGTTCGCTTTGTTGCTCTGGAAGAAGGCGCCCTCGACCGTGAGAGGCGCCTCATAGGAGAACACCGCGCCGCCGTTCCACTGGGTAGCCGTGTTCTCAACGAAATTGTTGCGTTTGAGCGTCACGCTGCCGTAGCCGAGGAAGAGCGCACCGCCGGATTCCGCAGCCGTGTTTTTCGTGAAGCTGTTGCCCTCATACGTGGCGCCGATCATCGAATAGATCGCGCCGCCCGCGGCGGAGGCCTTGTTGCCGGTGAAAGAGGCGTTCTTTGGGGCGAAGCCGGCCGCGTCGCCGTTGATGTAGACCGCGCCGCCGTTGGCAGCCGTGTTGTTCTTATAGGTGCCGCCGTCGATCACGAGATCGGCGCCGAAGTTGAAGACCGCGCCGCCGTTGTAGGCGGTGGCGGCGTTGCCGTCGAACGTGTCGTCCTTGAGCGTTACCGTGCCGAAGCCGGCAAAGAGCGCGCCGCCGGATTCGCCGGCCTTGTTCTTGGAGAAGGTGTTGCCTTCATAGGTGCCGCCGACGAGCGTATAGACCGCGCCGCCGTTGCAGGGGGCCTCGTTGCCGGTGAAGTAGCTGCCGGTAATATCGAGAGCCTTGGCCGCTTCGTTGGTGAAGACCGCGCCGCCGTTCTTGCCGGCCTTGTTGCCCTCCAGCGTGCAGTTCACGACCGAGACGGACGCGCCTTCATTCACGTAGATCGCGCCGCCGGAGGCTTCTTCACCCGTGACGCTGTTGTTCAGGAAGGTGGTGTTCTCGACCTTGGTGGTCCCGCCCTGCGCGTAGAGCGCGCCGGCGAAATAACCTTCCGCGCTGTTGCCCTCGAACAGGGAGCCGGTGATGACGGTCTCGTCCGCCATGGTGTAGATGGCGCCGGCTGTGTTCGGAGCATAGTTATTGATGAATTTGCAGTCGGTCACCGTCAGCGGGGCGGCACCGTTCGCGCAGATAGCGCCGCCGAGGTCGGTAGTCTTGTTGTTTTCAAAGGTGCAGCCCGTGACCGTGGTCGGGCCGGCGTTGAGGATGCCGCCGCCGGTCGCGCCGACATTGTCCTTAAAGACACAGTTCACGGCGTTGACCGTGCCGCCGGGGCTGTAGATGGCGGTATAGGCTTTTTCCATCGTGAGGTTCTCGACGTTCAGCGTGGCGTTCTTGGCGACGTTGAAGATCGTGTAGACGCCGGCGCCGGAGATCGTGACGCCCTCGTCGGCGACGATCGTGGTGGCTTGCTTGATAGAGATCGTGTCGGTGATCTCGATGTCTTTGGTGATCTTAATGGCCTTGACGCCCTGCTTCACAGCGGTGGTCAGCCCGGAATAGCTGTTGACCTCCGTCGCGTTGGGGATGGAGTTGGCCATCATCTTCGCGCCGCCGCTGGTCCAGCTGGTGTTGGGGTTGAACGAGCCGCCGGTCATCGAGATGGCGCCGGCGCCGTCCGCATAAATATCGCTCCCGCCGGGAGCCGCGGACGAGTTGCCGGTGAAAATGCAGTTCGTGCCGGTCACGTCGCTGTTGGCTGTGAGGATCGCGCCGCCGACAGCGCCGGGCGTGCTGTTGTTCTTGAAGGTGTCGTTCGTAAGCGTGACGCCGCCGTCCTTCGCGAAGACCGCGCCGCCGCAAACGCCGGCCGAGTTGCCGCTGAAGGTGGCGTTCGAGATGGTGACGGTCGCGGCGTTGTCGGCGTAGATCGCGCCGCCCGCGCCGTTCGTGGCGTGCATGGCCTGGTTGCCGGACCAGGTGCCGCCGTTCACGTTGACCGGGCCGCCCCAGGAGTAGACCGCGCCGCCGTTATAGACCGTGGCGGCGTTGTTGCTGACAGTGCAGTTCGAGAACGTCGCGGTGCCGGTGCCGTTGAAGACGGCGCCGCCGCTCGCGGCGCACTGGTTGCCGGTGAGCGTGCAGTTCGTCATCGTGAGATTGCCGCTGGGGATGTAGATGGCGCCGCCGGAGCCGGCCGCGATATTCTCCGTGAACGTGCACCCGTTAAAAGAGGTCGTCGCCGCGTTGGTACTGACGGCCGCGCCGTTCTGGGCGTAGTTGAGGTTAAACGTGCAGTTCGTACAGCTCAAAGTGCTCACGCCGATGGTGCGGATCGCGCCGCCCTCAGTCGTCGGCTGCGGAGCGCCATAGGTGTTTTTGTCGAACGTGCACCCGCTGCAGGTCACGGAGGAGATCCCGCTGGCATAGATCGCGCCGCCGCCCTCGCTCGTGCCCCAGTTGCCCTCGAACGTGCAGTTCGTGAAGGAGGCGCTGCCCGTGCCGTACAGGGAGAACGCGCCGGTCGAGCCCGTGCCGTTGCCGCCGCCCGTCAGGTCGCCGATCTGGCAGCCGGAAGCGGTCACGTTGCCGCAGCTGGAAAGCAGGACCGCGCCGTTGGTGCCGGCGTTCGCCGTGAACTTGCAGTTCGTCAGCGTCACGGCGCCGCTTCCCGCGTAGATCGCGGTGGAACCGCCGGTGAGCCAGACGCCTTCCAGCTCCAGATCAAAGTCGCCGGCGTTGATGAGCGTGAAGCTCCAGTCGCCGCTCAGCTTCGTCGTGCCGCTGCCGACCAGCTTGGCGTTTGCCGCCAGATACAGCGAGCCGGTGATCGTGATGTCGTTGTCCAGTTCGATGAGAGGTTCCTGTGCCGCCAGGGCGGCGGTAAGGCTCGCTTCATCTGTTACGTGGACCGCCGCGGCCTTCGCAGGCACGGGGGCCACCGTCAGCAGCATCGCGCAGATGAGGGTGATGCTCAAGATCGAGGGAATGAGTTTGCTCTTTTTCATCCAAGTCCCGCCTTTCTGGTCGAAAATGCTGTGTCGTGTGGATAAATTGCTCCACACTACCTATATTATAAAAAAGTGCCGGTGAAAAAACATTAGGCAATCTTTGTGATAAATAGGTATTTTTTACTCTTACCGCGGGGCGGGATATGAAAAGACCGCCCCGGCGCATGCGAAAGGCCGGCGCGCAAAAGCGTGCCGGCCTTTCGTGTAAAGGAAGATTGCAGGACAATAACGATCAGGATCTCTTTTTCTTGATGATGGCGTAAGCGCCGCCGCCTACGGCCACGACGGCCGCCGCGATGCCGGCGATCAGACCGCCGTTGCTCTTCTTGGCGGGCGCGGGCTCAGGCTCCGGTTCCGGTTCGGGTTCCGGCTCCGGTTCGGGCGTGGGCTCGATGACAACGGGGCCGTCGTCAACGGGGGGCTCCGTGGAGGGCTCCGGCTCAGGCAGGAGATCGTCGCCCGACAGATCGGGGGCGACGTACGCGCCCAGATCGGCCACGACGGCCTCGCCAGTGACGCTCTTCGCCGCGACGGCGTTGGCGCTGCCGCACATGTCGCCGTTGGAAAGCACGCCCTCACCGATGGTGAGCGTGGCGTCCTCGCCGTAGAAGAGCACGCCGTCGTTCTTCGCGCCGTTGGCGTGAGAGGCGATGTTGTAGATGGTCACGTCGTTCGCGCCCTTGACAGCGATCGCCGCGCCCTTGTCGGTGGCGTAGTTGCTGGTGAAGGAGCAATCGGACACGGAGATGGGCCGGCCGTTGTTTTCGGATTCGTACCAGATGGCGCCGCCGCAGCCATCGATGTTGTCGGTGCCGGCCACGTTCTGCTCAAACGTGCAGAAGGAGATGGCCTGGTCGTAAAGGCCGTGGATGGCGCCGCCGTTGTAATAGGCGCGGTTGCCGGTGAACACGCAGTTGTAAAGCGTATCCACGCCGGCCGCATAGATGGCGCCGCCGGAGCCGGCCGCGATGTTCTTCGTAAAGGTGCAGCCGTCGGCGGTCACGGGCGTCCAGGTGTAGATGGCGCCGCCCAGCGTGGCGGTGTTGCCCTCGAACACGACGCCTTCCTTCAGATAGACGTAAGAGAGCGTCGTGCCGCAGATGGCGCCGCCGTAGTCGGTGGAGGAGTTGTTCTTGAACGAGCCGCCCGTCACGGTGATGGAGCTGTCGCTGTCCAGATAGATCGCGCCGCCGGTGGAGTAGCCGCTGCCGGAGACGGAGGTGTTGCCGATGAAGTCGGAATTCTCGATCACCATGTCGGTATCCCAGTAGTAGATGGCGCCGCCGTTATACTCGGTGGCCATGTTGTTCTCGAACAGGGAGTTTTTGATGATGATAGGGCCGGTCGCGCCGAAAATCGCGCCGCCGCTGTTGGCGGTGGTGTTGTTGCGGAAGGTGCAGCCGGTGATCTCCACGGGGTTCTCGTCCCACAGGCAGATGGCGCCGCCCTGGATGGTGGAGATGTTGCCGTCGAACACGCAGTCGTTCAGGATGAGCGCGCCGTTGCCGCCGCCGAGGATGGCCGCGCCGTACTCATTGGTGGCGAAGTTGTTGAGGAATTCGGTGCCGTTCGCGGTGAGCGTGCCCTTTTCCCAGTAGAGGGCGCTGGCCGTCGAATTCTGGATCACGCAGTTATTGAGCGTGATGTTGCCCTTTTTGCTGGTGTTGATGGCGGTGGCGCCGGAATCCATCGTCAGGTTCTCAACGGTGATGTCATAGCCCTTGGCCCCGATGAGGGCATAGGTGCCGTCGCCCTTGATGGTGACGCTCTTGTCGGCGCCGCGGATAACGGCCGGCGCGGACAGCTCCACGTTCCACTCAAAGAAGATGTCGCCGGTGATGACGATCTCTTCCGCCTTGTTATCCAGCGCGTCACAAAGGTCCATGAAGTCGTCGACTTCCACGGGCGCCGCGAGGGAGGTCATCTGAAGGCAGAACGCCACCGTGAAGACGAGGGCGACGGCGATCAGAACGGACAAAGTTCTCTTTTTCATATCGAAACCGCCTTTCATAGTGGATGGGAAAAGCCCGGCCTTCCGGTCCGGTATTTTCATTGTAGCAAAAGAAAAGGAAGAGCGTATCCCGGTAATACTTTGATAAAGGTGGGGATTTGTTTACACGAGAGCGTCTCTCATGACCAGAACGCCCGCGCCGGGATCCTCGACCACGGGGTAGAAACGCGCCGTTTCCATGAGGCCGTGCTCATAGTCGGGGTCATTCGGCGCGTGGAACGTTATCATCAGCGTGCCGTCCCGCGTGAGGAAGGTCATGGCGTGGCCGCCGTTTTCGTTCGTCGGGGAATTCGCCCTGTTATAGAGTCTCGCATCCTGCACCGTCCACGGGCCGGTAACGCTCGAGGCCGTCGCCGTGCCGACGATGTAGCCGCCCGAGTCGGCGCCTGCCCAGAGCATGCAGAGACTGCCCGAGCTCATCGTGTAGATGTACGGCGCCTCGCATACGGAGGTTGTCGCCCAGCCGAGGCCGGCAACGGAAAAGAGCGGGACGGGATCGGAGATCAGTTCGGTCAGATCGTCCGAGAATTTGGCCGCCACGATCGTGACGTCGTCCAGCGCGTAGAGACACCACGGCTGACCCTCGGGATCGATGTAGAGCGTGGCGTCAAGATCGAAGCTGCCGCTCGTGAAGAACTCGTCGGAGATGCGCTCGAAGGGGCCGAGCGGGTTGTCGGCTCTCAGCGTGGCGCAGCCCAGCACGCCCGTGGACTGGTTGCGGTAGGTCACGAGCATATAGAACGCGTCGTTGTAGTAATAGACCTCCGGCGCCCAGAAGTAATCGTACCCCGTCCAGTCGATCGCGGGGGCGGTCACGTCGTAAGCGCCGCTCCAGTGCACGAGGTCGGTGCTGGCGTAGCAGGAGAAGCCGCGGTCGCCGATCACGGGAGAGATGATGTTGGAGCCGTACATGAAGTACACGCCGTCGCAGAGGATGACGAACGGGTCGCGGATGTAGAACTCATCCGCCGTGCGGAGATAGGAGAAATCAAGCCTGGCAAGATAGGACTTATCCGCCAGACGGACGCCCTGCTCGCCCGGGGCGAGCGGCACGATCGTGCGGGAAAGGTCGACCGGGTCGGGATCGGCGAAATACGCCTCGGCGGCCTGGTTGTAGCGATAGAGCGCCATCATGGCGTACTGCAGGTTCTCGTCGGACGAAGCGCTTAGCGCCCAGTAGGCGTAGCCCATCGGGCCATGGTGCGCGGTCGCGGTCGCCGCGCCGTTGTCGATCGTGATGTCGTACAGTTCGTCGAGATCCTGTGCCGCGATGTTCTCGACCGCCACGTAGTAAAGGCCGTGGGCGGTGCGGACGTCCAGCGCGTTTCCGCCGCAGGTGATCGAGAGGGCGGAGACGTCGTCAGACTCGAAATAGAGGCGGAAGGACGTTTCGTTTTCAAGCACGAGCGTTGTATAGCGGAAGGTGAAGTGGTCGATGTTCGAGGGGACGGTGTAGGCGAAGCCGGAAAGGTCGCCCGCCGTGACCGGCGTGAAGCCGGCCGCTTCGGGCCGCGCGCCGGCGTAGCCCTGATCGCGGACCGCAAAATAGTGCTTCGCATAGGCGCAGTAGGCCGTCATGTTCTTCGCCAGCTGACGCATGCCGGCAGAGCCGGTGCTCTGCGCCTCGGTGAGGCAGGCCGCGAGAGAGTAATCGTAGCCGGCGTCGCCGTCGACCGCCGCGCCGAGGTTATCATAAAAGTCAACGTAAGCGTCGGCGGAGATGTTCTTGATCTTCATGGTGAAGGTTTTGTCGTAATCCTTGGCGACCGTAGTGAGCGGGAAGCCGAAAACGGTATAGGGCGTCGCGTCACGGTATTTGGTCGCGGGCGTGACCGCGCTCACGAGTTTGCTGTCGACGAGCGTCGCGCCGTCCCAGAACTCCACGCGGTAGTCGGAGGAGTCGGCAATGACCGCGCTGCTGAGCACCAGGTAGGTGTTCATGCCGATCTGGCCCTCGAGCGTCATCGAGTGGCCGAAGACCTGTGCGTCAGGCCCGGTGAGGGAGGCGTTTTCGGGCGGGTAGACGGGATCGGCCGAGTTGCCCGTAAAGATACAATAGGTGCCGGTGAAGGTGCCCGTGTTGAGCGTGACCGCGGTGTCAACCGAGCCGCCGTTGTTGTTGGTGAACGTGCAGTGGTCGGCGGTGATCGAAGCGGCCTGGTCGCATTTGATCGCGCCGCCGTCGCTCGAAGCGGTATTATTCTGGAACGTCACGCCGTTCAGCGTGATATCGCCCGCGCAGCGGTCATAGATCGCGCCGCCCGCCCAGCTGGCCGTGTTGCCGCTGTACGTGCCGCCGTTCACTGTGAGCGTTACGGTGTCCGCCGCGGTCTCGCCGACGGTGATCGCGCCGCCGCCCACGGCGGTGTTGCCCGTGAAGGTGCAGTCCGTGACCGTCGCCGCGCCCGTGCCGGAGACGTAGAGCGCGCCGGCCGTGGCCGCCGCATTCGTCGTGAACGTGCAGTTCGTGATCGTGGTTGTCGCCGCGCAGGAGCTGACGGCGGAGCCGTTCTCACCGGTGTTGGAGGTGAACGTACACCCCGTGCAGGTCAGCGATGTGATGGTGTAGGCGTAAATACCGCCGCCTCCCACGCTCGTGCCCCAGTTGCCCTCAAACGCGCAGTCCGTGAACGAGGCGCTGCCCGTGCCGTAGAGGGAGATCGCGCCGGTCGCGCCGGTGCCGTTGCCGTCGCCGGAGAGGCCGCCGATCTGGCAGCCCGTCATCGTCACGTTGCCGCAGGAGGAGAGCACGACCGCGCCGTTCGAGCCGGCGTTCGCCGTGAACTTGCAGTTCTGCGCCGTCACGGCGCCGGTGTTGGCGTAGATCGCGGTGGAGCCGCCGGTGATCCACAGCCCTTCCAGCTCGAGATCGAAGCTGCCGGTGTTGATGAGCGTGAACGTCCAGCTCGTACTGTAGAGCTTCGTCGCGCCCGCGCCGGTCAGCGTCGCGTCCGCCGAAAGGAACAGCGTCGAGGTGATCGCGATATCGTTGTCAAGCGTGATGAGCGGCTCGTTCGCCGCGAGCGCGGCGGTGAGCTCCGCCTCATCCGTGACATGAACGGCCGCCGCTTTCGCAGAGGGCGCCGCCGCCGTCATCATCGCGCAGACGAGCGCAAAGCTCAGAACAAGGGACAGCAGTTTTTTCATCGGGATCCCGCCTTTCCTGTCAGAATAGTCGATCGTATCGGTTTATCAGCCGTTGGTATACAGGACGCAGTTGCCCCAGCCGGTCATGCCGGGGATCTTGATGGTCGTGTACCCGTCCGCCACGGTGGCGGCGGAGGCGGGGATCGTCGATTTGACACCGTTTTCGTCGTAGTAGGTGAAGTCGCCCTTGTATTCGCCGAGGATGCGTACTTCCAGCTCGTCGATGTTCTCCAGGCTCGCGGAGATGAGCATGAGCATGAACCGGGAGCGATCCTCCGGCTGTTTGATGTACGATGCGACGCGCGTGGCGTTCAGCACGCGGACGGGGTTCTGACCCTTGGTGAGCCACTCGATGAGGTTGTCGCTCTGCTCGAGATGCTGCCATGTGCCGAAGTAGCTCCACGGTTCGAGGCCGAACACGGCGACGCGGCCGCCGAGCTCGTTTTCGAAGGAGAAGGAGGTCACCTTGCCGTCTTCGAAAGCGGTGTTGTTGGACACGGCCAGTGCCTCGGCGCCGTCGACCAGCTTGAAGTCGTAATGGCCGCGGGCGTAGACGTAGCGGTAGGTGCCGGCGGCCTCTCCGTTGAGCGCATTGTCGGTATAGCGCTCGTTCACGTCGGCGTTCTTCCACGTGGCGCGGCTCGCGCCGACGTAGTCCTCATAGCCCATGGAGATGAGGTGGCGGGCGGCGCCGCCGTCCATGATGACGCCCTTGGAGAAGATCTCCTCGATCTCCTTCTGCGTCAGGGCGTTCGCCATATCCTCCGTGATGAAGGTGAGACAGCTGTTCTCCTGATAAGGCGTAAAGGAGCAGTAGCCGTTGGAGAAATAGGTCAGCTCCTGGTTGTAGAAGCTGTGGCCGATGGTGGAGAAGTAGTGCCCCTTGTCGGCGTAGATGTCGTAATCGTAATCGTAGAGCGCGGTGGTGCCGTAAAGCTTCCACGAATCGCCCACGGAAACGAGGTCGTTCCACTCGGCGGTATGCTCGCGGATGGCGGTCATCACGTCGTCGTTGCCCTTGTCGGGCGGGACGCTCGCGAAAGCGAGGGCGTTGCAGCCGGCCATGATCGCCGCCGTGCATTCCGTTATATGCATCTTCGCGGATTTATAGTAGGTCTGGGGGAAGTCCTCCAGCTCGTACTGTCTGTCGGGGATGCCGAGCAGCTGCGTGTTCTGCAGGGCGACGCCCGCGGTCTTTGTGAGCATCTCGGCGGCATACGTCTCAGTATGGTTGCCGCCGCCGGGGCGCGTCATGTCCGCACCGAGCGCCTCGATCATGGGGGCGTAGTCGCTGAGGATGTAGGCGTTGGCGGGGATATGCACCGCCATGAGGCCCATCTTGATGTCCGGGTCGACGGAGGCGACCGCGTCCTTCACGATGGAGAGGACGTCGCAGTAGGATTCCAACACGAACGAGCTCCACGCTCTGCGGACGACCTGCGCGTTCTCGTCGTCCCCGTCGCTTGACAGCGTATCCACGAGGTTCTTGCGGTTGGTGCGCAGGTTGTATCGGTCGCAGAACTCGGCGATGCAGTCGTCGCAGAAGCAGATGTAGCCGGTCTCCGCGATGCGCGTATCGTCGTCGACCCAGATGAAGTCGGGGCCGGTCTCGGCGTACGCCTTGAACTTCTTGGCGATGAACTCACGGTAGCTCGCGTTCCGCGGGCAGGGGACGGTGGCGGGAGAAGCGCCTGTGTAGTCCACCTCGGCGGGGAACGGCATGGCGGCATTGACGTCGATGCCGTAGTCGCCGTGGCCGATGGTCTGCAGCATGTTAAGGCCGACGGATTCAAAGCCGAGCTCGCGCAGGCGCGCGATGCGCTTCGTCAGGATGGAGGTCCACTCCTCCAGCATCTCGTCCGTCATATAAGGCTCGTTCATCTGGTCGCAGAAGAGCGTGATCTCGTCGACGCAGTCGGCGTATTTCAGAAGCCCCTCGCACGTGGCCTCGAACGCGTCGTCCTCCAGCCAGTAGTAGGGGAACATACGGTAGGCCTTCTTGGCGGCGCCGGCCGTGGCCGGCGTGGCGGAGGAGCTCGTGCCGTCCTTCTGCGCGTCGGTCTCCGGCTGCGCGGTCGCGGCGGAGCACCCGGCCAGGAGCAGGATGAGCGCCAGCATCAGCGCGACGATTCGTTTTGTTTTTTTCATGTTTGCCTCCTGTTGTTAGATAATGCTTTTAAGGTTCGTTTACGATCACGGTGAAACGCCAGCTTTCGATGGCGGGCAGCGTCAGCGTCGTATAGCCGCCGGCCGCTGCAACGGCGTCCGCGGGCAGGATCGTTTTATTCCCCGCGTCGTCATAGGCGTAGAACGTGCCGGTGAATTCGCCGAACAGCCGAACTTGCAGATCGTCGACGCTGTCGTCGAGCGAAGAGGGGACGAGCATGAGCATGAAACGGTCGCCGGCGTCGTTTTTCTTGAAGAGCTGGAAGATCTGGGTGTCGTTCATCACCCGGCAGGCCATCTCCCCGCGAGAGAGCCACTCAAAGACGTTGTTGAGCAGGAGCGTGTGCTGCCACGTGCCGGAATAGCTCCACGGCAGGCAGCCGAACACGGCCACGCGTCCGCCGAGCGAGTTTTCGTAAACGTAGGCGGTCACATCCTTCAGCGGGGAGAAGTCCTGCGCGCTCGCGGCGACGGCCAGCGGTTCCGCGCCCTCCAGCAGGCGCAGATACGTCCAGTAGCCGCCGGCGTACATGTAGCGGCAGGTGCCGGCTGCGGAGCCGTTCAGCGCGTGATCGGTGTAGAGCTCGCAGACGTTCCGCGTCTTGTACGCGGCGTTCGTCATGCCGACGAGGTCGCCGTAGCCTTTGCGGGCGAGGGCGTTGGCCGCGCCACCGTCCAGAAAGACGCCGCGGGAGAAGATGTCGCGTATCTCTGCGTCGGAAAGGCCGTTGGCCAGATCCTCGGTAATGAGCGTCACCGTGCTGTTTTCGACCTTGGCCGCGGGGGGCACGAAGCCTTCGCGGGCGAAGGTGTTTTCCTGATTGTAGAAGCCGAGGGCGGCGTTCGGGGAGAGGTAGTAGCTCCGGGAATAGACGCCGTACTCGTTGTCGTAGAGGGCGCAGGCGCCGTAGAGCTCCCAGTCGCCGGCGAGATAGACCATCTCGTCCCACGTGCGCTCCATAGTGCGGATGGCCTCCATCATCTCGTCGTTGCCCTGGTCGGGCGGCATGCTGGCGAAAGCGATGCCGCTGCAGCCGGACATGATGGCGAGCGTGGACTCCGTGATCTGTATCTTGGTGGATTTGTCGTAGGTCTGCGGCCAGTTTTCGAATTCGTACTGGTCGTCGTCTATGAAGCCCACCTGATCGTTCTGGTGCGCGGTGGCCATGATCTTGTCGAGCAGCACGGAGGGCTGGGCTTCGTTATGGAAGCCGCCGCCCGGGCGCACCTTTTCCGCGCCGAGCGTTTCGAGCAGGCCGGTGTAATCGCTGAGCACGTATTCCTGCGCCGGCAGGTGGACGGTCATGAGGCCCAGCTTGATGTCGGGCGAGACGGCGTGCACCGCGTCGCGTATGACGGCGAGCGTGTCGTTGAGATTCGCCAGGACGAAGCTGCTCCACCGGCGGCGGAGCTCCTGCACGGCGGGACTGTCGCTGCTGCCGTTCAGGCGTTCCACGAGCGACTCACGGTCATAGTCGGTATCGTACAGCTCGTTGAAACGCGCCATACAGAGATCGCAGAAGCAGCCGAAGCCGAAGGGCTTGTCGGCGATGCGCAGATCGTCGTCCACCCAGATGAAGTCGGGATCGCATTTGGCGTAAGCCGCGTATTTTTTGGCGATGTAGGTCTTGAACTCTTCGCTGCTCATGCAGAGCTGGGCGGCGGACTGCGTGCCGTCGTAGCTGACGACGGTCTGCATCGGCGGCGTCGGCAGGTCGCCGTTGGCGATGCTCAGCGGCTGGGAGCCGTGGCTCGTCGTCTGGAGCATGTTGATGCCGACGGAGGCAAAACCGTCCGCCTTGAGCGCGGCGATGCGCTGTTTGAGGATGGCGGTCCATTTGGCGATCGTCGCGTCGGTCATATATGAGGCGGACATGTTGTCGCAGAAGAGCGTGATCTCGTCGATAACGTCCTTATAGGCGAGCAGACCCTGCTCCGTGGCCGCAAAGGCGTCGTCCTCCAGCCAGAAGTAGGGGAACATGCGATACGCCTTGAGCGCGCAGCCCTCGGACGCTTCGCTGAAGGTCGGCGCGGCCGGCGTCTCAGGGGTCGTTTCCGGCGCGGGTTCCGAAGGCGCGGTCGTTTCCGGCGCGGGGGAGGGGCTATCCTCCGGTGCGGGCGCTTCGCCCCTGGCACAGCCGGACAGCAGGAGCAGCAGCGCCAGCAGCAGGGCGGCGGCGCGGGTCACGTGTTTCATGGGCTTTGTCTCCTTGGCATACGCTTCCATAGTATAACTACAGTATGGCATGCAAGCGGCGCAGGGAAAATAGTCGTTTGAATTAACATCACTGTGAAAAAATTTCGCAGACAGTGAAAGCAGGGGACGTCTGTCCCCTGCTTTCGGCGCGTTCGATGTTCAGAAAAGGTCCATGTTGCTCCGCAGGATGATCTGCGGCGCGGTCAGGAGCGTGTCCTTGGCAGCGCCGCCCTCCGCGATGCAGGCGTACAGCGTCTCGATGGCCTCCTTGCCCTGGTAGTAGGAGTTGTCGTAGATCGAGGCGTTGATGACGCCCTCGTCGAAATAAGGACGCATCTCGTCGAAAATGTCCGAGGCGATCAGCGTGATCCGGTGCTCGGGGTCGTGCTGCCACAGATAGTTGCAGATGGAGATGCAGTTGGCCGAGACGACGTAGACGCCGGTGATCTCCGGGTGCTCCTCAAAAGTGCGCTGCACGGCCTCCGCGTTTTTGCGGTAGTCCTCCTCCGTCTCGTCGATCTCCAGGAACACCGTGTCCACGATCCGCATGCCGTCTGCGATGGCGGTGCGGCAGAAAGCGTCCAGCAGACCGTATTTGCCGGAGGTGAAGACCGCGATGTTCTTTTCCGGGACCTTAATGAAGCCGTTGAGCAGCTCCGTGACCATGCGGCCGGTGCGCTCCGGGTCGATGGCCGAGAAGAAAAGCCGCCCGCAGTCGGGGATATCGGTGTCCAGCGTCACGATCCGGACGCCGCGCTCGCTCAGCCGCCGGAGGGTGGCCGTCTCCTTGATCCGCTTTTCGGATTCCTCGGAGAAGAACACGTTGGAAAGGTTCGGGATGTAGTCGTCCGGCATGGAGTTGATGATGATCCCGTCAAAGCCGCTGTCGCCGAAGGCTTCCATGATGGCCAGCGCGTCATCCAGCGTGTCCTCCCCGTATTTGAGCACGCGGATGTCCAGCTCGACTTTGAAGTCGCGCAGCGGCTCATAGGCGGCGCGGATGCCGTCCAGGATACGGCTTTCGTAGATGGAGTAGTATTCGAAGAACACCACGCCGATCCGCACCGTCTTCTTGGAAAGGCGCGAGGCCAGCCGGTTGGGGACGTAGTCCAGCTTTTTCGACACGGCGAGTATCCGCTCCCGCTTGTCGTCGCTGAGCTTGGAGTTCGGATTGAACGCACGGCTGACCGCGGAGACGGAGACGCCGCACTCCTCGGCGATGTCGTATATCGTCACTTTCTTTTCCATGGCAGTCCGTCCTTGTTATCTTCTGTGGAGCGCCTCAGCCCGGGCGATCTCCTCCTCACCGTCGAGGAGTTCCAGCACCACGTCGGTGGATCGTTGCTCGCCCGGCTGCATATACATGAGCTGTCCGCGCTTTTCCGTTTCCGGCCGGCTCAGCGGGAAGCAGCTCCCGGGCTCGACGCCGAGCACATAGTCGCCGGCCTCCAGTTTTTTCCATTCCGTCAGACAGGGGAGCGTGCCGAGGTCGAAGGTGATCGACGCGCCCAGCTTCAGTTCGTCGTTGATGAGCGTGGCCGTGGCCTTGCCGTCGCCCCGGTCCTGCGGGTGGTAGTAGTAGCACCGCTCGCTGTATCCGGTGACGGGCTCGGCGAAGCGGGCGCGGAGGTCCATCTCCCCGGCGGCCAGGTCGGAGGCCGGCGTCACGTCCGCCGCGTCGATGAGCAGGCGGGAGGCGGCGCTGAGCAGGGGGTAGCCGAAGTTCATGTGGTAGAGCAGCATGAAGGGCTGTTTTTCAAAGCCCTCGTTTTCGATGTCGTCGTGGATGTGGATCTTCTTCTCGCCGAGCACGGCGCGGATGGTGCGGCGCAGCGTGAGGTTCTCCGCCTCAAAGGCGCTGTGCCGGACGAGGCCCGTCATCTCCATCACGTACCGCTCGCCCTCCCAGCGGCAGGTATAGCCGACCTGGGAAGCGGGGATATGCGCGAGCCGGCCGTGGACGCAGTGGTGCTGGTCGGCATAGATGGGATGGGGCACGCGGCAGTCGCCGCCGAGATTCAGGAAGCCGCAGGTGGTCAGCATACCGCCGTGGAAATCGCGCAGCCACTCCAGATCCGCTTCCTGGGCGTAGGCGCCCGCGGCGACCTCCGCCTTGGACATGAACGATACGGGGACGCCCCGGTACCGCACCCAGGCGACGTCCATGCAGCGGCCGGGCAGCACGGTGAAGTCGAGCCCGCTGCCCGTGACGACTTCAAGGATCTCCACGCCGTCGGCGCGGCCGTCCTCCAGCCGGCAGCGCTTGATGCCGCAGAGCTGCGGCATGCTGCCGAGATGAGAGCGCAGATGGTCGCGGTCCAGAGGGAAAAGTGGGGTTTTCATAGGTTCAGCCTCCCGAAACAGTACTTTTAGACGGAAAAAACGGAGTCAAGCTGCAATCGCTATCATCAAGATACTATGCAAAAAAGACGTTGTCAACGAAAAATGCGCCTGTCGATAGGGAAACTGGTTGCACCGCGAACAGGGCGGATCGTGGGGATAAATCACGATATCGTCAGTTGACTGACAAATATTTTTGTGGAATATGCCGACAAACTGTCGTAAAGTGTCTTGACAACGTTTTTTTTCAATGCTATCTTAAATGCAGGGGCGGGGTTATTTTTTTTGCCAGAGAGTGAAAGCGGTTTCACTTTTTATACCCTGTCCTGCCCGCGGCACAGGGGCGTTTTTCCGGCGGGTTTTTGGTATCGCTTTCATAAACAGCTGTTGCGTTTATTGGATAAAGACGGGTATTCTTCATGACATTCAGCTTTTTGCCTGCGAACGACGTTTTTGAATACTATCGTGTCGGCATCATCACGGCGCCGACCGCGTCCGTCTTCGGGGAGGACTTTTCCACGGAGGCCATCGCGATCGCGGACCGGTGCGGGCTCGGTACGTCCAAGGTGGTCTCCATGAGCCGTATGGATACCACCAAATACCTGTTTGTCATCACGGGGAATGAGAACAACATCACCCGCTGCACCTACAACATGATCCTGAACCTGCGCAACAGGTATGCCGTGGATTTCTCCATCTCGCTCAGCACGCCGAAAACGGATATGGAGAGCTTTACCGACGCCATCTGCGAGGCGATGAAGGTCGTGGATAAGCATGTCGGGGACGCGCCGGAGCCGCTGCCGCAGCTGGCGGAAAAGCGGGCGGCGGACGCGCGTAAGGGCGCGCTGCCCAAATATTTCTCCACGGTCACGTACTACTCCGGTCTGATGACGGAAGCCGTGAACGATACGGAGGAGCCCGGCAGCATCAAGGCCGCGGCGGAGCAGCTTTTCGATTTCCTCAAGCGGCAGGCCGTGGATTACGTGCTGGCCCGGGATATCTGCTTCGATATCTTCACCTGCTCCGCGTCGGAGCTGTTGCGCCTGTTCCGGGAGAACGTCATGATCGTGGAATGCATCGACCGGGAATCCATGAATGGCCTGCCCGATTCCGGCTATATCAGCAAGCTCAAGGACGATTTCATCGCGCGGTACGAGCGGATCCAGCGCGTTTTGAGGACGTATTTTTCCGCCTCGGCACCCGTCGCCTCCACCATCATGGAGACGCTGGACTACCTGCTGGAAACGCAGTGCGCCAAGGTGACGCTGCAGTATATGGCGGACTATGTGAACGTCAGCTCGTCGTATCTTTCCTCGTCCTTCAAGAAGAAAACGGGCGTTTCCTTCCGGGATTACGTCCGCCGGTACAAGATGGAGCAGGCCAAGTTCCAGCTGTCCCACTCGCGGCGCACCATCCGGCAGATCGCGCTGGAGCTGGGCTACAACGATATCGTGAACTTTTCCCGCAGCTTCAAAAAGGATTTCGGGATGTCGCCCTCGGAATACCGCAATTCCCACAGCGAGTGGTGAGAGAACGGCCTCAAGGATAAAACAGACAGATCGGACGTATCGTCCGGTCTGTCTGTTTTTCTGGGTGATTCAGCCTTTGAGCGAGCCGGCGCCGGAGAGGCCGGCGATGATGTATTTCTGGGCGAAGAACACCACCAGCACGGCGGGCAGCGTCGTCAGTACCGAGCCGGCGTAGATATAGCCCCAGGTCTCGGCGTTGGTGAACTGCTGGGCGAAGTTCTGCATGCCCAGTGTGATCGGCTGGATCGCCGTGTTCTTGAGGAACAGGCTCGCGAGAGCCAGTTCGTTGTAGGTGCCCATGAAGGTGAGGATGGAGCAGCAGGCGATGCCGGGGCCCGCCAGCGGCATGACGATCCGCAGGAAGGAGCGGTACTGGCCGCACCCGTCCATGAAGGCGGATTCCTCGATGTCGTAGGGGATGGTGTCGAAAAAGCCCTTCATGATCCAGATACAGAGACACAGGTTGAGCCCGATGTACAGCACCATGACGGAAAGCTGCGTGTCGTAAAGGCCCAGCGATCGGATCACGATGTACATCGGCACGATGACGAGGCCCATGGGGATCATCTGCAGCACGTAGGTCATCAGCTTGAAAAGGCTGAACGCGCCGCCGCGGAAGCGGGAGATGCCGTAGCCGGCGAGACTGCCGATCATGACGCAGCCGAACGTGGCGATGCCGCTGATGATCAGGCTGTTTTTGAAATAGCCGAAGAAATCGTAGTTGAAGACGATGTACTGATAGTTCTCGACCGTCGGGTTTTTCGGGATGAGCCCCTTGTCCACGAACATGTCCACGCCGTATTTGAAGGAGCTGGACAGCGTGGTCACCAGCGGGAGGCTGATGAACACGAGCGGGATGATGACGAGGAAGTAGCAGAGGATGTTGATCCGGCGCTGGCGCTTTTTGGCGGGGCTGAGGGGGAGCTTCGCTTTCTTCATGCCTCGGTGCCCCCTTCCTCCAGGAATTTCGATTCGAAGCTGCGCTCTTCCTTTTTCTCGGCGACTCTGGCGGAGATCTTCTTGACGGTGACGAACAGGAGCGCGCACACGCCCAGGAACAGCAGCATCATCAGGGAGATGGAGGCCGCGAAGCCCATCTTGCCCCGCTTGAAGGCCTGGTTGAAGACCTCGATGGTCAGGACATAGGTAGCTCGTCCCGGGCCGCCCGCCGTCACGGTCATGATGTTGTCGTAGGAGTTGGTGCCGAACATCCAGATGAACTGGAGCGCGCAGACCGTGATGGACATGGGCATGATGAGCGGGAACGTGATGTACCGGAATTTCTGGATCTCGCTGGCTCCCGCGATGGTCGCCGGCTCATAGATGGACTTGTCGATGCCCTGCAGCGCGCTGAGCAGCATGACCGTCATCATCGGGTACGCCTTCCAGACGCCCAGGATGATGATGCACACCTTGGCCCAGAAGGAGTCGCCCTTCCAGAGCAGTGGTTCCTCGATGAGCTTCAGCGCCATGAACAGCTTGTTCAAAATGCCGTCCACGGTGGGGTCGAACATCTGGGACCAGCTGGTGGCCATGACCATGGGATTCACGAACCACGGCAGGAACGCGAGCGAGCGGAACAGGTTGCGGTACTTCATGGGCCTGTTCAGCAGGATCGCGAAATAGAGGCCGAGCAGATACGCGCAGACGATGATGACCACCGAGTAGACGAGCGTGAAACCGAACACCTGGTAAAAGTCGGAGGCCTTGTTGGTGTTGGCCAGCACGTTGACGTAGTTGGTCACGCCGATGAAGTTCGGCGTCCCCTTGGAGGCGGCGCCGAAGAGCGTCTTGTCGGTGAAGCTCACGTAAACGCCGTAGAAAAACGGGATCGCCTGTACGATGATCATGAAGATGACGCAGGGCGTCAGCATGGAATAACCGATGCTTTTCCGTACGATGGTCCCCTGCACATAGCGGCCGCCGTGTTTCTTTTTGGTTGCCTTGTTGAACATCTGAACACCTCGCTGTGTGAACGAATAGGACGCGAGCGGGTGAAAACAGGACGCTTTCACCCGCTGCGCAGTGTCACGCTTGTTTTACGGCTCCGGGTTTTCCTCGATGAGCTGCTCCACGATAGCCTGGTACTTGTCGGCGATAGCCTGCACGGAGGACTTGTTCTCCAGCAGTTCCGCGAACATGTGGCCGAGATGGGCCTCGCCGCCCAGCGGCACCACCGCGTTGAACAGGTGCTCGCAGGGGTAGGTGTAATAGGTCGTGTGGGGCAGGATCTTTTCGATGATGGCGCGGTTGCGCGGGTTCTTCATCATCGCGTCGGAGCTGTTGATCTGGCTGGAGGCGGAGAAGTTGGCGGCGCCCTCCTCAAAGAGGATGCCGTTGTTCTCGACCCACCACTTCACGAATTCCTTGCATTCCTCGGGATAGCTCGTCTGGGAGAAGACGACCATCGGGTTGATGTAGGCGATGTTGCGGACGGGGTCGCCCTCGTTCCACACGGGGGCGGGCAGCACGTCGTACTTCTTGCCGTACTTGCTGGGAGAGGTGATGCGCTCCAGGTTGGAGATGATGATGGCGCAGCTGTCGGCGGCGAAAACGCCGATCTGCTGGTCGGCCGTGAAGCCGAGCGATTCCTCCGCGATCAGGCCCTCCTCCACCATCTTGTGGATCCAGTTGTAGACTTCCATGTTCCGCGGGGAGTTGACGTCCGCCTGGATATTGGCGTCGACGCCGTGGCTGCCGCCGGCCGCCACCGTCAGATAGTTGATGCACTGGTCGTTCATGAAGTCGGTGCCCACGAGGACCATGGGCTCGATGCCGGCGGCCTTCAGCTTTTTGCAGGCCTGGTAGAGCTCGTCAAAGGTGAAGTAGCCGCGGTCGGGGATCGTGACGCCGGCCTGCTCGAACATCTCCAGATTGACGAACATGCAGCGCGCGTCGATGATCCAGGGGATGCCGTACTGGCAGCCGTCGATGTTGTGCAGCTCGAAGGAGCCGGCCGGGAACGTGTCGTAGAAGCCGTCCTCTTTCCAGGCGTCGGCGATGTCGGTAAGGTCGACCAGCTCGTCCATGCGTCCGTAGAGCAGGGAGTTGTCGCCGGAGCCGCAGGCCACGTCGGGGGCGTTGCCCGTGGTGACGGCCGTCAGATAATCCTGGAAATAGGTGGCCCAGGGCCTCATCTGCAGCTCGACCGCGGGACCGTCATGGGTGTCGTTGTATTCGTCGACGAGCTCCTGGCAGAGATCGGCAAACTTATCGTTGCCCCAGTACATGTTCCAAAAAACGATCGTTTCCTTTTTCGTGCCCTTGGCGGGCTTGGAGGTGCTGGCCGAGCCCGGCTCGCCGGTGCTGTCGCCGTCGGTCGAGCCGCCGGGAGAGCAGGCGGTCGCCCCCACGAGGAGGACGAGGCAAAGCAACAGACAAATGATTTTTCGGATACTCATTTCGCGTGACCCCATTTCCATAAGATATGACTCAAAATGCTTTGCGCGGCACACCGGTCCGCGCACCTTGTTCACCCTCATTATAAGATACCCGCCCGATTTCTCAAGTGTGAACAAATCAAGGAACTACTGTGAAAAACATGCAATAAAAAAGAGCGATGAAAACGTTTTTTGCAGGAAAAAAGCATGAAAACCACTCTTGTTGCGCGTTTTCAGAGCGGTCAAAAGCGGGTCTATCAGCGCCGATAGTGAAAAAAACGATAACATTTAGCAAAGAAACCGCACTTTTCCATGCCGGGTACTCATAGTATGATAAGCTCAACAACGCATACGCTGCAAAAAGATTGTATTGTGAGGATTCGATATCGATGAGTGACAAGAACGCTGCCGGCGAAAAGCGCGCCAAAAAAGCCTACCGGATGTTCCCGTATTTCTGGATGGAGGACGAGCTTTTTGCCAGAACGAGAGACGGCCTCGTGCGCGACAGGGACGTGATCGACGAGATCACGCTGTTCTGTGACCATATGCACATGGCCTATATGCCGGACGAAATGCTGGCGCAGTTCGCCGGAACCGTGAAAAAACGGATCGCGGAGCTGAAGGGCCTCGGCTTCCCGTCCGTCGGACTGAACATGCTGCAGACCGTCGGCCACGGCGATTTCCACGCGGCGCTGCTGCCCGCCCCGCCCATGCGGACGGCGGTGGACTGGCTCGGCAACACCTCGGCGACACAGCTGTGCCCCCGCAGCGAGGAGTTCCGCGCCTTTACCATTAAAAAATATAAGGCCTTTGCGGAAACGGGCCCCGATTTCATCTGGGTGGATGACGACTTCCGCGTTCCCGACAAGTCGGTCTGCTTCACCTGCTTCTGCGACGACTGCCTGGCGAAGTTCAACGCGGCGCACGGCTTCCGTTATGACCGGGAGTCGCTCGTGGCCGATCTGAGCCTCCCCGGGGACGATCCGAAGGGACAGGACATCCGCCGCAAGTGGAGCCGCTTCAACCTGGACGCATACGTCGAGGTCATGAAGATGATCCGCGCCGCGGTCAAGGGCGTCGACGAGCGGATCAAGCTCGGCCTCATGGTGGTCCATCTGCCGGCGCAGGAATACCTGCTCTGCGACTATACGGATATGAACGCTGCGCTGGGCTCCGATATGATCCGCCCCGGCGGCGGCTTCCACAGCGAGGGGAACGCGCGGGAGATCTTCGTCAAGATGGGCGGCGTCATGGGGCAGAACGCCCAGCTGGCCGATGTGCCGCTGCGCCAGTATGAGTACGAGGTGTTTCCGCAGAACTACTACAAATCCGGCCGCATGACCGCGCTGGAGGGCACCGCCGCCATCATGGCGGGCTGCAACTCCATCGCGTTCGCGAGTCTGCCGCCCGACGAGGGCAACGAGCGGGAGATCGGCAGTATCCGCGCCCATACCGAGCTCTGGGACTACATGGTCCGCGTGGGCGACGGCTGGAAGCTCTACGGCGCGGATATCCCGCTGGCCAAGGAGTACGGCGTCTATTCGGACGGCCATTATTTCACCAAGGCGTACCATTCGTTTTTCAACGTGCTCTGTTCGCCCTTCGCGGCCGGTTTCATGTCCATGACGCCGTATCCGGAGAACAGTCTCATCAGCCTGATCGGGGAGGACACGGCCAACGCTTTCTCCGAGGAGGAACTGAAGGCGATGTTCGCCAAGGGCGTCATCATGGACGGCCAGGCGGCGGAATATCTCTGCAGGCGCGGGCTCGGCTGGCTCTGCGGCTGCCGCAGCGCCGACTACATACCGGACCACTCCGCGGAACAGTACACGGCGCACCCGCTGAACGGCACGGCCGCCGGTACCTACCGCTATATGTATACCAGCTCCGCGGAGCAGACCTACAACAGCAATTCCGCGGGCGTCCCGCCCACGAAGCACTTCCTCGGGCTCTTTAATTTCGAGCTGATGGAGGGCGCGGAGCCGCTCACCGTTTCGGCCAACGTCCGCCGTGAATTCGGCGGCACGGCCAGCTACGTCTATGAAAACAGTCTCGGCGGGCGCGTCGCCGTGTTCGGCTATCTGCCCTGGAGCTATTTCGGCACGTGGCAGCGGCTGCTGCAGACCGGCAACATCGTGGATTGGCTGTCCCGGGACAAAATGCCGGTGAAGGTGCTGAACAACCAGTACGTGGTGTCGTACATCAAGCAGCCGGAAGACCGCTCACAGTTCATGCTCATGCTCATCAACGCCTTCCAGGACAACACCTCCGAGGAGGTCGTGGTGCGCGTGCGGGGCGAATACCACGGCAACTTCACTTTCTGCGGCGACGACGGGGCGATGAAAACGCTCCCGGCGTTCTGCGCCAAGGTGGAAAACGGCTGTACGACGCTGCGGATACCGCAGATACCCGGCTGGGGCTTCTGCGTCATATGCTCGCGCTGAGCGTGTCAGGATTCTCCTCATAAGGAAAGGGGTACGTTTATGGCAACGGTAACGCTGAAAGACATCAAGAAGATCTACCCGCGGCAGGAGCCGGCGAAGAAAAAGAAGCCGGTGAAGGAAGCGGCGACGGACGAGAAGCGCGCGAACCTGCAGATCACGGACGAAGGGGTCGTGGCGGTGCAGGCGTTCAACCTGGACATCCGGGACAAGGAGTTCATCGTGCTGGTGGGCCCGTCGGGCTGCGGAAAATCGACGACGCTGCGGATGATCGCGGGGCTGGAGGAGATCACGTCGGGCGAGCTGTACATCGACGGCAAGCTGATGAACGAGGTGGCGCCGAAGGACCGCGACATCGCGATGGTGTTCCAGAACTACGCGCTGTACCCGCATATGACGGTCTACGACAACATGGCGTTTTCGCTGAAGCTGAAGCATGTGGCGAAGGACGAGATCGAGTCGAAAGTGATCGAGGCGGCGAAGATCCTGGGCATCACGGATCTTCTGAACCGGAAGCCGAAGGCGCTGTCGGGCGGACAGCGGCAGCGGGTGGCGATCGGACGCGCGATCGTGCGGGAGCCGAAGGTGTTTCTGATGGATGAGCCACTGTCGAACCTGGACGCGAAGCTGCGGAACCAGATGCGGGCGGAGATCATCAAGTTGCGGCAGCGGGTGGACACGACGTTCATCTACGTGACACACGACCAGACGGAGGCGATGACGCTGGGGGACCGGATCGTGGTGATGCGGGACGGGTTCATCCAGCAGATCGGGACGCCGCAGGAGGTGTTCCACCATCCGGCGAACCTGTTCGTGGCGAGCTTTATCGGGACGCCGCAGATGAATCTGTTCGAGGCGGAGCTTGTGAAGGACGGCGAGCATTACGCGGTGACGGTGAACGGCACGCGTATCCCGCTGGACGAGGCGACGGAAGGGAAGCTGAAGGCGAACGGGGCGGCGAGCGGCCCGGTGACGCTGGGCGTCAGGCCGGAGCATGTGGTGCTGGCAGAAGAAGGCGTCGAGGCGACGGTAGACGTATCGGAGCTGATGGGGAGCAGCATCCATCTGCACGTGAACGCGGGCGGGACGGACGCGGTGGCGATCATCCCGTCGGCAGGGGCTGAGCAGACGTTCCGTTACGGGGACAAGGTCCGCATCGCCTTCGCGGAGAACAGCGTCCATCTCTTCGACAAGAAAACGGAGCAGTCGCTGCTCCGGTAAACGGAATAAGCGCAGGACCGCCGTTTTACCAACGGCGGTCCTTTTTATGTCCGTTCTTTTTATGTCTGATGACGTAATATCATACAAATATGGCAAAGAAAAATAGGCTGCGTTTGCGGGTTTTCTGTTTACAAAACCACCGCGTGGTGATATGCTATTTATTGTTGTAATGTGTCGTATTGTACCGTTTCGGCGGCAAAAACCATTACAAGTATTTCAGCGCCGGGGCGCCCGCGGCACAGCCGCAGGAGCAGAGCGGCCCGGTTTCAGGAGGAGGAAGGTCAATGAATCATACGTTCCGCGGCGGCGTTCACCCGAACGACCAAAAAGCGTTCAGCCGTGAAGCTCCGCTGCGCAGGTTCGATCCGACAGGTGAGATGGTCTTCCCCGTGGCCCAGCACATCGGCAAACCCGCCAAGCCCGTCGTCGCCAAGGGCGACCAGGTGCTGGTGGGCCAGATGCTGGCGCAGGGGGACGGCTTCGTTTCGGCGAACATCATCAGCTCCTGTTCGGGCAAGGTCAAGGCGATCGAAAAGCGGCGGATCATCTCCGGCGCCATGGCGGAGTGCGTCGTCATCGAGAACGACGGCCTGTTCACGCCCGTCGAGGGCATGGGCGAGGCGCAGGACGTGGACGCGCTGAGCGCCGACGAGATCCTGGCCAAGATCCAGCAGGCCGGTATCGTGGGTCTCGGCGGCGCGGGCTTCCCCACGCACGTCAAGCTGAAGCCACGGGATCCGGCCGCCATCCGCTACGTCATCGCGAACGGTGCGGAGTGCGAACCTTTCCTTACCTGCAACGACCAGCTCATGCGTACGGAGGCGGCGGCCATCGTGGCGGGCCTGCGTATCATGCTGAGACTTTTCCCCAACGCGAAGGGCTATATCGGGATCGAGGACAACAAGCCGGAGGCCATCGGCGCCATGCGCGCCGCCGCCGGCGACGAGTTCGAGGTGCTGGCCTTACATACGAAATACCCCCAGGGCGGCGAGCACAACCTGATCCAGACCGTGGCCGGCGTGGACTACCCCGTGGCCAAGCTCCCCGCGGACGTGGGGTGCGTGGTCAGCAACGTGGGCACCATCTACGCCATCGAGCGGGCGGTGGCCCATAACGAGCCGCTCTTTTCCCACGTGCTCACCGTCAGCGGCGACGCCGTGGAAAACCCTGGCAACTTCATCGTGCGCGACGGCACCTGCTTCCGCGAGCTCGTGGAGGCCTGCGGTGGCGTGAAGGGCGACGGGCCGAGGAAGGTCCTCTCCGGCGGCCCCATGATGGGCTTCGCGGTGGGCACGCTGGACGTGCACGTCCAGAAGACCACCAACGGTATCACGATGCTCTCCGCGGACGAGGTGGAGCAGGCCCAGGCGGCCATGACCGCCTGCCTCCACTGCGGCCGGTGCACCACCGTCTGCCCGGCGGGGCTGCTGCCCCAGCTGATGGCGGAAGCGGCGGAGATCAAGGATTACGAGCGCTATGAAAAGAAGCTGTACGGCCTGGAATGCGTGGCCTGCGGCTCCTGTACCTATATCTGTCCCGCCAAGCGTCCGCTGACGCAGACGTTCAAGCAGACCAAGGCGGAGATCATGGCCATCAAGCGCGCGGCGCAGGCGGGAGGTGCGAAATGAATACGGAAAACGTACTGAACCTCTCCTCCGGCCCGCACGTGCGCGACAGATGGAGCACGCGTTTCATCATGCACGTGGTGGCGCTTTCGCTGCTGCCCGCGTCGGTGGTCGGCGTCGCGGTCTACGGGCTGAAAGCCCTGTGGATCATCCTCGTCTCCATCGGGACGGCGGTGGCGACGGAGTTCGCCTTCGACAAGCTCTGCCACCGGCCGGACACCTGGAAGGACGGCAGCGCGATCGTCACCGGCCTCATGCTGGCGCTGACGCTCTCGCCGAACACGCCGCTCTATGAGCCGTTCCTCGGCTCCCTGTTCGCCATCCTCGTGGTCAAGTGCTGCTTCGGCGGCCTGGGCAAGAACTTCGTGAACCCCGCGCTGGCGGCGCGCTGCTTCCTGCTCATCTCGTTCAGCAATACCATGACGGACTTCTCCGTCGACGGCGTCAGCGCGGCGACGCCCGTGGCGGAGCTGGCGGCCGGCAGGGTCGTGAACATCACCCAGATGTTCCTCGGCACGGCCAACGGCGTCATCGGCAGCTCCATCCTGGCGCTGCTCATCGGCGGACTCATCCTCTGGTCGCTGGATATCATCCACGGGCAGATCTGCTTCTCCGTGCTGGGCGGCTTCACGCTGTTCATGGGCCTTTTCGGCGGGCAGGGCTTCGATCCCTACTTCCTGGCGGCTCATCTCTGCGGCGGCGGCGTCGTCCTCGGCGCGTTCTTCATGGCCACCGACTACGTCACCTCTCCGGTCAGCCGGCTGGGACAGACGGTCTACGGCGTGATGATCGGCGTGCTGGGCGCCATGTTCCGCATTTTCGGCGGCGCGGCCGACTCCTTCAGCTATTCGATCATCATCGCGAACCTGTTCGTGCCTCTGATCGATACTTACATCATCTCCAAGCCCTACGCCTTCCGCAAGAAGGCCATCCAGCGCCAGAACGGCGTGACGCCGGCCCCGCTGCTCCAGCGGATCCCGAAGCCGGTGGTGACGCTCGCGGTCATCGCGCTCATCTCAGGCCTCGCGCTCAGCGGCGTGTTCTCCATGACGAAGGACACCATCGACCAGCAGAAGCTGGAGGCCGCCTGGGCCGCGTATCAGGAGGTCGTCCCCACGGCGGAGGGCTTTGAGGCCGTCCCCGCGGCGGAGGATTTCAAGGGCGAGGTCTACGGCTCCGGCTTCGGCCGCGTCTACATCAACGAGGTCGTGGCCGGGACGGACGCGAACGGCGATCTGGCGGGCTACGCCATCGCGGTGACGTCCGCGGAAGGGTATGACGGCAACGTTGGCCTTTCGGTGGGCGTGAGCCCGGACGGCACAGTCAACGCCATCTCCTTCACGGAGCTGCATGAGACGCCGGGCAAGGGCATGCTCTGCGGCGAGCCGGAGTTCATGGATCAGTTCCATGACCGGCATGCCGACGCTTTCAAGCTGCTGCCGCAGGGCGGCGGCACGGCGGAGAACGAGATCGACAGCGTCTCCGGCGCGACGGTCACCTCCAGGGCCGTGGTCAACGCGGTCAACGCGGCGCTGGACTTCTACCATAACGTGATAGAGGGGGGAGCGGCATGAAAAAAGAAATGAACCAATACGTGGAGCGGCTGTGGAACGGCCTCGTCACGGAAAACCCCACGCTGGTGCTCATGCTGGGCATGTGCCCCACGCTGGCGGTGTCCACCCGGGCCATGAACGGCATCGGGATGGGCCTTTCCAGCACGGCGGTGCTGGTGCTTTCCAACCTGGTCATCTCCCTGCTGCGGAAAGTGATACCCGATCAGGTGCGCCTCCCGTCCTACATCGTGGTGGTGGCCTCTCTCGTCACGGTGACGGAGCTTCTCATCGAAGCGTATCTGCCCTCGGTCTATGACGCGCTGGGCATCTATATCCCGCTCATCGTGGTCAACTGCATCATCCTCGGCCGGGCGGAGGCGTATGCCAACAAGCACGGCCCCGGCCTCGCCGTGATGGACGGTATCGGCATGGGCCTCGGTTTCACCATCGCGCTGACGCTGGCCGGTCTCATCCGTGAGATCCTGGGCAACGGCACCGCCTTTGGCGCGCAGATCCTGCCGAAGACCATGGAGCCCATCGGCATTTTCGTCCAGCCTCCCGGAGCGTTCCTGGTCATCGCGCTGTTCATCATCATCATGAACGCCATCGGTATCAAGACGCGCCAGCGCAAGCTGGTGGACGGCGGCTGTGACGGCTGCTGCGCCGCCTGCGCCGCGGCCTGCGACAAGCGGGAGGAGGTGAGCGCCCAGTGAAGAGCCTGATCCTGATCATCATCGGCGGCGCGCTCATCAACAACGTGGTGCTCAACCAGTTCCTGGGCATCTGCTCGTTCCTGGGCGTGTCCAAGCAGATGAAGGCCTCGGCCAGTCTCGGCGTCGCCGTCATCTTCGTCATCACCATCGCCTCCGCGGTGGCGAGCCTGCTGTACGATTACGTGCTGGCGCCCTACGGTATGGACTATATGAAGACCATCGTCTTCATCCTGGTCATCGCCGCGCTGGTGCAGATCGTGGAGATGTTCCTGAAAAAGACGTCGCCCGCCATCTATACGGCGCTGGGCATCTATCTGCCGCTCATCACCACCAACTGCGCGGTGCTGGGCGTGGCTCTCACCAACGTGCAGAGCGGGTTCAACTTCCTGGAGAGCGTCCTCGCCGGTTTCGGCACGGCCGTGGGTTACACCCTGGCCATCGTCCTGCTGGCGGGCATCCGCAGCCGGATACGGGAAGAGGATCTTCCCGAGCCGCTGCGCGGCGCCCCGATCGTCATGATAGCCGCGGCCCTGATGTCCATCGCGTTCATGGGCTTCTCCGGCCTGTCGTTCTGATGGGAGGGTGCGTATGAATATCATCGTCATCACAACGTTGGTCATCACGGTGATCGGCATCGTCGTCGGCGCGGGCCTTGTGTTCACGGGGAAGAAGTTCCACGTGGAGGTGGACGAGCGGGAGACCGCCGTGCGCGAAGTGCTGCCCGGCAACAACTGCGGCGCCTGCGGCTTCGCCGGGTGCGACGCGCTGGCCGCCGCCATCGCCAAGGGCGAGGCGCCGGTGAACGCCTGTCCGGTGGGCGGCGCCCCCGTGGCCGAAAAGATCGGCGCCATCATGGGCGCTGACGCGGAAGCGGTGGAACGCAACATCGCCTTCGTCAAGTGCAAGGGCGACTGCAGCGTCACGAAAAGACAGGGCAACTATGTCGGCGTGATGGACTGCCGCAGCGTGGCGCTGAACGGTCTTTCCATCAACGCCTGCGACTTCGGCTGTCTCGGCCTCGGCTCCTGCGCGGCCGTCTGCCCGGAGGACGCGATCCAGATGAAGGACGGCGTGGCCGTCGTCAACAGATGGAAGTGCGTGGGTTGCGGTCTCTGCGCCAAGGCCTGTCCCAAGGGGCTCATCGAGCTCGTGCCGGAGCATAACCGCGTGGCGGTGCAGTGCTCCAACCGGGACCGCGGACCTCAGGTGAAGCAGGTCTGCTCCGCCGGCTGCATCGGCTGCGCCATCTGCGTGCGCCAGTGCCAGTTCGAGGCCATCACCGTGGAGAACAACCTGGCCCACGTCAATTACGCCAACTGCACCCAGTGCGGCGCGTGCGTGGAGAAGTGTCCCGTCAAGGTCATCACGCCGCCTGTCGCTGCGGCGCAGAGCGTGTGAGGTAGCGTATGGAAAAAAGAACGCAGATCAAAAAATTCATCGTCTCGGCGGTGATCGTGCTCGCGGCCGTGTTGCTGCTGGCCGGGATCATCGGCGGCCCGCGGCTCTATCATCTGATGAACCGCGCCGCCATCGGCCCGCTGACGCGCGACGATATCGAGTATCTGACGACTGCGGCGCCTGCGGCGACGAGCCGCGACGGCACCGTGAACGCTGCCGACTGGGCGGAGGCCTATCCCTATATCGTGGCCACCATGGGCGACAACGACAAGAACACCTATGTGGTGGACTATCTGGAGCAGGATCCCTATCTCGTGAACATTTACGAGGGGTTCGGCTTTGCCAAGGATTACGGCAGCGCCCGCGGCCATGAGTACACGCTGGAGGACGTGGCCAAGACCCAGCGTCCCCACGCGCTGGCCAACTGCCTCACCTGCAAGACGCCGAACTTCGCCAAGCTGGTCAACGACCAGGGCGTGGGCGTCTACTCCATGCCCTTTGACGAGGTCATGGCCCTGATGGAGGAGAACATCAGCTGCTACACGTGCCATGGCAACGAGGCCGGCGACGCCGGCAAGCTGGTCGTGACCCACAGCTATGTGACCAAGGCGCTGGGGGACAACGCGGCGGCCATCGATCCCGCCACGCTCTCCTGCGGCCAGTGTCACATCGAGTATTACTTCACCCCGGCGGACAAGGAGACCATGATGCCTTACCAGAGCGTCGAGACCATGACGCCGGAGGCGATCCTGGCCTACTACGACGCCATGGTCCTGCCGGACGGCACCGTCGGCTTCTACGATTGGGAGCAGCCGGGTACCGGCACCCGCATGCTGAAGGCCCAGCATCCGGAGATGGAGACGTTCCTCTCGGGCCCGCACGCAGGGCTTTTGAACTGCGCCGACTGCCATATGGCGGTCGAGATGGCGGACGACGGCACGGTCTATCACAGCCACACGCTCGTGAGCCCGCTGGAGAATGCGACGCTCCTCACCACCTGCGCCGTCTGCCATGAGGATACGGATATGGTGAGCTTCGTCCACAAGCTTCAGGACCGCGTCACCGTCCGGGAGACCGAGGTGGGGAACGAGCTGTCCGAGCTGAAGGACGCGCTGACCGCGGCCGTCGCCTCCGGCAAATACGGCGAGGCGGAGCTGGACGCGGTGCGCAAGCTCCACCGTGAGGCGCAGTGGTTCTTCGACTTCTGCTACGTGGAGAATGCCGAGGGCGCCCACAACTCCGACCTGGCGTTCCGTTGTCTCGACACGTCCGAGGCGCTCATCCAGGAGGCCATGGCGCTGCTGAACAAGTAAGGCCGTTTTATCCATCCCGCGTTACGGACAGGCGGGGGCTCCTGTGCCCTGGCACGGTGAGTCCCCGCCTTTTTCATCAGAAGGGGAAACGTCTATGCTGAAAAAAGTGTGGAAATTCCTGTCGTCCATGCAGTTCGCCGTGCTTTTGCTGGTGCTGCTGGCGGCGGCCTGCGCCCTCGGCAGCTTCATCACCCAGGGGCAGAGCTACGACTGGTACGCCGCCGCGTATTCGCCGCGGTTGGCTGCCGTCATCGTCGCCGCGTACATGGACGACATGTACCACAGCTGGTGGTTCCTGCTGATCGCCGGGTTCCTCTGCTGCAATCTGCTGCTCTGCAACGTGCTGCGTCTGCCGCAGCTGGTGCGGCGGATGAAGGCGGAGGCCGACCCGCAGACGGCGCTCGCGGGTCCGGTCACCGTGACCCGGGCGGGCGTGCGCACGCCGGAGCGGCTTTTTGCGCGGTTGCATATGCCGCGGCCGGCCCGCATGGAGGCGGAGGGGCGCGAAGCGCTCTTTGCCGCCAAAAACCGCGCCGGCCTCTGGGGCGCGTGGGTCTGCCATCTGGGGATCCTGTGTCTCATCCTGGGCTTCGGCCTCGGCCAGATGACGCACCAGGAGTATGCCGTTTACGGCGTGGCCGGCCAGTCCAAGGCCGTGGGCGACACGGGCTATCTCCTCACCATCGACGATTTCCGCGTCGATCTGCGGCCGGACGACACCGTGGAGCAGTACACCGCCGCCATCACCGTGCGCGACGCCGCCTCCGGCGCGCGTCGGAGCGCGGAGATCAGCGTCAACCGGCCCGCCTCGCTGTTCGGCCTCAAGTTCTATCAGAATTCCACCGGCTGGGCCGCCCGCGTCGCCGTGACGAAGGGCGGCGAGCCGCTGCAGGACGCCGTCCTCTGCGTCGGGGAATACCTGCGGGTGCAGGATATGCCCGATCTCGCCGTCTATTTCAACGCCTTTTACCCCGATTACGTGCTGGTGGAGGGGCAGGGGCCGGCCACGGCCTCCGGCGCTCTTCGCAATCCGGCCTACCTCTATTCGGTGTACTATCGGGATGATATCATCGGCATGAACGCCCTGCTGGAGGGCGAAACGATCAGGATCGACGACTACGAGATCCGCTTTACCGAGCCCCAGAGCTACACCGTCATCCAGGTCAAGCGCGACCGCTTCACGTGGCTGGCGCTGGCCGGCGGGCTCATTACCCTGCTGGGGCTGTTCCTGGCGCTGTACATCCAGCCGCGGCGGCTCTGGGCCGTCCGGGAGGAGGACGGGACGTGGACCGTTTCCGGCTACAGCGCGAAAGGCGGCGTGCTGTTCGCGGAGCAGTTTGAGGACGCCGCCGCCCGCGACGGATGACCAAAGGAGGTTTTACCATGCTGCAGTTCGAAAACATGCTTTTCACCATCGTCATACTGCTCTATTTCGCGGCGATGCTCCTGTATTTCGTCTATATCGCCGTCAAAAAGGACAGCCTGGCCAAGGCGGCCGTCGTCCTTCAGGCGGCGGGCCTCGTGCTCCATACGGCGGCGCTGGTCTGCCGCGGGATCGGGGCGGGGCGCCTGCCCATGACGAACCAGTACGAGTTCGCCACCAGCTTTGCCTGGGGCCTGTGCCTCGTGAGCCTCATTTTTATCCTCCGGTTCAAATTCCCCATGCTGGGCGCCTTCGCGGCGCCGGTGATCCTGCTCATCATCGGCTACGCCGCCATGCAGAGCCGCGCCGTGCGGGAGCTCATGCCCGCCCTGCGCAGCAGCTGGCTGGGGTTCCACGTGTCCACCGCCATCATCGCCTACGGCGCGTTTGGCGTTTCCTTCGTGCTGTCCGTCATCTTCCTGCTGCGCGACCGGATGCAGGACCAGAGCTTCTGGGACAAGCGCGTGCCCAGCCGGGAAAAGCTGGATCTCATCAGCTACCGCAGCGTCAGTCTCGGGCTTCTGTTCCTGACGTTCACCATCGTCACCGGCGCCATCTGGGCGGAGCAGGCCTGGGGCAGCTACTGGTCCTGGGACCCCAAGGAGACCTGGTCGCTGATCACGTGGCTCATCTACGCCGTGTTCCTGCACCTGCGTATCCGGCGCGGCTGGAAAGGGAAGGCCGCGGCCATCTTCGCCGTGGTGGGCTTCATCTGCGTCATCTTCACCTACATCGGCGTGAACACGTTCCTGCCCGGTATCCACAGCTACGCGTAAGAAAGACAAAGAGCGCCTGCATGTGAAGCAGGCGCTCTTTTTTTGCGCGCAAAAAAGTACCTGCCCCCTTTCGGGAGCAGGTACAGGATAGCGGGTCATCTCTTGCTGAACTGCGGAGCGCGGCGGGCGGCCTTGAGACCGTACTTCTTACGCTCTTTCATGCGCGGATCGCGGGTCAGCAGACCGGCCGCCTTCAGGGCGGGACGGTAAGCGGCGTCGACCTCCAGCATGGCGCGGGCGATGCCGTGGCGGATGGCGCCGGCCTGGCCGGTCACGCCGCCGCCGGACACGGTGGCCTCCACGTCGAACTTGCCGAGCGTTTCGGTCACGGCAAAGGGCTGACGGACAAGGAGCTTCAGCGTGTCAAGGGCGAAATAATCGTCGATGTCGCGGCCGTTGATGGTGACAGAACCGGTGCCGCCGGGGAACAGATGGACACGGGCCACGGAAGACTTACGTCTGCCGGTACCGTACATATAGGGCTTTTTGCTCTCGTACATGTTGCTTTTCCTCCTTATTCGCAAGCTTCGGGCTTCTGCGCGGCGTGCTTGTGCTCGCTGCCGGCGTAGATGTGCAGCCGGGTGAGCTGGGCGCGGCCGAGCGAGTTCTTCCCGAGCATGCCCTTGACCGCCAGTTCCATCGCGAACTCGGGGCGCTGGGCCATGAGCCTGTCATAACGGACTTCCTTCAGACCGCCGATCCAGCCGCTGTGATGACGATAGAACTTCTTGTTCAGCTTATCGCCGGTGAGGACGGCGTCCTTGGCGTTGATGATGACGACGTGATCGCCGCAATCGACGTTGGGCGTGAAATCGACCTTGTTCTTGCCGCGCAGGAGGTTTGCCGCCTTGACGGCCGTGCGGCCCAGGGGCTTGCCTGCCGCGTCAAGGACGTACCATTTACGGGAAACGGTCTCCTTTTTCGCGAGTGTAGTGGACATAGCTTCCTCCAATATCATAAATATTTTTGACAAATCAAAGCGTCTAACGTACAATAGACGCGCCGCACAGCGGCAAGTGTTGTTATAACACATGCCGCAGGGGGTGTCAAGAGCCATTTTTCGATTTTTTTATTTATCACTTCCGGAGCTCGTAAATGCTCCGTTTTTCTCTGTTTTTCTTCTGTTTTCTCAAAACGCAAATTAAATTTTTTCGGGGCCGGAGGCGCTTTATGGACAATCTCACGGGGGCCGTGCGCAGATGTATCGAGGATTACCGCATGATCGAGGCGGGCGACGTGATCGCCGTCGGTCTCTCCGGCGGCAAGGATTCCGTCACGCTGCTGGCGGCGCTGGCGGCGCTGCGGCGCTATTACCCCAAGCCGTTCACGCTGCGGGCCGTCACGCTCTCCATGGGCTTCGACGGGATGGACTTCGCCCCGCTGACGGCGTGGTGCGCCTCGCTCGGCGTGGAGCACACGGTGCTCGATACGCGTCTCGCGGACGTCATCTTCGCGGAGCGGCAGGAGCCCAATCCCTGCGCCCTCTGTTCCAAAATGCGCCGCGGCGCGCTGAACGACGCTGTCCGCGCCCTGGGCGGGGCCAAGCTGGCGCTGGGCCACAACCGGGACGACGTCATCGAAACGTTCCTCATGTCGCTCCTGTACGAGGGGCGGCTCTACTGCTTCCAGCCGGTCACCTATATGTCCCGCGCGCAGGTGACGCAGATCCGGCCCATGCTCTACGTGCCGGAGAGCGCCTCCCGCGCGTTCGCGGCGCGGAACGGCCTCCCGGTGGTCAAGAACCTCTGCCCCATGGACGGCGTCTCCAAGCGGCAGGAGGCCAAGGACCTCCTCGCGGACCTGGCGCGCACGCGGCCGGATATCCAGACCAAGATCTTCAACGCCATCCAGCGTCTGCCGCTGCCGGGCTGGGGACTGTCTCAAGAGGAAAACGCCCGGTAACGGGCGTTTTCCTGCACCGCCGATATGGGTTTACAAACCGGGCGGACTATTGTAAAATAAGAACAATCACGGATAACAAGGAGGCTCCCTATGGACGGATCCAATGAGAACAATCCGAATCTGAACCCCGAACCGACCGCTGCGCCGGCTGTCGAAACGGCGCCCGGGCAGACAGCCGCACCGGCGCCCGAAGCCGCGCCCGAGCCGGCTCCGGCGAAGAAGAAGTTCCTGAACGGCAAGTGGTATATCCCGGCCGCTATCGTGGCGGCGGTCGCGGCCGTGGGGCTCAATTTCAACACCATCGTGGCGGCCGTCTCGCCGAAGACGGAACTGAAATGGGCGGCCGAGCGGACGCAAAAGGCCGTCGAGGCGATGATGGAGCGCTCGCCCTACGGCGAGATCGCCGGCGCACTGAAGGATATGAAGGACGCGCTCGGCGTGGATGTGGATTTCCGGTACGAGGGCGAATACGGCGACCGGTACGACGGCAGCGCGGAGCTCGCGCTGGATATGGACAGCGAGCTTTTCCGTCTCGGCGGTGAGCTGCATTATGAGAACGATTATGACGACGATACCGATCTCTCGGCCGACGTCGTGCTCCGCCGGGATGATATCGCCTTCACCACGGGCGGCCTGGGCAAGTATTACGGCGTCACCTTCGACACCTTCCGCAGCGATCTGAAGAAGAGCGCGCTGGGCGAATGGCTGGACGAGGACGACATCGACGAGGCGGCGGACGCGGTGGAGGAAGCCGCCAAGATGTGGCGCGACGCGCTGGACCAGCGCAAGGACGGCAAGAAGGCGGAGGACCTCGCCGCGCCCTATCAGAAGCTCGCGGACGATTTCGTCAAGGAGCTCAAGTTCAAGAACAAGACCCGCAAGACCGAGGTGGGCGGCGAAAAGACGGAGTGCATCTGCCTCACCGCCACCATCAAGAGCGAGGAGCTGCAGGACTTTCTGACGGAGCTTCTGGAAACGGCGGAGGATGACGACGATCTCTTCGACCTCTTCAAATCGGTCTACGCTGTCTCCGGCGAGGGCGACGACGCGAAGAGCGAGTGGCGCTCTGCGTTCCGCGAGGCGAAGAGCCAGGTCAAAACGGAACTGCGGGGCATGGATACCGACCTCAGCTATTACATCTATAAGGGCAAGCTCGTGAAGCTGGAGATCACGGCCGAAAGGGCGGACGGCGACACGGTCGGCCTGGTCGTCGATTACGGCCGCGAGCCCGGCAAGGACGATATCGCCGGCGAGCTCTCCTACCAAGACGGCGGCTACACGGAAAAGTACAGCGTTTCCTACGCCGTCAAGGAGAAGAAGGCCTATACGGAGACGCTCACGCTGACGCGGGCCACGGGCCATGGCGACGACCTGGCGGAGGAGCAGGTGATCGTGACCACGAAGTGGACGAAGGATACGGGCAAGGTCAACACCGAGGTGCGCTATGTCGACGACTACAGCGAGGAGTCGTACGACCTCGACTGGACGATGAAGCGAGACAAGGACACGCTCACGCTGAGCGTGGAGGAGCTGAAGCTCAGCGAGTACAGCGACGATAAGCTCACGCTGACCGTCGCCGTCACCGGCGCGCCGGAGATCCGGGAGCCCGACAGCTTCGTCAACCTCGATAAGCTGAGCGAGGACGATCTCGAGGAGATCGAGGAAACCCTTTCCGGCGTTTTCGGCGGCAACGCTTACGCTTACGACGACTACGACGATTGGTATGACGACGGCTGGGACGGCTACGACGGCTGGGATGATGACGGCTATGACGACGGCTATGATAACGGCGACGGCTACGCTTCCACGGGCTTCTGCGTTGCCTGCCGCCCCGGCAGCGATCTGGTGGGGTACATCAACTACGTCTTCTTCGACGACTGGATGTACCGCGGCGAGATCGGCTCCATCTGCGACCAGTACGACATGGGCGGCTACTGCTACGTCGTGGCGCCCGAGTATCCGGAGTGGAGCTACGGCGCGGACTATGAAGCCGTCGCCGCCCGCGGCACGCTGTACGTCGGTATCGAGACGGACTGGTATCCCTATGAATACGTGGACGAAAACGGCTATTACAGCGGTATCGACGTGGAGATCGCGGCCCTGATCGCGCGGCATATGGACGTGAACGTCGAGTACGTCGTGATCGACGATTACGATTACGTCGGCGCGCTTGCGAGCGGCAAGGTCGATATCGTCCTCGGCTACGGCAGTGATTTCGAAGGCGACGCGTCGCTGACAACGCCGTACATCTGGCCCTGATAAAACAGCATGAAAAAAGCGCCCCGTTCTTCGGAACGGGGCGCTTTTCGTTTCCTTATTATTTGTAGTGCTGCAGCATGATCTCCATGGCTTCGTCGTACTGGCGGTTGCGCTCGTCCACGGTGCCGTAGGTGCAAAGCTCGATCTGCAGCTTCACCCGCGGAGTGAGCAGCGGGAACACCCGTTCGATCTCCTTCGGGCCCACGCGCACCTTCAGCGTCACGTCCTTGTCCGCGAACCAGGGCAAAAGGTCGGCCGCGCTGTTGGGGTTCGGGTCGGTGGGCGCCTCCTTGTCGCCGTAGCCCACGGCGCACTCGAAGATCTTCAGATGATCGATCTCGAAAAGCTGGCTCAAATTGTGTTTGGACACGCCGCAGGAGTGCATGGCCGCGCCGTGGAAGTGGCGGCCCAGCTGCTGGTTGAAGGCCAGCGACGAGTCGCGGTAGGAGGCGGGGGAGATGACCGCCATGTTGTCGTCCGAGAGCGAGATGCCCCGGAAGGACGGGTCGGAGAACATCTGGTGTCCCGGGAAGGAGGCGTTGCCCTCGCCGATGGTCTCGATCTCCAGGTCGGAGAATTCCTGGATGAGGCGCGTCACCTTGCCCAGGAAGTCCTGCAGGGCTTCCGGCTCGTCCAGGGACGCTTCGAACAGCGCGCTGGCGTCCAGGATGAGGGAGGCCGTGTCGTTGGGGCTCTGGGTGTCCGTCAGGGAGATGGGGATGGCGTCGCCGGTCTGGTCGCGGAAGTAGCGGATGGTGTCCAGGATCATCTGCAGATACTCGCACTTGGCGATGTCGGGGTAGGGGACGTCGGCCACCTCCTCCACATCGTCGTAGCAGCAGAGCGTCTGCATGGAGGTGTGGGGATACCACTTCACCTTGGCGCCGAAGGCCGTGGCGAAAACGCCCACGCCGTGCCACGGCGTCAGATAGTTGAAGCTGAGATCGCCGTGGAGCATCATGGCCTCGTTCAGACTGTCCAGCTGCGCCGACAGCGAATCCTCCTTCGTGTGGGAGTCCACCCCGAAATGGGTGGCGCTGGGCCGCTGGGCCACCATCAGCCGCCGGACCCGGTTGCTGTCGAAGTCCAGCAGGTTTTTCTGCGTCTTTTCGTAGTAGTCGCGGTACCGCTCAAAGTTGAATTCGCTGGCTTTCATGTCTGCCTCCCTTGATAATAGTTGTCCACGGCCCGGAAAAAGGCCCTTATGTTGTCCCAATCGGTCATCGGCGGGATGTCGCACCCGGACGACGGGATGAAGTTCGGATAGCCGCCGCACCGGGCCATGAGCGCCGCCGTGGCGGCGTAAACGCTCTCCGGCGTGCCGTTGCGGAACTGGCGCGCGGGGTCCACGTTGCCTATGGCGACGCAGTCGGCCGGAAGACGCTGCAGCACCGCGTCCATGTCCACGATGTTACCGAAGTGGAAAAGGCGGCAGCCGTTGGTGGCGATGGTGTCGAGAGTGGCCAGCGCGGAGTTGCCGCAGTTGTGGTAGACGACGAGGAACCGCTCGTCCTGCACCGCGGCGACAATCTTCCGCACGTAGGCGGCGGAAAATTCCTCCGCCAGCTCGCCGGACAGCAGGCCTGCCAGCGGCTCCGCCATCACGACGCCGTTCGCGCCGGTGGCCTTGTAGGCGTTCATGTAGGCGATGAGGAAGTCGGTGACCTTGTCCAGCACGAGGTGCACCGTTTCCGGCTCGTCAAAACAGTAGTAGATGGCCTCGGAAACGTCCAGCAGGCGGCCGGCCAGAGAAAAGGGGCCGATGACCCCCGCGAAAAGGGGCCTGTCCGTTACCAGCGCGGCCGCTTTTTCCATGGCCCGCAGGTTGACGCCCGTGCGACACGCGCCGACGGCGGGGACCTTGAGCGCCTCCGCGCCCGCCAGATCGTCCACCAGAGAGCCGACGACGGTGGGCACTTCGTCGTCCGTATAGCGTATCGCGGAGCCGAAAGCCTCCGCCTCCACGGAGAGGTCCATGTAGCTGACGGCGGCGGCGCAGTCGAAGTTTGCCGCGATGAGCCGGATGCCCTCCGCCTGCTTGTCGCTGTCGCCGGACAAGGTACGGACGGTGACGCCCAGCTTCTGGACGGCGGGGAAGGAGAGGACGGGAAGGGGCTTTTTGACGGGCGCTTTGATCTGTGCGTCCAGCCAGGCATACATATCTTGTTTCATCAGGTCGGTTTCCTTTTTTGCAGCGTTCGATCAAAAGGTTTCAAAAAACATATGGTCCACGTATTTTTCGTTGAATGTTTTGTTGCCGCCGAGGTCCACGTGGCGGGCGATAGACGCAAGTCGTTCCGCCCCGGCCATTTTGTCTTTGTCCAGCAGCAGCATGGCCGCGCCGCTGAGCGCGGCGTTGCCGATGGGCTTCACGCGGTCCGTCAGCGCCTCGGGGATGAGGCCGATGGCGGCCGCGGAGCGGATGTCCAGGTGGCTGCCGAAGCCGCCCGCGATGTAGAGCGCGTCCAGCGCGTCCGCGGCGACGCCGGCCGTTTCCAGCAGCACCTCGATCCCGGCGGCGATGGCGCTTTTCGCCAGCTGGACCGCCCGGATATCCTCCTGCGTCAGCGCGACGCCCGGGCAGAGCGTCAGGGAGCCGCAGGCGGCGCCCGTTTCGTCGATGGCTTCGGAGGCCAGCAGGGCGGCCGCGCCGTCGATGAGGCCGGAACCGCACACGCCGCGGGGAGCGGCGCCGCCGATGGTGTGTACGCGCACCTCGCCGTCCTCCAGCCACACCGCGTCCACGGCGCCGGTGACGCTGCCGCAGCCGCAGGAGATACCGGCGCCCTCGAACGCGGGGCCGGCGGCGGTGGAGGAGACGTACAGCGTCCCGTCCTTCCAGAGGGCGAGCTCGCCGTTGGTGCCGATGTCGGCCAGCAGGGCCGGCCTGTCGCCCGCGGTCATGGCCGAGGCCAGCACGGCGCAGGTGATGTCCGCGCCCACGAAGGCGTGCATGCAGGGCGGCAGCCAGGCCGTCCGGCCCAGGACCGTTTCCGTCCTGCCGAACAGGTCGTCCGCCGCGAAGGGCGCGTGGGAGAGAGGGGCGGGGTCCCGCCCCGTGAGCAGATAGAGCATGGTGGTGTTGCCGGCCACGGTCAGCGCATCGACCGCCGCGGGATCGACGGCGGCTTCGCGGCAGGCTTCGGTGAGCAGCCGGTCCAGCGCAGCCAGCACGTCGCTTCGCAATTCGGCGGCGCGGCCGTTCATGGAGGCGCCGATACGGCCCATCACGTCGGCGGCCACGCGGGTCTGGGGATTCATGGCGGCGCTGCCGCCCAAAAGCCGCCCCGCGGCGAGATCGTAGAGCCGCAGCGCGAGCGTGGTGGTGCCGACGTCGACGGCGGCGCCGAGGCGGCCGGCCATGGGTCTGCCCAGCGCGGCCGCCGCGCCGGAAAGCTCGATCCGCGCGTCCGCCGTGTCCGGCAGCGTCACGACGGCGTCGCCCAGGATCCGCGCCCGGCAGGAAAGCCGCGCGCCGGCGCGCCTTTCCTCCTCATCCGGCGGCGAAACGGCGCCGGCGAGTTCGACGGCGCACTTGCGGCACCTGCCGCGTCCGCCGCAGGGGTGCTCCACGGCGAAGCCGCCCTCCGCCAGCAGGGTGGAGAGAGGGGCTTCGCCGGTAAAGGCGAGCGCGGTCTTTTTCCCGTTTTGGATCACGGTGAGTGTGTTCATAGGTCGCTCCCTCAAAGGGTCAGTCCATGCACCGGCGGGCTTCCTCCAGTGCGATCTCCGTCCAGCGGCGGGCGTTCTCCGGCTGCCAGGCGAGGGTGAGCACGTCCCGCATGAGCAGCTGGGTGGGGCACCGGTGCTCCCGCGTGATGGCGAAGGTATTGCGGATATCGGCGCGGATGGCGTCCTCGTCTATCTTTTCCCCGGCGATGATGGCGGGGTTCTGCTTCCAGCAGTAGACGTAGTCCGGCCCCAGCTTTTCCGCCATGAGCCGCACGTCGGACCACGGGGAGACGGACACCTTCCGCAGATGGGGCACCTGCGCCTTGATGAGGTCGATCCGCGTGTCCAGCGGCTCGCAGCAGCCGTACGTGGTGAGGCCGAACCGCTCCAGGATCGGCACCTGGTAGGGCAGGACGAATTCCGCGAAGGCGTCCGGCGAGCAGGAGACGGTCTCCTGGCTCTCGCCGTAGCCCCACAGATCCTCCGGCCGCACATGCGCGGGGTCGAAGCCCGGGGCGGGCAGCTCGTCGCACCAGCCGTACCCGCCGGTGCCCATGAACTCGCCGCCGTTGTTGAGCGTCAGCAGGTCGTTCTTTTCCAGGAAGTCCAGCATGTTGAGCCAGTCGTCCCGCAAAAAGCTCATGAACGCCTTCAGCTCGTCGGGATAATCGTAGATATCGTAGAGGAAGTTATCGAAGCCGCGCAGCTCGATGAGGTCGGAGGTCAGGCCGCAGGAATACCACCAGGCGTTGTCCCGCTTGACCTCCAAAATGCCGTCGAAGGTGTCGTGCGCCAGCTGGGCAACGAGCGCGGAGGCCGCCCTGTCGTAGTCGAAGGTGCGGAAGCGGAGCTTCGCCATGTCGGTGTCGTAATCCTCGATGACGGGGATGATGTGGAACGCTTTGCCGTTGCCGCCGCCCTCCTTTCTCTTCGGCACGCCGAAGTCGGAGATGTGCACGATGTCCTGATAGGAGAATTCCCGCCGGCAGACGCGGTCGTCGCCGATACGCTCCTGCCAGAAGATCTCCTTGCGGAGACGGTATTCCCAGACGCGGGCAAGGCCGTTCCGGCACTGCAGCACCGTGTGGGGCAGGATCTCATACCACGCAAGCTCCGGGTCGATGAAGATGAGCGGCCGCGTCTCCTTCAGGGAGAGGTTGTCCGTCCACAGCTTCTGACGCTCGGCCTGGATGGGCAGCTCGGCCAGCTCCGCCACGCGGCAGGCAAGAGAGCGCAGGATCGTTTGTTCGTCCGGGTCGACGCGGTATTCGCGCAGGTCCGCCATCACCAGCTCCAGGCAGAAAAGCCAGGAGAGCGCCGTGTGGTCGGAGATGCCGGGGACGTTCAGTTCTTCGCCCTTGATCTTCAGTCTGAGGTCTTGTTCCGTCATTGAGGCACCTCCTTTCCCATTTTTACTGCTATCACAATAGCATATGGCCCGGGGCATTGCAAACGCTTTTTGCCCCGGGCGCGAAACATCAAAAAATCGTCAAATTTTTGGTCGTTTTTTACCATACGCCGCGGCTCACAGCTCCTGGGCGATGAGCTCCACGGCCTTTTTGATCAGCGCGGCCACGGGCAGCTCCGCCGTCCCCGCGACGACGCTGCCGCCCTGGTTGAAGGGGATGAGCACCTTTTTCGCGTCGCTCCGGCCCACGGCCGCGGCCATGGCGGGCGTGATCTCCCCCAGCATGGCGTCCGCCATCACGACGCCCACGGGGCCCGCGATGATATCGGCCCGGGCGGCGTTGTAGCAGACGGCGTTCTCGCCGGTGGCGCCGGCGTCGGCCCCGGCCTTCAGCATGGCGGAGGTGGCGAGACTGTTGGCGCCCACGGCGGTCACGCTGACCGGCAGGGACGCCTCCCTGACCTTTTCGATGAGCAGCTTGCCGATACGGCCGCCCTGGCCGTCGATCACGACGAGGTTTTTCATGGGGAGCCTCCTTGTCAGTTGCGTTCCTGCGCCCGGCGCCAGCCGGCGTTGAGCGCGGTGAAATAGCGGAAGTAGGGCATGAGCCAGTCAAAGTCCGCGGCCAGCCGGTCCGCGAAGGCGGGGTCGTAAAGCGCGTCGTCCGCGGGGGATTCGTAAGAGAGCGCGAGATACTTGCGGTCGTACCACGGGGCGAGCAGCCGGCCGGGGTCGCCCTTGGAGCGTTTGTACAGCTCGCCGTCCAGCGTGAAGCGGTCCTGCCCGTTGAGCCGCCGCGCCAGCTTCGCGAGCGGGCGGGGGTCTTCGTCCACCGTGCGGCGGAAGTACGCCATCAGGTCGGCCGGCGCGTCATAGTAGCCCAGGCCGAGACTGTATTCCATGGCGCTGATCTCAAACCAGAACATGGGGCCGCTTTCCAGGCTCTCGTCGGTCTTGATGGAGAACCACAGGTGCTCCTTGAAGGGGCCGCGGCCGAAAAGCCGCCGCGCGTCGCGCCAGATACGGCAGAGCTTCATCTGGAAGCCCGCGTCCGGATATTTTTCCTGCAGCGCGAGGAACGTCCGGCGGGCCAGCATCTCCATGGGCTCCTTGTAATAAGCCTCGTAATCCGCGCGGTGCGCGTCGAACCAGGGCCGCTCGTTATGCAGGGCGAGGCCCCAGAGGAAATCGGTCGTTTCTTTGGTAAAGTGTTCAGCCATAGCGTTTTCCGGTCACCGTTCCATAGAGTTCCGCGGGGGTGTCCACAAGGCGCGCCGCGCCCGCGGCAAGCAGCGCGTCCCGGTCGCGAAAGCCCCAGGTCACGCTGACGCAGGGGAGGCCGCCGGCCGCCGCCGTTTCGATATCCGTTTCGCTGTCGCCTGCGTAAACGGCTTCCTCCGGCCGCAGGGAAAGCGTCTCCAGGATATAGAAAAGGCCGTCCGGCGCGGGCTTCGTGGGCCGCCCGGGCACGGTGCCGGCGATGGCGTCGAAGCAGCCGGGGAACCATTTGTCCATCAGCAGGCGCACCTCGTCCTCCCCCTTGTTGGAGGAGGCGGCGATACGGTACCCCTCCGCGTGCAGGCGGGCGATGAGCGCCGGAACGCCGGGGAAGGGCCGCGTCGTGTCGGCGCAATGGTCCGCGTAGTGGGCGAAAAAGGCCGCAAGGGCCTCCTCATACCGGGGGTCCTCCGTCCCGCCGGGCACGGCGCAGCGGATGAGCCAGCGGTAGCCGTGGCCGATGAAGCCGCGCACGGCCTCCCGCGTGTGGACCGGATAGCCCAGAGCGCGCATGGTATGGTTGACGCTGGCGGTGATGTCGTCCAGCGAGTCCAGCAGCGTGCCGTCCACGTCGAAGATAACGGCTTTGATCATCGCGGCCTTACTCCGTTACGTCGACGCCCCAGTCGGAGACGATCTTGTACAGCAGCTTGGCCAGCGCCACAGCGCCCTCCCGCGTGACCAGCACGCTGGCCACCTCGTCCGCCATCTGCGCGGAAACGTCCGTCAGCGCGACGCTTTTCACGCTGAAGCTGTGGTCGGTGTAGATGTGGGCGAAGGAGAGGGCCACCTCCGTGTGGCTCTTGTTGTGGGTTATGTTAAAGGTGTTGGAAAATACGGGCTTCATGCGCGCGCCTCCTTTTGCAATGCTTCCTCCAGCGCGATGGCGATCTGGTCCGGGCAGGACGTGTCCTTCCATCCGCAGCGGATACCGCGGAGCAGGGGGATGACCTCCCGGGCGGGGCGGCCGGTGATGAGCTTGCGGATGCCCTGCAGGTTGCCGTCGCAGCCGTCCTCGATGGTCAGGGACTTGATGACGCCCGCCTCCAGCTCGATATCGTAGCGGGTAGAGCAGGTGCCGCGGGGGTAAAACGTGGTCTTCATACGGTGTCTCCCATCTGCCGCGCGGGCGGCTTTCTCCCTGTCAGTATAAAACGTTTTTGCCCAAAAAACAACAGAAAACCGGTGCGGGCGGGAGACATAACGGCGGGGCGGCGGTCATACGCTTTAGCAAAAACGGAGGTGTCCTATGCACAGAAGAGGTTTGAGAAGCGTACGGGTCGGGCTGCGGCGCGCGCTCCCGTGGGCGGGGCGGCTCCTGGCGCTGGCGGCGGCCTGCGCCGCGGTGAAGGCGGGCGCGCCCTATGTGGAGGCCGCGGCCGCCGCGTTCCCGCCGGAGGGCTTCGGCGAAGCGATCGTGACCGCGGAGCTCTGCGCGGCGGCGCCGGATACCGCGCTGCTGCCGCTGCGGCTCGCGCTGCCGGTGGGCGTGCCGGTGAAGCTCGTCGGGGAGGTGGCGCAGCCGGAGCGGGCGGCTGGCGAGGACGTGTCCGCGCAGGACAGGTCCGCCGCGGCGGGGGAGGCGGAAGAGCCCGCACCGGCGCCGGAGCCGGCGCAGACGGGCGGCCTTTTCTATGTGCCGCCGGCGGCGGAGACGGCCCCCGTGCCGGAGCCGGAGGCCGTGGCGACGACCATCACCGGCGAGAAAAGCGGCGTTTACCGCGCCGCGGAGGGCATTTATTACAACAACAAGACCGGGTATGATATCGACGTGGCTGCGCTGCTCGCCGCCGCGCCGGATATCTCCGCAGCGCGGGGGGACAAGGTGCTCATCATCCACACCCACGGCACCGAGGCTTACGCCCCGGAGGAGGGGAACACCTACGTGCCGTCGGATCCGTCCCGCACGACGGACAGGGCCCACAGCGTCGTCCGTGTGGGCGACGTGCTGGCCGAGACGCTGACGGCCCGGGGCATCACGGTCATCCACGATACGGGGCTTTACGACTACCCAAGCTACAAGGACTCCTACAAGCGCTCCTACGAGGCCATCCGGCGCTATCTGGCGGACGACCCCTCCATCCGCGCCGTCATCGACTTGCACCGCGACGCGCTGGAGGCGGAGGACGGCACCGTTTACAAGACCGTGGCGGAGGTGGACGGGGAGGTCTGCTCCCAGGTCATGATCATCGTGGGCACGAACTGGTCCGGGCTCGACCATCCGGACTGGCAGAGCAACCTGACCGTGGGGCTCCATCTGCAAAAAACGATGGCGGAGCGCTACCCCTCGCTGGCGCGGCCGCTGAAGATCTCCCAGTACCGCTATAACCAGCAGGCCACCCACGGCTCGCTCATCATCGAGGTGGGGTGCAACGGCAACACCCAGCGGGAGGCGGAGCAGGCCGTCCGCTATTTCGGGGACTGTCTTGCGGCGGTGATGGGCGCGTGAGCACACGCGTCGCCGCCCCGGCATACGATGGAACGAATCTACTATGCGGGACGGTCAAACTATGGAAAACGAACTGGAACTCATCAAAAGAGCGTGGAAACGCGTTTCGCCGGAGACGGACGCGCCTGCGCCGGCGTCCGCCGCGCCGGAGGACACGGAGCAGCTGGCGGCCTTCATCCGGGAGGAGCAGGCGGACGCGGCGGTCTATGAGATGCTGGCCCGGCGCACCCGGGACCGGCAGGCCGCGGCCTTCTTCCGCGCCGCCGCCCGCGACGAGCGGGCGCACGCGGCCGCCCAGCAGACGGTCTATTTCCTGCTGACGGGGGACACGTGCCGCGTGCGGCCGGGCACGCAAAAAGCGCCGGCATTGCTGCCGGCGCTGCGGGAACGCTACAGAGAGGAGAAGGCGGGGGCGGCCGCCTATCGCAAAGCGGCCGACGCGGCGGAGAGCGCGGAGCTCGCCGCGCTGTGGCACGCCTGCGCCGCGGATGAGGAAAAGCACGCGGCGGCGCTGCGGACGCTCATCGGGCGGCTGCTCCGCTGAGTCAGCCCCTGTCGAAGAAGGGGGACTTGCCGGAGATAGAGACGGGCACGCCCATCGCGACCTCCGCCCGGGAGAGAAGGCCCGTTTTGAGGGCGGTGCGGCCCACGGTGTACATGATACGCGTGTCCACGCGCCGGTCGGCGGCGAGGCCGACGGCGGAGCCCAGCGCGATACCGAGATCGATCATCTCGAACGCGCAGGCGGAGCCCGCCTGCAGACAGGCGGCGCAGCCGTCATAGCCGCAGATGGTGCAGTTGAGGCCGCGGGCTCCGGTGCGGGTGCTGCCGATGAGCACGACGGCGAGCGCCTTTTTCAGGCAGCGGGCGTCCCGCTCGAAGATGGCGGGGAACCCCTCCTCTTTGGTCAGGCGGATCATCTCGTCGGCCAGCGCGTCCTTTTCCGCGCCGGTCAGGATGAGCGTTTCGATGTGGTCGATACCGCACCCCTTGGGGGCGGTGCGCGCGGCGGCGCAGAGGTTTTCCGCAACGGCGACGGCGGCGTTCAGCTCGGCGGTCCTGGCCTCGATCTTCATGGGGCTGCCTCCTTTTGGATGAAAAATGTGTGAAAAAGCGCGGGATGGCGTACACCGTCCCGCGCTTTGTGGTTCAGGCTCTGTCGATGGGCAGGCCGGCCGCCTGACGCTCCTTGATGGCGTCCTTGCGGCTCAGGTTGACGCGGCCGCGGTCGTCGATCTCGGTGACCTTGACCCACGTCCAGTCGCCCTCCTTGAGCACGTCCTCCACCTTCTCCACGCGCTTGTTCTCCAGCTTGGAGATGTGGATCATGCCGTCGGTGCCGGGGGCCAGCTGCACGAACGCGCCGATGGGGATGATACGCACCACGGGGCCGTAGTACAGGGCGCCGACTTCGGGCACGAACACGATATCCTCGATGATTTTCTTCGCGGCGCGGCAGTTCTCGATGTCCTGATGGGCGATGAAGATGCTGCCGTCGTCCTCGATGTCGATCTTGCAGCCGGTGTCGGCGCAGATCTTCTGGATGACCTTGCCGCCGGAGCCGATGACCTCGCGGATCTTGTCGGGGTTGATGTGCATGGAGATCATCTTCGGCGCGGTCTTGGCCAGCTCGTGACGCGGCTCGGCGATGACGGGGAGCATGACCTCGTCCAGGATCTGGAGCCGGGCCTCGCGGGTGATCTCAAAGGCGTTCTTGACGATCTCATGCTTCAGACCGTCGTTTTTGAGGTCCATCTGGATGGCGGTGATGCCCGCCTTGGTGCCGGCGACCTTGAAGTCCATCTCGCCGTGGAAATCCTCCACGCCCTGGATGTCGATGAAGGTGGTGAAATCATCGCCGTCCTGGATGAGGCCGCAGGAGATACCGGCCACGGGCGCCTTGATGGGCACGCCGGCGTCCATGAGGGCGAGGGTGGTGCCGCAGATGGAGCCCTGGCTGGTGGAGCCGTTGGAGGAGAGGACCTCCGACACGACGCGGATGGCGTAGGGGAAATCTTCCACCGGGGGGATGACGCACTGCAGTGCCTTTTCCACGAGGGCGCCGTGGCCCTGCTCGCGGCGGCCGACGCTGCGCTGGGGCTTGGCTTCGCCGGTGGAGTAGCCGGGCATGTTGTAGTGGTGCATGAACCGCTTCTCTTCCTCTTCCCAGATGGTGTCGAGCTTCTGGTTCATGGAGATGGTGTTCAGCGTGGCGATGGAGAGCACCTGGGTCTGGCCGCGGGTGAAAAGACCGGAGCCGTGGACCTGGGGCAGGACGGCGACCTCGGCCGCGAGCGGCCGGATCTCGTTCATGGCGCGCCCGTCCACCCGCTTGCCGGCGAGGAGCCAGGCCTTGACGATCTTCTTCTGCAGCTTGTAGGTGATCTCGTCCAGGTACTGATCCATGTCGGGGTGCTCGTCCAGATATTTTTCATGCCAATGCTCGATCATGGCGTTCCAGCGCTCTTCGCGGACGTTCTTGTCGTCGGTGTCCATGGCGGCGCGGGCTTCGTCCATGAAATCGTTCTGGATCTGCTCGAACAGCGCGTCGTCAAAGGCGGCGTGGGCATATTCGAACTTGGGCTTGCCGACCTCGGCCACCATCCGGTCGATCAGGTCCAGCACGGGCTGCAGCTTCTCATGCGCCTGGACGATGCCTTCGTACATCACGTCCTCGGGCACCTGGTCCGCCTCGGACTCGATCATGACGATCTTCTTATGGGTGGCGGCGATGGTGGTGGTCATGCGGTTCGTTTCCCGCTCCTCCTTGGTGGGGTTGAAGAGATACTTCTCACCGTCCCAGCCGAGGGAGATACCGGCGATGGGGCCGTTGAACGGGATGTCGGAGATGGATACCGCGGCGGAGGCGCCGATCATGGCGGTGATCTCCGGCGAGCAGTCGCGGTCCACGGCCAGCACGTCGCAGGAGACGATCACGTCGTTGCGCAGATCGTTCGGGAACAGCGGGCGCATGGGGCGGTCGATGAGCCGGGACGCCAGCACGGCGTTCAGGCTGGGACGGCCTTCGCGGCGGTTGAAGCTGCCGGGGATACGGCCCACGGCGTAGAGCTTCTCGTTGAAGTCCACGGCCAGCGGGAAGTAATCCGCGCCGTCCTTGGGACGGGGGGAGGCGGTCGCCGTGGCCAGCACGACGGTCTCGCCGTAGCTGATGAGCACAGAGGCGTTGGCAAGCTCCGCCAGGCGGCCCACTTCCATCTTCAGCGGGCGGCCGCAGTACTCCATTTCGTAGACTTTCTTGTTGGGAAATTCCTTGTGCTTGATGATCATATTGACTCCTTTCGTGTTGACGGAGCCGCTCACCTTTTAGCACTTGAGACCGGGTCCGGCGCGCCGGGCGCAGTTTCAAATACTAAAAGCGGGGGCTCCATTGTTAACAGGCGGGCAAAAAATGCCCGCCTGCCGTTTGCGTTACTTTCTGATGTTGAGCTTCGCGATGATGGCGCGGTACCGCTCGATATCCTTCTCCATGAGATAGTCCAGGAGACGGCGGCGCTTACCGATCATTTTGAAAAGGCCCATACGGGAATGGTTGTCCTTCTTGTGGACCTTCAGATGCTCGGTCAGCTGGTTGATACGCTCCGTGAGGATGGCGATCTGGACCTCGGGAGAACCGGTGTCGTTCTCGTGGGTCTTGTTAGCCGCGATGATATCGGTCTTCTTGTCCTTGGTTATCATGTTTCTCTTCCTTTCTTTGATTTTTCGCCTGAGACTGAGTAACGGGTCGAAAGGCTCCGGCGCGCGCCGGTGTGTCCCGAAACCAAGTCAGAGGTAAGCTGAACTATATTATCATAAGAAATCCGGCTTGTAAAGGCATTTTTTGCGCAAAAACCGTCTTTTTTTGTCACGGGCGCGGTTTTGCCTCATTTCCCCAGCCACACCATCAGCACGGCTACGTCCGCCGGAGACACGCCGGAGATACGGGACGCCTGGCCCAGGTTGTCCGGCCGGATGGCCGCCAGCTTTTCCCGCGCCTCCCGCCGCAGGCCCTCGACGGTGGCGTAGTCGATAGTCGGCGGCAGCTTGCGCGACTCCATGCGCCGCGCCTCGGCGATCCGCTTCAGGTCCTTTTCGATGTAGCCAGCGTATTTGAGATCGATCTCCGCGGCATGCGTTACGGCGGCGGGGAGAGCGGGGCGCGCCGCGTCCAGCGGGGCGAGGGCGTCATAGTCGATCCCGGGGCGGCGGAGCAGGGCGGCCAGCGAAACGCCCGTCGCCAGCGGCGCCATGCCGCGCTCCGCGAGGAAGGCGTTCAGCGCCGGCGTGGGGGGAAGGTACGTCTTTTCGAGCCGCGCCTTCTCGCGCTCCACGGCCGCGTACTTCGCCTGCACGGCGGCGTAGGTCTCGTCGCTCACGAGGCCGACCGCGTGCCCGACAGGGGCGAGGCGCAGGTCGGCGTTGTCCTGCCGCAGCCAGAGCCGGTACTCGCTGCGGGAGGTCATCATGCGGTAGGGCTCGTTCGTGCCCTTGGTCACGAGGTCGTCCACCAGCGTGCCGATGTAGGAGCCGGCCCGGTCCAGCAGCATGGGCGGCCGGCCGAGGATCTTCAGCGCGGCGTTCACGCCCGCCACGAGCCCCTGGGCCGCGGCCTCCTCATAGCCGGAGGAGCCGTTGAACTGACCCGCGCCGTAGAGGCCGCCGATCTTTTTCAGCTCCAGCGTCGGAGCGAGCTCCGTCGGGTCGACGCAGTCGTATTCGATGGCGTAGGCGAAGCGCTGCACCTCCGCGTGCTCCAGCCCCGCGACGGTGTGCAGCATGGCCAGCTGCACGTCCTCCGGCAGGGAGGAGGACAGCCCCTGCACGTAAAGCTCCTCCGTATCGAGCCCCATCGGCTCGATGAACAGCTGGTGGCGCTTTTTGTCCGGGAACATGACGATCTTCGATTCGATGGAGGGGCAGTAGCGCGGGCCCACGCCCTCGATCACGCCGTTGTAGAGCGGCGAGCGGTCCAGATTCGCCCGGATGATCTCGTGCGTTTTTTCGTTGGTGTAGGTGAGGTGGCAGACCGCGCGGTTCGCCGGCGGCGTCTCCGTGGCAAAGGAGAAGGGCTCGGGATCATCGTCGCCGTACTGGATCTCCATGCGGGAGAAGTCCACGCTCCGGCGGTTGATACGCGGCGGGGTGCCGGTCTTGAAGCGGCGGATGGCGATGCCGAGCGCCGTCAGGCTGGCGGTGAGGGCCGTGGCGGCATGCATGCCGTCGGGGCCGCTCTGCTCCGTGTGGTCGCCCGTGATGGTGCGTCCGCCGAGGAACGTGCCCGTGGCGATGACGACGGCGCGGCAGCGGTAGCGGGCGCCGGAGGCGGTCGTGACCCAGGCGACGTGCCCGTCCTCCACGCCGATCTCCGTGATCTCCGCCTGCCGGAGGCGCAGGCGCTCCTGGCGCTCCAGCGCGGCCTTCATGATCTTCTGGTATTCGCGGCGGTCGGCCTGCGCGCGGAGGGAATGGACGGCCGGTCCCTTGCCGAGGTTGAGCATGCGGTACTGGATACAGGCCTTGTCTGCGGCGCGGCCCATCTCGCCGCCGAGCGCGTCGATCTCCCGCACCAGATGGCCCTTGGCCGTGCCGCCGATGGCGGGGTTGCAGGGCATGTTGCCCACGGCGTCCAGGTTGATGGTGAAGCACACGGTGTCGCAGCCGAGGCGCGCCGCGGCCAGCGCGGCTTCAATGCCCGCGTGGCCCGCGCCGATGACGGCCACGTCGCAGCAGCCGGCGTCATATCCCATGCGCTCACTTCCTTTCAACGGTCATCATTGTATCACAACGGTCTTCGGCGGGCAACAGGAAAAAGAGCGCCCTTCCCGGTCGGAAAGGGCGCTCGCTGTCGCTTCGTTTATTGTGCGCCGGTGTAGAAGAACTCCTGCACCAGGTCGCGCAGATGGTACTGCTTCATGTACTTCATGCCGTAGTTGTCGAGATCGCTCTCGGGCACGTTCTGCGTCACATACTCGTCGGACACGGTGATGCCCTCCCGCTCGGCGATGGCCTGTACCGCGAGATAGCGGTGGGCCGCCGCCGTCATCTGGTCCTCGATCTCCGCGAGGAAGCCCGTGACGCCGTCGTAGCCGTAGGCGTCCATCAGCTCGTCGAGCGAGACGCCCTGCTGCTTGGCGTAGGAGGTGTATTCGGCGATGATGGAGCCGCTGATGTACTCGGTCACCACCGCGGGGACGTCGGAAACGGCCATGTCGTTCAGCACGTCGGTAAAGTAGTCCTGCTTCTGCTGGTCGACGAGCCAGTCGGCGATCTCGCCGCGCATGACGTCGGCGGAGTCATAGCCGTAGCCCTGGGCAAAGGTGTCGTTGAAGGTGGGCAGGATGGCAGGGCCCTCGATATAGTTGATCGTGATGTTGAAGACCGCGTCCTTGCCCGCAAGGTCGGGGTTGTTGAGATAGGGGTCGGGGAACGTGACCTCGATATCGAAATTCTCCCCGGGGGCGTGGCCGATGAGCTGCTCCAGGAAATCGTCGATATAGCTGGTCACACCGATGGTCACGGTGGTGCCGCGGCCGCCGGTGGAGCCGCCGGCGAACTCCACGCCGTCCACGCTGCCCACGTAGTCGATGTTCACGGTGTCGCCGTCCTTTATCTTCTGGCTGGCGTCCATGATCTGCATATGGGAAGCGCTCTGCTCCAGCATGTAGTCGATCTGTTCCTGGATGGCCTCGTCGGAGGCGGTGAGGACGCTGTCCGGCACGGCGCTGCCGAGATCGTCGGGCACCGTCACATAGTCGAGCGCCTTCACGCCCTTGAAGTAGCCGTTCTCCTCCAGCAGCGCGCCGTAGTCGAAAGCGCCGGTCAGCGCGTCAAGGGAGTTGTTCGATCCGTCCTCCGTGATCACGAGCTTGCCGCTCTCCCCGTCGGGAGGCGTTTCGCCGGAGCCGGCGCACCCGCAGAGGATAAGAGCCAGAGCCAGCGCCGCGGCCAGCAGGGGCAGTAGTTTTTTGATCATGATGTCACCTCGTCAAACGCGATCTTTTGCATGTTAGGTATTATACACCCTTTGTCAAAGAAATTGTGAACAATCTATAAAAGCGCGCGACAGGCGCGTTTTTTCTCTTTTTTTATCCGCGCCGGCGTGGTATAATCATTTATTATGAATCACTATGCGCAAAAGAGGTAATGGCATGGGTCTTATGACAAAACTGTTCGGCACGCGCAGCGAGCGGGAGCTGAAAAAAATAGCGCCCCTGGTGGATAAGATCGAAGCGCTGGCCGATGGATACAAGCGTTTGACGGATGAGGAGCTGAAGGCGAAAACGCCGGAGTTCAGGCAGAGACTGGAAAACGGCGAGACGCTGGACGACCTCCTGCCGGAGGCGTTCGCCGCCGTGCGGGAGGCGTCTGACCGCGTGCTGGGCATGCGCCATTTCCGCGTCCAGCTGATGGGCGGCATCGTGCTGCACCAGGGGCGTATCGCGGAGATGAAGACCGGCGAGGGCAAAACGCTCGTGGCGACGCTGCCGGCCTATCTGAACGCGCTGACGGGCCGCGGCGTGCATATCGTGACGGTGAACGACTATCTGGCCAAGCGCGACAGCGAATGGATGGGCAAGGTGTACCGCTTCATGGGCCTTTCCGTGGGCCTTATCATCCACGACATGGACAACGAGGCGCGGCGCCAGGCCTACGCTTCGGACATCACTTACGGCACCAACAACGAGATGGGCTTCGACTATCTCCGCGACAACATGGCCATCTACAAGACGCAGATGGTCCAGCGGGGCCACGTCTTCGCCATCGTGGACGAGGTGGACTCCATCCTCATCGACGAGGCGCGCACGCCCCTCATCATCTCCGGCAAGGGCGACGAGTCCACGGATCTGTACCGCCAGGCGGACGACTTCGTCCGGACGCTGCGGAAAAAGGTCTACGCCACCACCGACGAGAAGGTGGATCTCAGCGAGGAGCAGGACGCGGACTACATCGTGGACGAAAAGTCCAAGACCTCCACGCTGACGGCCAGCGGCATCGCCAAGGCGGAGCGGTATTTCGCGCTGGAGAACTACGCCGATATCGAGAACGCCACGCTGACGCACCACATCAACCAGGCGCTGAAGGCCCACGGCACGATGAAGCGCGACGTGGACTACGTCATCAAGGACGGCGAGATCATCATCGTGGACGAGTTCACGGGCCGCCTCATGTTCGGCCGCCGGTATTCCGACGGGCTGCACCAGGCCATCGAGGCCAAGGAGCACGTGGACGTCCAGCGGGAGAACAAGACGCTGGCCACCATCACGTTCCAGAACTATTTCCGCATGTACGAAAAGCTCTCCGGCATGACCGGCACGGCCCTGACGGAGGAGGAGGAGTTCGGCGCCATCTACCGGCTGGACATCATCGAGGTCCCGACGAACATGCCCCTCGCCCGCGTGGACAAGCCGGACTGCGTCTATAAGAACGACACGGGCAAGAACCGGGCGGTCATCCGCCGGATCAAGGAGGCGCACGCCAAGGGCCAGCCCGTGCTGGTGGGCACCATCTCCATCGAGAAGAGCGAATATCTCTCCACGCTGCTCCGGCGGGAGGGCGTGGCCCACAACGTGCTGAACGCGAAGCAGCACGAGAAGGAGGCGGAGATCATCGCCCAGGCCGGCCGGCTCGGCGCGGTGACCATCTCCACCAACATGGCGGGCCGCGGCACGGACATCATGCTGGGCGGCAACGCGGAATACATGGCGAAAAACGACCTGCGCAAGGCGGGATATGAGGACGAGGTCATCGCCGAGGCCACGGGCTACGCCGAGACGGAGGACGAGACGATCCTCGCGGCGCGCGCCCTCTACGCCGAGAAGCTCGCGGAGCACAAGAAGGTGACCGCCGAGGAGGCGGACGCCGTGCGGGCCGCGGGCGGCCTTCTGGTGCTGGGCACGGAGCGGCATGAGTCCCGCCGTATCGACAACCAGCTGCGCGGCCGCGCCGGACGCCAGGGCGACCCGGGCGAGACGCAGTTCTACATGGCCATGACGGACGACGTCATGCGGCTTTTCGGCTCGGAGCGGGTCATGACCATGATGGAGTCGCTGGGCATCGACGACGATACGCCCATCGACCAGAAGATCCTTTCCAACGCCATCGAGAACGCGCAGAAGCGTATCGAGAGCAAGAACTTCCAGATACGCAAGAACGTGCTGGAATACGACGACGTGATGAACAAGCAGCGCGAGCTCATGTACAGCGAGCGCATGCAGGTGCTGAACGGGGAGGACGTGGAGCCCCACATCCGCCAGATGATCCGCGACGTTGTCACCTCCACCGTGCACGACGGCTTCGGCGGCAAGCCGACGCTGGAGAGCCGCGCGGAGCTGGAGGAGATCGCCGCGCCCTTCGTCGGCGCGTTCCTCACGAAGAGCGATCTTGCCGTATCCGACGCGGAGGCGGCCGCCATGACGCCGGAGAGCGTCATCGACCTGTTCCTTGCCAAGGCGGACGCGGCTTACGACGCCAAGGTGCTGGAACTCGGCGTGATGGACGGGACGGACATCCCCCTCATGCGGGAGATCGAGCGGGTCATCCTGCTGCGCGTGGTGGATGAGTACTGGATGGACCAGATCGACGCCATGGCCGACCTGCGGCAGACGGTGTCGCTGCGGGCTTACGGCCAGGTGAACCCGGTGGACGAATACAAGCGTCTCGGCTACGACATGTTCGAGGCGATGATCAACGGTATCAAGGAGGAGGTCGTGCGCCGTATCTACACGGTGCGCGTCCGGCGGGAGAATCCGCTGGAGCGGCGCAGTGTCTCCCGCACGGTGAGCACGGCGGCCCCCGTCGCCGGCGACGGCACCGTCAAGCGGCAGCCGGTGAAAAAGGCGAAGAAGCCCGGCCGCAACGACCCCTGCCCCTGCGGCAAGTGGAAGGCCGACGGCAGCCGCCCGCTGAAGTACAAGGAATGCTGCGGCCGGAACGAATAAGGAAGGCTCTATGTTCACGACGCATGGCGATACGGGCCCCGTTTATCTGACGGCGCCCAACATCAGCGCGGCGCACGCCTTCACCACCCGTCTCGGCGGGGTGAGCGCGGGCGTGTACGCGAGCTGGGATCTGGGCGAAAACCGGGGCGACGACCCCGCCGCCGTCCGGGAGAACTACCGCCTTTTGAAGGAGACGCTCGGCATCCGGGGCGGGCTGGTCTTTTCCCGCCAGGTGCACGGCGACGCTATCCGCGTCGCCGCGGAGCGGGACCGGCGGGAGCCCTATGAGCCCCTGCCGTATGAGGCGGACGGTCTCATCACCGACGTGCCGGGCCTGCCGCTCATCATCTTCACGGCGGACTGCGTGCCCGTGCTGCTCCACGACCCCGTGCGCGGCGCCGTCGGCGCGGTCCACGCGGGCTGGCGCGGCGCCGTGGCCGACATCGCCGGCAAGGCCGTCAGGATGATGGCGGACGCATTCGGCTGCGATCCGGCGGACGTGCGGGCGGCGATCGGCCCCGCGATCGGGCCCTGCTGCTTTGAGACGGGGCCGGAGGTGCCGGCGGCCGTGTGGGCGCTCCTCGGTTCGGAGGAACGGATCACACCGCGCGGCAACGATAAATATATGGTAGATCTGCCGGGCGTCGTGGCCGATACGCTGGCGGCGGCCGGACTCAGCCGCGCGCATATCGAGAACTGCGGCGAATGCACGAAATGTCTCCATGAGAAGTACTGGTCGCACCGTTATACCGCCGGTATACGGGGCAGCCAGGCCTCGGTCATCATGCTGTAAAGGAACGGAACGCGTGAAGAAAAAGTTATGTAAACTGATAGCGGCGACGATGGCCGCGCTCCTGCTCATGACCGGCTGCGCCCGCGAAGCGGCGGTGCCGGAGGAGAGCCTCGGCGCGGACGACGCCGTGCCGCCGGCGGAGACGCCGGTGGAGACGCAGCCCCACACGCCGCCGCGGACGACCTATACGCCCGCCTCGGACGGGCGCTTCACCCTCCGCTTCAACGAGGAGTCGTCCCTCAACCCCTTCTCCGGCGCCAACGCGGACAACATGGCGCTGATGGGGCTCATGTACGAGGGGCTTTTCACAGTCAGCCCGACGTTCACGGCGGAGCCGGTGCTCTGCACGGACTATGAGGTGCGGAACGAGGGCAAGGTCTATCTGTTCACGCTGAAAAGCGGCGTCGTCTTCTCGGACGGCACGCCTCTTACGGCGGCGGACGTGGTCTATTCCATCACCCGCGCGCGGAACGCGGGGCGGTATATGTCGCGGCTCGCCATCGTCGTGTCCTCCGTGGCGGTGGGTGACGATAAGGTGTCGATCACGCTGTCCAAGCCGGATATGGACTTTCCGGTGCTGATGGACGTGCCCATCGTGAAGGACGGCACCGGCTACGACAACGTCCCCGTAGGCAGCGGGCCCTATTTCTATTCCCAGACGGCGGACGGCAGCCGCTGTCTCTACGCGTCCAGCCTCTACCGCGATTACGGCGAGCTGCCGCTGCGCGTCATCTATCTGCAGACCGTCAGCGAGGCGGAGATCGTGGACAAGTTCTCCGACTGCACGGTGGATCTGCTGCGCTCCAACGCGTACGGCGCGGCGGGGTATAATCTGCATGTGGAGAACGACACGCGGTTTTACGACACCGCGAACCTCATCTACGTGGGGTTCAACGAGAAGGACACGGTCATGTCCGACGCCCGCATGCGGCAGGCCATCAGCTGTATCATCGACCGGGATTATATCTGCGGCGAGCTGCTGGGCGGCCGGGAGCGGCCGGCGCCGCTGGTGCTCTCCTCGCTGCTGGGCTGCTACGACGCGTCGTGGGAGTCGGCCGTGGGCTATTCCCTGCAGCGGACGTCGCAGATCTTCGCGGAGCTGGGCATGAACGATTACAGCGGCAACGGCTATCTCGATTACCCCTACGGGGAGGATAACTGGCGCCAGTTCACGGTGACGCTGGTGGTGGACGACCAGAGCGAGGACCGCCTGGCGATCGCCGAGAACGTGGCGGGCTCCCTGCGCAAGGTGGGCATCGACACCGAGGTGGAAACGCTCTCCTGGTCCGCTTATGTCAGCGCGCTGGAGAAGGGCGATTTCGATATCTATATCGCGGAGGCCCGGCTGCAGGCGGATTTCAACCTCTCGTCCCTTTTCACCGAGGGGGGGAGCCTCAATTACGGCAAGGTGCGCGACGCGGAGTATAAAACGCGGATCGACGCGTTCCTCGCGGCGGAAGGGGAGGCGAAGAGCGCGGCGGCCAAGGCGCTCTGCGACTACGCGGCGCAGGACGCGGCGGTGATACCGCTGGCGTTCCGGCGCGCCTCCGTGGTCACCCACCGGGGCGCGGTCACGGGCGTGTCGCCGTCCCAGGCCGATCTTTTCAGGCAGTTCACGGGCTGGACCATCAAACCGTAAAAACATAACGGGAGGGCACAGGCATGACGGACAGAGATCTCATCAACCAGGCCATCCAGGCGTCGCGGAACGCCTACGCGCCGTATTCCGGGCTGAGCACCGGCGCCGCGCTGGAATGCGCCGACGGGACCGTGTATACCGGCGCCGGCGTGGAGAACGCCGCGCTGGGCTGCACCGTGTGCGCCGAGACAGCGGCGGTCAGCGCCGCCGTCAGCGCGGGGCGGCGCCGCTTCGTGCGGCTGGCCGTCTTCGCGGACCGGCCGGAGTACTATGTGCCCTGCGGCCATTGCCGCCAGCTCATGGCGGAGTTTTCCCCCTCGATGGAGGTGCTCTGCGCCAACAACGAGGGACGGTACGTCAGCTATCCGCTGAAAACGCTGCTGCCCATGCCGTTCTCCGGCAATCTGTAAGGGGATAAAAGAAAAAGGAGAGAGCCTGCGCTCTCTCCTTTTTTTGTTACGCGAAGAAGACGTGGCCGCCGATCTGCGTCACGAAGTCGCAGTTGCGGCTGGCCCAGCAGGTCGCGGCGCGGGAGGAGGGGGAGAAATAGAGGCTGTCGCCCACGACGCTGGTGCCCTCCAGCGCGATCTTGGCCGCGGCGACGCAGGAGGCGGAGGGCTTGTTGTAAAGGGAGCCGGAGTAGGCCGGGGAGAACTGGATACCGCACCGGCGGTCGAAGATCACGGCCTTGATGCTGTCGGGGAACTCCTCGGAGGCGACACGGTTCAGCACCACGTTGCCCACGGCGATCTGGCCCTCCAGACTCTCGCCCCGGGCCTCGGCGTTGATGATACGGGAGAGCCAGTAGACGTCGCTGTCCGCGTAAAAGACGTCGCCGGACGCGATGGGCTCGCCGCCGCCGGTGATGAAAACGGCGCGCGTTTCCCCGTCCCACGCCGCCGACGCGCCGAACGCGCGGCACAGCACGCGCACCGGCACCAGGATACGCTCGTTCTGCCAGCGGAGCGCGCCGATGTATAGACAGCGCCCGTTGGCGACGCAGTAGCCGTCCCCGTCATGCACGGTCAGCGCAAGACCGGGGGCGTTTACTGCGGCGGTAGCCGTCTCCGCGTCCCACGTCACGCTGCCGCCCAGCGCCTCCGCCACGGCGCGCAGCGGCGCCCAGGTGATCTCCCCGTCATAAAAGGCGGGCGTCTCCGCCGCTGTTTCCGAGCCGTCCACATAGAGGAAAACGGGCTCTTTCGCGGCGGCGCCGGCGGGCAGGATGAACAAGACCGTCAGGACCAAAAACAGGGTAAAACAAACAGTTTTTCGCATAAATAACTCCTTTCGGCGCACAAATGTGCAGAAAAATGATGGCCACGATGGGGCGCTTTTTATTCGTTTCGCGTAAAAAACGCGAAAAAACGACAAAAAAAGAGGGATAAAGAAGCGAGTCTTTATCCCTCTTTCTCTTGCGTTATGTACTTTTTTTCGCGGTTTACGCGCCGGCTTTCATGGTCAGAAAGGCGTTGATGAAGCCGTCGATATCGCCGTCCATCACGGCGTTGATGTTGCCGTTTTCATAGCCGGTGCGGGCGTCCTTGGCCAGCGTGTAGGGCATGAACACATAGGAGCGGATGGCGGAGCCGAAGTCGATCTTCATCTGCACGCCCTTGATGTCGCTGATCTTTTCCAGGTGCTCCCGCTCCTTGATCTCCGCCAGCTTGGCGCGGAGCATGTCCTTGCAGTTTTCCAGGTTCTGGAAGTGGCTGCGCTCCACCTGGCAGGAGACGACGATACCGGTGGGGATATGGGTGAGGCGGACGGCGGAGGAGGTCTTGTTGACCTTCTGCCCGCCGGCGCCGGAGGAGCGGAAGACGTCCATCTTGATATCCTCCTCCCGCAGCTCGATCTCCTTGTTGTCGGTGATCTCCGGCATGACCTCCACCGCGGCGAAGCTTGTCTGCCGGCGGCCGGAGGCGTCAAAAGGCGAAATGCGGACGAGACGGTGGACGCCGTTCTCGCTCTTCAAATAGCCGTAGGCGTTCTCGCCCTCGATCTTGATGGTGGCGGACTTGATACCGGCTTCCTCGCCGTCCTGGTAGTCCATGATGGTGTATTTGTAGCCGTGGCGCTCGGCCCAGCGGGTATACATGCGGTAGAGCATGGAGGCCCAGTCCTGCGCCTCCGTGCCGCCGGCGCCGGGGTGCAGCGTCAGGATGACGTTGTTGGCGTCGTACTCACCGGAGAGCATGGTGGCCAGCCTCTCCTGCTCCAGATCGGCGGTGAGGGAATCGAACTCGCCCTGCACCTCCGGCAGGAGAGAGGCGTCGTCCTCCTCGATGGCCATCTCGCAGAGCGTGAGCAGATCGTCGTACCGGCTGGCCAGCTTGTCGTAACGGGCGCACTTGTTCTGCAGCTGCTTCATGCGCTGCTGCACCTTCTGGGCAGCCTGCACGTCGTTCCAGAAGCCCTCCGCCTCCGTTTCCTTTTGCAGGCGGGCGATCTCCTCCTGCGCCTCGGTGAGCTTCATGGCGCCTTTCAGCGTGTCGAGGTCCGGCTTCAGCGCCGTCAGTTTCGTTTTGATCTCTTCGTATTCGACTATCATATGTGTAAAACCTCACGATGGATTGTCAGCGTTCGCTGGGGACAGTGTCGCCCGGGCCGAATATCATATCGTCGATATCCGCGCCGGGGTCGGGCAGGACGCGTATGCTCATTCGGTCGACCTCCGCATTTTTTGATGACATATCATGATATGCAGAGGACGCCGATCTGATACCGGTAATTTTTAGCCGGCGCGCAGTTCCGCCACGACGAGTTCCGGATTGTTGAGGAACCGCGGCGGCGCTTTGCCGTTGCCGAGCCCGCGGGAGATGACCATGGCGCAGCCGTCGGACAGCGTGCGGACGCCGGAGGTGTACTGCGGGAACAGCACGCCGTTATGGCCCAAGAGCCCGTCCGTGAAGGGGAGGCGGATGAGGCCGCCGTGGCCGTGGCCGCAGAAGACCACGTTCAGCGCCTGACCGTCGTAGATCTCGGGGTCGTTCCGGTGGGCGAGCAGGATGATGAACCCGTCGCACCCGGCGTCGCGGATATCCTGCCGCACTTCCGGCAGGGTCTTCTGGTCCCGCAGGCCGTTCGGATCGTCGAGCCCGGCGAGGGTGATCTCGTCGCCGCCCCGCTCCAGCCGGATGAACCGGTTCCGCAGCGTGGTGGCGCCGTGCTCCCGCATGAGGGCGAAGACCGCCCGCGCGGTGCCGCTGGCCCACTCGTGGTTGCCGCTGACGTAATACACGGGGGCGATGGCCGTGAGCCCGTCCACGAGTTCGGCGGCATAGTCCAGCTGGCCGGGAGCGTCGGTCAGATCGCCGGTGATGGCGATGATGTCCGGCCGCGCAGCCCGGACCGCGGCGATGAGCTTTTCGTTGTTTTTGCCGAAGCGCTTGGCGTGGAGATCGGAGAGCTCCACGACGCGGAACCCGTCGAACCCGGCGGGCAGGGCGCTGTCGGTGATACGGTATTCCGTCGTGACGAGACGGGTGTTGCTGTCGATGAACAGGATGACAGCGAGCAGGAGCAGCGCGAGCAGGATGATGAGCACGGGGGGCACCTTTTTCTTTCTTTTGACCGTCATGCTTCCTTATCCTTAACGTAGGGATGCTTGATATTGGGGTCGGCGCTGGGGCGGAAGTCGATCTCGAACCGGTCCAGCGATTTGATCAGGGCGCTCAGGCTCTTGAAGCCGAAGTTGCGGCAGTCGAAGTCCGGCTTCTTCTTCATGATGAGGTTGCCGAGCTCGCCCATGAAGACGTATTCGCTCTCGTCGTTCATGTTGGCGAGGTCCGCCACCGATTCGGCGATGAGCTTCACCACGGCGTCCGGCACTTTTTTCTCCGGCTGTCCCGGCGCCTTGGGCTTCAGCAGCTTCATCTTCCGGTTGTTGCTTTTGGCGGGGTGCTCCTCCGGCTGGCGGACCTCCGCCTCGTGCTGGCGGATGACCTCGATATAAATGAACTTGTCGCAGGCGGCGATGAAGGCGTTGGGGGTCTTCATCTCGCCCACGCCGATGACCAGCTTGCCGGCCTCCCGCAGGCGGATGGCGAGCCGCGTGAAATCCGAGTCGGAGGACACCAGCACGAAGCCGTCCACCCGGTCGGAATAGAGGATATCCATGGCGTCGATGATCATGGCGGAGTCCGTGGAATTCTTGCCGGTGGTGTAGCTGTACTGCTGGATGGGCGTGACGGCGTTCTCCAGCAGGGCCAGCTTCCAGCCGGACACGGTGGGGCTCGTCCAGTCGCCGTAGATCCGCTTGAGCGTAGGCGTGCCGTAGAGCGCGGCCTCCTCCATGATCCCCTTGATGGTGCCGCGGGGGACGTTGTCCGCGTCGATCAGCACCGCGAGGCGCAGGTTGGACAGGTTTTCTTTTTCGCCGGACATCGTATCGTCTCCTTTCCGGCTTTGACTTTTGCCTATCATACCATATCTTTCTTTTTACTTCAAGGGGGCGGGGGTGCAGATAATATACAGGATTTTCCAACTATCCCACCGTTTTTTCCCCAAAAGGCCCTTTTGCGACGGGCGGTTTCGGGCGAACGCTGTCGACGGCTGTCGAAAAGGGAGCGGGAAAACGGTTTTTATGCGAAATCCTGTTTTTTCGCTTTACAAACAAAAAAAGTATGCTATAATCAAAGCATAAAACAATAATCATTATTGTTAAGGAGTCAGCATGGTCAAGCGGCACAGCAAAAAACGAGACGCTGTTTTCGCCGTCCTGGCCGGTACGGACACCCACCCCACGGCGGAATGGGTCTATGAGCGGCTCAAGCCGTCGTTCCCGGATCTGAGTCTCGCCACGGTGTACCGGAACATCGCGGAATTCCGGGAGGAGGGCAAGGTCGTATCGGTGGGCGTCGTGGACGGACACGAGCATTTCGATGCGGATACGTCGCCCCACGGCCACTTTATCTGCGACGTGTGCGGCGCCATCACGGACGTGGCTCTTGACGGCGGCGCCATCCCGGCCGCGTCGGCCGTGGCCGCGGAGGGAGCCGTTGTGCGGCGGGCGGAGCTGACGCTGCGCGGAACGTGTAAAAACTGCGCGAGAGCGCATTTTGGAGCATAAAATATATTTTTTTGGAGGTTTTTACTATGAAAAAGTGGGTTTGCAGCGTTTGCGGTTATGTGTATGAAGGACCCGAAGCGCCGGCCATGTGCCCCCAGTGCCGTGCGCCCAAGGAGAAGTTCATCGAGCAGAGCGGCGAGATGAGCTGGGCCGCCGAGCACGTCGTCGGCGTGGCGCAGGGCGCTCCCGAGGATATCATCGAGGGTCTCCGTCAGAACTTCACCGGCGAGTGCAGCGAGGTCGGCATGTATCTGGCCATGGCGCGCGTCGCCCATCGCGAGGGCTATCCCGAGATCGGCCTGTACTGGGAAAAGGCCGCCTGGGAAGAGGCGGAGCACGCCGCCAAGTTCGCCGAGCTGCTGGGCGAGGTCGTGACCGACTCCACCAAGAAGAATCTGGAAATGCGCGTCGAGGCCGAGAACGGCGCCACCGCCGGCAAGACCGAGCTCGCCAAGCGTGCCAAGGCCCTCAATCTGGACGCCATCCATGACACCGTCCACGAGATGGCCCGCGACGAGGCCCGCCACGGCAAGGCGCTGAAGGGGCTTCTGGAGCGGTATTTCAAATAAGAAAGCATACCTATCGACGAAAACGGCGAAGCGGGAGACCGCTTCGCTGTTTTTTGCTTGAAAAAACAGGAAAAGAGCAGTATACTGGGGCCATCCGAACCATAAGGAGGCTTTTGGCATGAAATTTATCGTGACGATCCTGACCGGCATCCTCGCCGGATGGCTGGCGGGCAAGATCATGAAGTCGGAGAACAGCGTCATCATGAACCTGCTGCTGGGTCTGGTGGGCGGCGTCGTCGGCGGCTGGCTCGGCGGCCTCATCGGCATCAGCGGCGGCTGGCTCGTGGGCCTTATCCTGGCGGTGGGCGGCGCGTGTCTGCTCATCTGGCTGTCCAGAAAGCTGAAGAAATAAAACCGAACAGGGCAAGTGAAAAGGGCATCCGGCAAGGGTGCCCTTTATCATTATCGAAAAGGAGAAGACGATGCAAGAAGAGAAAAACGCGGAGCAGGCAAGGCTCATGAAGCTGCAGGTGACGCTGACGGCCTGCATCCTGGCGGTGATCCTGATCATCGGTATCTTCCTGGCGGTGAAGTTCACGGCTATCCAGCAGTGCTTCGACACCATCGAGGCGAAGCTGGAGGTGCTGGACGTGGCGCACCTGAACGACGTGGCCCAGGCCTTTACCGACGCGGCGGAGCAGTTCAACAGCGTCGACATGGACCAGTTCAACGAGACGGTGGGCGCGCTGCGCTCCGCAGCGGACAACCTCGGCGGCATCGATATGACCGAGCTCAACGGCGCGGTGAGCTCGCTGAAGGACGCGGCCAGGACGCTGGAAAAGGTGGACGTGAACGCGCTGAACTCCCTGGTGCAGGCGCTGGAGTCCGTGGCGGCGCGGCTGGAGAACGCCGTGAACGCCATCACGGGCATTTTCCATTGAGCCGAAGGGCGACCCGGATGAAAAAACCGAAAAAAACTCCGTTTTTTCGACAAATTTTTTCCCATTTCCCGAGAATTGTGTTAGAATAGGCATATAAAACCAAGGAGGCATACATTATGGCGATAGATATCAAAGAAAAGATCGAGGAACTCGTCAAGAAGATCTCCGGCGACAAGGCCACGCAGGACAGCTTCAAGAAGGACCCCGTCAAGACGGTGGAGAAGCTGCTCGGCATCGATCTGCCCGACGAGCAGATCAACCAGATCGTCGCCGGCATCAAGGCGAAGCTCGGCGGGGACGGCCTCGCGGGCATCGCCGAAAAGCTGGGCGGTATCCTGGGCAAGAAAAACTGAAACATCAAAAACGAGCATAAAACGAAAGGAGTCAGAACCATGGGCAAATTCGTAGTCAAAGAAGTCAAGACCGGCGTCAAGTTCAACCTGAAAGCCAACAACGGCGAGATCATCGCCACCAGCGAGATCTATTCCTCCGAGGCGGCCTGCAAGAAGGGCATCGCGAGCGTGAAAAAGAACGCTCCCATCGCCAAGCTCGAGGACCAGACCGTGGCCGATTTCGCCACCGTCACCAACCCCAAGTTCGAGATCTATACGGACAAGGCCGGCGAGTTCCGTTATCGTCTGAAAGCCCGCAACGGCGAGATTATTGCCGTCGGCGAGGGCTACAAGGCGAAGGCCTCCTGCCTCAACGGCGTGGAGTCCGTCCGCAAGAACGCGCCCGACGCGGAGATCGTCAAGGAAGCGTAAACAAACGGCAAACGGAAAGCCGGCGTCCGCAGGGACGCCGGCTTTTTTTGTGGGCGGGGGCGAAACGCGGGCTTTACACCGGGACCCGAAAAAGGGTATAATCAAGCCATATGATACCGATAAAAGCGGCTGAAACAGGCCATATTTATTACGAATGTAAAAACTTTTACAGGGAGAACGATGATGACGGAACGGTATTATTACGCGGACAGCCATCTGAAGCGCTTCACCGCGCGGGTGATATCCTGCGCGCCGGCGGAGGGCGGCTGGGAGGTCATCCTGGACGGGACGGCGTTCTTTCCGGAGGGCGGCGGCCAGAACTGGGACACGGGCACGCTGGGCGGCGTGCGCGTGACGGCGGTGACGGAGCGGGACGGGGACGTGGTGCACCGGACCGACGGGCCGCTGGCCGCGGGCGCGGCGGTGGAGGGCGTCATCGACTGGGACAGGCGCTTCCGCAGCATGCAGGACCACACGGCGGAGCACATCGTGTCCGGTATCGTGCACCGGCTGTACGGCTATGAGAACGTCGGGTTCCACCTCGGCGCGGACGGCGCGATCGTCGATTTCAGCGGCTACCTCACGCCGGAGCAGCTGGCGGAGGTGGAGCGCCTCGCCAACGAGGCCGTGTGGGCGGACGCGCCGGTGCGCGCTTGGTTCCCGACGAAGGAGGAGCTGAAAAGCATCCCCTACCGGAGCAAGCTCGACCTGAAGGAGAACGTCCGCCTCGTGGAGATCGAGGGGTGGGACGTCTGCGCCTGCTGCGCGACGCACGTCGCCCGCACGGGCGAGATCGGCGTCATCCGTATCCTGGACAGCATCCGCCGCCATGAGAGCGGCGTCCGCATCCGCATGACGGGCGGGCGCGAGGCGTACCGCGAGTGCCGGGAGAAGGCCGACGCCGTCGGGCGCATCTCCGCGCTCCTTTCCGCGCCGCCGGAGAAAACGCCGGAGGCCGTGGAACGGCTGCTGGAGGAGAAGGCCGCGGCGGCGAGCCGCGTCCGCACGCTGACCGACCGGCTGGCGGAGCGCATCGCGGAGGGCGCGGCGGCGACGGAGGGCGACCTGCTCTTTTTCGAGGACGCGCTTGACGCGGAGGGGATGAGGACGCTCGTGAACGCCGCCAGGCGGAAATGTGGCGGGATCGCGGCCTGCTTCGCTCGCGAAGGGGACGGGTACCGCTATGTCATGGGCAGCGAGCGCGAGGATACGCGTACGGCGGCGAAGGACGTGAACGCGGCGCTCGGCGGCCGCGGCGGCGGACGGCCGGAGATGGTCCAGGGCTCACTGGCGGCGGCAAGAGAGGCGATCGAGGATTATTTCCGAAATAGGTGAAAAAAGCCGGGTTTTTGCTTGTAATATACACGAAAGTGTATTAAAGTGTATTAAAATAATCAGCACCCCACTGGAACGCGGAGACGAAAAAACGTGGAAAAACGCGTAGAAAAGCTGAAAAAACGACTCAAAATGGAGCACTGGAAATTCATTACGGTGCTCCTGGTGGTCTATGACTTCCTGGCGGTGCACGCCGCCTATTTCGCCGCGCTGTGGGTGCGGTTCGACTTCGTCTATTCGCGGATACCGCTGAATTTCATGGATCCGTTCCGACATTATATCACTCTGTACGCGCTGTTCTGCGTCGTCGTTTTCAGCATGTTCAGGCTCTACAACAGCATGTGGCGCTTCGCGAGCTACGCCGAGCTCGTCAAGACGCTGGAGGCGTCGTTCCTCACGTCGGCGGTACATACGCTGGTCGTCACGCTCTTCATCGTCCGGATGCCGATCTCGTATTATTTCCTCGGCGCGATACTGCAGTTCATCCTGGTGCTGGGCATACGGTTCTCGTACCGCTTCCTGCTCTTCCTGCGGGCGCGGCGCCGCTATTACGGCGAGAACGGCGCGCGCGTCATGGTCATCGGTGCGGGCGCGGCGGGGCAGATGCTCCTGCGCGATATCAGCACGGGGGAGGCGACGGCCGACCGGGTCGTCTGCGTGATCGACGACAACCCGAACAAGTGGAACCGCTATATCGAGGGCGTCCCCATCGTCGGCGGGCGGAACGACATTCCCGCGAACGTCAAAAAATACAGCGTCAACAAGATCTATCTCGCGATACCGAGCGCGCCGGCGCCGGCCAAGCGCGACATACTCGCCATCTGCAGCAAGACGGACTGTGAACTGAAACAGCTGCCGGGCATGTACCAGCTTGTGTCGGGCCAGGTGAGCGTCAAGGCGATGCGGGACATCGCCATTGAGGACCTGCTGGGACGGGAGCCCATCCGCCCGGATCTGCATGAGGTCTACGACTTTATCCGCGGCAAGCGCGTCCTTGTTACGGGTGGGGGCGGCTCCATCGGGAGCGAGCTCTGCCGCCAGATCGCGGCGCACGAGCCGCAGCAGCTTATCATTTTCGACATTTACGAGAACAGCACGTACGGTATCCAGCTGGAGCTGCGGGAAAAGTATCCCGCGCTCGACATGCGCGTGCTTATCGGTTCCGTCCGCGACAGCCGCCGGCTGAAGGAGGTCTTCGAGACGTGCCGCCCCGAGATCGTCTATCACGCGGCGGCGCACAAGCACGTCCCGCTGATGGAGGACAGTCCTTGCGAGGCCATCAAGAACAATGCCATCGGCACGTATAAAACGGCTTACGCGGCCATGGCCTACGGCTGCCGTAAATTCGTGCTCATCTCGACGGACAAGGCGGTCAACCCCACGAACATCATGGGGGCGAGCAAGCGCCTTTGCGAGATGATCATCCAGAGTTTTGACCACAAGATACGCGAGGGAAAGGCCGCCGAGATACCGCAGCTTTTCACCCATATCGCGGACGACCCGGAGGACGAGGCGCAAACGGACGGCATCCCCGCGGACACGGCAACGGAATTCGTTGCCGTGCGGTTCGGCAACGTGCTCGGCAGCAACGGCTCCGTGATACCCATTTTCCGCAAGCAGATCGAGCAGGGCGGTCCCGTCACCGTGACGCATCCCGATATCATCCGCTATTTCATGACGATACCGGAGGCGGTGAGCCTTGTCCTGCTTGCCGGCACGTACGCCCACGGCGGCGAGATCTTCGTGCTCGATATGGGCGAGCCCATCAAGATCGACACGCTGGCCCGCAACATGATCCGGCAGGCGGGCTTCCGCCCGGACGTGGACATCAAGATCGCGTACACCGGCCTGCGCCCCGGCGAGAAGCTGTACGAGGAGAGGCTGATGGCGGAGGAGGGGCTGCAGAAAACGGAGAACGAGCTCATCCACATCGGCAAGCCCATCCCCTTCGACACGGACAGCTTCCTGATCAAGCTGGACGCGCTGATGAAGGCGGCCTACGCCAACGACGAGAACGACATCCGCAGACTGGTCGAGGACACGGTCAGCACGTATCATCCGGCAGAGTAAAAGTGAAAACGAGTGAAAACGGGACGGCCAAAAAGCCATCCCGTTTTTTGTGCACTTTTTACAGGGTCAAAAAGCGAAAAATAGTTGCGGAAGACACACTTTTACAGTATAATAAATAAGGTATGCTGTCAGTACCGATGTGCCCGAAAGCGGGCGAACAGCCTATTACGTAAACAACATCCTGAAAGGCGGATGGGACCATGAAAAAAACGAAGAAAGCGATAGCCCTGCTGCTGAGCGTCGTGATGGTGCTCGGCCTGCTGCCGACGGTCGCGTTGGCGGACGGGAACGAAACGGAGATCGTCGGCGAGTTCGTGCCCCTCGGCAACGAGCCCGCCGCGGGCGGTTACGGCGACGAGTACGTCGCGGCGTCAGACACGCTGACGCGCAGGGTCGCCCCGGGGACGATGATCGAGCTGGCGCCGGAGATCACCTTCGGCGACATCGCCGGCGACCCCGTTTATGCGTGGTCGGAATATGTTGCGGGGCGGGACTCCGAATGGGTCCTGCTCAACTGGGAGACGGGGGACACGTATACCTTCTGGCCGCAGGAGAGCATCGATATCCTCTTTGAGGTCCAGGCGGAGGACGCGGAGGGCAACGTGCATTTCGACCAACTCGCCTACTCCATCATCGTAGAGCCGTATCTGGACGTGGAGAGCGACGACAGCAGCAGGCCGTTCGTCGATCAGGCCGGAGACGACGCTTATCTGAAGGTGGTCGTTACGGACGCTGAGGCGGCCGGGATCACCTATCAGTGGTATGTGGACGGCGAGCCCGCCGCGGGCGCGACCGGAGACGAGTTCACGCTTGCGAACGTGACGACGTACCATGACTGCCGGTGCGACGTGTCGGCGGAGAACAGGACGACGACAGAGATCTATTTCAACGTCGGCGTGGAGAACCACCTGGCGGTCGAGACCGTCGGTAGCCAGTTCGTTTCCGCCGCGCTCGGCGGCGACGCGTCGATGCAGGCGCGGGTGAGCGCCGACGATATGACCGGCGTCACGGTGGAGTGGCTGTTCGGCAGCAACCCGCCGGCGGCGGGGACGCTGGAAAACGGCGTTACCGGCTTTACGCTGGAAAACGTGCAGAACAGCACGTCGATCGTCTGCCGGGCGACTGACCGCTACGGCAACTCAAATGAGGCCTGGTTCAGCGTCAGCATCGCAACGGGGCTGACCGTGGAGACGGGCCCGAAGCACGTCCTCGTGCCGTACGGCGGGAGCGCGACGCTGACGGCCGCTGTCACCATCAGCGACGGCTTCAGCTATTACGTCGTGTGGAACCAGGAGCCTGCGGAGAACAACGAACTTACCTACACCGTTGAGGACGTGACCGAGCGCACGGAGGTGCAGCTCTGGGTCTATGACGAATACGGCAACGATGTCTATGAAGAATACTATGTGGACGTGGACAACGGGCTGACCGTGGAGCCGGACGGGATGGACACGGACCTCGTGGTGACTGCCGGCGCGCGGACGCAGCTGCGGGTCGTCGCGGCCGCCGATGAGGGCGACGTGAGCTGCAGCTGGTACCGCGAGGTCGAGGAAGAGTGGCACGGCGGCACCCGGCTGGAGCCGGCCGACGGCGGCGCCGACACGACGGTCTATACCGTCGGGCCCATTTATGATACGCAGGTCTTCGTCTGCGTCGCGACCGATATGTACGGCGGGCAGGCTGAGGTGCGCTTCACGGTGGGCGTCAGCGAGGGGCCCGGCATCCGCTGGCAGCCGACGAACTGGTACGGCGCCATCGGCGATACGGCGCACTTCTCTCTCGATACATACGACGAGGGCCTCACCTATCAGTGGGAGGCCAGCGCGGACGGCGGTGAGACGTGGACGGCGGTCGATCCGGCGGGCGTCACCTCGCAGGATGACTGGTCCATGTTCGAAACGCCCATCACGCAGGCGGCGCTGGGCGACCTGTACCGCTGCGTCGTGAGCGACGGCGAGGGCTCCACCGCGAGCCGCGAGGTCCACATCAGCACCGAGCAGGACCCGGTGCTGCGTCTGCGCAGGGCGGTCTATGTGGATGACGGCGCGGGCAACTGGGAGCCCGAGACGGACGAATTCGGCAACACGGTCTACGACGACAGCTTCGAGGCGACGTCGCTGACGCTGCAGCCCGGGCAGATGTGGGGCGCCACGGAGCTCTGGTACGGCGAAACGCGGCTCACCGAGCTCGATCTTCTCGAGCAGGATCTGATTGGCTATAACTGCGGCCCCTCGGACAACGAAGCGGTCGAATACTATTTCGGCGACGGCGAATACTTCGTCGTCCACGCGCACGACTGGCTGACGTGGCCGGAGGATGGCAGCGTCCACAACGGGAACGAGCAGGTCTACGCCAGCATCACCTATGCCAACACGAACCTTTATACCGGCACCGATATCAAGGTCTATACGGAGCTGCCGCCCGTCGGCGCCTACAGCGCGGCGACGGCCTCCAAAGCGACGTATCTCGGCAGCCGTACAGGATACTGGCTGTCGCTCACGGGCGACGACACGTTCTACGTCATCAGCGAGGACGGGCTGACCATCACCGATCTCTCCTTCGAGGAGGGCGGGGAATATCTGCCCGCGCAGCGTGTCGACGAGCAAACGTGGTCTGTTTCCGTCCAGGCGCCGGCCTTTGACGACTGGGCGTGGATCTCCGGTATCGCTACCGTTTCGGACGGGAACGATACGCGCGAAGAGTCCTTCACCTTTATCGCGGAGGACCATCGGCCCGCGCTGGTCTGGCGCTGGGCGGATGACGAGTGGATCGAGGAGGAGAGCTACGAGCAGGGCGGCTATCACAGCTATACTTCCCATGATTGGGAGTGGCCGCAGACGAGGCTCGACGTTTTCCCCGGCCAGTACGTCTGCGGGAGCTTCCTGCTCCGGACGTGGAATGACGAGCGCTCGGAATTCGACATGGAGGACATGCCGCTGGACTTCCTGACCTTCGACGACGGCGGCAACGGCTTCTATGAGTCTCTGGATCCGGACGAGGGCTATTATTTCAATATCCGCGTCGGGGCTTTCGGCGAGGCCGCCGTTACATACGATTATGAGGGAACGACCCTGTCGCTGCCCATCATCTCCTATCTGCCGGACATCGGCTGGTATGACGACGGCATCTTTGAAAACGGCGCGCTGGTCGAGCTGGATGAAAACAGTGAACAGCGCTGGCTGGACGCGTTCCAGGCGGAATGGGCGTATGACGGCACGAACGACACGATCTATCTCGTGGCGCTGGGCGACATCGTCCTCAACGGTTATTCGCTCGACGACCGTATCGACGCGACCGCGACGCTCGACGATGACGGGCGCTATGTGGCCGTGACGGTGAACACGCTCCGGAACGAGAGGGATCATCTCGACGTCTATCTCAGCGGCGTGCGCGGCGACTGGGACAACTTTGATAACGAGGGACACGGCATCGAGATCTATAATGCGGCGCCCGGCCTCCGCATCATCAATATGGATGAAGCGTGGGACGATCAGGCAGGACGCCACGTCTACACGCGGCGCGACGAGGAGCCGCAGAGCTGGGTCTACGCCTCCCCCGGCGACTGGATCGTCAGCATCTGGGGCGAGGCGGGCGACGTGCCCACGGAGACGCTGACCGCCGACGACATCGTGAGCAGCGACGACAGCGTCGTGACCGTGGAGGACGTGAGCGTCGAGGACGGCGCGGTGCGCCTTCTCTTCCACGATTTCGGCTCCGCCGTGCTGCGCTATACGGACGCGACGACCGGCACGGTCTACAGCATGGGCGTGGACGTCCAGCTGCCGGACATCGGCTGGTACAGCGCGGTGCCCGCAACGGAGCAGGATTATTACGATTACTTCCTCCGCGAGTGGAACTATGACGGCACGAGCGACACCATCTATCTTGTGGTGTCGAACGACGAATGGCACACCGACACGGTGCTGGAGGAAGTGCTGAACGGCTGCGGCAGCGATCTGACCATCACGCTGGACCAGAGCGGCAAGTACGCGGCCGTCACGGTGAACATGCTGAACGACGACTGGCTCAACGTGGATATCAGCGGCCGCTGGAACGAGCACGACACCTTTGACCATCACGGCCGCGGCCTCCACGTCAACGACGTGACGCCGGGACTGTTCTTCCGCTGGGCCGGCTTCGAGTGGGACGAACAGACGCAGGAGAACATCCCGACCGTGGAGGCCGGGCAGCGCCTTGAACACAGTCTTGACGGCTGGCCCGAAGCGCGCCATACCGTCCAGTTCGTCTTCCGCGACGCGCAGGGCGCGGAGACGGTCGTCGAAACGGACGACCTCATCGTGAGCCAGGACGCGCCCTTTGAGCTGATCGACCGGGGCGACGGCTTTACGGAGGTGTACTTCACCGCGTTCGGCAGCGGCACCGTTACATATGGCGGGTCGCTCCTGATCGTCCGGTCCGAGCTGCCGGGTCTCGGCTGGTTCAGCAGCTATGAGGACGTTTCCACGGAGACGTATCTTACGCGCTGGGACTATACCGATGAGAACGATACGGTCTACTTCGTTGTGCGCGATCCCGCGCGCAGACTGCAGGAGATCCATCGTGACGAGGGAACGGCAGCGACCGTCACCCTCTCCGAAGACCAGCGCTACGCCGTCATCACCGTGAGCGATCTGACGGACGGCTGGCTCCGGCTCGTCTTCACGCTGGAGCGCTATGACGAGGAGCGCGGCGAATGGGTCACGGACGAGACGAACGACTGGGGCATCGGCATCGACGACAGGCGGGGCGCCATCGACACCGGCCTGTGGGCCGAGGCTGACGGCGACGACATCGTCTGGGTCGACTTCGGCGAAGACGCCGAGCTCACCGTGACGGCGCACGCCGACACGCCCGAGGGTGAGCAGAGCAACCCGCTCACCTATACGTGGTATAAGCTGGCGGTGCCCGAGGTGGACGGCGGCGAGGCGGAGCCCGCCCTGATCGAGGGCGCGGCGGGCGCAACGCTGACGCTCGCCGACGTGACGCGCGGCGGCGAGTACGGATGCTTCGTGCACGACAACTTCGGCAACAGCGCGTTCGTCTGGTTCCGCGTGAACGTGAACGACGGGCTCGAGATCCACGCCGTGAGCCCGCTGCCCGCGGACGACATCCACGCGGCGGCCGGCGAGAGCGTCACGCTGACGGCGCTGGCTACCGTGGACGCGGGCCACACCTTCCGCTATCAGTGGTACAAGGTGTATCAGAGCATTGACGACGAGCGGCTGGAGGGCCAGAACGGCGCGACGCTGACCGTCGACAGGGGCGGCACTTACGAGTGCATGGCCGTCGACGAGCTGGATAACATCGTTTCGGTGCAGTTCTTCGTCGATATCAACAACGGCTTCGATATGACCAACATCGCATGCACCGACAATCCGATCTTCCTCTATGCCGGCGACGACGCGGTCATGACGATCGATTCGATAGGCGATCTGACGCTTACCGACCGGGTACAGGTGACTTGGTATGATGAAGACTGGAACGTGATCGAGGACGCGGAGGGCATGAGCTACACGCTCGAGAACGTGACGGAGGATCACACCTTCTACGTCGTGATCGACGACGGCTACAGCGCTTTCTGGGTACAGATCGAGTTCGACGTGAAGGTCGTGCCCGAGGGCAGCGTTTACGAGGTGTCCACCGCGGCGGAGCTCGAGGCGGCCGTCGATCAGGATACGCCGGTGCGCGTCATCAGGATCGTCGACGACATGACGGTGACCAGCGACTGCACCATCAAGTTCGACAGAGAACATATCGAGAATTACCACAACACGTACTTCCAGATCATGCCGGGCGTGACCGTGACTGTTCAGAACGGCGGCCGGCTCGGCGGCGCGTGGTATACGTTTGAGGGCGGCTGGGACGACGAGCTCACGCCCGACGCGACGATTTACAACAGCGGCACGGTTGTCGTGTACGCGGAGGACGGCATCACGGGCGAGCTCACCGCGAACGAAGGCGAGATCGTCGTCAAGGCGGGCGGCTCCGCCGTCGTGCCGACGGACAACTACGGCACCATCACGGTCGAGGCCGGCGGCGCGCTCCGCACGACGCAGGGCGACGACTGCACGAACTACGGAGAGATCGACGTGGCGGCCGGCGGCGCGCTGGAGGCCCGCTTCGGCACCACCATCCGCAATGATGGCACGCTGGAGCTCGAGGGGACGTTCACCGTCAACTGCGCGCGCTACGACGATCAGGACCACATGTGGTTCGACAACCACGGTGCGGTCAACGGCGGCGGCGACATCATCCTGCGCAACGCCGACCCCAACAATATGCAGGTGGCCGATTTCGATGCGCTCATCGTGCGGCTGATGGCGGAGCTCGGCCAGCAGACACGGTTTGAGAACTGGGACGACGTCAACATCTATCGCGAGCTCGACGCCATGACGGAGGCGGAGCTGGCGGCGGCCTTCCCGCACAACCGTGTGGTCGCGGGCGAAGAGGTCGAGGGCGACATGGATACGATCGTCCGGCTGGAGGATGACGGCAACGGCGTCGATATCACCGTCACCGGCGAGATCGCCACGATGGGCAGGATCGTCGTGCCGGAGCGTTCCACGCTGACCGTTGCGAACGGCGCGTATCTGGAGGCGGCCGTCGAGAACGACGGCGTCATCATCGTGGAGGAGGGCGGCACGCTCGGCGCCACGATGGGCGGCGCCATCACGGACCGCGGCACCATCATGGTGGAGGCCGGCGGCACCCTCGTCAGCCAGATGGGCGGCGAGGTCATCCTCGCGGGCGCGGGCAGCGTGCTGGAGCTCGACGGTACGTTCCGCTGCGGCAGCGTGCGTTACGACGATCAGGACCACGTCTGGTTCGTGAACAACGGCGGCATGGTCCTCGGCAGCGGCGAGATCGTGCTGTATGAGGCCGAGCCCGACACCATGGCGGTGGCGGATATCGATGCGCTCATCGCGCAGGTCGAGGCCGCCGTCACGGGCAGCAACGTGACCGTGAGAGCGGAGGCGCCTGCGGCGGTGCCGACGATCGAGGCACAGCCGGCGGACGTACAGATCCCGCAGCCCAACGTGACGGTCCAGTTCACGGTCGTCGCGACGGGCGACGGACTGACGTACCAGTGGGAGTATAAAGACGGCGACGGCGCATGGACGACGTGGGCGGACAAGACGAAGAGCGTCCTGAGCTTCAACGCGATCGCTTCGCGGAACGGGCGTCAGGTGCGCTGCGTTGTCACAGACAGCCATGGCGCGAGCGTTATCTCCGAAGCGGCGACGCTGACGATAGGGCCTGCTGTGGCGGCGCCGGTCATCACGGGCCAGCCGGCGGACGTACAGATCCCGCAGCCCAACGTGACGGTCCAGTTCACGGTCGTCGCGACGGGCGAGGGGCTGACGTACCAGTGGGAGTATAAGGACGCCGGCGGCGCATGGACGACGTGGACGGACAAGACGAAGAGCCTGCTGAGCTTCAACGCGATCGCTTCGCGCAACGGGCGTCAGGTGCGCTGCGTCGTGACGAACGAAGGCGGCACCGTAACGAGCGAGGCGGCGACGCTGACGATAGCGCCCGCCGCGGCGGGGCCGGTCATCACGGGCCAGCCGGCGGACGTGCGGATCCCGCAGCCCAATGTGACAGTGGAATTCACGGTCACCGCGACGGGCGAGGGGCTGACCTATCAGTGGGAATACAAGGACGCCGGCGGCGCGTGGACGACGTGGGCGGACAAGACGAAGAGCGCTCTGAGCTTCAACGCCATCGCGACGCGGAACGAGCGCCAGGTGCGCTGTATCGTGACAGACGGCAGCGGCAATACAGTGACGAGCCAGGCGGCGACGCTCTACATAGAGGGCGCGCTGGCGATCACGGCGCAGCCGACGGACGCCCATACGGGGGTGAACGAGACGGTGGCGTTCGAGGTGGCAGCGATAGGAACGGCTCTGAGTTACCAGTGGCAGTACCGGGATCCGGGCGGCGCATGGACGAACTGGGCAGACAAGACGAAGAGCGCGATGACATGCGTAGCGATCGCGGCGCGCAGCGGCCGTCAGGTGCGGTGCGTGGTGACGGACGGCAGCGGGAATACGGTGACGAGCAAAGCGGCGACGATCCTGATCGAGGGGCCGCTGGCGATCATCGCGCAGCCGAGGGACGCCAGCGTAGCGGTGAACGAGACAGCGGCATTCACAGTGGTAGCGACGGGAACGGAACTGACGTACCAGTGGCAGTATAAAGACCCGGGCGGCGCATGGACGGATTGGGCGGACAAGACGAAGAGCGCGATGACGTGCGTGGCGATCACGGCGCGTAACGGGCGTCAGGTGCGCTGCGTGGTGACGGATGGCAGCGGGAGCACGGTGACGAGCAATGCGGCCTCGGTGCTGATCGAGGGAGCGCTGATGCTCATCGTGCAGCCGGCAGACGTCAGCACGGCGGCGAACCAGACGGTAGCGTTCGAGGTGGTGGCGTCTGGCACGAGCCTGACGTACCAGTGGCAGTACCGTGACCCGGGCGGCGCATGGACGAACTGGGCGGACAAGACGAAGAGCGTGATGACGTGCGTGGCCGTCGCAGCGCGGAACGGGCGCCAGGTGCGGTGCGTCATCGCGGACGGGAATGGCAACACCGTGACGAGCGCCGCCGCGACGCTGACGATCGCGTAAACGAATAACGTAATAAAGCACTGCGCGGCTATTCGGCCGCGCAGTGCTTTTGTTTCCGCGGTTGCTTTCCTGCCCGTTCGATGATAAAATATAACAAAATCACGGACATTTCAGGGAGACGGGAAAATACGATGAAAAGATTCGTCAGGATACTGTTTTGTCTGCTGCTGGTTCTGCTGATGAGCACTGCGGCGCTGGCGTCCGGGCCGGAAGAAGGGATCGGCGAGGCGGACGTATCGGATATCGTTCTGCAGGCGGGCGGTTTTTTCCGCGCCGCCGAGCCGATGCGCGGACTCGTGCGCGGGGACCCCTATGCCGGGGCGAAGCAGGATATCTTTGAGGCGCTCACCGCGCGGGCGGAGAGCGTCGATATCAGCGCGTACCGGCTGACAGTGGAGCAGACGGAGTCGTTTTATGCGGAGATTGTCAACGATCACCCGGAGCTGATCTATGTGACGGGGTCCTTTTCGTACAGTTATTCGGGTTCCCTCGTAATCAGGGTATGGCCAGGATACGACGCCGAACTGGGCGACGCGGAAGTCGCGCAGTTCAACGCCGCGTGCGACGCGATCCTCGCGCAGATCGAGCCGGGGTGGAGCGAGCTGCAGAAGTATCTCTTCCTGCACGATTATCTCGTGACGCACTGCGAATACGATCTGACTTATTCGAATTACAACCCCTACGACGCGCTCGTCACGCGGAGTGCCGTCTGCCAGGGCTACGCGCTGGCGTACCAGTGTCTGTGCGATAAGGCGGGGCTCGCCGCCGCGCTCGTCACGAGCGAGGGCATCAATCACGCGTGGAATCTCGTCACGCTCGGCGGGGAACGGTTCTACGTGGACTGCACGTGGGACGATCCCTCCAACCACTGGTACGAGGGGTACTGCCAGCACGGCTATTTTCTCCGCAGCCGGGACGCCTTCGGTCATACCGGCAACGCGGGTGACGTGACGGACTGGGTGTCCGGCAGCACGGCCGTTTACGGGATCGAGCCCGGCTCGACGCGCTATGACGGTGCGTGGTTCCTTGATCTGAACACTGCGGTCCCGATGGTCGGCTCCGTCGCCGCGTACGCGAAAGACAGCGATAACGCCAACGTCTATCTCCGCAATCTGTCGACGGGCGCGGAGCAGGCCGTGCCGCTCGCCTCGGCGGCGAGGTGGCCGGTCTGGGACCAGCAGGGTTATACGTGGAACGGCAATTTCAGCTCGTTTGCGATGCTGGACGGCGCGTTCTATTTCACGACGCCGACGCAGGTCTGGCGGATGGATACCGCCGGCGCGGCGGAGTCATTCTATACACTGACCGATAGCGAGCAGACCGTGGGATATCTCTACGGCATCGTGGACGATGACGGAACGCTTTACTACAGCGTCGGTACGGTCGGTTGGGAAAATGAAAGCTTCACGCGCACGGAGCTGACGATAGAGCCTTCCGTCGCGCCGCCTGCGATCACGGGACAGCCGGCTGACCTTCGGATAGCGCAGGCCGGAGAGAGAGTGGAGTTCACGGTCATCGCGAGCGGCGAAGGGCTGAGCTATCAGTGGGAGTACAAGGATCCGGGCGGGACCTGGACGAACTGGGCCGACAAGACGAAGAGCGTATTGAGCTTCAACGCGATCGCGTCCCGCAACGGACGCCAGGTGCGATGCGTGGTGACGAACGAGAGCGGCACGGCGATTTCGGAATACGCGACGCTGACGATCGGGCCCTCCGTCGCGGCGCCTGCGATCACAGGGCAGCCGGCAGACGTGCGGATAGCGCAGGCCGGAGAGAGAGTGGAGTTCACGGTCATCGCGAGCGGCGAAGGGCTGAGCTACCAGTGGGAGTACAGAGACGCCGGCGGCGCATGGACGACGTGGGCGGATAAGACGAAAAGCGTGCTGAGCTTCAACGCGATCGCAACGCGTGACGGCCGTCAGGTGCGGTGCGTGGTGACGAACGAAGGCGGCACCGTGACGAGCGACGCTGCGATGCTGCACATAGAGGGGGCTTTGGCTATCACAGTACAGCCGACAGACGCCCATACGGCGGTGAACCAGACGGTGGCGTTCGAAGTAGCGGCGATAGGTACGGATCTGACGTATCAGTGGCAGTACAAGGACGGCGGCGGCGCGTGGACCGACTGGGCGGACAAGACGAAGAGCGTGATGACGTGCGTGGCGATCGCGTCGCGGAGCGGCCGTCAGGTACGGTGCGTGGTGACGGACGGGAGTGGCAATACCGTAACGAGCAAAGCAGCCTCGGTGCTGATCGAGGGGCCGCTGGCGATCATAGTGCAGCCGACGGACGCGAGTTTGGCGGTGAACCAGACGGCAGGGTTTGAGGTGATAGCGACAGGTACGGATCTGACGTACCAGTGGCAGTACAAGGACCCGGGCGGCGTGTGGACAGACTGGGCGGACAAGACGAAGAGCGCAATGACGTGCGTGGCGATCGCGTCGCGCAACGGCCGTCAGGTTCGGTGCGTGGTGACGGACGGGAGCGGCGATACCGTGACGAGCAAGGCGGCCTCGGTGCTGATCGAGGGCGCGCTGATGCTCATCGTGCAGCCGACAGACGTGAGCACGGCGGCGAACCAGACAGTGGCGTTCGAAGTAGTGGCGTCCGGCACGAACCTAACGTACCAGTGGCAGTACAAGGACCCGGGCGGCGTGTGGACGAACTGGGCGGACAAGACGAAGAGCGCGATGACGTGCGTAGCGATCGCGTCGCGCAACGGGCGGCAGGTACGGTGTGTCATCACGGACGGCGCGGGCAACACCGTGACGAGCGCCGCCGCAGCGCTGACGATAGGGTAAACGGATAACGCAATAAAAGAACTGCGCGGCGGGAGCCGCGCAGTACTTTTTTATTACGGTATTTCAGTCGGAAGCTTCGGGGAAGGTCAGCAGGTTTTGCAGTTTTTTCCGGAAGATCAGCCGGTAGAGCAGGATCAGCAGCAAGGGGATCAGACTGCCCATCATGGAAACGGCGCCGGGCTGGTTGACCAAGACGTTGAAGATGGCGTGGAAGGTAATGGAGAGGGCCAGCAGACCGAGCGTGCCGACGGCGCTCAGCCACAGGTGATCCCACAAAAAGAGCAGGCCGACCGCCGTGAAAGCGCCGCAGACGACGTGCATGGCGCCGGTGCCGAAGCCGCGGATGATCAGCGTGAACAGCGCCTCGGTGCCGTAGCTTGTGAGATAACAGACGTTTTCAAACGTGGCGAAGCCCACGGCGATCATCAGGATGCCGCCGAGCGCATGATTCCGCTTCGGCTCGAAGACCAGCAGATAGAAAAGCGTCGGCAGCAGCTTCATGACCTCCTCCACCATCGGAGAGATCTCATAGGAGGCGAAGGTCAGGTCGAGGCCGCCGGATACGGCAAAAAAGGTGCTTATATAGGCGGAAAGAAGGCAGGCCGTCATGCCGGCGAGGAAAAACAGCAGCATCCGCCGCCAGTCCCGCCTCATAAAGAACAGCGCCAGCGCCAGCGGCGCGGCAAGGCATATGTAGATGTTTTCGATATAATTCATGCGCGCACCGCCTTTCGTACGGCGGGGATGAAGGGAACGAGACTCGCGGTGAGCAGAACGTCCGCTATCAGATAGGGGTCGCCCCAGCTGGTCCCTTCCCAGAAACAGGACGCCGTCCATGTGGCGTATTCCATCGCGCAGAAGATCAGCACGGCGATACACAGGAGACGGTAACGCTTATCCTTCGCCCGGCGCAGATAAAGAAGGCCCCACGTCGCGTAAAAGAGCAGCAGTCCCATCAGCAGGGCGCAGATCAGGTTTCCCACGAAATTGCCCCACTGGAGATAGAAAACGCCCATCGCCGCGGTAAAGATCACGCCGAGCCAGGGCAGGGCGTATCTTTTCTGCCACGCTTCCGCCGGCATCGTCTGCTTGAGCAGCAGAAACAGAAAGATATAGGAGGCCTGCCAGCTGAAATCGGAGATATAAAACTGAGGCGGCTCATGAAAGAATATCAGAAATGTTTCCCAATAGAAATCGCCGAGGAGCCAGCTCCCGTAGAAGAACGAGAGCATGATCCACGCTTTTTCCTTCGTATGGACGGCCTGATAAACGCTTAGGCAGAGACACACGAGAGATACGGCGATCTGCAGGCCGTTTTCGTAACTCTCGATCATTTTCTGCGCTCCTTTTCGTCCAGCCGTTTTTTCAGGCGGAAGCAGAAAACGGTGAGCAGGACGCCAAGCGTGAACGCGAGGATGGTGATCACGACGTAACCCAGGGCGTCGTTCTGTGTGAAAATGCTTGCCGTGCGGCTTTCCGGCATCAGCGCGGGAACGGAAAGCTTCGTGCGCGAGACGGCCGTTGCCATGAACACGGTCAGGGCCAGGGTGACCGCGCTCATGCCGGCGCAGGCCGCGCGGAAACGGCGGCGGGCGGCTTCCCGCGCCTGCCGCCTGGACAGTCTGTGCAGTTCAGCGATCCGTTCGTCATTCGAGCGCATAGCCGACACCTTCCTTTTCCATGGCCCGGCGCAGCTTTTTTTTGCCCGCCGTGATCAGATTATCGATTTTTTTCGCGCCGCAGCCCAGTACGGAGGCCGTCTGCGCGTAGCTCAGCCCCATGGCGTAGACGAGCCACAGCGGTTCGCGGTACCGTTCCTCCATGCCGGCGAGGCAGCGCTGCAGCGTTTCGCCGCGTTCGGAACGGAGAAACTCATCCTCCGAGGAATCCACGGCGGGCGGCGGCGCATCGTCCAGACTGAACTCCTGCCGCCGCAGCTTAAGCTTGTGGAAGCGGGCGGCTTCGTGCCGCGCCGCCTTGAACACGTACGCGCGGAAGTTGCCGGGACGGATGGCAGGCCTGCGCACCATGATCCGCGCGAAGAGCTCCAGCATCACGTCTTCCGCGTCCTGATAATCGTGCAGGAAGCCGTACAGATACGCCACGACCGCGTCGCCGTAGCGAAGCATCAGCGCGTCGCAGCCGGACTCGTCGCCGGACAGGTAGCGGGCGTACAGTTCGTCGTCGGACATGGGGGGCTCCTTCCTGCGTAATTGGTACCATTATATAAGAAAAACGGGGCGTAAATCAAGTTTTTGAAAGTTTTTTAAGGAAAAAAGCACTTTTTTGACTCTATAAAAACAGAAAGATTTTTGATTTTTTGAGCCAAAAAGGAGGGATTTCCCGTGAAAACGGCGCAGGAACGGGTCGCGGCTTTGCACGCGCGGGCGGCGCAGCTGCGGCGCAGACGCGAAGACGCCGCGCTCGGACGGCTCGGCGCGGTCTGCGGTATGCTGGCTGTCTGCCTGACCGGGATGACGTTCAGTATGAGCCGTGCCCATGCTGGCATTCTGCCGGGGCAATACATGGGCGCAACGATGCTCTTTGAGAGCGCGGGCGGATACGTGCTCGTGGCGGTGATCGCTTTCGCCGTAGGCGTGGGCATCGCGGCGGCGCTGATCTACCGCAGGAAAAAGGAGAACGCCGACAAGACGGCGAAAAAGGGAGGAAACGACTGATGAAGGGAAAGAGACTTCTGGCTGCCGTACTGACGGCCTGCATGCTGCTGTCGCTGCTTCCGGCGGTGGCGCCGACGACGGCGCTGGCGGCCGGCGAGACCGCCTGGTCGGTGACGAATGAGAACAACGTTTTCACGATCTCGCGCTCCGGCGACACGTCGAAGGCGGAGAGCGTGTATTACCGTACGGTGAGTCTTTCCGCCGTGGCGGGCGACCACTTCACTGCCGCGAGCGGCACGCTGGACTTCGCGGCCGGAGAGACGAGCAAGAGCGTCACCGTCAACGAGAAGACGTTCAGCAACGTCCCGCTGCGCAGCAGGTTCCAGACGACGAGCGGGCGCAGCTATCGCTTCGAGGTGCTTGATACCGACGGCTTCCGGCTGGCGGCGCAGGTGCGCAGCATAGACTACGCGGCCGGTCAGTTCAACGATCTCTACCTCAATAAGAGCGTAAGCGACCTGATCTGGTTCTCGATCATCGGCCGTGATTTCAGCTCGAGCGTGAGATATAAGGACGTGCCAGGGAACGGGGACAACGCTGCTTACCGAACGGTCACGGACGACGGCTACGATCAGGGCTTCAGAGCTTTCAACATAGCCGCGCTCTCTCAGGATATCAGCAGTTCCTCCAATGTAAACGAATACATAAGGGATCAGATGGGCGGAAAGCTGTACGCCGCGGTCGGCTTTACCCAGAAAGAGGAGGACGACGGCTACCAGTATATCCAGATCTATACGGGCCAGAGCGGCGAGTATGACGGCGACGACCCGGAGGGCGCCGTGAACACGCCCAGCCGGTCGCTCTACAAGGCGTGCTTTGAGCTGAGCAAGAGCGACCCCAGTGTCGTACAGGAGGAACACAACCAGTTCTTCCCGCACCGCTACGGGGGATTCCACAGCCGCTACCAGGAGAGTCGCCCGACCCTGCAGGACCACACCGAGTACGAGTATGCGGACAGCTACTTATACGAACAGAAATTCAAGTCCGGATACATGGCCGAGGACGCGCCGGCGCTTATGCTCGATCCGACAACGTCTACCCTCTTCGTTCGTCTGGACGCAGGCGGTTATGGAGAAGACGACTGGTATTATAAAAACATTTTCGCGCGCTGCGCGATAGGAGACGCCACAGCTCCGACGATGAAGCCGACCGCGGATATCATCGTTTCCCCCGGCCCCTACGCAAAGGGCAACGAGCTCACCGTCAGCCTCGTATTCAATGAGATCGTCAAGGCGGACGGCATCACCGGCGCCTCGGTGCTGAGGACGAACTGGGGCGATCTGTATCCCGTGACCGAATACCTCGGGACCAGCAACGTGATCACCTTCACGGGCATGATCCTGTCCGGCACCGTCGGCTCGACGCTGCAGATCAACGGCCTGAGCAACGTGCCTGTCACGGACCTGGTCGGCAACCTGTACACGGGCGGCTCTTTCGCAAGGACGTACAGCAGCTGCACGCTCGCCGCGAGCCGCACGTACACGATCTCCTATGATCTCGGAGGAGGCGCGCTGCCGGAAGGGCAGTCGAACCCCGCGAGCTATATCTTTGAGGAGCAGCCGATCACGCTCGTGAACCCCGTTCGCGAGGGCTATGGCTTCACGGGCTGGACGGGCACCGGCCTTGCCGCGGCGACGATGTCGGTCACGATCCCGACGTTCTCCCACGGCGACCGCGTCTATACGGCCACGTGGATGCCTTTGCGTACCGTTACCTTCGATCCCGGCAACGGGGACGCAGCAACGACACAGAGCGTCGCTGAAAGCACCAAGGCGGTGAGACCGGCGGATCCCGTCCGCGAGGGCTATAGCTTCCGGGGCTGGTTCGCCGACGGCGCGGTCACCGCATGGAATTTCAACGACCCCGTTGCGGCGGACATGACGCTCCGGGCGCAATGGGCCTGGAACAACGCCGCCAAGGGCGCGATCCTCGACGTCGTCGGCAACGACGGTTTCAGCGACCAGGGACCCGCCAAACTGCTGGACGGCGATCTGGACTCCAAGTGGTGTCTGCCGTTCTCCGGTTCCGCCGCGATCAGTTTCCGGACGTCGCGTCCCATAGCCCCCGTGGGCTATCTGCTGGCCACGGCCAACGACACGCAGAGCTTCCCCGCCCGCAATCCGGACGACTGGACGCTGGAGGGCAGGCTGACCGAGTCCGACGCGTGGACGGTGCTGGCCTCCGTCTCGAACGATACCGTGCTGCGGGGCACGAACTTCATACAGTACCGCTTCCCCGTGGACAATGCGGCGGGTAAGGCCTATCGGTACTTCCGCCTGACCGTCAGCGGGACGAACGGCGAGTCGACGATGCAGCTGGGCGAGCTGTGGCTGCTGATCGCGGACAGCCGGGACTACCATACGATCACCTGGGCGGACGGAGACGGCAACACGATCATGACTGACAGCGTCGCGGATGGGACGGTGCCCGTCTATACGGGCGAAACGCCGACCAAGGCGTCCGCGAACGGATATCGGTATGTCTTTACCGGATGGGATCCGATCCCCGCGGCGGCCGCCGGCGACGCAACCTATACCGCGCAGTTTGAGGCGCAGGAGATCCCGCCGATCTCCGTCACCTCTTCCACAACGGAGTGGACAGACGGCAACATTTACGTTGTTGACGGCACCGTAACGATACCGGATCGCATCTCGGTCTCCGGCAGCGTGACGCTGCAGCTGAACGCGGGCTGCACGCTGAACGCCAGTCAGGGTATCAAGGTCGAGGGCGGCCAAGCCCTGACCATCAACGGCAGCGGCACACTGAACGCCACCGGCGGATCATACCAGGCCGGTATCGGCGGCAACCTGCACGCCGGCGGCGGCACCGTTATCATCAACGGCGGCACCGTCAACGCTTCCGGCGGCTCGTACGGCGCGGGCATCGGCGGCGGCGGCAACGGACATCCGTACGCCTGGGCAGGCGAATACGGGAGCGGCGGCAGCGTTACCATCAACGGCGGCGTCGTCACCGCCACCGGCGGTCTGTACGCCGCAGGCATCGGCGGCGGAGGCAGCAACTTTAACGGCGAATCTGTTACCCCCACCTCCGGCGGCAGCCTGACTTTCAACGGCGGCCGGCTCACCGCTACCGGCGGTAACGGCGGCTACGGCGTCGGCCCCGGCATGAGGCTCGAGGTCCCCGGTACGGGCGGCACGATCACGCTCGGCTGGACCAACACAAACGATTTCCTTGACGTCAGCAGCTACGGAGGCTCGATCACCTTTGCCGATCAGTTCAAGATCTACGGCACCGACACCATTGCCACGGCGGAAAACGCGGGCGGACACAAGATCGTGCCGATCGACTACGCCGAGTATACGATCACCTGGCTGAACGAAGACGGCAGCCTGCTGGGCACCGATACCGTCGCGGGAGGCGTAACGCCCGTCTATACGGGCGAAACGCCGGCCAAGGCGTCCGCGGACGGATATGATTATGTCTTTGCCGGCTGGAGCCCGGTCCCCGCGGCGGCCGACGGCGACGCGACCTATACCGCGCAGTTCAGGCAGGCGCACGCCTATACGATCACCTGGCTGAATGAGGACGGCAGCCTGCTGGGTACCGACAGAGTCGAAGAAGGCGTGACGCCCGTTTACACGGGCGAGACGCCGGCCAAGGCGTCCGCGGGCGGATATGATTACGTCTTTACCGGCTGGGATCCGGCGCCCGCGGCTGTCACCGGCGACGCGACCTATACCGCGCAGTTTGAAGCGCAGGAGATCCCGCCGATCCCCGTTACGGCCTCCACTACCTCCTGGGAGGACGGCTGTACCTACGCCGTCAGCGGCGAGGTCACGATCTCTGACCGGATCATCGTCAACGGCAGCGTCACGCTGCTGCTGGGTGAGGGCGCCGTGCTCAACGCCCGGAAGGGCATCAAGGTACAGGGTACCGAAAATTCCCTGACCATCAACGGCAGCGGCACGCTGAACGCTTCCGCCGATAAGGGCTACGCGGCCATCGGCGGCGACTGGCACTTCGGCTGCGGCACCGTGGTCATCAACGGCGGTACGATCAACGCCACCGGCGGCGCGCAGGGCGCGGCCATCGGCGGCGGCGCCAACAACAACTGGTCCAGCTGCGACGGCTACGGCGGCAACGTCACCATCAACGGCGGCGTCGTCAACGCCGTCGGCGGTCGGTACGCCGCGGCCATCGGCGGCGGCGGATCCGACGCCAGCTGGTCCCACGTTACGGCGGGCCGCGGCGGCACGCTGGTCGTAAACGGCGGCCAGGTCACCGCCGTCGGCGTCGACGGCTACGGCGTCGGCCCCGGCACGGGCCCGCTCTGCGGCGACGCGGCGGCAGGCACGACCACGCTCAGCCTGACAAACAACAGCGATTTCATCGAGGTAAGCAGCTTCGGCGGTACGCTCACCATCAACGGGCTCGTGCTCGAGGGCACCGACACCGCCGCCACGGCGGAAAACGCCGGCGGCAGCAAGCTGGTGCCCGCCACGGCGCCCGTCTACACCGTTTCCTTCGACGCGAACGGCGGCGGCACCGATACAACGACCGCTATCCGCACGACGGGCCGCTTCAAGCTCCCCGAATGCGGCTTCACCGCCAATACGGGCTTGAGCTTCGACTGCTGGCGCCTTGCCGGGACGGATTACGCCCCCGGCGACGTCTGCACGGTCAGCGCCGATACGACCTTTACCGCCGTCTGGGTGGAAGAGAGCTGGGTCATCTACGACGCGAACGGCGGCACCGGCACGATGGAAAGCGCCCGTATCGAGAGCGGTACGGAGATCACGCTGCCCGTGTGCGGCTTCACCGCCCCGCAGTACATGGAATTCGACTGCTGGCGGATAGGTGGGACCGACTACGCCCCCGGCGACCCCTATACGCTGACGGACACCGTCACGATCACCGCCGTCTGGAAGGCGATCCGATGCGTCGTTACCTTTGAGACGAACGGCGGCACGGGCACCATGGACAGCGTCACAGAAAATATGGGCACCACCTTCGTCCTGCCCGCATGCACCATTATCCCGCCCGCGGGCATGAAGTTCGGCTATTGGGTCAAAGACGGCGTGAACTACGCCGCCGGCGACAGCTTTGCGCTTTTGAGCGACGCCACGCTCACCCCGTACTGGATCGATGAGGATACCCAGTACTACACAGTCACGTATTACGAAAACGGCGGCACGGGCACGATGGAAGAGGCGCACGTCCCGTTCGGTGAGGACTTCGTCCTGCCTGAATGCACGTTTACACGGCCGGCGGACCTTGCCTTCGCCGGATGGCTGAACGGCGGACTGTTTGTCGGCCGTCCCGGCGACACGCTCCACGTCGTGGGCGACATCACGCTCAGCCCCAGATGGCGCTGGGCCCACACCGTCACCTTCTACGCGAACGGCGGCACAGGCACGATGGAGCCGCTGATCGTGGCGGACAGCGAGTCCTTCGACCTTCCCGACTGCACCTTTACCGCGCCGGAGGGGATGATGTTCCAGGGGTGGAAGATCGCGCCTGAAAGCTTTGGTTACTATAATCCGAACAGCCACTTCGACGGGATCGGCGACGACTTCTCGCTCTATGCATACTGGGTCCCGCTCTACGTCGCCACTTTCGACGCAAACGGCGGCACGGGCACGATGGAGAGCATGGAGGTCGGCTATTTCGGCGCGCTGGAGCTGCCGGAGTGCACGTTTACGCCGCCGGCGGGCAAGCATTTTGTGGCCTGGCAGGTCAGCGGCTGGTCCGGAACCCATAGTCCCGGAGACAGGCTGGGTATCGACGAAAGCGTGACGGTCGCGCCTGTATGGGTATCGAGCGACAATTACTGGCTTGCCTATCTCTATCCCAACGGAGGCAGCGGCTGGATGCCCTGCGCGGTCATCGACAACAACGAGCTCATCCTGCCGGAGTGCGCGTTCACGCCGCCGGAGGGCAAGGTATTCAAATGCTGGAAGAGAGAGGGCAAGGAATACGAGCCCGGCATACCTTACGGCTTTTACATCAATTTCAATACTGCTTTCGACGCCGTCTGGGCCAACGTCTATACCGTCGGCTTCGATCCGGGCGAGGGCACCGGCGAGGCGGCGAGCGTGACCGCCCGCAGCGACAAGCCGTACACGCTCCCGGCTTGTACGTTCACGGCGCCCGAGGGAAAGATGTTCAGAGGCTGGGCGGTCGGCGAGACGATCTACACGGCGGGCGCGAGCGTTATGCTTACCGGAAACACCACGTTCACCGCGTCGTGGGGCGATCCGGGGAACACCGTCACCTTTATCCCCGACAACGGCGGCAACTTCGAGGTCGTCGCCCCGGTGAACAGCCCGGTCTTGAGACCGGCCGATCCCGTGAAAGCGGGCTATACCTTCCTCGGCTGGTACGTGGACGGCGCCGCGGAGGCGTTCGACTTCAACACGCCGGTCACGGAGGGGCTGACGCTCCGTGCCGCCTGGGCCTATACCGGGCTGAGAGCGAGCCTCGGTACGGGAGGTGCCAGCTACGACCAGGGCATCAGCCAGCTCTTTGACGGTACGGATAAAAAATGGTGCGTCACGAACTTTATGTTCTCGGCGTACGTGGAATTCAATGCAGACGACTTCCTGCTCCCGACCGGCTACGTTTTCGTCACCGGTGAGGATACGGCGACCTATCCCGGCCGCAATCCCAAGAGCTGGACCCTGCAGGCCAAGCACAACGCAAGCGACAGCTGGACGACCATCGCCTCCGTGAGCAACGACACGGTGATGCAGGCGGTCAACGATACGGCCTACCGGTTTGCCGTTTCGTCGGCCGCGCCGGAGAACGGCTACCGATTCTTCCGGCTGAATATTACCGGTATCGGCAGCGGCGACTGCTTCCAGCTCAAGGAGCTCTATCTGCTGGGCACGGAGCGGCTCGAACCGGCCACCTATACCCTGACCTTTGATTCGGACGACGGCACGGACGAGACGTTCACGAGGCAGTGTGCGGACGGCGGCCAGATCACGATGCCGGCGTGCCCGTTTGAAGCGCCGGACGGTTATATCTTCTTTATGTGGGAAAACGAGGACGGCGAACGGTATTACGAGGACGATTGGTATACGGTGACAGGAAACATGACCTTTACGCCGGTCTGGTCCCGACAGCATACCGTGACCCTGCTCCCCAACAACGGCACGGATGAATCCTTCACGGAACAATGGCCCGAGGCTGAGCCGTTCGTCCTGCCCGAACTGTACGAGTTTGGCTACCTGGGGTTCACGATCCCTGACATCGATCCCGACACGGGCGATCCACTCTACTTCGCCGGCTGGACGACGGTCGTGGACGGCGAGACGCAGGACGTGACGGATGAGTTCCACATTACGGGCGACATTACCTTCACCGCAAAATGGCGCGGTCCGAGCGCGTGGGACCGCCTGAAAGAGACGGTCAGCAGAGTCGTCAACGACGATACCATCCAGGCCGAAGCCGTGACGATCAAGCTGACGGAGGACATTTTCTGGGATGAAGCGGACAGCGAATACCTGGAGTTCTATCTCAGGGACGACGAGCAAACGCTCAAAACGTTCATCCTTGATCTGAACGGACACGTTATCGACGTCAGCGGCGGCGACTACTACTATTACGAAGACGTCATCGACGTGTATGACGGCGCCACGCTGATCATCTGTGACAGCGCCCCGGACGGCGGCGGCGCGATCCGCGGCGGCGACTACGGCGTTTACGTCTACAGCGACGGCGCGCTCATACTGGAGAGCGGCGAGATCAGCGGGTTTGCTTCCAACGGCGTCTATGTCGGCGGCGAGACATCCTTCACAATGAACGGCGGCACGATCGCCGTCAATGAAGAAGACGGCGTTTACGTCAGCTACGATGCATCCTTCACGATGACCGGCGGCACGATCGCCGACAATGAAGAAGACGGCGTCTGTTTGTCCGAGGGAGCGGACTTCACGATGACCGGCGGCACGATCGCCGACAATGAAGAAGACGGCGTTTACGTCAGCTACGACGCATCCTTCACGATGACCGGCGGCACGATCTCCGGCAACCTGGAGCACGGCGTCGAAAATTACGGCAGCTTCATACTTGCGGACGGCGTCATATCCGGCAACGGCTTCGGCGGCGATCCGGACACCTGGCTGTCGATGGAGGCCGGGCTCGAGACCTCCGCCGTGGAATACGGCGGCGGTGTTTACAGCTGCACTGAGGATGCAAATCCCGGCGGCGGCATCCTTATTAGGAGCGTCGGTCCCAGTGCGCCGCTTCTGATGGGCGGTGAACTCGACGGCGGCGAAGGCAACATCGAGATCGGTGAGGGCGGCGAGCCCAGCATCGATATGTTGAGGCAGATGCCCGGCTTCCTCATGCTCGGCGGCGAGATCAGCGGCAACATCGCCGGGTACGAAGGCGGCGGCGTTTACGCGGAAGAAGGCATCTTCGAGATGAGAGGCGGCACGATCGCCGGCAATAAAGCGGAGAGCGGCGGCGGCGTGTATGCCCAAATGGACGTGATGTGCGGTCTGTTCGGCGGCACGATCACCGGCAACGCCGCACTTGAGTTAGGCGGCGGCGCGGCCATACCGTACGTGTCCATCGGCGGCGACATCGTGATCGACGGCAACTTCTCAATGGGCAGGCTCAGCATCCCGATCGGTCCCGGCCCCGACGAGATAGAGCTGCGATCGACCGGCACGACAGAACTGAGGTCGTTTGACGAACCGATGCTCGAAGAGCCCGAACCGACGCCCAGCGACCTGGTGGCGATGAGCATTTACCTTGACGAGCCGCTGACCGCATCCGCGCGTATCGGCATAGATCCGATCGTTGCGGTAATGATGGGCGGTATCACGCCAGGCGATCACTGGGCCATCGCGGAGCTGACGAGCCCTGAGGAGGTCAACGCCTTCTTCTGCGATACGAACGACTATGCGGTCATCCTGGAATCGCATACCGAGACGTGGACCGACGGCGAGGGCGTCGAGCAGACGGAAACGTATTACCTTGCCGCGCTGGCCGTGGCGTACCCCGTGACCTATAGGGACGGCGAGACGACTTATACGACGCAGTACGTCGCGGAGGAAAGAGCGACGACAGCGCCCGAAGCGCCCGAAAAGGACGGCTTCACGTTCCTGGGCTGGACGCTCGAGCTCCCCGCGGAGGGCGAAGCGGCGGTGTTCTTCGATTTCGATACGATCATCGAAGGCCCCGTGACGCTGTACGCGGTGTGGGGAGAGGCGGCTGCGACAGAGCTGGCGATCGTGGAGCAGCCTGCGGACGTGAATACGCCGGTGAACCAGACGGTGGCGTTTGAAGTGACGGCGACCGGCGACGGTTTGACGTACCAGTGGCAGTATAAAGATCCGGGCGGGACCTGGACGAACTGGGCGGATAAGATGAAGAGCCGGATGACGTGCGTGGCGGTAGCAACGCGCAACGGGCGTCAGGTGCGCTGCGTTGTCACAGACAGCTACGGCAATACCGTGACGAGCGAGGCGGCAACGATCATCATCGGCGTTGCGCCGACGATTACGGGGCAGCCGGCAGACCTGAGGATAGCGCAGGCCGGAGAGAGAGTGGAGTTCACGGTCATCGCGACCGGCGAAGGGCTGAGCTACCAGTGGGAGTACAGGGACGTCGGCGGCGAATGGACGACGTGGGCTGACAAGACGAAGAGCGTATTGAGCTTCAACGCGATCGCCTCGCGCAACGGCCGCCAGGTGCGCTGCGTGGTGACGAACGAGAGCGGCACGGCAACTTCGGAATACGCGACGCTGACGATCGGGGCGGCAGTGCCCGCAGGGCCGGAGATCACGAGCCAGCCGGTGGATCTGAGCATTACGGAAGCGCAGACCAACAGCCAGGTAGCCTTTGAAGTGGTCGCGACAGGCGAAGGTCTGACGTACCAGTGGCAGTATAAGGACGGCGGCGGCGCGTGGACGAACTGGGCCGACAAGACGAAGAGCCTGCTGACCTTCAACGCAATTGCCTCGCGCAGCGGACGCCAGGTGCGCTGCGTCATCACGGATGCAAGCGGGAACACGGTAACGAGCGACGCGGCGACGCTGACGATCGGGGCGGCAGTGCCCGCAGGGCCGGAGATCACGAGCCAGCCAGTGGATCTGAGCATCACGGAAGCGCAGACCGGATCAAGAGTTGAGTTCGAAGTCGTTGCGACCGGCGACGGTTTGACGTACCAGTGGCAGTATAAGGACGGCGAAGGCGCTTGGACGAACTGGGCCGACAAGACGAAGAGCGTGCTGACCTTCAACGCAATTGCCTCGCGCAACGGGCGCCAGGTGCGCTGCGTCATCACGGATGAACACGGGATGACGGTGACGAGCGATGCGGCGACGCTGACGATCACGGCGGTACAGGCGGTCATTACGATCACGAGCCAGCCGGTGGATCTGAGCATCACGGAGGCGCAGGTCAACAGCCAGGTAGCCTTTGAAGTGGTCGCGACAGGCGAAGGTCTGACGTACCAGTGGCAGTATAAGGACCAGGGCGGCGCGTGGACGAACTGGGCCGACAAGACGAAGAGCCGGCTGACCTTCAACGCGATCGCGAGCCGCAACGGACGCCAGGTGCGCTGCGTCATCACGGATGAACACGGGATAACGGTGACGAGCGAAGTGGCGACGCTGACGATCGGCTCCGCTGTCGCGGCGCCGGTGATCACGAGCCAGCCGGTGGATCTGAGCATCACGGAGGCGCAGACCGGAAGCCAGGTAGCGTTTGAAGTGGTCGCGACAGGCGAAGGTCTGACGTACCAGTGGCAGTATAAGGACCAGGGCGGCGCGTGGACGACGTGGACGGACAAGACGAAGAGCCGGCTGACCTTCAACGCAATTGCCTCGCGCAACGGACGCCAGGTGCGCTGCGTCATCACGGATGCAAGCGGCAATACCGTGACGAGCGCCGCGGCGACGCTGACGATCGGGGCGGTGCAGGCGGTCATCACGATCACGAGCCAGCCGGTGGATCTGAGCATCACGGAAGCGCAGACCAACAGCCAGGTGGCCTTTGAAGTGGTCGCAACAGGCGAAGGGCTGAGCTACCAGTGGCAGTATAAGGACCAGGGCGGCGCGTGGACGACGTGGACGGACAAGACGAAGAGCCTGCTGACCTTCAACGCGATCGCGAGCCGCAACGGACGCCAGGTGCGCTGCGTCATCACGGACAACTACGACAACACGGTGACGAGCGACGCGGCGACGCTGACGATCGGGGCGGTGCAGGCGGTCATCACGATCACGAGCCAGCCGGTGGATCTGAGCATCACGGAGGCGCAGACCAACAGCCAGGTGGCCTTTGAAGTGGTCGCGACAGGCGAAGGCCTGAGCTATCAGTGGCAGTATAAGGACGGCGGCGGCGCGTGGACGAACTGGGCCGACAAGACGAAGAGCCTGCTGACCTTCAACGCGATCGCGAGCCGCAACGGACGCCAGGTGCGCTGCGTCATCACGGATGCAAGCGGCAATACCGTGACGAGCGCCGCGGCGACGCTGACGATCGGATAAACGAACAACAAAAAAAGGGCTGCGCTGTCGGGAGGCGGCGCAGTGCCTTTTTATTTTCACAAAAAGGATAAGAATACCTCACTTGACGGAGGATTATTGATCATTTTATAATGTTTTTGTTCAGGTTTGGGTTGATAAAAGGGAGTTTTTCTGCTATGCGAACGCATCCTTTTCTGAATAAATCGATACGAAAACGGGCCGTTTCGCTTCTTTTGGCGGTCTTTATGCTCGCCGCTTTTGCACCGGCCGTTCTTGCTGCTCCCGCCGTTGCCTCCGGTTCGTGCGGGAGTTACGCGACGTGGACGCTGTACGGCGACGGCGTGCTGATCATTGGCGGATCGGGCGAAATGACGGATTATTACGAGGAAGACGGTATTCCGTGGAACGCGCTGAGATCCGATATCACGAGCGTCGTTGTCAGCGACGGCGTGACGAGGATCGGCAGCTTCGCGTTCGCGCACTGCGGCGCTCTGGCGAGCGTCACGATCCCGAACAGCGTGACGAGCATCGGGAATTGGGCGTTCGCCTACTGCGGAAGCTTGACGGACGTTACGCTTCCGAGCGGCTTAACGAGCGTTGCGGGGTGGACGTTTTTTCACTGCGGCGGTTTGACGAGCGTTACGCTCCCCGACGGCCTGACGAGCATCGAAGCGTACGCGTTTGCCCATTGCGGCGCGCTGACGAGCCTCGGGACTTACGCGTTCATCCACGGCGAGGCGGCGGGTATCCCGGCGCATATCGGCGGAGACGAAACGGAACCGAGCGGAGGCGATCACGGCGGCGTGACGGGCGCTTCGATACCGAGCGGTGTGACGAGTATCGGCGAGAGCGCGTTTTATAACTGCGGCAGTCTGTCCAGCGTTGCCATTCCGGACAGCGTGGCATTCATCGGCGGGGACGCGTTCACGTGGTGCGGCAGTCTGACCCGTTTCATTGTCGGCGCCGGCAACGCCGTTTACACGGCGTGGGGCGGCGTTCTGTTCACCAAGGACATGACAATGCTGCTTTGGTATCCCGCCGGCAGGGCCGGCGCTTACGTGATCCCCGACGGCGTGACGGCTGTCAGCAACCGGGCGTTCCAGAACGCGCGGTTGACGAGCGTTGTGATCCCTGAGGGCGTAACGACTATTGAGGACTGCACATTCCAGCTCTGCGGTGCTCTGACGAGCGTGACGATCCCGGTTAGCGTGACGGCTATCGGGCGCTACGCTTTTTTCGGCTGCGACGAGCTTGCGGAAGTGCATTACGCGGGAACGAGCGAACAGTGGGACGAGATACTGATCAAGACGGGCAACGAGCCGCTGACGAACGCGGCGAACGGACCGATCGAGATCACCGGCCAGCCGACGGACGCGAGAGCGGCGTCGGCGGGTGAAACGGTGGCGTTCGAAGTGACGGCGACGGGCGAAGGACTGACCTATCAATGGCAGTACAAGGATCCGGGCGGCGCCTGGACCGACTGGACCGACAAGACGAAGAGCCGCATGACGTGCGTGGCGACCGCGGCGCGGAACGGACGTCAGGTGCGGTGTGTCATTAAGGACGAAAGCGGCAATACCGCGACAAGCGAAGCCGCAACGATCATCATAGATGGTATGCCGGTGATCACGGCGCAGCCGGCTGACGCGAGAACGGTGTCGGTGAACCAGACGGTGGCGTTCGAAGCGACGGCGACGGGCGAAGGACTGACCTACCAGTGGCAGTACAGAGACCCGGGCGGCGTCTGGACCGACTGGACCGACAAGACGAAGAGCCGCATGACGTGCGTGGCGACCGCGGCGCGGAACGGACGTCAGGTGCGGTGTGTCATTACGGACGAAAGCGGCAATACCGTGAAGAGCAGCGCGGCTTTCGTCCTGATCGAAGGAACGCTGGTGATCAAGACACAGCCGACGGACGTAAACACGCCGGTGAACCAGACAGTGGCGTTCGAAGTCGCTGCGGCGGGCGACGGACTGACCTATCAATGGCAGTACAGAGACCAGGGCGGCGAATGGACGAACTGGGCGGGCAAGACGAAAAGCCGCATGACGTGCGTGGCCGTCGCGGCGCGGAACGGGCGCCAGGTACGCTGCGTCATCACAGACAGCAGCAGCCATACAGAGACGAGCGCCGCCGCGACGCTGACGATCGCGTAAAAACCGCATACACAACGAAGACTGCGCGGCCGGAAGGCGGCGCAGTCCTGTTTTGCGGCGGCGATGTCCATGGAAAACGGCTTGTATTTACTTCTAAAGCGTAGTATAATAAACTGATTTATTATCTATAAATCATAGTATGGCTTTTCAAAAGACAGGAAGCGGGTCTATGGCATTCAAAAACGACGCGGGGCTGCGGCCCTTTGAAAACCGGATATGGCTCTCCAGCCCCACCATGCACGGCGAGGAAGCGCGGTACATGCAGGAGGCCTACGATACCAACTGGATGAGCACGGTGGGCGCCAACATCAACGAGATCGAGGCGCAGCTGGCCGCGTTCACCGGCGTCCGCTATGCCGTCGCGCTCAGCGCAGGGACGGCGGCGCTCCATCTGGCGGCGAAGCTCGCGGGGGAAAAGCTGTACGGGCAGGCGCGTCCCGTCGAGGGGACGCTCCGCGGGCGGAAGGTGCTCTGCGCGGACATGACGTTCGACGCGACCGTCAACCCCGTGGCGTACGAGGACGGCGAGGCCGTTTTCATCGACACGGAATACGATACCTGGAACATGGACCCCGCCGCGCTGGAACGGGCGTTTGAGCTCTATCCCGAGGCGAAGCTCGTCATGCTGGCGCATTTGTACGGCGTGCCGGGCAAGGTCGCGGAGATCCGGGACGTATGCAAACGGCACGGCGCGCTCCTCGTGGAGGACGCGGCGGAAAGCCTCGGCGCGAAATATCTTTTGGACGGCGTTTGGCGCGAGACGGGCTCGTTCGGTGATCTCGCCTGTATCTCGTTCAACGGCAACAAGATCATCACGGGCTCCTCCGGCGGGATGTTCCTGACGGATTCGAAGGAGAATGCGGACAAGGTGCGGAAATGGAGCACGCAGAGCCGGGAGGCCGCTCCGTGGTATCAGCACGAGGAGCTCGGCTACAACTACCGCATGTCGAACGTGGTCGCCGGCGTCGTGCGTGGACAGATCCCGCATCTGGACGAGCATATCGCGCAGAAGCGGGCGATCTACGAGCGTTATAAGGAGGGGTTCAAAGAGCTTCCCGTGAGGATGAATCCGTACGACGCGGAGAAGTCTATGCCGAACTTCTGGCTGAGCTGTCTGCTCATCGACCGCGAGGCTATGTGCCGTCAGGAGAGGGAAGATAAGACGGCGCGGTACGTGCCGGAGGCGGGCAGATCCTGCCCGACGGAGATACTGGAAACGCTGGCTTCGTTCAACGCCGAGGGGCGGCCGATCTGGAAGCCGATGCACGCGCAGCCCGTCTATCGCGGGCACGCGTTCGTCACGGCGAGGGACGGGGAAGACGTCGGCATGGATATTTTCTCGCGCGGGCTCTGCCTGCCGAGCGACAATAAAATGACGCCCGCACAGCAGGATATTGTCATCGAGATCGTCAAGAGGTGCTTCGGGTGAGATGTGGGAAAGACGGGCTTTACTGCCGTTACATAAAGCGTTTGCTGGATATCCTCTGCGCGCTGGCGGCGCTCATCGTGTTCTGCTGGCTCTATGCGATCGTGGCGATCCTGGTGCGCGTCAGGCTCGGGAGCCCCGTGCTGTTCCGTCAGGAGCGGCCGGGACGCATCGACCCGAGGACGGGGCGGGAGCGGCTTTTCGAGCTGTATAAATTCCGTACCATGACGGACGCGCGGGACGCGGACGGCGAGCTGCTGCCGGACGGGGAACGGCTCACGAAATTCGGCCGGTTCCTGCGCAGCACGAGTCTCGACGAGCTGCCCGAGGCGTGGAACATCCTGCGCGGCGACATGAGCGTCATCGGGCCGCGGCCGCTGCTGGTGCGGTACATAGAGCGTTACAGCGAGCGGCAGCGTCATCGCCACGACGTACGGCCGGGGCTTTCCGGCTATGCGCAGGTGCACGGGCGCAACGCGGTGACGTGGGAGGAAAAGTTCGAGCTGGACGTCTGGTACACGGAGCATGTGAGCTTTGCGCTGGACGTGAAGCTGGTGTTTATGACGGTCGCCGTCGCGCTGAAGCGCGAGGGTGTCTCCAGCGGGTCGGCGGCGACGATGGAAGAATTCATGGGAAGCGAAGAGGTAGTGAAATGAAGGATCTCGTTATCATCGGCGCGGGCGATTTCGGCCGCGAGACCATGTGGTACGCGCGGCGGATGAACGAGGCGGAGCCCACGTGGAACATCCTGGGCTTCGTCGACGACGGCAAGGTCGGTCAGACGATCGACGGCTATCCCGTGCTGGGCGGCGTCGACTGGCTGGCGGCGTATCCGCAGGAGGTCTACGCGACCACGGCCATCGCCGACGGGCATGTCAAGGAAAAGATCTGGACGAAGCTGGCCGCCAATCCCAACGTGCGCGCCGGCACCATCATCGACCCCTCGGCCATCATCAGTAAGGACAGCGTCATCGAGGAGGGGTGCATTTTTGCCGCGGGCACGGTGGTGTCCGTTGCCGCGCACGTGGGCAGGCACTGTATCGTCAACATCCACGGCACGGTGGGCCACGACGTGGTCATCGAGGATTATTGCACCGTCCATCCGGCGACGAACATCGCGGGCTTCGTGCGGATCGGCACGCGCTCGCTGATCGGCATCGGCACGAAGATCATCCAGGGGCTCTCCATCGCGCCGGACACGATCGTGGGCGCGGGAGCCGTGGTGGTGCGCAGCATCACGGAGAGCGGCACCTACGCCGGCGTCCCGGCGAAAAGGATCAAGTGAGAGACAGTTGGGAGTTGGACCATGAACGTGCTGTTCTTAACGCTGATACGCTTCGATTCACTGCAGGAGCGGTCGATCTATACGGACCTGCTGCGCGAATTTGTGAAGAACGGCCATCACGTCTACGCCATATCGCCGGCGGAGAAGCGGGAGGGCAAGCCCACCGCGCTGCTGGAGGAGGAGGGAGCCACCATCCTCCGGCTCCGTATCGGCAACACGCAGAAGACGAACATCATCGAAAAGGGCATCTCGACGGTGATGATCGAGCCGGCGTTCAAGCGGGCCATCAAGCGGTATTTCGCCGGCGTGCGGTTCGATCTTGTGCTGTACTCCACGCCGCCCATCACGCTGGTCTCGGCTGTCGAATATGTGAAGAAGCGGGACGGGGCGCGGACGTATCTGCTGCTGAAGGATATCTTCCCGCAGAACGCGGTGGACATCGGGATGATGAGCAAGCGGGGGCTGAAGGGACTTTTGTACCGCTATTTCCGGCGGAAGGAAAAGCGGCTCTACCGCATCTCGGACCGTATCGGCTGCATGTCGGAGGCCAACGTCCGCTATCTGACGGAACACGATCCGGAGATCGATCCCACGAAGGTGGAGGTCTGCCCGAACAGTATCGAGGTCGTCGACAAAAGCGTGGACGGAGAGACGCGCAGAGCCATCCGCGACAAGTACGCCATCCCGCAGGACAAGACCGTTTTCGTGTATGGGGGCAACCTCGGCAAGCCGCAGGGCGTCCCGTTTCTGATCGAGTGTCTCGGCAAGTGCCGGGATATCCCGGGCGCCTACTTTTTGATCGTAGGCGACGGGACGGAATACGGCCGGCTGGAGGCGTATGCCGCTGACAGCGGGCAGGAGAACCTGAAACTGATGCGGCGGCTGCCGAAAGAGGATTACGACACGCTGGTGGGCACCTGCGACGTCGGGCTCATCTTCCTCGACCACCGGTTCACGATACCGAATTTCCCGAGCCGGCTGCTCAGTTATATGCAGGCGAAGCTCCCGGTGCTGGCGTGCACGGATCCGAATACGGACATCGGGAAGGTCATCATCGATGGCGGCTTCGGCTGGTGGTGCGAGAGCGACGACGCGGAGCGGGTCGCGGAGGCGGTCGGCGCGATCGGGCGGGACGGCCTTCGCCGCTGCGGCGAGGCGGGGTATGCGTTTTTGCGCGCGCATTATACGGCGGAGGAAGCTTATACCGTCATCGCGGGAAAAGAATGAGTCGATTATGAGGATCTTGGTGATTGACGTTGCGGCGCAGCATGGCGGCGCACAAAGCATTTTAGAGCGGTTTCTTGCCGATTTCAGGCGAGACGCGGGAAACGAGTACGTCGTCGTTTTGAGCACGCCGGTCTACGAAGATGAGGCGCGCGTGCGTTTCGTCAACGTCCCGTGGGTCAAAAGATCGTATCTCCATCGGCTTTTCTTCGATAACGTCTATGTACATAAGCTGATCAGGACATACAGACCGGACAAGGTGCTGTCGCTCCAGAACAAAGCGGTGCGGGCGGGCGGCGTGCCGCAGGAGGTCTATTACCAGAATATCCTGCCGCTGGCGGAAAGGCGGTTCGGGCTCAAAGAGTCCAAAGAGCTGTGGCTTTACCAGAACGTCATCGGGCGGCTCTACCGGAGGAGCCTCAGGCGGGTGGCGCGTATCTACGTCCAGGCGGACTGGATCAAGAACGCGCTGGCGGACAAGTGGAAGATCGCGGCGGAGAAGATAAGCGTCGTGCGGCCGGAGCCGGATCCGGCTTACGCGGCCGGAGACGGACCGACCGAAAAGCCCGACTGTTTCTTCTATCCGGCGAACGGGGCCGTTTACAAAAACCATGAAACGCTGCTGCGGGCGCTGCAGGCGCTGCGTTGGGACGAGGGCCGGGAAAAGCTGCCGCTCGTGCTGACGTGCCGGAAAGACGAACTGCCGGCAGGGGCGCGGCGTCTCGTCGACGAGGGGGCCTGGCCCGTCGTTTTTGCGGGCCGCCTGACGCGGGAGGACATGATCGAGCAGTATCGACGCTCCGTTTTGGTCTTTCCCTCCTATCTGGAAACGGTCGGACTGCCTCTTCTGGAGGCGAAAGCGCTCCGGCGTCCCATTCTGGCGGCCGATCGCGAGTACGCACGCGAAACGCTGGGGCAGTACGGCGACGTCCTGTATTTCGATCCGCTCGACGTTCCGTCCATCGGGCAGGCCGTTGCCACTTACTTAAGAAGAGGATAACGTTATCATGAAGATCCTTGTGGCTGATCCGATCTCGTTTATCGGGCACGTGAATTACAATTACGGTATCTACAGGGCGCTGGCGCGGGACCATGATTGCAAGCTGATCACCAACGAGGCGATGAAAAGCGCCATGATGAAAAAAGGCGTTCCCAGGGAGACGTTCCTGGCGGCGTACAGCGACGGATACTCGCTGGAGGCGTTGGCCAAAAAACACAGGAACAAAGCCGTGTATCACCTGCTGTACCGCAAACATCTGCTCGACGTTTACAGGATGATCGACGCCTGCGCGAGAGAGTTCGACGCGGTCGTCCTTACGTCCGTCGACGTATATTCTTTCGCGCTTTTCTCCGGCCGTATCCAGGCCGGCCGGTATATCGTCATGGACCACGCGATCGGCACGCTGCAGGTCAGCCGGCTGTACAGGGAAGCGTGGAAACGGGTCGGCAAAAAGGTCAAGCTGATCGTTTTCGAGGACTATATCCGCGAGATGGCGCTGCGGTGGCTGCCGGACTGCAAGGTGTTCCGGGTACCGCATCCGCTGGCCGTCCAGGAAAGCGCGCTCCGTGAGGCGCCGCCGCGGGACGGCGTGATCCGGGTGTTCGCCCCCAGCGCGAGCAACGACGCCGCGTTCGTGGCCGAACTGGAAAAAAGCGATATCCCGCCGAACATGGCGTTCAGAGTCAAGATCGGCCGGGAGAACGACGTTGTGAAGCCGGGACTGACCGAGTACCATGCGCGGGTCTCCGAACAGGAGTACCTGGACGCCTTTGCCGCGGCCGATTACATCATGATCCCGTACGGTCCGGAGTACAACTACCGTTACAGCGGCGTGCTGCTCGAGGCCGTGCAGATGAACAAAAAGGTCCTGCTGCTCGGGAACAACACGCTGGCCGTGTACAAAGATGTTTTCCCGGGACACGTCTTTTTGTTCGGGTCCGCGGCGGAGCTGATGCAGACTGCCGCCGCGCATGTCGACACGCCGTGCGGGCCGTGCGATCTGACCGGCTACAAGGATCCGGCGATCGCGGACGCTTTGGCGGCGTGTCTGGCGGGGTGACCCCGCGGCGCGGGTGCGCGGCCGGACAGGCGCGGCGCCTGCGGCTGACGCAGTCATAAAACCCGGCGGCCATGGCTTTGCCGGTAGCCTATCCTGGTGCGAGGGAAGCAAATGAAGAAAAGGCAGACCAATATCATCCTGTTGATCAATGCCGTCCTGGTCGTGGCGTCGATCCCGATCTCGATCGTTACCAACAAGCTGTTTCTGATGCCGATCATCCTGATCTATGCGGTCGTGACCACGGTCAGTCAGTTCGTTTTCAAAGAGGATCTCGTTTATTATGTGCTGACGGCGTACCTGACGGCTGTGGGGCCGGTCGACATGCTGCTCGTCGACGTGACGCCCATCAACGTTCTCGGCGTCGGCTACACGCACTATTATCTCTTCGGCGACAGACATCTGTACTTTCAGTATCTTCTGTTTTCCGTGGGGATGTACCTGCTGATCCTGCTTTCCTACAAGATCGTTTCCGGCTTCAGGGGGAGGCTCGTTTTACATACGAGAGCGCTGGCGTTCAAGACGCCGATCAGCAATAACGCGCCGCTTATCAAGTATATCGCCATCCTGCTTTACGCCGCTGTCGAATACCAGCTGCGCAGCCGCTTCCTGCTCGACGTGCCGGGAGCGATCCCGGTGATCCGCGGCGCCGGCATCATCGTGTATCTGTACCGCTTTTTCGGCACGCTGCTGCTGTTCCGCTGTATCGAGACGGATCTCGGCAGCGGGGAGATCAAGGCGCGGAACATCCTGCTGCTGCTGTTCGATTATTTTCTGATCTGCTTACCGGACTTTCTGTTCGACCGGAGAGGGCCGGTGCTGTACTCCCTCGTCGTGACCGCTGCGTATCTGCTCTGCGTCAACAGGAAGAACCTGATAGCGTTCGTCAAGAAGAACATCGTCTTTGTGGTCCTGTTCGTGGTGGGCATACTGGGCGCTTTCTCGATCTTTACGGCGGCCGTTCGCTACAAAGGCCTGGTCACGCTGTCGCCGCTTTATCTGCTGAGCCGCCTGATCGGCGTCGCGGACGGGTTTATCGGTATCGATTATATGAACAGCGCAGGGACAGGCTTCATCAATTTCTCGCTGCTCGATTATTTCAAAAACGTTCTTTCCATGAACGAGATATCCGTCAACAGGATTTACACCTATGTGATCTTGGGATATCCGCCCTCGGCGATCCACACCTCTTCGTTGCCGCTGTTCGTGGGGTCCTTCATGTACGACGGCTTCTGGGGCTATCTCATGATCTCGCTGATCTTCGGGATCATTTTTGCCGTGGCGAAGCGGTGCATCACGACGTCCGCCGCGTACAAAAACACCGACAGGGAAAAGATCTACGCGTTCGTTGGCTGCTATATCATCGTGTATGCCACCGCGCGCGTGATGGGAGGCGGCTCCGAACGGATCATCGAGGTGTTCGTCCAGCCGGTCATGCTGCTCCTGTATTCGCTGTTCGTGCGGGGATATCCCCGTGACAGGACGCCGGAAGACGGGCGGAACTCGTAACGGCCGGCGGGAGGCCTATTTGCGGAAAAGGAGACGGCCGCGCTGACCGGCATACGGCGGGACGGCCATGAGGGATGGCATGCTGAGCGCTGTAAAAAAGAGAATTTTAGACTGTCTGTTCTTTTGGACGCGGCTGCTGCCGCTGCAGGAGACGCTTGTCTTCGAGAGCAATCCCGATTTCAACGACGAGACCTTTTGGCTGTGCAAAAAGCTCATGGAAGCCGGCTATGGGGACAGGTATAGGATCGTCTGGGTGTTGAGGGACCCGACGCGCGCGCAGATCCCCGAGGGGTGGCGGATCGGCACGGTCCCGCTCAGCCCCCGGAGCGTCAGGGAGCTGGTCAGACAGCAGCTCGTCCTCCGCCGGGCGAAAGTCATTTTCGAATCCTGTTATTTCTTCAGAAAAGGCGACCGAAGACAGCGCCTCGTCGACGTCTATCACGGCATGCAGATGAAGGACATCCGCACGATCATCCGAAACATCGGCGACGTCGACTTTTTTGCCAACGGGACGCATTACAGCGACGAGTATTTTATCGAAACGATCCGGCTCCCCCAAGAGAAGCTGCTGCATTTCGGCATGACGAGGAATGACGAGCTCATCAAGAAGACCGACAACCTTGCCCGGCTGGGGCTTCGCGACGAGTCGATACAAAAAACGGTGCTTTGGATGCCGACATACCGGCAGCACGTCGTCGGGGAGACCACGATGACGCTGCCCAAGACGGCCGGGCTCGGGCTGCCGTATCTATACGACAGAGAGACGCTGCTGCAGCTGAACGACCGGCTGAAAGCGGCGCGGACGAAGCTGATCGTCAAGGTCCACCAATCGCAGGTGCTCGACGATATCCGTGTGGACAAGCTGAGCCATATCGCGCTGCTTACCACCGGGGATCTGCAGCGGGCGGGCATCCAGCTGTACAGCGTGATCGGAGAAGCGGACGCCCTGATCACGGACTATTCCTCGGTCTACTACGATTTTGTCCTGCTGGGCAGGCCGATCGGCCTTGCCTGCGACGATCTGGCGCGATATGAGGAGAAGGTCGGCTTTGTTTTTTCGGAGTATGAGCACGGCGGCTATGAAGAAAACGTGGAGGGCTGCCACATCCGAAGCTTTGAAGAGCTGGCGGCCTTCTGCACGGACTATACGCTCCGACAGTGGCAGGAGGAGCATGACGTTGAAGCCATGAAGCGGCGGTACCACGACGTTACGGATTTCCGTTCCGGGGAGCGGTATCTGCAGTTTTGCAGGGACATTCTTGGTCTGTGAAAGGCGCGGGTCGAAGAAGACAGGGTGAGTTTATGGAATGGGAAACGATCGGTGCATTTCTGGAGCACGTTCACGGGTACGGCACGTACCTAATCATGAGGAACTACGAAGAGCTGCTGGATAAAGGGACGTCGCTGCAGCATGCAGACATCGACGTTTTATGCGATGACGCAAGAAAGTTTATCTCCTATAACCAGCTTGGCGCCAGGACGACGGACGGGGATACTGTACATCGCAAAGCGAAGATCGGCGGCGTTTGGGTCGCCGTGGACGTGCGCGAGATCGGAGACGGCTATTTCGACCGGAACTGGGAGCGGGCGGTGCTCGATGCCCGGGTCGCAAACGACGGCTTTTACGTGATGGCCGGCGCGGACTACTTTTACACCTTGCTGTATCACGCGTGTGTCAATAAAAGGCACATGCCGCCGGATTATCAAAGCAGGCTGAAGGTCATGGCGGAGAAAAACGGTATAGCGTACCGGGCGGATCGACCGCGGGCGACGCTGGAAGCGTACATGCGGAGCAAGCGTTATCGCTATGAGATACCGGCCGACGGAGGCGTGGTGTTCGATCTGAAGGGCGCAGACCGTCGGCTGCTCCGGGTCGATGCCGGGCGTATCCTGGACCGATGTGGTTTTTGGGTGAAAAAAGCGGCAGACAAGGGCAGGAGGCTCATCCATGGGTGAACTGATCAGAAAAATGGGCGAGATATCGCTGGGGGACGCATCGTTTGACGTGGAACTGAACGAGGCTTACGTCAAGGGCGGGGAACCCTGCGTCCACATACAGGATCCGAACTTCCGTTATCAAATGTCCGTCAGCGAATTTTACCGGGCGGCCATGGCGGTCAAAAAGGCGCGTACAAGCATGGCGGAGGCCAAACAGGCCTTTTTGGACGACGTCAAACCGGCGGAAAGCAGATATATCCCCGCAGGAGCAGAGGCCGAGGCCGAAGTTGGCAGAGTCGCCGCGATCCTTTCCGCCGCACAAATCGACTACCGGTATATCGGCGGACTGGAAAAATGCCTGACGTTTCTTGCGGCGCCGTCTTCAGCAAAAAAAGTGGGCGAAGCCTTTAAGCAAAACGGTATGAAGGAATGTCAGCATCCGTTGGGAGAAACGGCCGGTTATACGTTTCTTTACCAGATGGAACCTTTCCGTCTGTTCCGAAAGGGGTCGTACTATGTGGAGATCTTTTTTCAGATCCCCTGTCTGAGTCTTACGAAAAAGATGTGGATACCTTTGGACAAGGCCGTCCAGAAACGCGCGTTCGAGGAAGCGGAGACCCGCGCCGACGGTGTGCGGGAACTGAGCGAAGACGTTCGCGTGATCCTTGCGCTTTCCTGGGCTATGCTGAAACGACGTGGCTTTCTGGACTGTGAGATCGAGTATATCAAGGCGCATTCTGCCGTGTTTGATGATGAAGAGTTCAGAGAAATGCTGAGAAAGGTGTTTTTCCGTTACACCGACAGGTTGATCGAACACATCCGGCAAAATGCGTTTGACCGTTTGGTCGCGGAGTATTACAGCAATACAGATTATTAAGAAGTGGGGTGCCCTGTTTTGAGCAATCCGGCTGTGGTGAAAAGTGAAGCCTTGACGATACAGCGTGAACTCTTCTTCCTGGATGACAATTACGGCGAAGCTGTCCACATCCATTTCGGCGATATTCGTCTGGACCTCACGTATGAAAAACTGGATGCGCTGATCGCGCAGATTGACAAGGTGCTGGCGGATGACTGCTTTCGGAGCTGCCGCGGCGCAAAGGCGGAAAGCCGCGGTTTACGGGCGGTGATGCAAAAGGCGCTGGCTGCGGCGTACAAGCTCAAAAGACGCCTGATCATTTTCCGCGATAACGCCGGAAAGGTGAGTCTCAGTCGGATGGATCCGGCCGTCCGTATTATGATCGAGAGCAGGTAAAAAGTGAAACGTTCTTTCAGTCTTCAAAGAAAATATCGCGCGCTTTCCGCGCCGGTCAAAGCGTCATACTGGTTTTTGGTCTGCGGCGTTATCCAAAGAGGCCTTGGGTTTCTTACCACCCCGATCTTTACCAGACTGATGTCTACGACGGAGTTCGGAGCGTACAACGTTTATTTGTCCTGGCATAACATCTTCTCCATCTTTATCACGCTCAATCTGGCCGCCGGCGTTTATCTGCGCGGGCTGGTCAAATATGAAGAGGACAAGCGCTCTTTCAGCCAATCCATGTATACGCTGACAGCGGCGCTGGCAGTCGTCTGGGGACTGGTCATTTTCGTTCTGCAAGACCCGATCGCGCAGTTGACAGATCTTTCCCTCGGGTATCTTGAACTGATCCTCATCGACGTTTTCGTGTGTTCCTTTTTCCAGTTCTGGTCTGCCGAACAGCGGGTGGATTTCCGCTACAGGGGCCTGGTGGCTCTGACGCTGATCCATGCGCTGCTGCAGACGGCGGCCGGCATCCTGGTGGTCAGAAGCTTTGAAAACAAGGTTTTGGCCAGAGTCATCGTCAGCGTAGGCAGCGACGTGCTGTTCTTTGCGTGGCTGGGCGTTCGGCCGTTTCTAAGAAAACCGGTCTGTATCCGGCCTTTTTACTGGAAGTACGGCCTCAGGTTCAATGTTCCGCTCATCCCGCACTATTTATCACAGGTAGTGCTGAATCAATCCGACAGGATCATGATCAAAAAGCTGGTCGACGCTTCGGCGGCGGGCCTGTACAGCCTGGCGTATTCTCTCGCTTCGGTCGCCAATATCGTGAACACGGCGATCGTCAACACGCTGACGCCATGGTTATACAGAAAGATCAAGGAAAAAGACTTTGCTGCCATCAACAAGCAGTCGATCGGGATCCTTTGTCTGGTCGCCGCCGTCAATCTGGCCCTCGTTCTGATCGCGCCGGAGGTCATCATGGTGCTGGCGCCCCGGTCCTATTACGAGGCGATCTACGTGATCCCGCCCGTGACGGCCAGCGTTTTCTTCATCTTTCTGTACAGCTGGTTTTCCGTGTTTGAATTCTACTATGAGAAAACACATCTGATGACGATCGCGTCCGTATGCGGCGCGGCGGCCAATATCGCTCTCAACTATGTTTTTATCAGGCTTTACGGCTACATAGCGGCAGGGTATACGACGCTCTTTTGCTATATGCTCTACGTGGTCGGCCATTATTACTTCATGCGAAGGATCTGTGTCCAAAAGCTGGACGGGCTGCGCGTTTACAACATGAAGGCGATCATACTGATCTGCCTTGGATTCCTGCTTTTATGCGGCGTGATCATGGCGCTTTACGGCAGCATCGTCATTCGCTATATCATGGTGGCGGCCCTTGCCGCGGCGGGTATCGTTTTCCGGCGACAGATCCTTGCGGTCTATACCAGGATCAAAGGACACGAAGAGATAGACCAATAAACGCATGACAGCAGCCTGCAGATCGTTCTCTTTGAAAAAGGAGGCCTGTGTATGAATATCATTCTCCTGTCCGGCGGATCCGGGAAAAGGCTCTGGCCGTTATCCAACGAGGTCCGGTCCAAGCAGTTCCTGAAGATCTTCAGGAAGCCGGACGGCGTTCACGAATCGATGGTGCAGCGCATGTACCGCATGATACGCGAGGTCGATGAAGACGCCTCGGTCACCATCGCGACGTCCGACGACCAGACGGCGGCGATCAAGGCGCAGCTGGACGACGCCGTCGGGATCTCGGCGGAACCCTGCCGGCGCGACACGTTTCCGGCGATCGCGTTGGCGACGGCTTATCTGCACGACGTGAAAAAGGTGGACGGGAACGACGCCGTCGTGGTCTGCCCGGTGGATCCGTATGTGGAGATACCCTACTTCCGGATGCTGAAAACGCTGCAGGAACAGGCGGAAAAAGGGGAGGCGGACCTGGTCCTGATGGGCGTCGCCCCCACGTATCCCAGCGAAAAATACGGTTATATCATCCCGGCGTCGACGGAGCTCCTCAGTTCCGTTTCGTCCTTCAAGGAAAAGCCTGACAGGCAGACGGCTCAGACATACATAGCGCAGGGCGCGCTTTGGAACGCGGGCGTGTTCGCCTATCAGCTGAAATATGTGCTGCGTATCGCGGAGGAGCTGCTGGGAACGGCGTCGTATGAGGCGCTTTACGCCAACTATGAAAAGCTGCCGAAAATATCCTTCGACTACGCGGTCGTGGAAAAAGAGGAGAAGATCCAGGTGATGCGGTTCTCCGGCGCGTGGAAGGATCTCGGCACGTGGAACACGCTCACCGAAGCCATGAGCGACGAGGTGGCCGGCAACGCCGTAGCGGCGCAGTGCGAAAACACGCACGTCATCAACGAGCTGCAGATACCGCTGATCGCGCTGGGCGTGAAAGACCTGGCCATAGCGGCGACGCCGGACGGGATACTGGTGACAGATAAAAAAAGCAGCGACAAACTGAAGGAATACGTGGCCGATCAGAGGCCGATGTATGAAAAGAGAGTCTGGGGCGAGTACAGGGTCCTGGACTACCGGCTCCAAGGCGACGGGCACAACTCCCTCACCAAACATCTCGTTATCCAGCCGGGAAAGCACATTTCCTATCAGAGACATGCGCACAGGACCGAGATGTGGACGTTCGTTGAGGGAACGGGAAAGCTCATTCTGGACGGCGTCGTGACGGCCGTGGGACGCGGAGACACCGCGTGCATCCGAGCGGGGACGAAACATGCCATCAAGGCCGATACGGAGCTGCATATCATCGAGGTGCAGATCGGCGACGAATTGACGGAAGAGGATATCGAACGGCTGGATTGGGATTGGAATGGACTATAAGACCGAGTACAAAAAATGGCTTGCGAAAGTCGACGATCCGGAGCTGCTGGAGCAGCTGCGGGGGATGGACGACGCGGCGATAGAAGACGCTTTTTATCGCGATCTGGCCTTCGGGACGGGCGGGCTCCGCGGTACGCTCGGCGCCGGAACGAACCGGATGAACCGCTACGTGGTAGCGAGAGCGTCGCAGGGGCTGGCCGACTATCTGCTGGAAAAGTATGAGGCGCCGTCTGTCGTGATCGGATATGATTCCAGGATCAAATCGGACGTGTTCGCCAAGGTCGCGGCCTGCGTCTTCGCGGCGAATGGCGTCAAGGTCTGGCTATGGCCGCACTTGAGCCCGGTGCCGACCGTGAGCTTCGCGGTCCGCTGTCTGGGCGCGTCCCAGGGCGTCATGATCACGGCGAGCCATAATCCGAGCGTCTATAACGGTTACAAGGTCTACGGCGACGACGGCTGCCAGATCACCACAGAGGCGGCGGCCGCGATCCTGGCGAAGATAGAAAGGCTGGATATCTTCTCCGACGTGAAGAGCGGGGACTTCGCGGCCGCGGTAAAAGAGGGGCGGATACAGGATATCCCCGCTTCCGTCCATGACGCTTATCTGGAAGCGGTCAAGTCCCAGTCCGTCCTTTTCGGGGACGCGATCGACAAGGATCTTTCCATCGTTTACACGCCGTTGAACGGGACGGGACTGGTCCCCGTGACGCGTCTGCTGGCGGAAAGCGGCTATTCGAACATCACCGTCGTCGAGGAACAAAAAGAGCCGGACGGCAATTTTCCGACGTGTCCTTATCCCAACCCCGAGGTCAGAGAAGCGATGGAGCTCGGGCTGCGCTGGGCAGAACGCTGCGGCGCCGATCTGCTCCTGGCGACAGACCCGGACGCGGACCGGTGCGGGATCGCGGTGAAGACGCCCGACGGGACATATCAGCTCCTGCTCGGCAACGAGGTGGGCCTGCTGCTGCTCGACTACATCTGTTCGCAGCGCGCGAAGCACGGCCAAATGCCGGATTCGCCGGTCTTCATCAAGACGATCGTTACAACGGATCTTGCCGAGGCCGTCGCCGCGCACTACGGCGTTCGCACGATCAACGTCCTTACGGGGTTCAAGTTTATCGGCGAGCAGATCGGAAAGCTGGCGGACGAATCTTCGTTCATCTGCGGGTTTGAGGAGTCGTACGGCTATCTCACCGGTCCCTACGTCAGGGATAAAGACGCCGTCGACGCGGTGTTCATGATCTGCGAGATGTTCGCCTTTTACAAGACGAGAGGTATCAGCCTCCTGCAAAAGCTGGAGGAGCTTTACGCAACGTACGGCTATTGTCTGAATACGCTTCACGCCTATACGTTTCCCGGCTCTGCCGGCATGGAGACGATGCGGCGGATCATGGCGGCGTTCAAGACGGGACGGGATACGCTTGCGGGGATCCCCGTCACCAAGCTGCTGGATTACTCGACGGGGATCGACGGTTTGCCGCGCGCCGAGGTCATTAAGTATCTTTTTGACCATGGCAGCGTTACGATCAGACCGTCGGGGACCGAGCCGAAGCTGAAAGTCTATACCAGTATCTCCGCCGGCGACCGCGCCGCGGCGGCGGCGTGCGAGGAGCGGGTCATGGGAGAGCTGGAACGCATCATCGGTCAAAAATAAAGCGCGTACCGCTGCGCGAAAAGTCCATACAAAAAAGCTTGATAAGGAGCCTGACATGAGCGATTTTAATGGCGCGACTCTTATGATCACCGGGGGAACCGGTTCTTTTGGTTCCACAGTCCTCAAACACTTTCTGACGTCGGATATCGGCCAGATACGCATTTTCTCCCGCGACGAGAAGAAGCAGGACGATATGCGGCACGAGCTGCAGGCAAGGTATCCGGAGCACGCGGGAAAGGTCAAGTTCTACATTGGCGACGTGCGCGACCCCAGAAGCGTGGCAGACGCCATGCCCGGCGTCGACTATATCTTTCACGCAGCGGCACTGAAGCAGGTGCCCAGCTGCGAATTTTTCCCCATGCAGGCGGTCAAGACCAACGTGGAGGGCACGGACAACGTGCTCCACGCCGCGATCGAGGCGGGCGTCAAGCGCGTGGTCTGCCTGTCCACCGACAAGGCCGCCTATCCCATCAACGCCATGGGCATCTCCAAGGCGATGATGGAGCACGTCATCTACGCCAATGCCCGCGTGGCGGCGGAGCGGGGCGGTACGGTCATCTGCTGCACGCGCTACGGGAACGTCATGTGCTCCCGCGGCAGCGTGATCCCGCTGTTCATCGACCAGATCAGGGCCGGCGCGCCCGTCACGATTACAGATCCGGCGATGACGCGCTTCCTCATGAACCTGGACGAGGCCGTCGAGCTCGTGCGCTTCGCCTTTGAGCACGCCGAACCGGGCGATCTCTTCATCCAGAAGGCGGATGCCAGCACCATCGGCGATCTGGCCAAGGGCGTGCAGCGGCTCTTCGGCGACACGGGGACAAGCATCATCGGCACCCGGCACGGGGAGAAGCTTTACGAGACGCTCATGACCCGCGAGGAGCGGCTGCGCAGCGAGGATATGGGCCGGTATTTCCGCGTGGCCGCCGACAACCGCGATCTGAACTACGACAAGTATTATGTGGAGGGCAAGGTCGAGACGGAGGCGAAGGAGAGCTATACCAGCGACAACACGACGCGGCTCGACGTGGACGGCGTGGTCGCGAAGCTGTTGACCACGGATTACGTGAAAGAGGCGCTGGCCGACGCGTAAGGAGAGGCGTTATGAACATTCTGGTCACGGGCTCCGCCGGCTTCGTCGGCAGGAACCTGGTCGAAAATCTGAAGAACGTGCGCGACGGCAAGAACAGGACGAGGCCGGCGCTCGCCGTTGACGAGATCTTCGAGTATGACGTCGGCGGTACGCCGGAGCAGCTGGACGCTTACTGCGCGAAGGCGGACTTCGTGTTCCATCTGGCGGGCGTCAACCGTCCGAAGGACCCGGCGGAGTTCCGGCAGGGAAATTGCGATTTTGCCTCTACGCTGCTGGACACGCTGAAAAAGCACGGCAACCGCTGCCCCGTTATGCTGTCCAGTTCCATCCAGGCGACGCTGGCCGGCCGCTTCGGGACGAGCGAGTACGGTCTTTCCAAACGGGACGGGGAGGAGCTTCTCTTCCGCTACGGCGAGGAGACGGGCGCCGCCGTGTACGTCTACCGCTTTCCGAATCTCGCCGGAAAATGGATCAGGCCGAACTACAATTCGGCGGTGGCGACCTTTTGCCACAACATCGCGCGCGATCTGCCCGTCACCGTGACCGATCCGGACGTGGAGCTGGAGCTGCTGTTCATCGACGACCTGATCGAGGAGATGTTCGACGCGCTGGAGGGTCATCCGCACCGCTGCGGATTTGAAGGCGTGGAGGCCGTGCCGCGGGCTGACGGCCGTTACTGTTACGCGCCCGTGACGCATAAAGCGACGCTGGGCTATATCGTGGACTGCCTGCATGCGTTCCATGACCAGCCGCGGACGCTGCTCATGCCGGCGATACCGGCAGGAAGCTTTGAAAAAAAACTCTATTCGATGTATCTCTCGTATCTTCCGCAGGACAAGATCGCCTTTGATCTGGATATGAAAGAGGACGGGCGGGGCTCCTTTACGGAACTGCTCAAAACGGCGGATCACGGCCAGTTTTCGGTCAACGTAAGCAAGCCCGGCATCACGAAGGGACAGCATTGGCACAACAGCAAATGGGAGTTTTTCATTGTTGTTTCAGGCCGCGGGCTGATCCGTGAGCGGAAGATCGGTACGGACGAGGTGCTCTCGTTCGAGGTATCGGGCGAGCGTATCCGGGCCGTGCATATGCTCCCGGGTTATACGCATGAGATCGTCAATCTTTCTGATACGGACGACCTCGTGACGCTCATGTGGGCGAACGAGATCTTCGATCCGGAGCACCCGGACACCTTCTTCGAGCCTGTAGAAAAGTGAGGAGAACGCTATGGCGACATGGAAAAACAACGGAAAGCTGAAGCTGATGATCGTCGTGGGCACGCGCCCGGAGATCATCCGGCTGGCTGCGGTCATCAAAAAGTGCCGGACGTATTTTGACACGCTGCTCGTGCACACGGGGCAGAACTACGACTATACGCTGAACGGTATCTTTTTCCGCGATCTGGACCTGGACGATCCGGACATCTATCTGGACGCCGTCGGCGCCGATCTCGGCGAGACGATGGGGAACATCATCGCCGCCTCCTACAAGACGATGGCTGCGTACCGGCCGGACGCCGTGCTGGTGCTGGGCGATACGAACAGCTGCCTGTGCGTCATCGGAGCGAAGCGGCTGCACATCCCTGTTTTCCATATGGAGGCCGGCAACCGCTGCAAGGACGAATGTCTGCCGGAAGAGACCAACCGCCGCATCGTCGACATCATCTCGGACGTCAATCTTGCCTATTCGGAGCACGCCCGGCGGTATCTGGCCGACTGCGGACTGCCGAAGGAGCGGACCTTCGTGACCGGTAGCCCGATGGCGGAGGTGCTGCAGGCTGCACTGCCCCGGATCGAGGCGTCGGACATCCATGCAAGGCTCGGTCTGGAAAAGGGAAAATATATCCTGCTCTCGGCTCACCGGGAGGAGAATATCGACACGGAGAAAAACTTCCTGTCATTGTTCACCGCCATCAACCGGATGGCGGAAAAGTACGATATGCCGGTCCTGTATTCTTGCCATCCGCGCAGCCGCAAGCGGCTGGAGGAGAGCGGCTTTGAGCTGGACAAGCGGGTCATACGGCATGAGCCGCTGGGGTTCCACGATTATAACTGTCTGCAGATGAACGCGTTTGCGGTGGTATCGGACAGCGGGACGTTGCCGGAGGAGAGCAGCTTTTTCACCTCCATCGGCCGGCCGTTCCCGGCGGTCTGCATCCGGACGAGCACCGAGCGGCCGGAGGCGCTGGACAAGGGGTGCTTTATCCTCTCCGGTATCGATACGACGGGCTTGCTCCAGGCGGTGGACACCGCCGTGGAGATGGTCCGGCGGGACGACAACGGCGTGCCCGTGCCGGACTATACGGATCTGAACGTATCCGACAAGGTCGTGAAGATCATCCAGAGCTATACCGGCGTGGTCAATAAGATGGTGTGGCGAAAAGATGGGTAAAACGCGCCCCCTGCCGCGATTTTTGCTTAAATGTGCCACAGTAAAATCAGAAGGCTATCTTGCCGCGGTATAAAAAGTATGTTATAATACTCCATTATGGTGGATTATTATGTCGATATGGTGATACAGGATCCTGAAACGCATGAAGATCATTGATTTCCACAGCCATATGCTGCCCGGTGTGGACGACGGGAGCCCGGACGCGGAGACGAGCGTCCGGATGCTGCGCGCCGCCCGGGAACAGGGCGTGGACGTCCAGATCCTGACACCGCATTTCTACCGCTGGAGAGAGGATATAGACGCCTTTCTGCGCCGCCGGGAGGCGAGCCGGCAGCGGCTGGAGGACAGTCTGCCAGATGGCCTGCCCCGGATCCTCATCGGGTCGGAAACGGCGTTTTACGCCGGTATGAGCCGGGAGGAGCTGGAGCCCCTCTGCGTGGAGGGGACGCGCGCCCTGCTGCTGGAGATGCCCTTCGACAGCTGGCCGAACAGCGTCGTCGACGAGCTCGCGACGCTGAGCCTCGACCGCGGGTATGACGTCGTGCTGGCCCACATCGAGCGGTTTTTACAGTACCACGGGAACCGGGAGCAGCTGGCAAGGCTGGCGGAGCTGCCGATCCACAGGCAGGTGAACGCGGAGATCTTTCTGCGCTTCACCACGCGCGGTATGGCGCTGCGCCTCGTCCGCGACGGGACGGCGACGCTGCTGGGCAGCGACGCCCACAACATGACGACCCGGAGGCCGGACCTCGCTGGGGCGAGGGCGGTCATCGGAAAGCGACTCGGGCCGGACGCCCTGCAGGGGCTCGACGAGACGGCGAACACCCTTTTGCGGGAGGCGATCGAGGAGTGAAGAAAAAAGAAAAGCTCCTCAAAGCCGCGGTGGTGACAGTTTCCGCGGCGGCGGTCATCCTGCTCGCGGTCACCGGTATCCGCCTCATCAAGCATTTCGGCAACGCGACGACCGCGACGACGGTCACAGCGCCGGTGAACGACGGCAAATACCGGCCGGCGCTGGACGTGAGCGCCGCGGGAGCGGACGCGAACTATACAAGGAAAAAACACGTGGAGTCCTATCTGCTGCTGGGCGTCGACAAGACGGCGGAGCAGCTGGACAGCGGCCTTTATCTCGGCCAGGCGGACGTTTTACTGCTGCTGGTCATGGACCGGGACGAAGCCACGTATCATCTTTTGCAGATCAACCGCGACACCTCGGCCTACATCACGGTGCTGGGCGGGGACGGCGACATCACGGCGGAGAAGTTCGGCCCCATCTGCCTGGCCTACGGGCAGGGCACGGGCGGGCTCGACAGCTGTGAGAACGTCGTGCGGTCAGTGGAATACCTGCTGGCTGACGTGACGGTGGACGGCGTCATCGCGCTGCGGCTGGACGCGCTGGGCGTCCTGAACGACGCGGTGGGCGGCGTGACGGTGACGGTGGAGCAGGACATGACCGCGGCGGACCCCGCGCTGAAGGCGGGGGCCACGGTCAAGCTGGACGCCGCGACGGCGGAACGGTACGTCCGGGCCAGGATGATCCTGGGCGAGGACGACAACCAGAAGCGTATGGAGCGGCAGACCAACTACATGGCGGCCTGGGTACGGGCGGCCAAGACGCTGGACAGCCGGCAGCTGGTGGCGCTTTTGGAGACCATCCAGGAGACGTGCCTCACAGACCTGACGGAAAAACGTCTCAGCGGCCTGGCGGACGACCTGCGCGGCTATGAGAACGGCGGATTCGTGACCATCGACGGTCACTATGAGCAGGGAGAAGCCTTCAAGGAGTTCCGCGCCGACGACGAGAGTATTCTGGAAGCGGTCTTACAGCTTTACTACACACAAGAATAAAGGTTTGGGAAGCGAGCATGAACGAAAAGAACAAGCGGTTGGAAAGCGCGGATAACGGCGAGGTGGAGATCGATCTCGTCGATCTCGGGCGGTACATACTGAAGCATTGGCTGCCGGTGGCGGCGCTGACCGTGGCCGGGGCCGTCCTGGCGATGGTGATCACGGCGTTCTTCATCACGCCGACCTACGTGGCCAAGTCCAGCATCTACGTCGTGTCCGCCACGGCGAACTCGGCGCTGGATCTGACCGATCTGAACCTGGGCACGTCGCTGACGAAGGACTACGTCAAGCTCGTGACGAGCCGGACGATGATGGAGAACGTCATCGAGGCCTCGGGCGAGGAGCTGACGGTGGGCCAGCTGTCCAAAATGATCGCGGTCAGCAACGACACGGGCACGCGTATTCTGGAGTTCGCCGTCACCAGCACCAGCGCGCGGCAGGCCATGCGCCTTGCCAACGCCTTTGCGGAGGAGGCCATCGAATTCCTGCCGGAGGTCATGGGCATCAAGGACAACGTGCCCACGGAGATCGACAGCGCCATCCTGCCCACGGGTCCGAACAACATCCGTTACTTCCGCAACACGGTCCTCGGCGCGTTGGCCGGGCTGGTGCTCATCGTGGCCATCCTGACCATCCGCTACGTGTTGAACGATACCTTCAATTCCTCCGAGGATGTGGAGCGCTATCTCGGCATCGTGCCGATGGCGATGGTGCCCGAGAACGGGCAGAAGCATCGCGGGGACGCCTACTACACGTCTAAAAGGAGGAACGGCTGATGAAAAAGATGAACGTGCTCGCCATGCCGAAGCGCGACTACTTCGTGCAGGCCGAGATCGACCGCCTCCGTGTGAACATGGGCTTCGTCGGTGTGGACAAGAAGGTCATCATGGTCGCCAGCAGCGTCCCCGGCGAGGGGAAGAGCTACATCTCCATCAGTATCTGGAGCGAGCTTGCCAAGGCGGGCAACCGCGTATGCCTGGTGGACGCGGACATGCGGAAATCCAACATGCGCAGCTCGCTGCGCCTTTCCACCATGAACGGTGAGGAATTCATCGGCCTGAGCCATTATCTGGCGGGCTATGTGGAGGCGGAGGACATCATCTACGCCACCGGCATGGAGGGCGCTTATATCATCCCGACGCTGACGCTGGTCAACCCCAGCCTGCTGTTCGAGGGCGACCGGCTCGACAAGCTCATCGCGCAGCTGCGCGACAGCTTCGATTACGTGGTCATTGATACGCCGCCGCTGGGCGCCGTGTCCGACGGCCAGCTCATCGCGTCGAAGTGCGACGGCTGCATCCTGGTGGTGCGGGCGCACGACACGGCGCGCTCCGCCGTCAAGCGCAGCATCCAGCAGATCGAGGCCGTGAAGTGTCCGCTGCTGGGCCTGGTGCTGAACCGGATCGACAACAAGCGGGCGACGGGGTATTATTACGCCGGCTATAAGTCCAAGGGCTATGAAAAGTATTACACCAGCGGCAGCGCGTCCTCCCGCGTCCGCGCGCCGAAGGAGAAGGGCAGCCGCGTGGCGTCCCGCAAGGCGCCGCAGATGAAAGCGCCGCAGGAACAGACGGCGAAGGAGCCAGAGGTGGCCGCTAAGTGAAAAGCTCCCGCAAAAAAAGAATGTGGACGGTCCTGCTGGCGGTCTGTATCGTCGTGTTCGCGGCCTGCGTCGGCACGCTCTTATGGCTCGACCATAACGAGAAAATGGCGGCGCAGACCATCAGCCAGGCGATAGAGCCGGAGCCCGTCCGGACGCCTGAACCGACGCCCGCGCCGGCGCCGGAGCCCGAGCCGGCCGCGGAGCCGGAGCCCGAACCGGAGCCGGAGCTCATCCCGGCGGACGTCCCCATCGACTTTGCCTATCTCAAGGAGGTCAACCCGGATATCTACGGGTGGCTCGACCTTTCCTGCACGGGGCAGGAATACCCCGTGCTGTCCAACGACCTGGACGCGGATCATTACATCCACCGGGATGTCAACGGCAAGTACGCCTCGGCCGGGTCGCTCTATTCCCAGTCCATCTTCAACCAGCTGGAGTTCAACGACCCCTGCACGGTGATCTACGGCCACAACATGGCCAACGGCAGCATGTTCGGCAAGCTGCAGAAAACGGCCGCCGGCCGCGATCTGGACGACGCGGAGAGCGAGGGCAATTACTTCACGCTCTACACGCCGACGAAGATCGAACGGTACCGTATCTACGCCCAAGGCGTCTTCTCTGATCAGAATATCCTGTATTATTACGATTTTGCCGACGAGGCGGGCTTTGCGGCGTTCTTTGAGGACTTTACGGGTTACAGCAAGGGCGTCCGCTACATCAGCACGGAGGTGACGCCCGCTTTCGGGGACGAACTCGTTATCCTGTCCACCTGCTATTCGCGGGACAACGCCTACCGTTTCCTGACCATCGGGGTACTGGTGGAGAAGGAAGGCTATTGAACCGGTAAAAGCGTGGAGCATTCCATGTTTTTATAATCTTGTAAGAAAGGAGGAAAGTTTTATGAAGAAAGCGCTCATCTTTATTCTGATGCTCGCGATGATCTCTTCCCTGACGCTCACCGTTTTCGCGGCCAGCCCCGGCTCCGTTATCATCCCCGGCCCCACCAGCGGTTCCACGGATGACCCCGGTACGGATGACCCCGGTACGACGGATCCCGGTACGGATGACCCCGGTACGACGGACCCCGGTACGGATGACCCCGGCACCACGGATCCCGGTACGACTACGAGCGACATCCCCAACCAGTCCGGTGCGTCTGAGATCACGAAGATAACCGCGTCGATGGATTCCAACATCACGGTCGAGGTCGTCGCGCCCACCGCTTCCTATGACAACGCCAACAGAGCGGCCGCCGAGCAGCGCGCGCAAAGCGCCGGCACGGAGATCATTGCCACCCTCGGCAGCTTCGACGTCATGGTCAAGGACAACGGTGAGATCGTCCATCAGGGTGCTACGGTGGAGATGACCTTCAACACCGCGAATTACATCGGCCAGTATCTCACTATTTTTGAGAACACCGATGGTACCATCACGGTTCCGTACTCCAGACGTATCACCGCTGCCAGCACGACCGTTACGCTGAGATCCTTCTCGACGTTCACCCCGGTCGTCACCGGCTCCGCCATCGGCAGCAGCACCTCTCCCCAGACGCAGCAGAGCATCCTCACCGCCGCGCTGGTCAGCGTCGCGGTCGTTTCGCTCTTCGGCATTGCGTATGCCGCGAAACGCAGATTTGATTAAGCAGTAATTTTACGCGCGTAAAAGGATTGCCAGTCAAGCCGCTGCAAGGCGGTGCTCCCCGGCGGCATGAAGGCCGGGAAAGAAGATCGGCGCAGCCTGTTGGCTGCGCCGGTCTTTTTGCGTTCATTTGTCCGCGGCCAGTTCCCGCCGTTTTTGCCGGCGGACGCGGTTGATGTGCCGCTCGAAATCGCCGCCGGTCAGGAGCCGTTCCAGCACCAGCTGCTCAAAGGTGGGCACGGTGCAGGCGTAAAACCCCAGCTTCTCGCCGTACTGGTCTGCCAGATGGCGCGGCAGCACCATGTAGCCGGCGCGGAACGAGGGGGAGATGGTCTGGGAGAAGGAGTTGATGTAGATGACGTTATCGCGCGTCGTGTTGGAGATGAGCGTTTCCTCCGGCTTGCGGGAGACGGAGAACTCCGACTCGAAATCATCCTCCACGATGTAGCGGCCGGGCTTTTCAGCCCAGCGCAGGTATTCGTGCCGCTTGGAGGCGGAGGCCGTCACGCCGCTGGGGAAGCTGCGGTAGGGGGAGATGTGGAGCACGTCCGCCTTCGCTGCCCACAGGTCGCGGCTTTTGATGCCGTCCTTACCCAGAGGCAGCATTTCATACGCGGCGCCGCAGGCCAGGTACATCCGCTCGATCATCATGTAGGAGGGGGCCTCGATGGCGTAGAGACGGTCGCGGCCCAGCAGATCCACCACCAGCCGGTAGAGATATTCCGCGCCCGCGCCGACGATGATCCGGTCCGCCTCCGTGCGGATGCCGCGGCTGCGGGCCAGATAAAGGGCGATCGCCTCCCGCAGTTGGGGCAGGCCCTCGCCGGGGGAACGCTCCATGATGGCGGGGCCCGCGTCGCTCATCACGGCGCGCATGGCCTTCGTCAGCACCGAAAAGGGGAAGGCGGGTCGGACGGACCTGTCCGCGGCGGGCGTCGGCGCGGCCGTCGCCGCCGCCGGCGAGGCAAAGCCGTCGTCGCGTCGGAAGATGACGAAGTAGCCGCTGCGCTCCCGGGCTTCGATGTAGCCCTCGTCGCAGAGGATGGCGTAGGCGTGCTCCGCCGTGATGACGCTGACGCCGGCCTCGTCCGCCGCGACGCGCTTGGAGGGGAGCTTGCCGCCGTAAGGATAGACGCCCCGCACGATGTCGCCGCGGAGCTTTTCATAGAGCCGCAGATAGGCGGGGCGGCTTTCCGGGGAAACAGAACGTTTCATCTGGTTATATATAATTCTCCTGTTCTGGCTATTTTTATTCGACCAGATACAGTATATAGTAAAACCAGACAAAACGCAAGGAGTTGATTTCTATGGAACAGGGAAAAAAACGGACGACCATCTGGCTCTGCACCACGGCGGTCTTCATGGCGCTGAACATCGCGCTCAGCTCGTTCGGCGTGCCGGTGCCGGGCGGCCATTTCTATCTGAATGATATCGTCATCTGCGCGGCGGCCATCATCCTGGACCCGTTCGCGGCGTTCTGCGTGGGCGGTATCGGCGCGTTCCTCGGCGACCTGTTCTTCTATCCGCTGCCCATGTTCGTCTCGCTGGTGACACACGGGCTGCAGGCGGTGGTGATTTCCCTCTGCGCCCATAAGCTGCTGCAGAAGCGGCCGGTGCTGGCTTCCGGGATCGGCGTCGCCATCGGCGCGGTCATCATGGTCGTGGGCTACTCGCTGGGCCGCGCGTATATTTACAGCACGCCGGAGTACGCCGTGCTGAAGCTGCCGTACCAGATCCTGCAGGCCGTCGTCGGCGCGGTGGTGGGCATGCTGCTCTGCTGGAAGGGCGGCGTGCGGAAGCTCTATCTCGCCGCCGTGGGCGAAAAATAAGACCGTATCGTGTAAAGGACGGGCGAAAGCCCGTCCTTTTTTATTGGTCCTCTTGCCAAAAAAGCGTAAAGGGGGTATAATAGTTAGCGATAGCTAACACGCGGGCGGCTTTCCGGCCGCGCTGCAGACAAGGAGGAGAACGGCTGTGACAAAAGTAACGGTGAAGATCGACGGCATGGCCTGCGCCATGTGCGAGGCGCACATCAACGACGTGATACGGCGGCAGGTGCCCGGCGCGAAAAAGATCGCCTCGTCCCACAGCAGGGGAGAGACGACATTCCTCACGGACGCGCCGGTGGACGAAGCGGCGCTGCGGGCGGCCATCGACGAAACGGGGTACACGTTCGTTTCGATGGCGACGGAGCCCTATGAAAAGAAACGCTGGTTTTAACGGCGGCAAAAAAACGCGGTCCCACGCGGGACCGCGCTTTTATCATAGACGGGCGCGCTTTACAGTCTGGCGACGCCGCTTGCCCGCGCGGCGGCAGCCACGGCGGCGGCGACGGCGGGTCCCACGCGCTTATCGAAGGGCGCGGGCAGGATGTAGTCGGCGGAGAGGCCGTCCTCCGCGGCGAGGGAGGCGAGAGCGCCGGCCGCGGCCTCTTTCATCGCCTCGTTGATATCGCCGGCGCGGACGTCAAAGGCGCCGCGGAAAACGCCGGGGAACGCCAGCACGTTGTTGATCTGGTTGGGATAGTCGGAGCGGCCGGTAGCCACGATGGCCGCGCCGGCGGCGCGGGCCTCCTCCGGAAAGATCTCCGGCGTGGGGTTGGCGCAGGCGAACACGATGGGGTCCTGCGCCATGGCGCGCACCATCTCGGCCGTGACGAGGCCCGGGGCGGAAACGCCGATAAACACGTCCGCGCCGCGCATGGCGTCGGCGAGCGTGCCCTTGAGGCCGTCCGGATTGGTCTCGGCGGCGATCTCCGCCTTGATCCAGTTGAGGCCGTCCCGTCCGACCCAGATGGTGCCCTTGCGGTCGCAGAGCGTGATATTGCGGTAGCCGGCGCTGAGGAGCAGCTTGGCGGTGGAGATGGCGGCCGCGCCGGCGCCGGAGACGGCGATCTTCACGGTCTTGTCTTTTCCCACCACCTTGAGGGCGTTTTGCAGGGCGGCCAGCATGATGATGGCCGTGCCGTGCTGGTCGTCGTGGAAGATGGGGATATCGCAGCAGGCTTTCAGCTTGCGCTCGATCTCGAAACAGCGGGGCGCGGCGATATCCTCCAGATTGATGCCGCCGAAGCTGCCGGCGATGAGGCTGACGGTGCGGACGAACTCGTCCACGTCGTGGGTCCTGACGCAGAGCGGGAAGGCGTCCACGTCCGCGAAGCATTTGAAGAGGGCGCATTTGCCCTCCATCACGGGCATGCCGGCCTCCGGGCCGATGTCGCCCAGGCCCAGCACGGCGCTGCCGTCGGTGATCACGGCGCAGAGATTGCCGCGCCGCGTCAGGTCATACGACTTGGAAACGTCCTTCTCGATCTCGAGGCACGGCCGGGCCACGCCCGGCGTATAAGCCAGGGAAAGCTCCTCCCGATCGGTGACGGGGACGCGGGAGATGACTTCGATCTTTCCGCGCCATTCGGCGTGTTTTTTTAACGATTCTTTTGCGTAATCCATGTTTTTTCTCCTTTTTGGCGCGAAAAAAAGCATTTTTGACTTACATTTTTCTTGCAAAATGTGGTAAAATAAGTAAAGAATCAAGCAAAAAGGGGGGATAAGCGTGTACAAACCGGGCGATCTGATCGTCTATGGCAGCGAAGGCGTCTGCCGCGTGGACCAGGTCGGGCCGCTGGACAGCCCGCAGGCTGACAGGGCCAGGACGTATTATACGCTGCTGCCCCTCTATCACGACGGGAAGGTCTACACCCCCGTGGATACGGCCGTATCCATCCGGCCCGTCATCTCCCGGGCGGAGGCGGAGAGCATGATCAGCGGCCTCGCCTCCCTGAAGGCGGAGATCTTCGAAACGCGCAATCTCCGGGAGCTGGAGGAACATTACAAAAAGCAGCTGAACAGCCATTGCTGCGCCGATCTGTTCGCGCTGATCCGCAGCATCCGCATGAAGCGGGTCAAGCTGAACGAGGCGGGGAAGAAGCTGGGCGTCATCGACGAGCGGTATATGAAGCGGGCGGAGGATATGCTCCACGGGGAGCTGGCCGTGGCGCTCAGTATCCCGCGGGACGACGTGGCCGGCTATATCGCCGAGCACGCGAGCGAGCCGGAAGCGGCGGCGCTTTGAGTGGCATAAAGACGGCTCTTACGGTGAAGAGCCGTCTTGTTTCTCTGTTTCGATCACCGCTATCATAATGGTTTCCGCGCCAAAAGTCAACAGACGAGAGATACAAAAAGACCCACAGACTGTCTGTGGGTCTTTTCGTTATTTGCCCGTAGTCGCGCCGGGGGTGAGGTCGTTGGCGCTGTTTCCGTACAGGCCGGCGCCCTCATTGTCCATGCCGTTCGTCATGTCCCGGCCCAGGTCCTGCCCGTCGTAGACGTCCATGCCGTCGCCCAGGGTGCCGTCCCGGGTGTTGTCGGTGATGTCGGCGTCAGAGTTTCTGGCGCAGCCGCTGACGATGACGGTAAGGGCAAAGACGAGCACCAGGATAAGGATAAAGGTCTTTTTCATCGTTTTTCTCCTGTTAGGCGTATTTTTTGCGTTTGCCTCTTCACCGTATAGTATGCGCCGCGCGGCCGCGGTTAACATGGAAAATTGCGGAGAAAAAAGCGGCCCGGCAAAGCAGCCGGACCGCATGGGGTGGTATTATTTTCCAAATACACGCGGAGACGTCACAGGGACGCTTCGCTGTGGATGACGGCGGTGAGCATATAGCGGCCGTCGCTCTCCTCAAAAACGAGGCGCAGGATGGACCAGTCGGCGTAGTTGTTCTCCTTCGTCCCCTCGCGGTACAGGTCCACGAACCGGGCGTCGGGGAAAGCGTCGGCGACGTTATCCAGATCGTTGCCGGATTTGACCACGCGGTCCACGCCGATCAGGGCGGGCTTCGTATAATCGGTATTGAAAACGTACTGGATGAAATAGGCGTCCGGCGTCATATCGATGGGCGAGCCAAGGTCGCTTTTGACGCCCCAGACATAGGAGGTGCGGCTGCCCCGGAACTGGGCAACCTCCTCCGCGGTGAAGCATTTGTTGGAGGAGAGGGAGACGGTGGCCGTGGGACAGAAATAGACGCCGTACTGGGGATGGACGTGGGCGGCCAGGGACGAATAATCGCCCTGCTTGATGGTCCCGGCGACCTCCAGCGCCAGGTCCACGATGGCGCGGGTATCCGCGGAGGACGTGGAGACGATGGCACCCGCGTTGATCTGGCGGGCGTCGTCATCCGACGCCAGGAGATTCAGAAACAGCAACACGCAGAAAATGATCAACAGCAGGGCGGCGGCCCCGCCGATCATGATCTTCATCCGTTTGTCCATGGGCTCACCACCTTTCTCATCGCGCCGGCGGCGCGGCGGGCGTTATCGGACCGTGACGTGGATCACCACTTCCGCGGCGGCGCTCTCGTCCACGTCGTGGAAGCGGACGGTGACCGTGGTCTCGCCGGCGGCGAGACCGGTGATCGTCAGGGGGATGGTGCGGCTGGTATTGAAGTTGCCCCAGGCGCAGGAGGCGACGGACTTGTCCGCCACTTCGTACGCAAGGCCGAAGGCGCCGGGGTAATCGCTCTCGATGGTGAGGGTGCGGGCTTCGTCCACCTTCAGAGAGACGTTCAGCTCGCTGGAGGTGATCGTGGCGGCGGATTTCAGCGCCGAGATCCGGTCGCAGACGGCGTCAAGGCTCTGCCCCGCGGCCGTCAGATCGACCTTTTGCAGGCAGTTGATGGGGACGCAGATATTCAGGTTCTGGCCCTTGTTGTACATGCCGTAGATGACGCCCACCACCTCGCCGTGGCGGTTGATGGCGGGGCCGCCGGAGGACCCCTGGGAGATGGGGGCGGATATCTGGATACAGGGATAATCGGGGTCGTTCACGATACGCAGCTTGTTGGATACGTAGCCGCCGGAAAAGCTGTCGTGCAGGCCGATGGGGTTCGAGATGGTATAGATGGGCGAGCCGTTGCTGATGGCGTCGGAATCGCCGATGTCCAGATAGGGGAAGTGGGCCGTGTAGACGCCGCTGTGGGCGGTGCGGCTGACGCGGACGACGGCGATGTCGCGGTAATAGTCGTAATAGACCACGCCCGTGACGTCGTACACCTCGTTGTCGGTGGTGGTGATCCGGGCGCGGCGGGCGCCGTCGATCCCGTGGTAGGAGAGGACGGCGAGGCCGGTATCGGAGATGAAGAAGCCGCTGGAGGTGGAGACGGGCGTATCGTCGGCCAGCTGCTGCGCCGTGGCGAACACCTCCACGAAGAATACGGCGGAGGAGGCGAGCTCGTAGATCTCCTCCGAGGTATAGGCGCGCTTGCCGGTGTTCACGAAGCGGGCAAGGCGCGTCGTGACCAGGGAGGCGTAGCTGACGGCGCCCTCCCGGTACAGCTTTTCGATGAGCTTTTCGCCGGAATCGTTCAGCTCCAGCGTCAGGGCCGTGTAGCAGAGCTGCGCCAGGTCGTTGCGCAGGAAGCGGGAGGAGGCGGTGTATTCGCCGTGGGTCAGGCCGACGCTGTCGGAAAAGGCCAGCGCGCTCTCCCACGAGAAGTCACCCGCCCGGTCGTCATAGCCCAGGGCGCGCAGGACGAACGTGACGCAGTCCCGCGGGCCGGCCGCCGTCCGGCCGGAGAAGGAGGAGGCGGAAACGCCCTCCGCCAAGCCGTTGGAGTAAGCGTAGCTCACATAGCCGCGGGCCCAATCGTCCACGTCCGTAAAGGGCATGGCGCCGGCGTACGGCCGCGCGGAGGCGTCCAGCCCCAGCAGGCGGATGAGCATGACCAGCGATTCATAGCGGGTGGGGGCGCGCTCCCCCTCGAACCCGTTGTCAGAGCCCTGCACCAGGCCCATGGTCTCCAGAGCGGTCACGGCCTCCTCCGCGCTGACGGTGGCGGCCGCCGCGCGCAGCGGGACGGCGGACACGAGCAGGAGGAGAGCAAGCAGCAGGGCAAAGACTTTTTTCATGGCGTATATCCTTTCGCGGGGCGAAGTATCTTTGCTTACAGTATAGTACTTTACGGCCAGCCGCGCAAGCGGCATTCTGCCGCGGCGCTCCTTTTTTGGCGGCGGAAAAAGCGGCGTTGTCCCGCGGCATAGGGACAAAGAGCGGGAGAATAGGATATAGAGCGCGCCGGATGGCGCAGCTTCAAGGAGGTGTTCCGTCCATGCTGGCGACTGCATTCGCGCTGCTGCTCTCCAGTCCGCTGCTCCTGCTGCGGACAGACAAGATCGCGGGCTCCTTTCCCAAGCCGCTCTCCGCGGCGGCGGAGCGGGATTACGTGGCCCGCTGCGCCGCGGGCGATCTGGAGGCGAGGAACCTGCTCATCGAACACAATCTGCGGCTCGTGGCCCACATCATCAAGAAATACTACACCCAGTCCGGCGACCAGGACGATCTGATCTCCATCGGCACCATCGGGCTCATCAAGGGCGTGTCCACCTACAAGCCTGACAAAGGGGTGCGGCTCGCGACCTATGCGAGCCGCTGTATCGAAAACGAGATCCTGATGCACTTCCGCGCGGCGCGGAAAAGCGCGGGAGACGTTTCGCTGTCCGAATCCATCGACACGGACAAGGAGGGCAACGCCCTGTCGCTGATGGACATCATCTGCGTGGAGGACGACATGCTGGAGGCGCTGAACGCCCGGGAGACGGAGGTGCGTCTGACGCGGTACGTCGCGTCGCGCCTTTCCGAGCGGGAGCGGCTCATCGTCACGCTGCGCTACGGGCTGGGCGGGCGGCCGCCGCGCACCCAGCGGGAGATCGCCGGACTGTGCGGTATCTCCCGCTCCTATGTGTCCCGTATCGAGAAGAAGGCCGTCGACAAGCTGCGCCGCTGCTTCGAGGAGGAAGACGGCGGCTGACGCTTGCAAAGCGGGGCGCGGCGTGGTATGCTTATACGGCAAAGGATGTGAGACGATGAAGACCTACAAATTGATGCGGTTTTTGGAGGATGGCGATTTTGACCATCACGGCTTTCTGACGGAGGGCAAGACGGCGGAGACGCTGGCGGAGAGCGCCCTCATCGCCGCGAACATCGCCGTGGAGGGACGCGGCCGCGGCGTGCTGCGCCGGCTGACGGAGATGGAGTATCTGGCGAAGGTGAAAAAGGGCGACACGCTGACCGTGAAAAGCCGTATCGCCGCCGCGGGGGAGAGCGCGCTCGTTTTCTATACGGAGATCGCCTCCGACAAGGAGGGGTACGCCGTGGCGCGGGGCTATACCGTGTTCGACACGGTCACGGTGAAGCGGGAGCCGCTGAAGCACGGACTGCAGCTTGATGAGCCGGCCGACGAGGCGGAGGCGGAGACCCGCAGGGTCGCGGCAAAGCTCCTGTAAAGGGGATTTTTCGCCCGGCAGCCGCTGATGGCGTTTTTGATTTTTTTTCATGGGATACGGGCCGAAAAAGCATTGACAAGCCATTTTTATTATAGTAAAATAAATCCCGCCTCTTATGGCGGCGTAGCTCAGTTGGCTAGAGCATGCGGTTCATACCCGCAGTGTCACCGGTTCGAATCCAGTCGCCGCTACCAGGAGATCTCCGGGTGCGCCGCTCGCGGCGCACCCGGAGAATAAGGCCCGTTGGTCAAGTGGTTAAGACACCGCCCTTTCACGGCGGTAACATGGGTTCGAATCCCGTACGGGTCACCAAAATGGAGGCTTAGCTCAGCTGGTTAGAGCGCCTGCTTCACACGCAGGAGGTCACTGGTTCGAGTCCAGCAGTCTCCACCAAAAACACCGTGGTCGCTTTTGCGACCGCGGTGTTTTTTATAAGCTGGACTCGAACCGAGCGGGAGTGAATGACGCGCCGGTGGCGCGTCAGAGCCGCGAGGCGGCCCGCCCGCAGGCGGGCGAGTCCGGCAGTCCCGGGAAAAACTTTTTCCGGCGACCCCAAAATGGACGGGAAAAGGGACGAATAGGATAGCAGAAGAAGAGAAAAACGCTTATCGCAAAAACGATAAGGAGGATACAACGATGAAAAAGCTCAATACCAAGGCGATCATAGCGATAGCGGCCGCCTTTGCGCTCCTGCTCTGCGCGGCGCCGGCAGCCGTCAACGCGATCACGGCGAACAGGCAGACGGCGAGCGTTGCAAGCGGCGTGAGCGTCGAAAGCGGCGCGGACGAGGTGACGGTGGTCAGCGTGAGCGTGCCCGCGAGCGGGACGGTCATCACCTTCACCGACAGCGGTATCACGGCGGCGGGCTCCGGGACGGGCTATGAGATCAGCGGGACCGAGCTCACCATCAGCGAGGCGGGCACCTATACCGTTACCGGCAGCTGCGCCGAGGGGAGCATCAAGGTGAAGAAGGACACCGAGGGGACCGTGGAGCTCATCCTGGAGGATCTGACGCTCAGTTCGTCCACCGGGGCGGCGCTGAGCTGCAACAAGAATACGGACGTGGTGGTGTACGCGGTGGGCACCGTGACGCTGACCGACGCGGAGGACATCGCGAACGAGGAGAGCGACGATTTTGACGGCGCGGCCGTCAAGGTGAAGTCCGGCGCGAGCCTGACCATCACCGGCAACGGCACGCTCAACGTAGACGGCTCCGGCTGCAAGAACGGCGTCAAGGGCGCGGCGGGCTCCGTCATCACGGTGGAGGGCGCGCTGACGCTGAACATCGCGGCGGCGAACAACGGTCTTGCGTGCGACAACGCGGTCGTCATCAAGAGCGGCGTCGTGAACATCAACGCCGGGGGCGACGGCATCAAGGCCGAGCCGGACGGGGACGACGCCGAGAGCGCGGGCAGCGTGACCATCAGCGGCGGGCAGGTGACCGTCGAGGCGGGGGACGACGCCATCCAGAGCACGGGCGACACCGTCATCAGCGGCGGGATCCTGGCGCTGACCAGCGGCGACGACGCCGTCCACGCGGACGCGAACGTGGTCATCGACGGCGGCGTCATCACCATCGACGCGGGGGACGACGCCGTCCACGCGGAGCACGACGTGACCGTGAACGGCGGGACCATCGACGTGACGGCCTGCTGTGAGGGCTTTGAGGGCGCGACCGTGACACTGAACGACGGGAGCGGCAGTATCGTCGCCTCCGACGACGGTATCAACGCGGCGACGGACGCCGCGGTGGATACCATCGGCATTTATATCAACGGCGGCACCTGGACCGTGGACGCGGACGGCGACGGGCTGGATGCGGGCGGCGATTCCACCGCGAACCGCGGCGGCGACATCGAGATCAACGGCGGCGTCACCCTGGTGTTCGGCGCGGCGAACAGCGGCAACGGCGGTCTTGACTACGACGGGAGCTGCGTCTATACCGGCGGGACGCTGCTGGTGGTGGACCCCGGCGGTATGAACATGACGCCCGGCAGCGGCACCTACGTCTTCTTCGGCAGCGGGGCCATGGGCGGCATGGGCGGCTTCGGCGGCATGAACGGGCAGACGGGCGGCGCGACCATCACCAGGGGAAGCGTCATCGAGGTGAAGGACAGCGAGGGCAACACGCTCATCACGGCCACCGGCACCAAGAATGCGAACTGCGTCCTGCTCTGCGACGGGAGCGTCGCGGAGGGCGAAGCTTACACGCTGTACGTGGACGGCGAGGCCGCGGCTACGGCGACGGCGACCAGCGGCGGCGGAGCCATGGGCATGATGGGCGGCCCCGGCGGCATGACGGGCGGTTTCGGCGGCCCGATGGACGGCCAGGGCATGAACGGAAGCCGGCAGAAGCCGCCCCAGGGCGGCCGGATGATGGACGGCGGCTTCGACGGAGGCGCCGGTACGCCGTGAAATAGCGGATAACATGTGTCTTTTGAAAGCGGGCGGCGCGAGCCGCCCGCTTTTTTTGCGCCGCGACCCCAAAACGGAGAGGCCCGGTCACGAATACTGTAACGGAAGGATAAAAAGCAAGGCGGCGGATATAAGGAGGCGAGCGAAATGAGCGGGATACAGAGCTGCTTTGAGCGGATCGAGAAGAAATACCTGCTGACGCCGGCGCAGTACCAGGCGATGATCCGGGGCATGGCGTTTTACGTGCAGCCGGACGAGCACCCCCGGTACACCATCGGGAACGTCTATTACGACACGGCGGACTACGCGCTCATCCGCGCGTCGCTGGAGAAGCCGGTCTACAAGGAGAAGCTCCGGGTGCGGAGCTACGGTGTGCCGGGCGACGACGGGGCGGTGTTCGTGGAGCTGAAAAAGAAGTTCGACGGCGTCGTTTACAAGCGCAGGGTGACGGTGAGCGCGGCGGAAGCCGCGGCGTGGCTCGGCGGCGGGGAGGCCCCGCTCACGAGCCAGATCAGCCGGGAGATCGACTGGTTCATGGATCGCTACCGTCCGGAGCCGAAGGTATACATCACCTACGACCGGGAGGCCTACGCCGGACGGGAGGACAAAGAGCTCCGCCTCACCTTCGACACCGGCCTGCGCTGGCGCGACACGGCGGTGGATCTGCGGCAGGGCCGGGACGGCCGGCCGCTCCTGGGCGAAGACCAGATCCTGATGGAGATCAAGATACCGGGCGCGGCGCCGCTGTGGCTCGTCCGGCTGATGAGCGAGAACGACATACGGACGACGTCCTTTTCCAAATACGGGACTTATTACAAGCAGATTATTTTAGGCGCCGGGGGACCGGAGCAGACGCATAAGGAGGTGCGGCAGATTGCTTAACACGATCATTACGGGAACGGAGATCACCGTTTCGGCATTCTTTATCTGCACGGGGGCATCCCTGCTGCTGGGGCTGGGCGCGGCGGCGCTCTGTATGTACAAAAGCCGCTATTCCCGCAGCTTCGTGCTGACGCTGGCGATGCTGCCGGCCATGGTGCAGATCATCATCATGATGGTGAACGGCAACATCGGTGCGGGCGTGGCTGTGGCGGGCGCCTTCGGGCTCATCCGCTTCCGCAGCGCACCGGGCTCCGCCCGGGAGATCGGCCTTGTCTTTCTGGCGACGGCCATCGGCCTCGCCACAGGCATGGGTTACGTGGCGGTGGCGGCGGTGTTCTTCGTCATCATGGCGGCGTTCACGCTGCTGCTGACGGCGGCCGGCTTCGGCGCGGGGAAAGAGGACGAGCGGGAGCTGAAGATCACGATCCCCGAGGACCTCGACTACGATGGGCTGTTCGACGATCTGTTCGAACAATACACGAGCGCCGCAGAGCTGGCGCGCGTCAAGACCACGAACATGGGGACGCTTTACGAGCTCGTCTACAAGGTGGTGCTGAAGGACGCGTCGGCCACCAAGGCGTTTATGGACGAGCTGCGCGTGAGGAACGGGAACCTGAACATCGTGTGCGGCAAGCCGGTGACGAAGGAGGCGCTGTGATGACGAGGCGGGGCTGGATCGCCGCGCTGCTGGCGGTGCTGCTGGCGGCGATGGTGCTGATACCCCTCCTCACCGCGGGCCGTGAGACGCAGGCCGCCGCCGCGGACGAGGCGGAGGCGACGGAGCTGGAGATCACGTTCTTCGACGCGGGCAAGGCGGACGCCATCCTGCTGACGACGGAAAGCGGCACGGTGCTCATCGACACGGGGGAGCGCGGCTTCGGCAAGACCATCCTGGCCTTTCTGGAGGAGCAGGGCATCGAGCGGGTCGACTATCTCATCATCACCCACTTCGACCAGGATCACGTGGGCGGGGCGGCGAAGGTGCTCAACAACATCGAGGTGGGCACGGTGCTGCAGAACGACAGCCCAAAGGACAGCGAGGCGTATGAGAAATACGTCAAGGCGCTGGTGAACGCGCAGGTGGAGCCCGTGACGGTGCAGGAGACGTACACGTTCACGCTGGACGGCGTGCGGTACACCGTGGAGCCCCACCGGCAGCGGCAGTACAGCGAGGACACCAGCAACAACGCGTCGCTCATCGTGACCGTGGAGAACGGGGAAAACCGCTTCCTTTTCATGGGCGACGCCCAGACGGAGCGTATCGAAGAGTATCTGGACACGGCCGAGGGGACCTGCGACGTGCTGAAGGTGGCGCACCACGGCGGGGAGGAGCCGCTGCTGGAGGCGCTGCTGGAGGCCGTGGCCCCGCGGTACGCGGTCATCACCTCCTCCGATGAGGAGCCGGAGAGCGAGGCGACGGCGGCGGCGCTGGAGGCGGCGGGCGCGGAGGTATATCTGACGCGGCGGGGCGTCGTGAAGCTCTGGAGCGACGGGACGGATATAACGATCGGCTATGCCTGATGAAAAAAGTATCACGCGGCGCATGACCGCGTGATACTTTTTGGGGGACGACCCCGAAATGGGGAGCCGCCGGCGCGAATCTTATAAAGGGAGAAAAGACGCGGGCCGGTCACGGCGCGGGCGCTTTGAACAGGCCGTGGCGGTTGCAGTAATAGAGGAAATGGTGCGTCCGGCCGATCTTGAAGCGCGCTTCCGCGTTCCCCTCCGGATACAGCTTTTGGAGCTCGACGCCGTTATCGCGCACGGCCGCGATAAAGGAGATGTAATGCGTTTTGCTCATCTCGTGCGGGACCGTCACATAGAACTCGTCCTCCACGCGTTCCACGCGCAGCGGGTGCGCGCCGTCCGGCGGCTCCGCCTCGAGCGCCGGGAGCACGATGCCGCAGCAGCTGACGACGGCCCGGCCCGTGCTTTCGATCACGTTGCCGCAGAGCGGGCACACGTAGAGCTCCGCGCGCAGCATATCAGACGAGCGGTTGGTGTTGATCACGTCCCGACCGGAAAAAAGCTCGATCACCGAAACGCCCAGCGCGGCGGAAAGCGGCTCGATCAGCGAGACGTCCGGATAGCCGTGCCCTGTCTCCCACTTGGAGACCGCCTTGCCGCTGACGCTTATTGTTTCGGCAAGCTGCTGCTGGGTGAGCCCGCGCTCTTCGCGCAGGCGCTTGATCATGGCCCCGGTAACATAGGTGTTCATAGCGACGACCCCCTTTCGCTATCACCATACTACATCGCGCCGGAGGATGCAACCTACGTATCGTGGAATGCGGGAAGACGCGTTCTTGATGTTTCCCGGCTTGTATGATATAGTCAGCAGTAGGCCGGCAACGGCTTATCTGAGCAAAGGGGAAACATCATGAACGAGCTGGAACAAAACGTCCTTGCCGCGAAAACGGACGAGCGACGCTTCGACGAGCTGGTGGAGAGCCACAGATCGTGGATGCTCTGCGTGGCTGCGGAGACGACGCACCGCTATATCACCGACAGCGACGACGAGTGGTCTGTGGCGCTGATGGCCTTTTCGGAGGCGGTGCAGAGCTACGAGGAGGGCAAGGGCTCGTTCCGCGGCTTCGCGGCGCTGGTCATCCGGCGGCGTATCGTGGACTATATGCGCAGCGAGTACCGCCGCAGCGGCGAGGTGAGCGTGGCGCCGGGGGCGTTCGAAGGGACGCTGGACGACGAGGAGACCGGCGGCGTCGAGCGGCAGGTGCAGCGGCGCATGGCGGAAACGGCCGCCGCGGGGCCGGACGACGACACGGCGGCCCGCGCGCGGGAGGAGATAGCCGAGATGCAGACCGTGCTGCAGGCGTACGGTTTCTCCTTTTTCGACGTGGCGGACAGCGCCCCGAAAACGGAGAAGACGAAGCGGAGCTGCGGCCAGGCGGTGCGGACGCTGATCGCGAGCGTGCTTTTGATGGCGCAGATGAGGCTGAAGCGGCTGCTGCCCGTCAAGGAGCTGAGCGAGGCCAGCGGCGTGATACGGAAGATACTGGACCGGCACCGGCGGTATATCATCGCTGCAGCGGAGATCCTGGACGGGGATTTCCCGATACTGGCCGGCTACATGGCGTATATCAAGAGAGGGTAAGAGCGCGCCGGAGGCGCGCAGGAGGGATCGGCATGAAAGCGATCATACTGGAGCGGCAGGGCGACGAGGCCGCCGTGCTCCGCGAGGACGGCGACATCGTACGGGTGCGCGTCGGCGGCGAGGTGGGCGAGACCGTGGAGCTCACGGCCGAGATCGTCCCGCTGCGGCAGAAAAAGAAAAAACGCTGGGTGCGGAGCGCCGTCGCGGCCGCGCTGGCGCTGACCGTCACGGGGAGCACGCTGGGCTATCTCGGCACGTCGGCAAGCGCCTACGTGTCGGTGGACGTGGAGGATTCCGCCATCGAGCTGACGGTCAACCATTTCGGGCGCGTCATCGGCGTCAGCGCGCTGGACCAGGACGCGGAGGCGCTGGCGGAGAGCCTGTACCGCGAGGTGCGGCGCAAGCCCATGAACGAGGCGCTGGACCACACGATGCAGCGGCTCAGCGACGAGGGTTACTTCGGCGGGGACGAAAGACCCGTCATCGCGGGCGTTACCGCCGACAGCGGGCAGCGCGCCGCCGCGCTGCGGCAGATGGTGGAGCGGTCCATGGAGGACGGCAGGCCCGTCTATGTGAGCGAAATGAGCCGCGCCGAGCGCCGCCAGGCCATGGAGGGCCATATGAGCCCCGGGCGGTTCGGCTACGTGCGGGACCACGGCGACGACGACTGGGACGATCTGTTCGACGACTGGGACGACGATGACAGGCCGGCTTTCGGCCCGGGCGCAGCGCCGGGCACAGGACCTGTTGGCGGCCCGGCAGGCCCGACGGAGGGCCCGGCCCCACAGGGCACGCGCCCGCCCGTGGAGGACGACGACCGGTATGAGGCCGACGATGAGCCTGACGAGGACGACGACATCGACGACGATGACGATTAACAAGAGCCTAAGGAAACGAAAAGGAGATCATGCGGTATGACCAACCAGCAGAAATTAAAGAAGCTCTATGCGCTGCTCGACGAGATCGAGGCCTACGCCCGCTGCGTTGAGAAGGTGGGCTTCGACATGGAGTGCTGCGCGCCCGAGGAAGGCATCGAGCGCGCCGGCGAGGATATGGCCGTCGTGGGCAAGCGCCTTTTCAAGCTCACCCACGCCAAGACCTTTGAAAAGCTCGTTTGCGAGCTGCACGCGGACGGCGAGGGGCTGACGGACGTGCAGAAGAAGACCGTGGAGCACCTCTACGACGATCACGCGAAGGTCAAGAACATCTCCGCCGAGCTCGATTATGAGATGGATCTGGCGTCCAACAAGGCCTACGGCGACTGGCTGAAGGCCAAGAAGCAGAACGATTTCTCGCTTTTCCGCGGCTCGCTCGAGGCGCTGATCCGCTATACGCGCATGGCGGTCGAGCTGCGCGACGAGAAGAAGGCCACGGTCTACGACACCTGTCTCGACGATATCGAAAAGGGCGGCAGCATCGTCCAGCTGGACGCTTTCTTTGACGCGCTGCGGGCGCGCGTCGTGCCGCTGCTGCGCCGCGTGGTGACGGAGGGCAAACCGATCCGGGAGGATTTCATGACACGCCCGGTGCCCATCCCGCAGCAGGAGGCCATGTCGCGGTATCTGCTGGAGCTGGAGGGGCTGCGTCCCAGCGCGCTGGTGCTGATGACGACGGAGCACCCCTTTACCACCAATTTCGGCCGCAACGACGTGCGCGTGACGACGCACTACCACGAGGACAGCTTCATCTCCAACGTCTTCACCACGCTGCACGAGGGCGGCCACGCGCTGTTCATGCAGAATGAGCCGCAGGTCTTTTTCGATGAGCACTGCGCCGACAGTATGTCGAACGCCATGCACGAGACGATTTCGCGCTTTTATGAGAACCTCATCGGACGTAGCGAGGCTTTTATCGGTCTCGTCGCGCCGCAGATCCGCGCGCTCTCCGGCGGCGTGTTTGACGACATCACCGATCGGGAGCTTTACGAGGCCGTCAACGTCGCAAGGCCGAGCCTCATCCGCACCGAGGCCGACGAGCTGAGCTACTGTCTGCACATCATGGTGCGCTACGAGCTGGAGAAGGCGTTCATCAACGGCGAGATCACGGTGGATGAGGTGCCGGGTCTGTGGAAGGAAAAGTACCGCGAATATCTCGGTATCGAGGTGCCGGACGATACCCGCGGCTGTCTGCAGGACGTGCACTGGTCGGGCATCTCCTTCGGGTATTTCCCGTCCTACGCGCTGGGCAACGCCTACGGCGTGCAGATCCTGCGCACGATGGAGAAGGACTTCGACGTGTTCGCGGCCGTGCGTGCGGGCGAGCTGACGAAGATCCGCGATTGGCTGACCGAGCATGTGTTCTCCATCGCTTCGGTCTCCACACCCGACGAGTGGATCCGCGCGATCACCGGCGAGGGGCTGGAGCCCCATTACTATCTCGACTATCTCGAGGAGAAGTACACGAAGCTCTACGAGCTGTGAGATACGCTGTTTGGACAAGAAAAAGGACGGACGCTGTGCGTCCGTCCTTTTTTGCGTTCTGTCAGGAGACGGAGGATTCACCGTCGCCGTTCAGCCCTTTCCAGCCGTAACGGATGAAGGAAAGCGCGATGGAGACGAGAGCGAAGATCTCGCAGACTACGCCGGAGAGGGAGCCGGCGTGAAAATCATAGACGAGCCAGGAGGGCGAGCTGATAAAGAAGCCGGCAAGGCGGATATGCCGCCCGTTTCGCGACCACGAAGCCAGCAGCATCGTGATCATGGCGACGGTGGGCAGGACGCTGAACCAGTCCCGCCAGGTAAGGAACATCGAAGCGATGCTGGCTGTGATGAGGAGCGGACGCCAGCCCCACCAATCCGTCCATGCTTTTTCGCGGTTGTAAAGAAGGATGTTCTTGATGAAGTTGAGCGAGATGCCCATGCAGCCGGACAGCGCGTCGATCAGGATAAAGTGGGTGATGTAGAGGATATTGCCTGCCATTTGACAAAGGATGAGTTTCCGGCTTTTTTTGAATTGATAGGACAGGATCCATACGCCGGTCCCGATAAAGCCGATGATTTGTCCGATGAGCAATCGCATGCTGTTTGCCTCCCCTTCAGTTCAGCGCGTTCGGGAGCGGCTGCCCTGCTATGACGAGCTTCGTCTGCGCAATGAACCCGCTCAGCATTTTCCGGTAGCTTTCCGCAGTGGTGCCGCCGACGTGTGGGGAGAGGGTGAGTCGGGCTGCGGCCGCGGGAGAGAGGTTCAGCAGAGGGTGGTCAGCCTCCGGCGGTTCCGGAGAGAGGACGTCCAGCGCGGCGCCCAGCAATTTGCCGTTTTCCAGCGCAGTGGCGAGCGCTTCGTCGTCGATGAGCTCGCCCCGGGCCGTGTTCACAAGATACGCGGTCGGCTTCATCAGCGCCAGCTGCGGAGCGGCGATCATGTGGCGCGTCTCCGGCGTGAGGGGCGTGTGGAGACTGATCACATCGCACGAGGACAGCAGCTCGTCAAAGGGCAGGTAGCGGACGCCGGTCGCCGCTTCCGCGTCCGGCGGCAGGCGATGACGGCTGTGATAATAGATCTCGCAGCCCCAGCCGGCGAGACGCTCCGCGACGCCGCGGCCGATGGAGCCCATGCCGACAAGGCCGATCTTTGAAGCGTGGAGCGCGTGGTGCGTCCCGGCGGCATGGCGGCGGGCGGCGGCCCGGTAGCCGTCCGTCCGGCGTTCCCGGTCGAAGCGGGCGTAGTCCCGGAGGCCCGTGATCATCATGCCGACGGCCCATTCGGCCACCTCGTCGCCGTTGACGCCCCGGTTGTTGGACACGGTGATATGCATGGCGCGGGCGGCGGCCAGATCGACCCGGTCAAAGCCGGCGCCCAGCAGCATGACATTTTTGACCGTGGTGAGGCTTTGCAGCATGGGGGCTGTCAGCGGCTGGATGGAATAGAGCCATAAAAAGCTCGCGCCGGCGCAGGCAGCGGCAAGCGACTCCGCTGTGTACTCCCGGGGAATGAAGGTGACGTCCCAGGCGGCCGGTATCGTTACGGTATAGGTATCAAAAAGACTTTTCGGGACCGCGGATGTGATCTTGACCATGGCGTCCTCCTGAAATGGCAGGGTGATCCTGTCACCGAGCGTTGTTAAGGATGAGTTCGCGCAGGCCGAAGCGGCCGTCGCGGTAAACGGACGGGTCGATACGCTTCAGCGTCGGCGTGATACGGGGGGTGAAGTCCATGTTTGCCAGAATATCCCGCTCAAGGTCGACCCCTTTGGCGATCTCCGTCAGCACGGGACCCTCCGGCGTGAGCGCGAAGACGGCGCGCTCCGTGATATACAGCGCCCGCTGGCCGCGCGCCGTATTGTAGGCGCCGTTATAGGAGATCTGGCGGACTTTTTTGACGAGCTTGCGCAAAGAGCCCTCCCGGCGGATACGGAGGCCGCTTTCTTCATCGAAGGAGACGGCCAGTCCGCGGCCGGTGAAGGTGGCGCAGAAGAGGACGGTCTTCGCGTTGGAGGTGATGTTCACGAATCCCCCGGCGCCGGGCACCATATCGTTCATGCGGGTAACGTTGATGTTGCCCTCTGCGTCCATCTCTCCCGCGCCCATAAAGGCGAAATCGACGCCGGCGCCGTCGTACAGATCGAACTGGTTGTTCTCCCGGATGATGGCGGTGGGAGCGATGGAGATACCGAAGTCGACGCCGCCTGCGGTGACGCCGCCGTAGATACCGGATTCGACGGTGAGCATGACGAGATCATCCGCGCCCTCCTCCGCCAGCAGGGGACCCATGACGTCCGTGGGCATGCCGGTGCCGGTATTGATGATGGCGTAAGGCGTCAGTTCCATGGCGGCACGCCGCAGGATGACCTTCCTTTCGTTCAACGGGGCGGGCGGCGGCGCGGACAGGACGGTCTTTTCAAGACCGGTACAGCGGTCGTCCTGGAACCAGCCGGAGGTCTGCCGGTGGTCCGTTTCCGGGTCCGCGCAGACGACGACGGCGTCCACCAGGACGCCGGGGACGTCCACCTCCTTCGGCGGGATGGAGCCGGCGGGCACGAGGCCCTTGACCTGCACGATCACCTTGCCGCCGTACCGCTTGGCGGCCAGGGCGGCGGCCGGATTTTCCAGCATGGCGCCCTCGTCGATGGCAGTGATGTTGCCCTCCTCGTCGGCGTAACTGCCGCGCAGCAGCATGACGTCGATCGGGAGGTTCCGGTAGAGCAGATATTCCTCGCCGTCCAGCTCGGTGAGCTGGATGAGGGCTTCTTTGGATATGGCGTTCATCTTGCCGCCCTCGATCCGGGGATCCAGATAAGTGCCGAGGCCGACCTTCGTGATGGTGAAGGGCAGCTTTTCGCACATGGCGTGGAACATATTGGACGTAACGCCCAGAGGATAGTTATAGGCTTCGATCTCATGATTGGCGATGAGCGCCACCAGCGCGGGACAAAGGCCCCAGTGGGAGCCGATGACCCGGCGGAGCAGACCCTTATGGGCAAAGTGGGCCATGCCCTCCCGCCGGTCGGAAAAGCCGGCGGTATGAAAAAGCGTCAGGTCCCGGGGGTGCCCGGTCTCCAGAAAACGCTTTTCGATGGCTTTATAAACGGCGTTGGACGTGCCGAGCATGGTCATGGAGACGTTGCTCACGGTGGCGCCGTCCGGGATCAGGGCCGCGGCTTCCTCCGCGGTCAGTAAAGCGACTTTTTTCACGGGGACCTCTTTTCCGCTATATGGTAAAGAGCCCGCAGCACATGTATGGAAGCGCTGTGGACTCTTTACACAAACAATATTGAAAGGGGATCGGATCGGTCAGTCTTCCAGGTTGAGGAGCTTGGCAGGGTTCTTCTTGATCATCGTTTCGATCTCATCGTCAGAGAAGCCCTGGTCGGTGAGCCAGTTGATGACGATGCGCATGCCCTCCACCGGCGTGGGGACGGTGGACAGGCCGAAGTCCGTGCTGACGACGCAGCGGTCGGGACCGAAGAAACGGATATACCCGGCCATCTCCTCGGCGGTCATGCGGTAATCCTCCGGCGTGGCCTCCAGCTGGTTCATATAAGTGAACTCCACGGTGCCGCCGATGTCGGTGATCTTCTTGAGCGCTTCCTTGTCGGCGGTGGTGAACATGGGCATATGGGTGTAGACGAGCTTTTTGACACCGACCTCGGTGGCGTATTTGGCGATGGCCATCGTCTCGTCATAGTCGCAGTGGCCCGTGGCGAGGATGATGTCCGCGTCGGCGATCATGTTGATGACGGTCTTGACCTCCGGCTTCAGTTCGCCATTCTCATCCAGGATAGTGATGGGCTTTTCCGTCATGGGCGGGACGCGCGTCTTGACGAATTCCTCGGGGCGGCGGTTCGCCTTGGTGAAAAGCTCGATGTGCTTCCGTTCGGAAATGGTGGGGAACCAGACGAGCTTGATGCCCAGCTTGATGGCGGCGTCCAGCGCGAAGGGGTTGATGCCGCCGACGGAGTTGTTCAGGCAGATGGCGCCGAAGCACTCGAAATTGCCGGTCTTTTTCAGGTGATGGTTGGTGATATACGCGTGGGCGGCGGTGGGGATGTGGTGATCCTTGAAGATCATGCCGCGCATGCCGGCAGCGTCGCCGGCTTCCGCGAAGTCCCACATATCGCCGCTCCGGTCCATCAGGGAGGGGCCGGGGTGGACGTGCATATCGATGGCGCCGTGCATTAATTTCTCGACTCTATCCATGGCGACGTCTCCTTATTCCGCGGAGAAAGTGTTACGGAGGAACTCGGCATAGCCGGGGCCTCTGGCCGGAGAGGAGAAGTTGACCTGGAGCGCCGGCTCGATCATGAGGCCCTCGTGCTCCACATCAGGCGGGATGACGACGATCCAACCGGGGCCGACGACTTCGCTCTCGCTGCCGACGGTCATGACCATCTTGCCGGCGAGATAGGTGTTGATCTGCTCGTACGGATGATGGTGACGGTCCTCCTGGGGATCCTCGCCCACGTTCAGGAAGCCGGCGGTCATGCCGGGCACGTCGTAGGGGGCGAGGCTGCAGCCCTTGGTGAGCTGGATGTTGCCGTCCTCCATGTGGATGAAGGCGGGATAGGGGGATTCCGGAGCGGGCGTCAGCTCGATGGGCTCCGGCAGGTCGCCCATGCGGGCGATCTTGCCCGCCAGATAGTTCTGGAGATGGTCTTCACGGTTGGGCGTGAACACGTCGATCATTTTGCAGTTGCAGCCGACGAAACGGCCGGTATGCGGGACGTTGGGGGCGATGTAGACCAGGTCGCCGGGGCCGACGACCTTCGTCTCGGTGCCGACGGTCTGTTCGATGTAGCCCTCGATGGGGAGGGTGAACTGGGCGTTCTCATGCTTATGGGCGACCATGGGCATGACGGCGCCGGCCGTGAACTCGTAATAGACGATGGTCATATTCGTGCCCTTGACGACGGTCCACTTGATGCCGGAGGCCAGGGGCTTCGCCATCTTGGCGAGGTTGTAGAAGATCTTTTCTTTCATGATGGTATCCTCCAAAAAGAATATTTGCGAGTTACAGAGTGTTCCGCGCGCCGACGATCAGCAGACGGGTATCCTCCGGCTCCCCGTCGAGCTCTGTAGAGATGATGTTCTTCAGCTGCTCAAAGGTGAGGATGCCGGCGAAATCCAGGATACGGCCGCCCATGACGACGAAGACGTCGGGGACGATGGCCGAATCGGCGCGGAAGTAAGAGGTGGCGCGCCACATCTTTTCCAGGTCCGCGTAAGCGTTCCTGACGGTGCTTTCCGCGACCTCGCCGTCCCGGCGCTGGATACGGATGAAGCCTTTTTTGTCCACGATCCGGACGTTTTTGTATTTGCCCGTATCGTAAGTGTAGATGTACATGGAGCCGTTGCCGAGCTCATAGTTGACCTTATCGGGTTCGACGCCGAGGGAATCGGCCGCAAGAGCGCGGGCCTCCTCCTCGGAGCATTCTTTCAGCAGGTCGGTGGTCTGCACCTCCGTGGAGCCCATGGCGATGGCCGTGACCTTCTGGCGCTGGGAGTCGATCTCGATGTGGACCTCCACGCTGTCGGGGACGGCGCCGGATTCGATCGCCTTGTTCTTGGCCTCGCGCTTGATGTCTGCGATATCCTTGGCCGTGGGGTTGGGGATGACGCGTTCCACCATGTCGCGCACCATGGCGAGAGCGACGCCGATGGACGAGATGACCTCCGCGTTTTCGGGGATGGAGTAGCGCAGGCCCATCATCTTCGCGGTGAAGGGGATGAGCGCCGCCGCGCCGCCGCCGCAGCCCACCAGCGTGGTCTGATCGGTCTCCAGATTGTACTGCTCCGAGAGCGTGTTGATGACCTCCACGATCTTCTCGCAGGCCTTTTCCAGGATACGGGTCGCGGCTTCCTCGACCGTGCAGCCGAGATAGTCCGCGAAAGGCTTCATGGCCTTGACGCAGGATTCATAGTTGCCGCTGGCGAATTTGTCGCCGGTCAGCTTGAGCACGTTGGCGGCGCAGGTGTTGGTGATGGCGATGCGCTTGCCGCTTTTCAGCTTGATACAGACGTAGTCGTCCGGGTCGTCCTTCTTCGGGCGGAAGAATTCCAGCTCGGGTTCCTCGATCTCCTCCGTCGGGGTGAAGGCGGCGTAGGGCAGGCCCGCGATGTGGGAGCTGCGGGGGCCGACGTCGATGATCTTGTGATCGCCGGCGCGGACAAGGCTGCCGCCGGCAACGCCCAGGACACGCACGTCCAGCGAGTTGATATAGGTGCGGTGGTTGCCCACGATGGAATAACTGACGGTGGGACGGCCGTTTTTGATGACGCCGATGTTGGTGGTGGTCCCGCCGACCTCAAAGTAAATGCCGTTGGAAGCCCGGAGATACATCAGCGCGCCGACGACGCTTGCCGCGGGGCCGGAAAGCATGGTCAGTACAGGGCGCTTCTTCATCTCTTCCACTTCCATGACGCCGCCGTCGCCGCGCATCATCATGAGCGGCACCGTGATGCCGATGCTGCGCACACTTTCCTGCGTGCTGTTGGCGGTGGAAAGCATTTTCGGGAGGATACTGGCGTTGATGGCCGCCGTTCTGGTGCGGACGGTGAGGCCGTAAAGCTTGGTGATATCCGACGCCTGGGTGCAGGGGATACCGCGCTCGGTGCAGACGTCGTTGACGAGGGTCTCCTCCTCAAAGCCGTCGACGCCGAAGGCCTTGGAGGCGACGATGACGCCGGCGCCCGCCTGCTGCAGCTCGGTCACCACTTCATCCGCGGCCTTTTTGTCGAACGTTTTGGTCGTCCGGTAGGCATGGGAGGTGCGGATGAATTTCCCGGTGTTGCCGGTCTGGCCGCCCGCGCCGAGAGGGATGTCCGGGATGTTGGTCTGCTTCTTGGTGATCAGACCTTCCAGCCCGCCCTTGCTGAGACCGAGGATACCGACGTTGGCGACGTCGCCCTCGATCAGGGCGTTGGTAGCCTGCGTGGTGCTGTGCGCGATGAAGATGACTTCCTCCGGCTTGATGTCGTTTTCCGACATGCAGTTCTGGAAAGTCTGCACGACACCGGCGGCGACGCCCCACTCGTGGTCGTGGGTCGTTTTTACCGAGGATTTACCGATGATTTCATGGGTGTCGTTATCGATGGCGACGGCTTTCGTAAAGGTGCCGCCGACGTCGATCCCGAACCTGACTTTTCGATCCGACATAATGAGAACTCCTTAATTCAATGGCCTTTGCGGCGCTGCGGGGAGCAGGAGCGCGTCCCCGCAGCGCGATCGTGCAGGGTAACAGATCCCGAGTCGAGCTGCTTTACAGCGCGCCGTACATGATGAAGGCGAGCAGCGCCGCCGCGACGCAGGAGAGCCAGGCCCAGATGAACGTGGCGCTGAAGTGCTCCTTGATCGAGACCTTGCCGTAGCTCATGGCCCACATGTTCCAACCCTGCGTCGGGCAGATAGCGGTGGCCATGAAGTTCGTGGGCACGCTGCACACGCAGAACAGGAAGAGCGGGTTGAAGATGCCGAGGCCGTTGAGCACCGCGAGCGTGGCAACGCCGGTTCCCCAGTAAGTAAGCGGGCCGCGGAAAAGCGACAGGGGCGAGAGGATACCGATGATGAGCGCGATGGCCAGCGTGCTGTGCGGGATGATCGGCCCAAGGAATTCCTGGAAGATATCGTTCAGGTTGCCGGAGACGGTCTGGAACGCGTTGATGGCAACGAGCATGATGAGCAGGACGCCGATGTCCGCCATGCCGTCGTAGACCGCCTGCATGACCATGGAGAGGGCGGCCTTGGGCTTCGCGATGGTCTTCGTGAGGATGAGGGCGATGATGATGCAGAGCATGAAGCAGGGGATCACCGGCCACTTCAGGATGATGACCATCAGGACGGGCAGGATCGGGGTGATGAAGGAGATCGCCGGAGCGGTGGCTTCGGGGAGCTCGGTATCATCCGCGGCCCAGGCGCGGGAGGTCTTGGCCTTCTTGAGACCGATGGCGATCATGACGCAGATGAGCACGAAGTTGATCGCCATGGAGATGAGCGCGAAGGTGGTGTACTCCTGGATCGTGACGCCGGGGATGAGGGACGCTTCCTGGTTGTAGTGGACCACGTTCAGCGCCACGCCCGTGCCGATGGACATGATGAAGGAGCCGACCGCAATGGCCTTGGGAACGCCGAGAGCGAAGAGGATCGGGAGGATGATGATACCGATGGCGATTACGACGCCGGAGCCGAAGGAGCTGGTGAAGATGAGGGCGGTGATCAGGCAGAGGAGGATGTTGATCACGAGCGGACGGTCGCCGCCAAGCTCAACAGCTTTTCGGATGAGGGATGAGGTGATGCCTGTTTTGACCAGCACCTGGCCGAACCAGGAACCGAAGGCGATGGTGAACGCGATGTTACCGTATCCCGTGATACCGTTCGAGATGGTGGTGAGTATCGATGACCAGTTCATTCCGCCTATCAGGCCCCAGATGACGCTCATCAGGAAGAAGCCGCATATAAGGTTGTAGCCCTTATACAGATAGATGACGAAAAGAACGAACGTGAGCATCAATAAAATGAATTGCACAGTAGATGACATGTCTTTTCTCTCCTTTTTTGTTCAAAGTTCCTTTGATGCGTGGTTTGCGCAGTGACTGACATGTGTTGACCTTGACCCCGCTTGTAGAAAACAGCCCTGCGGAGCTGTTGTTCCCGCCGACAGACGCTGCGGCCGGATCCTTGCCTCCTCCCTGCGGCAAGAAATGTCCGACAAATTGCACAATTTGCCAAATTGCCCAAAATTTGCAATAGCTTTCACGGACTGTCGTCGAGATGACTACCTGTTTACACTATAATAGCCAGATGGCGATTTGTAAAATTAATAATAATGAAGAAATGATTAAATTCGATAATTAAAAAACATACAAAAGGAGTTTGGTTTCGTCAAAGTGACCAAAAAACCGCCCGGTCATGATCGGACCGGGCGGGCAGGGGAGCTTATGGAGGGAGGAAAAGCGGTTTTCAGGTCATCCCGGAGCGGAGGTCGCCGGGGATGGAATTCGGCAAGGTGATACGCCGCACATAGTCGACGAACGTGTTGATGGCGGGGTTGATCTCATAATTGTCCCGGGCGGCCAGCACCACCTTGCGGGTGATCATGGGTTTGACCGGGATGATGACGAGGCCTTCGCCGGCGCGGTCTTCGGCGACACAGCGGGAGAGGAGCGTGATACCGGCCTTTTGCTTGATAAAACTGAACATGGTGGCCACATCGCGGCAGCTGAAGGCCAGATTCAGCTCAAAACCTTCCTTTACGCAGGCGTTGACCACGTCATAATAATGGTTGGAAATGTCCGAGGAGAGGATGAATTGCTCATTTTTCAACTCTTTCAAGGCGAGAGAGGTCCGGTTTGCCAGCGGGTGGGATTCATCCAGCACAGCGACGATACTGTCGTACATCAGGTCATAGTGCTTGAGCTTCTGGCCCTCAAAATCCATGGAGCTGAGAAAGCAGGCGTCGATGGCGCCGGTCTTCAGGTTTTCCAGCAGTTCCATATCCTCCGCTTCCTCATAAGAGGTCTTGATGTCGGGATACTGGGCCATGAACCCGGTGATGACCTCCACCAGATGATAGCAGCTGATGATGGGAAAGCCGCCGATACGGATACTGCCCATCTTGTTATGCTTGTAAGCGTCCATGACGCGGACGGTCAGCTCATAGTCGTTGACGATCCGCTCCGCGCATTTGATGAACTCCTCCCCGGCGGGGAGGAGGGTGATCGCTTTGCCGGAACGGTCGAAAAGCTGGATGCCGAGCTCGCTTTCCAGCTTCGCTATCTGCTGGGAAAGAGCGGATTGAGAGACGTTGACCAGCTCCGCGGCCTTGGTGAAATTCTTTGTGTTCGCGATCGCGATCGCGCTTTGCAGCTGATAAAACTCCATCTTGCACCTCGTTCACCGCAGGGCGGCGTTATTCAGACAGCTGTTTGTGGTCGAAAGCCAGGATCTTTTTCGTCGCCGCGTTGCCGCGGTCGTCGTTTTTCATGTAGATCAGGACCACGTCAAAGATAAAGGGGTTCAGCGTGAGGTCCATCAGTTCCCGGGCGAAGGACATGGCCGCGATCTCGCCCAGGGCGTAGATGCCGGACTTATGGGTGTAGCCCAGGAAACGCCAGAGCGGTATCTTGACGGAGGACGTATACAGCGTTTTGTCCGTCAGCTCGATGGAATGGAAAAGCTCGTGGGAGATGATGACGTCCCGCAGGCGGACGCCGTCCAGGGAGCGGTCGATCTCCCGGTCGAACATCATATGCTCCGTCTTGCGGATATTGTCAACATAGAGGGATATCTTGTTCGGCATATTGAACTGGCCGAACATGAAACGCTCTTTTGTGTCCCCGCCGGTCTTTTCGATGAGCTTCATGCCCATATTCTCCGCGATCATCTCCGGGCCGAGATCGCCGTATTCCTCTTTGATCCTGCGGGCTTCCTCCGCGCCGCAGTCATAGGAGCGCCGGATGAACTCGCGCCGCTGCGCGTCGTCGATCTTATTGTTGACGACGTCCCGGGAAAAGGCGTATTGGCCCCACGCCATGTCGCTGACCGTTTTCAGCTTGGCAAAGTTGGCTTTGATGCTCATGGGCATGACTTCCTTTCAGCGTTGTTTCGTTGGTCTCATCTTAACAAAGGGAGAGAGGCCTTGTCAATTTAATTATTCACTTTTGCTTATGATTTTTTGCGAATAATTAATAATTGTTATCATTGCGCGCCGCGTCGATCTGTGATAGGCTCAAGACAGGAACTTATAAAAAGGAGGGGTACCCATGGAAGATCTGAGAGGCAAAACGGCGATCGTGACCGGTTCGTCCCGCGGGATAGGCAGAGCGGTGGCGCTCCAGCTGGCCGGAGACGGCGCCAACGTGGTGGTGAATTACACTAGGAACAGAGATCTTGCCGACGCGCTGCTGGAAGAGATCGCGGCGAAAGGCGGCAAGGCGATATCCGTCAAGGCGGACGTGTCCGTGAAAAGCGACGTGGAAGCGCTGTTCCAGACGGCGGCGCGGGCCTTCGGCAGTCTTGACATCTTGGTGAACTGCGCCGCGCTTTCCTATTACACGCCGCTCGAGACATGCAGCGAAGAGGATTACGACAGGATCATGGACGTCAACGTGAAAGGCACGTTCTTCGCCTGCCAGCAGGCCATGCGGTACATGGCCTCCGGCGGACGTATCGTGAATTTTTCCAGCCAGCTGAACAGGAAGATCGCCAGGAACTTCTCGCTCTACTGCGCGTCGAAGGGCGCGGTGGAGCAGCTGACCCGGCAGCTGGCCAAGGAGTTCGGCGAAAAAGGCATCACCATCAACGTCGTGGCGCCGGGCCCTGTGGCGACGGAAATGCTCCGCGCCGTCCGTACGCCCGCGGAGCTTGAGATGCTGGCAGCAGAAACGGCTTTCGGGCGGATCGGCGAGCCGGAGGATCTCGCGAACGTAGTGGAATTTCTGGTGAGCGAGCGGTCGGCCTGGGTGACGGGCCAGGTCCTCCCCGTGAACGGCGGGGCCATTTGAAAGCGAAAAAAGACGAGCCGAAAGGCTCGTCTTTTTTGTTATGGCAAGGAACTGTCAGGTGAGCGAGGCGATGTAGCGCGCGACGTGGACGCCGCTGGCGGAGGCGTGGGACAGGGAGTGGGTGATACCACTGCAGTCCCCGATGACGAACAGGCCGGGATATTTGGTCTGCAGGTGCTCGTCGATGGAGACCTCCATGTTGTAGAACTTGACCTCCACGCCGTAGAGCAGCGTGTCGTTGCCGGCGGTGCCGGGGGCGATCTTGTCGAGGGCGTAGATCATCTCGATGATACCGTCCAGGATGCGCTTGGGGATCACGAGGCTCAGGTCGCCCGGGGTGGCGGAGAGGGTCGGCGTCGTGAAGCTGTCCCGGATACGGTCCGGCGTGCTGCGGTGGCCCTGGATCAGGTCGCCGAAGCGCTGGACGATGACGCCGCCGCCCAGCATGTTGGACAGGCGGGCGATGCTCTCGCCGTAGCCGTTGGAGTCCTTGAAGGGCTCGGAGAAATGCTTCGCCACCAGCAGGGCGAAGTTGGTGTTCGCCGTCTGGCGGGAGGGGTCTTCATAGCTGTGGCCGTTCACGGTGACGATACCGTTGGTGTTCTCGTTCACCACGGCGCCGCGGGGGTTCATGCAGAAGGTGCGGACCAGGTCGCCGTATTGCTGGGTGCGGTAGACGATCTTGCTCTCGTACAGTTCGTCGGTGATGTGGGAAAAGACCTCGTACGGCAGCTCGACGCGCACGCCGATGTCCACGCGGTTGCTCCTGGTGGGGATCTCCAGCTCCCGACAGACGCTCTCCATCCACTTGCTGCCGCTGCGGCCGGCGGAGATGATGCAGTACTTCGCCTCGAACTGTTCCGGCCCGGCGCTGACGCGGTAGCCGTCCGCTGTGCGCTCCACCTTGTCCACGGCGGTGCGGAAGCGGAACTCCACCGACGGCGAGAGCTCGTCATAGAGGTTGGAGAGGACCACGTAGTTGATGTCCGTGCCGAGATGGCGGACGGAGGCGTCCAGCAAATGGAGGCCGTGCTGCAGACATTCCTTTTTCAGGCGGGTGTCCGCCGTGGAATAAAGCTTCGTGTCGCCGCCGCCGTGGGCCATGTTGATCCCGTCCACGTAGCGCATGAGCTCCAGCGCCTCAGTCTTGCCGATGTACTCGTAGAGCGTGCCGCCGAACTGGTTGGTGATGTTGTACTTGCCGTCGGAAAAGGCGCCGGCGCCGCCGAAGCCGTTCATGATGGAGCAGGGCTTGCAGCCGATGCAGCTTTTCACGGTCTTGCCGTCGATGGGACATTTGCGGAGCGCCAGCGGGTTGCCGGCCTCCAGCACCAGTATCTTGAGCGCGGGCGCCAGCTTTTTCAGCTCGTAAGCGGAGAAGATGCCGCCGGGGCCGGCGCCGATGATGAGCACGTCGTATCGCATAAGTCGGTCTCTCCTTTCGGGAGTCATACAATCAAAGTATAGCACGGATGGCGCGGCGCGGCAAGGTCTCACCAGGCGGCGACGGTGCCGTCGCACCGCTTTTCCGTGCCGCCGGCGTAGCAGCCGTCGGCCGTTTTCCAGATGATCTCGCCCCGGCCCATGTTGATGGGGTCGTCGACGATCTCCACCTCGTGGCCGCGGGCGGCGAGCGCCGCGGCGATGGCGGGGTCGACCTCCCGTTCCAGCTGGATCTGCCTGCCGCCGATCCACTGGATACGCGGCGCGTCCAGCGCCTCCTGGGGATTCATGTGGTAGTCGATGGTGTTCACCAGCACCTCCACATGGCCCTGGGGCTGCATGAAAGCGCCCATCACGCCGAAGGGGCCGACAGCCTCGCCGTCCTTGCAGAGGAAGCCGGGGATGATGGTGTGGTAGGACTTTTTGCCGCCGCGCAGGCAGTTGTCGCTGGTCTCGTCCAGCGAGAAGTTCGCGCCCCGATCCTGCAGCGAGATACCGGTGCCGGGAATAGCGACGCCGGAGCCGAAGCCCATATAATTGCTCTGGATATAGGAGACCATGTTGCCCTCCGGGTCGGCGGTGCAGAGATAGATGGTGCCGCCGGAGGAGGGGTCGCCGGCCTCCGGCAGGAGGGCGCGATCGGTGATGAGGCGGCGCCGCTCGTCCGCGTAGCGGTCGGAGAGCAGATCGCTGACCTTCGTTTTCATATAGCGGGGGTCGGCCACGTAGGTCCTCGTGTCCGCGAAGGCGAGCTTCAGCGATTCCACGACCTTATGGTAATGCTCCGCGCTCTCCCGCTCGGCGGGCATGGAGAGCCCTTTCAGCAGGTTGAGCGCCATGAGCACGGTGATCCCGTGGCCGTTGGGCGGTATCTCGCAGACGGTATAGCCGCGGTAATCCGCGGTGATGGGCTCCACCCAGGCGGGATGGTAGGCGCGGAAGTCGTCCTCCGTGAAATACCCGCCGGTGGCGCGGCTGAAGGCCACGATCTTCTGCATGACGGCGCCGCGGTAATAGCTTTCGCACCCGGTGGCGGCCAGCTCGTCCAGCGTGTCGGCGTATTCCGGCCAGCGGAAGAGCTCGCCGGCGCGGTAGGGAGAACCGTCGGGCTTCGCGAAGATCTTCCAGAAATATTCGTGGGGGGCGGGGTCCTTTTCCATCGCCGCGCGGATACGGCCGAGGCTCCACTGGGCCGCGACGGTCACGGCCACGGGCGCGCCGTTCCGGGCGTAGTCGGCGGCGGGGGCGAAAAGCTCCGCCAGCGGCTTCGTGCCGAAGCGGCTCGCCAGCGCGGCCCAGGCAGCGGGCGCGCCGGGCACCATCGTGGGGATCCAGCCCGTGACGGGCATCTGCTCATAGCCCATGGCGCGGACGGCGGCGGCGTCCAGCGCGGCGGGCGCCACGCCGCTGGCGTTCAGGCCGTAAAGCTTTTTCTCCTTTTCGAGCCACACGAGAGCGAACGCGTCGGAGCCGAGGGCGTTGCCGGTGGGCTCCAGCATGGGCATGGCGGCGGCCATGGCCACCGCGGCGTCCACGGCGTTGCCGCCGCGGCGCATGACGTCCAGCCCCGTCTGGGCGCCGAGGGGCACCGAGGTGCAGGCCATGGCGCGGCGGGCATAGACCGTCTGGCGGCGGGAGGGGTAGCGGTAAAGAGCGGGATCGTAGCTCGGCATGGGGCGTTCCTCCTTATCGTTGGGCAGGCCGCTTCGCGCGGCGCGGTTTTTACAACGGAAACCATTATACCTCTTTCTTTTTTTCTTGTAAAATGGTATAATCCTTTATTGGTTGAAAATAGCAACAAAAGGACGCTTTTTTGCGTCTTATCCTATGACAAAGCGTTAAAACGAGCAGAGGATACCGATATGCAGGAAAGATATTTGAACTTCAGCCAGGAAGAGACACCCTACAGACCGAGGAGGACCGCGCCGCGCCGGCGCCGCCGCTCGCGCTTCTACAAGCCCACGCTGTGGCTGCTTTTTATCCCCGTGGCCATCTTCTATTGCGAGATACTGCTGCGGGCGTTCACCTCCGCGCCGGTGTTCTTCGGGTTTTTCACGCTGCTGGGGTTTTCCTTTGCGGCGGGGTTCCTGCTGGACATCGTCTGCTTCATGCTGACGAATGAGAAAACGAAGTCCACGATACGCTGGATCGTGATGATCCTCTTCAGCTTCGCGTTCACGCTGGAATACTTCATGTACAACTCCTACCGGGCGTTCATGGATCTGAAGTCCATCATCTCCGGCGCGGGCGGCGTCGTGGGCGAGTTCTCCGACGTGATCGGTCTCGCCATCGTGAGCGGCCTGCCGAAGATCTTCCTGTTCTTCCTGCCGGTCATCATCATGCTGGTGGTGAAGCTGCTGCGCGTACGGATGGCCATCACGCCTCAGCAGCAGAAGCGTTTCAACGGCGGCGGTACGCTGGTGGTGGGGTGCTTCGCGCTGATCTCCTTCCTGGTGGCGTTCGTGTTCATGCTGGGCTCGTCGGCCCTGCGGGAGAGCTATTTCGACTATCACGGCTTTGACGAGAGCGTGCGCAGTTTCGGCCTTGTGACGGCGACGCGGCTGGATATCAAGAACGCCATTTTCGGCGGGAAAGAGGCGGAAACGGCCGACTTTGTGACGGAGCAGCAGCCGACAGGCACGGATAAGACCGGCACCGCGTCCCAGACGGGGACGGCGGACGGGCCGGGCGAGGGCGAGCAGACGCCGGAGGTGGTCGCGCCCAAGGTGTACGGCTACAACAAGATGGATTACGACTTCGACGCGCTCATCGCCGCCGCGCCCAGCAAGGAAGTGGCGAACGTCCACAGCTACGTGGCCGGCGTGACGCCCAGTATCCAGAGCGATTACACGGGGCTTTTCAAGGGGAAGAACCTTATCTTCTTCACGGCGGAGGCTTTTGCCGCGGAGGTCATCGACAAGGATCTGACGCCGACGCTGTACCGCCTGGCGCACAAGGGCTTTGACTTTACGGATTACTATCAGCCGGCCTGGGGCGGCAGCACGTCCACCGGCGAATACTCGCTGCTCACGGGCCTTGTGCCCACCAGCGGCGTCAAGAGCATGAAGGCCACCATCGGGCACGATCTCTCCTTCACCATCGCCCACAAGCTGAAAAAGGAGGGGTACTTCACCGCGGCTTACCACAACGGCGAGTACACCTACTACGGGCGCAACCAGACCCATGAGAATTTCGGCTACGACAGCTTCACCGCCATGGGCAACGGTATGGAGAACGGCGTCAAGAAGACCTGGCCGGAGAGCGATCTGGAGATGATGCAGTACACGCTGCCGCTCTACAGCGGGAAAGATAAGTTCTGCGTGTACTACATGACCATCAGCGGCCACTGCCTTTACTCCACGGCGGGCAACCGCATGGCGGCCAAGAACTTCGACAAGGTGTCCCATCTGCCGTACTCGGATAAGGTGAAGGGGTATCTGGCCGCCAATCTGGAACTGGAATACGCGCTGGAATACACGGTGAAATATCTGGAGGATAACGGCCTTGCCGACGACACGGTCATCGTGCTGAGCACCGACCATTACCCCTACGGGCTGGAGAAGAGCGATTCCTGGGGCAACGACCAGGATTATCTGGAGGAGCTGTACGGCTATCCCGCCGACTCCAACACGGCGCGCGACCACAGCGCGCTCATCATCTGGTCCGGCTGTCTCGAGCATGAGGACCGCGCCATGGCCTGCACCATCGACACGCCGACCTACTCGCTGGACGTGCTCCCCACGCTCTGCAACCTGTTCGGCGTGGAATACGATTCCCGCACGCTCATCGGGCGCGACGTGTTCGCGAGCAACCAGGAGCCGCTGGTCATCTGGACCAACCGCAGCTGGCTGACGGACAAGGGCTACTACAACGCGGCCAACGGCTCGTTCACGCCGGCTGACGGCGCGGGCGAAGTGTCCGACGAATATATCCAGAACATCAAGAACATCGTGAAGAACAAGGTGTCCTATTCCAAATCCGTGTTGAGCACGGACTATTTCAAGAGTCTGAAGAAGTGATCCTGACGGGAGGGAGAGATATGAAAAGGATAGCAGCGCTGCTGCTGGCGGCGGCCCTGTTTCTGGCGCTGACCGCCTGCGGCAGGAAGACGGACAACGTTATCGTGCTGGACGACCCGGCGCCGACGACGCAGGACCGGCAGGAGACGAAGACCGACCCCGCCGCGACGAAGCAGGACGAGCCGCAGCAGGAACAGCAGGAAACGCAGACGACCCCGGCGCAGGAGCCCGCGGCGGAGCCCGCTCCGGCCGAGGAGCCGACGCCCGCCGCGACGGCGGAGAAGGTCAAGCTTTACTTCAGCAACGACGCGGGGACGCAGTTCATCTCCTACAAAACGAGCCTGGACAAGCTGACGGCGGGGAACCTGCTGTCGGCGCTGGCCGACATGGGCGCCGTGCCCTCCGGGACGCGGGCGTCCTCCTTCACCTCTGCCGAGGACGGCGGCAAGACGACGCTGAAGCTCGATCTGAACGGCACCTTTGCCAAGCGGTTCGCAGAGAGCGGCCCCTCCGGCCGGTATATGATGCTGGGCAGCGTGGTGAACACGTTCCTGGAGGCGTTCCGGGCCGACGAGATGACCGTGACGGCGGAGGGCAAGGCGCTGGAGGGCTATACCGGCGCGCTGACCGCCTTCGGCAGCAACCCCAACCCGCCCGATCCCGCGGAGACGGCGACGCAGGAGCAGACCGCCCCGGCGCCGACTTCCAGCAGCGGGAACGCCGTGGTGGATACGGCGCTGTCGCTGGAGGGCGCGCCTTATGCCAACGGCGGCGCGGGTCCCGATTCTTTCGACAACTCCGGCTTTGTTTACTACTGCTTCAAAGCCAATGGCGTGACCATCCCGCGGCAGACCTCCGCCATGTATCAGAAGGGGACGGCCGTCAGCGCCGACGCGCTGGAAAAGGGCGACGTGCTGTTCTACGATCTGGACGGCAGCGGTAAGGCGACCTACGCGGCCATCTACGTGGGCGGCGGCAAGGCGCTGACCTCCAGCGTGAGCCGCAGCGCCGTGACGAAGTTCAGCATTTCCACCAACTGGTACACGGAGCGCTATCTCGGCGCGAGACGCTACGGCTGATGGCCGATATACGAAAGCAAGACCGCTCATCCGCAGGGATGAGCGGTCTTTTCTGCGGTCACGGCCATTTGTCCGCGGCTACGGCGGAGACTTCAAAAGCGGTCTTTTCCACCGGGACGCCGTTTTCGTTTTTCACATAGCGGCGGCTTTGCAGGCGGCCGGTCAGCGCCACCTCCGTGCCGACGGGCCAGGCGGCGGCGTCCTCCGCCAGCAGGCCCCAGAGGATACAGGGGATGTAATCGGAGCGGCCGCCCGGCCGGTTCACGGCCAGCATGACGTCGCAGATCTCCCGCCCCATGGGCGTGCGGCGGAAGACCGGCGGTTTGCAGACGGTGCCGGCAAGCTCCGCCCGGTTTTCAAAGCCGGCGGCGGTGAAATGCATTTCCAGCGCCTGCACGGTGATGACCAGCTTCGGGCCGCGGCCGCTGTGGTTGTTGAAGGAGCGCACCTCGCCGACGACGCGGAGACGGCTCTCGTCCGCCAGAGGCAGAGCCTTCAGCATCTCCCGGAAGGCGGCCACGTTCAGCACGTCCGCCGTGCCGGAGAGCCGCTCCACCGCCAGCGGGAACACATAACAGGCGCCGTCCCGCGCCATGTGGGAAAAGCGGGGCCGTCCGGCAGGATGGCCGCAGAGCGTTATACGGTTCAGGCTGTTGTCCAACATACATCGACCCCTCATCATGTCCCGCCGGGCGGCGTTCTACGGACAGTATATGAGGGGTCGGAGGCTGTTAGACGTTATTTCAGGGCGGAAAAGACCTCGCCGATCTTGTCGTGGAGGATGAGGTCGGCGCGGCCGTCGTACGCCGTGGCGGTGCGGTTGATGAGCACGAGCTTATGGCCGCGGTAGTAGTTGATGAGCCCCGCGGCGGGGTAGACCACCAGCGACGTGCCGCCCACGATGAGCATGTCCGCCTGGCGTATCTGGCGGATGGATTCCTCCAGCACCCAGCTGTCCAGCGCTTCCTCGTACAGCACGATATCCGGCCGGACGATACCGCCGCAGGCGGGGCAGCGGGGCACGTCCGCTGCGTCCTGGACGAAGTCGGCGTCGAACTTTTTGCCGCAGCGGGAGCAGTAGTTGCGAAGCAGCGAGCCGTGGAGTTCCAGCACGTTCCGGCTGCCGGCGGCCTGGTGGAGCCCGTCGATGTTCTGGGTGATGACGGCGGTGAGCTTGCCGGCAGCCTCCAGCCGGGCGAGATACCGGTGCGCCGCGTTGGGCCGGACGCCCTTGACGATGAGCTTGTCGCGGTAGTAGCGGTAAAAATCCTCCGGCCTAGCGGCGAAGAAGCTGTGGCTCAATATCTCCTCCGGCGGCCAGGCGTACTTTTGGTTGTAGAGGCCGTCCACGCTGCGAAAATCGGGGACGCCGCTTTCCGTGGAGACGCCGGCGCCGCCGAAAAAGACGACGCGCTCGCTTTCGTCGATCCATTGCTGGAGCGTTTCGATCGTTTTATCCATGATGACACCTCGCAAAAAAGCGTCCGCCCCTCGAAGGAGAGGCGGATTTTTTCGTCAGTTGTTGGTGGAAACGGTCTTTTCCTTGAGCACCACGTCGTGGGCGCCGCCCTCCACGATGCTCGTTGCGGAGACGAGGGAGAGCTTGGCCTTCTCCTGCAGCTCTTTGATGGTGAGCGCGCCGCAGTTGCACATGGTGGAGCGGATCTTGCGCAGGGAGAGCGCCACGTTGTCGCGCAGGGAGCCGGCATAGGGGACGTAGGAATCCACGCCCTCCTCAAAGGAGAGCTTGGACGCGCCGCCCATGTCGTACCGCTGCCAGTTGCGGGCCCGGGCGGAGCCCTCGCCCCAGTATTCCTTCATGTAGTTGCCGCCGATGCTCACGCGGCGGGAGGGGCTTTCGTCGAAGCGGGCGAAATAGCGGCCCAGCATGAGGAAGTCCGCGCCCATGGCCAGCGCCAGCGTCATGTGGTAGTCGTGGACGATGCCGCCGTCGGAGCAGACGGGGACGTAGACGCCCGTTTCCTCGAAATATTTGTTGCGCTCCCGCGCCACGTCGATGACGGCGGTGGCCTGGCCGCGGCCGATGCCCTTCTGCTCGCGCGTGATGCAGATGGAGCCGCCGCCGATGCCGACCTTGACGAAGTCGGCGCCGCAGTCGGCCAGGAAGCGGAAGCCTTCGCCGTCCACTACGTTGCCGGCGCCCACCTTGACGGCGTCGCCGTATTCGCCGCGGATCCACTCGATGGTGCGCTTCTGCCACTCGGTGTAGCCCTCGGAGGAGTCGATGCAGAGCACGTCGGCCCCGGCGTCGATCAGCGCGGGGACGCGCTCTTTATAGTCGCGGCTGTTGATGCCGGCGCCCACCACGTACTTTTTGTTGACGTCCAGCAGCTCCAGCGGGTTTTCCTTATGGGAGTCGTAGTCCTTGCGGAAGACGAGATAGACGAGGCGGCCGTCGCCGTCCACCAGGGGGAGGGTATTGACCTTATGGTCCCAGATGATGTCGTTGGCCTCTTTCAGGGTGGTGGAGGCGGGGGCGGTGACGAGCTTTTCGAGCGGCGTCATGAAGGTCTCCACTCGCTCGTCGCCGGTCATGCGGCTGATCCGGTAGTCGCGGCGGGTGACGATGCCCATGAGGCGGCCGTTGGCGGTGCCGTCGTCCGTGACGGCGGCGGTGGAGTGGCCCGTCCGCTCCGTCAGCGCCAGCACGTCCCGCAGGGTGTCCGTCGGACGGAGATTGGAATCGCTGACGACGAAGCCGGCCTTATACGCTTTGGCCCGGGCGACCATGGCCGCCTGGGATTCGATGGTCTGGGAGCCGAAAATGAAGGAGAGGCCGCCCTCCTTCGCCAGCGCTACGGCCATCGTGTCATCCGACACGGCCTGCATCACGGCGGAGGTCAGGGGGATGTTGATGGAGATGGCGGGCTCATCGCCCTTTTTGAAGCGGACCAGCGGCGTTTTCAGGCTCACGTTGTCCGGCATGCAGTCCGCGTTCGAATAACCGGGGACCAGCAGATACTCGCTGAAGGTACGGGAGGGTTCGTCAAAAAAGTAAGCCATGGGGGACCACCATCCTTTTTCATATGTAAATTTACGTTATGGTATCATCCGGCGGGGGCGCCTGTCAAGGCTTATCCGCCGCGGCGATGTTTTTTCCATTATACCAAGCGGCGCGGAAAAAGTAAATCGGCGGGGCGGGACAAAAATGTATTTTTATCGTCCGACGGCAAACAATAACGGTAAAAAACGGGGTGACGATATGGCTTTGAAGCATATAGGCAAACAGACCGCGGCGCTGACGTCCCCGCCCAGCTTCGCGGGGCACGCCGCCGTGGCGGGCACGAAGGAGAGCGAGGGGCCGCTGGGCGACAGCTTCGACTTCGTGTCAGACGACGCGCTCTTCGGCTGCGACACCTGGGAACAGGCGGAGAGCGCCATGGTGAAAAAGACGCTGGCCATCGCGCTTGATAAGGCGCGGTGCGCCCCGTCGGAGATCGATTACCTGTTCGCGGGAGATCTGCTGGACCAGTGCGTGGGCACGACCTTCGGTCTGCGGGAGACGGGGATACCCTTTTTCGGCGTGTACGGCGCGTGCTCCACGATGGCGGAGAGCCTGGCGCTCGCGGCCATGCTGATCGACGGGGGCTTCGCCTCCCGTACGGCGGCGGTAACCAGTTCCCACTTCTGCTCGGCGGAGCGGCAGTTCCGCATGCCGCTGGAATACGGCGGCCAGCGGACGCCCACCGCCCAGTGGACGGCGACGGCCAGCGGCGCGGCGGTGCTGGCCGATACGGGCGAGGGACCCTATATCACCCATGTGACGGCGGGGCGCATCGTGGACGCCGGTATCAAGGACGCCGCCAACATGGGCGCGGCCATGGCGCCCGCGGCCTACGATACGCTGAAGACGCATTTTGAAGATACGGGCCGCGACCCGGACTGGTACGACCTGGTGGTGACCGGCGATCTGGGCGCCGTGGGCAGCGAGATCCTGGAGGACCTTTTCCGGCAGGACGGGGCGGCGCTTTCCCATCACCGGGACTGCGGCGTCATGCTCTACGACCCGCAGCAGCAGGACGTCCACGCCGGCGGCTCCGGCGCGGGGTGCAGCGCCAGCGTGCTCTGCGGCCATCTTTTGAACGGCATGCGGGCGGGGCGGTGGCGCAGGATCCTGTTCGCCGCCACGGGGGCGCTGCTCTCGCCCACGACGACGCTGCAGGGGGAGAGTATCCCCGCCATCTGCTGCGCCGTATCCATTACCGTATAAAGGAGCGTACCATGGAATATTTGAAAGCGTTTCTGGTGGGCGGCGCGTTCTGCCTCATAGGGCAGGCGCTCATCGATCTGACGAAACTGACGCCGGCCCGTATTTTGACGGCTTACGTGGTGGCGGGTGTGATTCTGGGCGCGGTCGGCGTCTATCAGCCGCTGGCCGACTGGGCCGGAGCGGGGGCCACCGTGCCGCTGACGGGCTTCGGCAACCTCATCGCGAAGGGCGTGCGGGAAGCCGTGGCGGAAAAGGGCGTCGTGGGCGCGTTCACGGGCGGGCTCACCGCGGGGGCGGGCGGCATCGCCGCCGCCGTGGTGTTCGGGTGGCTCGCGGCGGTGCTCTTCAAGCCGAACGACCCGGGGAAAAGCTGAAAAGAGCCGGAGGCAGGCGCCTCCGGCTCTTTTATGACAGGTCGGTCTTATTGGAGCAGTTCTTTGATGCTCGCCGCCACGGAGGCGGCGTCCAGCCCCTGCTCGGCGTAGAGCGTTTCGGGGGAGGCAGAGCTGCCGTACTTGGTGATGCCCTTCTTGACGAAACGGCAGGTAAGGCCGTGCTCCATCAGGTGGCTGGCCACGAGGGTGCCGAGACCGGTGCGGACGTTGTGATCCTCGTAGGTGACGATGAGGCCTGTGGCCGCGGCTTCAGCCAGCTTTTCGCCGTCCAGCGCGGTCGGGGTGCTGATGTTGAGCACACCGATCGCAAGCCCCTCTTCCTTCAGCTTGTCGGCGGCGGCGACGGCGCGGGAGACCATGCTGCCGCAGACGACGATGACGCCGTCCTTGCCGCGGCGGAGCCACTGGCCCTTGCCGTATTCGAAGCCGAGGGGCTTGCCGTCCGCGTCGGCCAGCACGGGGAGCTTGGAGCGGCCCGCGACGATGGCCACGGCCTCCGGCACGGAGAACGCGTAGCGCCCCGCGCATTCTGCCTGGTTGGCGTCGGCGGGGAGGATCAGCTTGAAGCCGAAGAGATTGGAGAGCAGGCTGATGTAGTCGATGCAGTGGTGGGTCTTGCCGTCCTCGCCCACGTCCAGGCCGGCGTGGGTGGAGAAGATCTTGACCGGCGCCTTGTTCAGGTCATTCATGCGGTTCTGGCCATAAGTTTCGCAGATGTTGAAGGTGGCAAAGTCAGCCTGCACCGCGGCGACGCCGGACTTGGCCATGGCCGCGGCCACGGAGACGGCGTTATGCTCCGCGATGCCGCACTCGATGAACGCCTCCGGCCGGACGGCGGCGAAGCCGTTCAGCTTGACGGAGCCGACGAGGTCGCAGTCGAGCGCGGCCATGCAGAAGTCAGGGTTTTCCTCCGCGAGGGCTTTGAGCACGTTACCCATGGCGCTGCGGACATCGAGACCGGAGCCGATTTCATAGGGCGCGGCGGCCTTGTAGGGTACGGTGGGATATTCGTATTTCCGACGCTCGAGCGGCTTCTTGCCCGCCTCCACGAGGCGGAGCGTCTCCGCGTCGGGACGGAGCGCTTCGATGGCGGCGTCCAGCACGTCCGCCTTGGGCAGCGCACCGTGGAAATGCCAGTCGTTCTCGATGGCGGGGATGCCCTTGCTCATGACGGTGTGTGCCATGACGCAGAGGGGGCCGGCGCCGCTCTTGACGGCCTTTTCCAGGCTCTCGAAATCGTGGCCGTCCGCCTCCACGACGGTCCAGCCGGACATAGCGAACTTGTCGGCGATGGACTGGGGCGTGATGTCGGCCAGCGAGCCGGAGAGCTGCATGCCGTTGAAGTCCACGAAAGCGATCAGGTTGTCCAGCCTGTTCTTCACGGCGAATTCCCGCGCTTCCTGCAGCTGGCCCTTGCCCTGCTCGCCGTCGCCCATGACGCAGTAGACGGTGCCGGGCTCGCGGCGGAGCTTTTTCGCCAGGGCGAAGCCGCAGGCAATGGAGAGGCCCTGGCCCAGGCTGCCGCTGCACCAGTCGATGCCGTTTACGGCGAGGGAGGGATGGCCCTCATACGGCGGGCGCTTGCGGAAGGAGGCGACGCATTCCTCGATATCGAAGTAGCCGCGGTTGCCCAGCGCGGCGTAGATACCGGCGGAGGTGTGGCCGTGGCTCACGACAAGGCGGCTGTCCGCGTCCATGACGGACTGGAGATAGCAGTAGATGTCGACGGAGGACAGAGCGCCGCCGATGTGGCCGGAGTTGGCGTTTTTGATCATGCGCGCGATGTCATAGCGGCATTTGGCGGCATAGGCTTTCAGATAGGCGAGGTCTTGTGCGTTCATTTCGATAGCTCCTTCAAATAGTTTTTTTCAAAAGTCCCGATGGCGTCGCCGCCGTCCAGGACGGTGTATGTAAGATGGAATTCCCGCCGCTCGCCGGGGGCCAGCGTCATCACGGTGCCGTCGCGCCGGACGGCGCCGATACCGATGGGGGCGGAGGTGCAGGGCTCGAGGCCCATGACGTAGTCCTTTTCCCGGAAGCACTTCCACTGGTTGAAAAAGGGCAGTTCCTCCGGCGAGAACGTGAGCGCCACGCCCAGCGCCAGCCGGTCGTTCACGAAGGCGAGATGGGCAAGGCCGTCCGCCGCCGGGGTGAAGCGGTGATAGTAACCGCGGTCGGGGTTCGCGTTGTCCGGCTCGCCGCAGGCATAGGGGGAGTCCTTCGCGGTGCGGGCGCCCTCGTCCGCCGGCGTCACGGCGGAGGCGGCGATGAGACGGCTGTCCGCGTCCAGCAGGGGATAGCCCATGTTGAAATGATAGAGCAGCATGATGTCCTGCGGGCGCGCGTCGTGGTTCGTCACCACGTCGCGGATGGTGAAGGAGCTCTCGCCCAGCTTCGCCGTGATCTCCCGCCGGAGCGTCAGGCTCTCGCCCTTGAGGACGGCCTCTCGCATCAGGCCGGAGACGCGCATGACGTAATCTCCGTCCTCCCAGTCCTCATAGACGGAGACCTGCTCCGCCGCGCAGTTGGAGATACGGCCGTGGAGCCCGAAGTCCCGGGGGCCGATGGCGTCGTTGGGGACCGTTTCGGGGTTGCCCACGTGCAGCAGGCCGCAGGTGGTGAGCGTGCCGGCGAAGAAGCTGTGGAGCCAGTTCATGCCATGGTTTTCATAGTAAGCCGGCGAGACGACGCCGGTCTTGGAAAAGTAGTTCAGCGGCACGCCGCGGTATTCCGACCAGGCGATGTCCATGCCGCGGCCGGGCAGCACGGTGAACTGCAGGCCGGAGCCGGTGCGTATCTCCACGGCCTCCACGCCTTTGGCCTTGCCGTCCGCGAATTCGTAGCGGCGGGCGCCGGCGATCTGCGCCATGGAGCCGAGTTTGTTCAGTGGCGGGTCGCGGTAGTCCCAGTAGTGCATGGCGGTTTACCCCCTTTGCCGACCCGGCGGGTCGCATAGTTACGTTTATTATAATTTATATACGGCGAAAAGTCTATAAGGAACGTCGATAAAAATCGGCGGACGCCGGACGCGGGGCAGGCGGATTTTTATATTGAAAATACGAAAGCGGTGGGGTATAATTTTAGCGGTAAAACACGGATACGGAAGCGTTCTGTATTTACCTTAAAAAACAGGTAAGGAGGGAACGATGGATAACGTAAACGCATACAAATGTCCGCAATGCGGCGCGCCGCTGGCGTTCGACCCGGCGAGCCAGCAGGTGAAGTGCGCCCACTGCGGCGGGGAATTCTCCGTCGAGGCGGTGCAGGCGTTCCATCGCGCGGAAAGCGACGGACAGGCGTTCGACTGGGGCGAATACAAGCAGGGCCTCAGCCAGGAGACGCTGGACAACACCGTGGTCTACCGGTGCCAGTCCTGCGGCGCGGAGATCGAGACAGACGCCAACACGGCCGCCACGAAGTGCCCCTACTGCGACAACAACGTGGTGCTGACCGACCGGGTGAAGGGCGGGCTGAAGCCCAATGCCGTCATCCCCTTCAAGATCACGCCGAAGGAGCTGCCCGGCGTCATCGAAAAGTTCTACAAGGGCAAAAAGCTCCTGCCCAAGGGGTTTTTCTCCGCCAACAAGATCGGCAAGGTGCAGGGCGTCTACATACCCTTCTGGCTGTTCGACTGCAAGCTGGACGGCACCATGATGCTGGACGCGGAGAATTTCCTGACCTACGACGAGGGCGATTACATCGTCCACGAGACGCAGCACTACCTGCTGGAGCGGGACGGCAGCATGGCCTTCGCCCACGTGCCGGTGGACGCCAGCGTCAAGATGGACAACGACCTGATGGACTCTGTGGAGCCCTATGATTTTTCCGAGCTCGTCCCGTTCGACGGGGCGTACCTGTCCGGCTATCTAGCGGACCGCTTCGACAGCGGCCCGGACGACGAGCTGCCCCGGGCGGAGGACCGCATGCAGACCAGCGCGGAGACCGTGGTCAAAAACACGTCTCCTTTCGGCACGGTGTCCATGCGCTCCAACAACATGGATATCCGGGGCGCCTCCGTCAAATACGCCATGCTCCCGGTGTATCTGCTCAACTGCGAATACGGCGGCAAGAAATACCGCTACGCCGTCAACGGCCAGACAGGCAAGGTCGTGGGCGAGCTGCCCGTCAGCGGGTCGAAGAGCTTCGCGTGGTTCGCGGGCGTCTTCCTCGCGGTGGCGGGGCTCATCACGGCGCTGGGCCTGCTGCTGACGTAAGGAGGGGAGAGGCATGAAAAAACGTTTTTTAGCCATTCTCCTGACGGTGCTCCTCGCGGCGGCGCTGGCCGTGCCGGCCGCGGCGGCGGGCTGGACGTCGGATCAATGGGATACGAGTCTGCGGCGCGTCAACGATTTCATTGACGTGCTGACCGACGAGGAAGCCGACGCGCTCAATGAAAAGGCCTGCGACGCGATCGACCCGCACGAATTTGATTTCGTCGTGGTGCTCTGCAGCGCGGACGATTACGAGGGCGATGAATTGCTCGATTACGCGACGACGCTGTATGAGAACAACGGGCTTGGCTACGGCGACACGAAAGATGGCGTCATCCTGCTCGTCGATATGGACAACTACGAATACGTCCTGACGGGCTTCGGACGGGGGTATTACGTTTTTGGCGACGACGCCGTTTTTGACAAGGTGAGCGGCGATTTCGTCGACACCTTTAACGAGAACGGCTCCATCGCGGAGGCCATCGACGCGTTCCTCGACAGCGCGGCAGAGGCCGTGGAGGGATTCGATCCCGACGAAGCAACGCGTGAGCAAATGGAAAACTGGCTGGAGGCCGAGCCCTTCCCCGAGGCGGGACCCGAGTCTGTGCAGCTGCCCGGCTGGTATCCGGAGGACGTGAGCACGTTCAGCGATTTCCATAACAGCGGCGCGGCGCGCGTCGTGGACGGGGCGGATATTTTCAGTGCTGCGGATGAAGCCGCGATGGCGGAGAAGATCGAGACCATCCGGGAAAAGTACGATACCGACCTTGTGGTCTATACGGACGTGAGCTCCTACGGCATGCCGCGCAACCTCTGCGCCGCCGATTTCTATCAGTTCAACGGCTACGGTCTCGGCAGCGACTACAGCGGCACATGCCTTTTCATCTGCATGGAGGCGGGCAACCGCGGCTTTGAAACGGTGTGGCGCGGCGCGTGCAGCCGGTATTATACGAACGACATCACCGACAAGCTGGACGACCGGCTGTACGACCGCCTGTCGGAGGGTGAATACGGCAAGGGCGTGCTGGAATACCTCGACAACATCGACTTTCTGTACGCCAAGGGCAAGCTTCCCCGCACCCGGGGCACGACGGTGCTCATCGTCGGCGCGGCGGTCCTGCTGGGCCTCATCACGTCAGGCATCAATCTCGGCGTTATGAAAAGCAAGATGAAGACCGTGCGGGAGGCGACCGAGGCGCACGACTATCTCGTGCCCGGCAGCTTCAAGCTCCGCCGGCAGAACGATTACTACCTGTATTCCACCGTGACGCGGACGCAGAAGCCGAAAAACGATGAGAGGAGCGGCGGGGGCGGTTCGAGCCATTCCAGCTTTTCCTCTTCCGGCGGCGGCAGCTTCGGCAGCAGCGGACGCAGTTTCTAAATCACTTTTGCGAGCAAAATAAACTTTACATACACTTTTTCATACTGAAAGGAGAACATCATGGGACTGATTCAAGCGGCGCTGGGCGCGGCGGGCGGCGTGCTGGCCGACCAGTGGAAAGAGTACTTTTATTGTGAGGCGCTCCCGGCGGACGTGCTGGTGACCAAGGGCAGGAAAAAGGTCACCGGCCGCAGCAGCAACACCAAGGGCGACGAAAACATCATCACCAACGGCTCCATCATCGCCGTGGCCGACGGCCAGTGCATGATCATCGTGGAGCAGGGCAAGGTGGTCGACCTCTGCGCCGTGACCGGCGAGTACACCTACGACACCTCCACGGAGCCGTCCCTGCTGGACGGCGGCAAGCTGGCCGACAACATCAAGGCCGTGTTCAAAAACATCGGCAAGCGTTTCACCTTCGGCGGCGAGGCCCCGAAGGACCAGCGCATCTATTACTTCAACACCAAGGAGCTCGTCGGCAACAAGTACGGCACGCCCAACCCCGTGCCCTTCCGCGTGGTGGACGAGCGGGCCGCCATCGATATGGATATCGGCATCAGCTGCTTCGGTGAGTACAGCTACCGTATCACGAACCCCATGCTGTTCTACACCAACGTCTGCGGCAACGTGACCAGAGACTACACCCGCGATCAGCTGGAGAGCCAGATGAAGACGGAGCTCCTCTCCGCGCTGCAGCCGGCCTTCGCCCGCATCAGCGACATGGGCATCCGCTACAGCTCGCTGCCCGGCCACACGCTGGAGATGTCCGACGCCATGAACGAGGCGCTCAGCGCCAAGTGGCGCGACCTCCGCGGTATCGAGATCGTGTCCTTCGGCGTGTCCAGCGTCAAGGCCTCGGCCGAGGATGAAGCCACCATCAAGCAGATGCAGCGCGAGGCGGCCTACACCGATCCGAACCGCGCCGCGGGCCGTATCGTCAACGCCCAGGCGGCCGCCATGGAAGCCGCCGCCAACAACCAGGGCGGCGCGCCGATGGCCTTCATGGGCATGAACATGGCCCAGAACGCCGGCGGGTTCAACGCGGCGAACCTGTACGCCATGGGTCAGCAGCAGGCGGCCCAGGCCCCGGTGAACGCCTGGAAATGCGCCTGCGGCGCCACCTCCACCGGCAAATTCTGCGCCAGCTGCGGCGCGCCGAAGCCCGTCGACACCGACGGCTGGAAGTGCTCCTGCGGCGCGGTGAACAAGGGTAAGTTCTGCGCGGAGTGCGGCTCGCCGAAGCCCAGCGGAGCCGTTCAGTACCGGTGCGACAAGTGCGGCTGGGAGCCGGCCCCCGGCGAGGAACCGCCGAAGTTCTGCCCCGAGTGCGGCGATCCCTTCGACAACAACGACATCGTGAAATAAGCGCAAAAAAGCCTCGGGAGGAGCTCCTCCCGAGGCTTTTTTATTTTCGTCAATAATTTTCAGCGTTGATCTCGAAGTAGGCCTGCGGATGGGCGCAGACGGGGCAGACGTCCGGCGCGCTCGTCCCCACGACGATGTGGCCGCAGTTGCGGCATTCCCAGACCTTGACCTCGCTCTTGGCGAACACTTCCTGCATCTCCACGTTCTTCAGCAGGGCGCGGTAGCGCTCCTCGTGGTGCTTCTCGATGGCGGCGACGCCGCGGAACTTTGCGGCGAGCTCGGTGAAGCCTTCCTTTTCGGCGGTCTCGGCGAAGCCGGCGTACATATCCGTCCACTCGTAGTTCTCGCCGTTCGCGGCGGCGGCCAGGTTTTCCGCCGTGCTGCCGATGCCGTTCAGCTCCTTGAACCACATCTTGGCGTGCTCCTTCTCGTTATCCGCCGTTTTCAGGAACAGCGCGGCGATCTGCTCGAAGCCTTCCTTCTTCGCCTTAGAGGCGAAATACGTGTATTTGTTGCGGGCCTGGGATTCGCCGGCGAAAGCGGCCTCCAGGTTCTTCTCGGTCTGCGTTCCGGCATAGGGGTTCGCGTTCAGTTTTTCATTGGCTGCCATGGATCGTTCCTCCTTTTGGTATTCAGTGCCGTCCGCCGCGGCGGGCGACCGGTTTGGTACGGTTTGCCTTTGATCCGATTATATCAAGCCGCGCGCGGGCGGTCAACGGTTTGTTTTTTTGTCGGTCAGATCATAGCTCAAAGCCAGCAGCTCTCTGACCGTTTCGTCCGGCGCGGAGCCGTCCAGCAGGACGCCGAGCCAGTGGGTCTTGTTCATGTGCCACGCGGGCACCACGCCCGGCGCGTCGAGATAGGAGCCGCCCAGCAGAGGCCCGCACTTGACGTCCATAAGGGCGACGGACCCGTCGCCCGGGAGACCGCATTTGGCGCGGGGCGCCTCCAGAATGACAGCGAACCATTTGCGGCTGCCGCGGTGGCGGAAAACGAAGCAGTCGGGATAGTTCTCCCACAGATATTCCGGCGCGGCGCCGTATTCGTCCTGCACATAGGCGATAAGTTCCGATACAGTCATAGGATGTCCCCCGAAAACCGTTTTACACGCTCCCATTATAGCATAAAAGGGGCGAAGCTGCACCGAAAAAAGTCGATAGCTGACGCGGCGGATTGCGGCGGGGCGCCGGTTGTGGTATGATGACAGCAATACGATACTTTGCCGGAAAGGGGCCGCGCCATGAGCCATAAGATCCTTGCAGCAGGACATATCTGTCTCGATATCACTCCGGTCTTCCCGGAGGGGAAGCGGTATGACCGCGTGGACGAGGTGCTGGTGCCGGGTAAAATGATCCATATCAGGGACGCCGACATCCATACCGGCGGCAGCGCGGCCAACACGGGGCTCGCGCTGAAGCTGATGGGCAACGACGTGCGCGTGATGGGCAAGATCGGCGACGACGCATTCGGCCGTATGGTAGCGAAGATTGTCGGCGGATACGGCGCAGAAGGGCTGCTCGTCGATGAGCAGGCGGCGACGTCGTATACGCTGGTGATGGCGCTGCCGGGGCTTGACCGGTTTTTCCTGAACTGCCCCGGCGCCAACGACACGTTTTCGCAGGCGGATATCGGCGACGGCGATCTGGACGGCGTCACGCTGTTCCACTTCGGCTATCCGCAGCTCATGCGGCGGATGTATGAGGACGGCGGGCGCGAGCTGGAGGCTCTGTTCCGCCGCGCCCGGGCGCGCGGCGTCGCCACGAGCCTCGATTACGCGGCCATCGACCCGAACGCGGACGTGGGCAAAGCGGACTGGCCCGCCATCACGCGGCGCGTCATGCCGTGGGTGGATTTTTTCGTGCCCTCGTTCGAGGAGATCTGCTACATCCTGGACCGGGAGCGGTACGACCGTCTCGCCGCCCGCGGCGGCGACATGACGGCGGGGCTCGACGTCAGGGCGGAGGCGGAGCCGCTGGCGGACGCGTTGCTCGCCATGGGCTGCCGCGTCGTGCTCATCAAGTGCGGCGTTTCGGGCATGTTTTACAAAACGGCCGGCGCGGAGGCGCTGGCAGCGATCGGCGGCGGGCTCGCGCTCCGGCCGGAGGACTGGGCGGAGAAAAGCGGCGTCCAGCCGTGCTATCAGGCGGATATCGTCCGCTCCGCCACCGGAGCCGGCGACGTGAGCATCGCGGCGTTTCTGACCGCCATGCTGCGCGGGTACCCCGTGGACGCGTGCGCTTCGCTGGCGGCCGCGGAGGGCGCCTGCGCCGTCACCAGCTACGACGCGCTGGGCGGTATCCGGCCGCTGGAGGAGCTGGAGGAGCGGCTCGCGGCGGGCTGGGAGCGGAGCGGTCAGGCGTAAACGCATAGGCGTACAGAAAACAGTATGAGAGGGCCCATGCACAACGACGGGAGAAAAACAGATATCATCAGAACGCTGCGGGAGGATCGCCGGTTGCAGATGATCTTTTTCGCGGTGGTCAACATGGGGTGGAACCTGCTGTACGGCGTGGCCAACGGCGTGCTCGGCGTTCTGTATCGCTCCGGCTGGTTTTATACCATGTGCGCCTATTACGTCGTGCTGGGCGTTATCCGGCTGTACGTCGTCATGGCCGAGCGGCGGGCGGAGAGCCGCGGGACCGAGCGGGATGAGTTCCTTTTTGCGGGCGCAGGCACGCTCTTTCTGGCGGTGATCCTCTCCCTGATCGTTCTGCATACCATCTCTGACAGCGTCGGCAAAACGTATCACATCATCGTGATGATCGCTATCGCGGCCGTCACGTTTTTCACCGTTGTCAAGGCTGTCGTCAACGCGGTGAAGGCCTACCGGAGCCGGGAGCGGCTCCCGCTCATCCTGCGGAACGTCTCCTGCGTTGCGGCGGTGGGCTCGATCCTCTCGCTGGAGCGCTCCATGCTCGGTACGTTCGGAAGCAGCACCGACCGCTTTACATATGTCATGGAGGGCATTTCCGGGTTGGCAGGCTTTCTCATCGTGACGGCGTTGGGCGTGTCCATGCTCCTCCGCGCGAAGAGCGCGAGCGACGCGCTGGTCCGCGAAAAAGGAGAATGGGATGGAAAATGAAACTTTGCTCTTGCGGGGAGAGCCGCTCGCCCGGACGCTTTTTCTTCAGCTGGTGGATGAGCATGACGCGGCGCTGCTGGACAGCGAGGCGGAAGCGCTGGCCGCGCGCAGCGGCAGCCGTGACTGGTGTCTGGCGGCCGTCCCCGCAGGCGACTGGAACAGCGATCTTACGCCGTGGCCGGCGGCGCCCGTTTTCGGGCGGCAGGGGTTCGGAGACGGCGCGGCGCGGACGCTGGACAGGCTGACAGGCGCGGTCCTGCCGGCCATCGAGCGGGAGCATCCCGTGCCGGCGCGGAGGTTCGTCCTGTGCGGGTACTCGCTGGCAGGCCTGTTCGCGCTTTGGGCGGGATATCAGACGGACCGCTTTGCCGGCGTCGTGGCCGGTTCGCCCTCGGTCTGGTATCCCGGGTGGCTCGCATACGCCGAACAGCACGCCATGCGGGCGGGGAAGGTCTATCTGAGTCTCGGCGACAGGGAGGAGAAGACCAGGAACCCGGTGATGGCCGCCGTAGGGAACGCCATCCGGGAGCAGGAACGGCTGCTGCTGGCGGGCGGTACCGACTGCCGGCTGGCGTGGAATCCCGGCAACCACTTTATGGAGAGCGACCGCCGGATGGCGCAGGGGATGGCCTGGATGCTCGAGGCGCTGCGCTGACGGACGTGATCATGCGATGACACAAGCCGTCCTATACGGGACGGCTGTACTTTTGTCATGAAAAGCCCCCACCTTGCGGTGAGGGCTTTTATATTTGTAGCAACTGTGTAAAACTCCTACTTTTTCATAAGGACGCCCGATTCACCGTTTTGAGGCTGTTTACCATCCTGCTCGGTGTGTAGCAAAACACCGGCCCCATACTACGTCCGTATAGTAGCCATTTCACAAATTCGCAAGGGTGCGCTTGCGATTTTTATGCTGTAAATCTCCTACTCTTAGATCGTGCGGCTCAATACAGTCACTTTGGTAATGACATCCCGCAGCCGATCTTCACCGACCATATACTCCAACAGGGCATCTGCTGTATCAAATTTTTGTTCAGTTTCCTGGAGACCGGAATGTGAAATGCACAGCTTTCCACTGCGCGGGGTAATAGAGTACTCAATTCCATTCCACAAAAGCTCAACCTCACCGTGCCATCTCATACAATCCTTAAAAGCGCTGATCGTCGCAAAGCGGTTTTGTTCAATGGAATTGGAAGGAACAATTGTGTGCTTCATAGAGGCATACCCTCCATAGTTTTTGAATTCCGGAGGACCATCTGGAAATTGATCCTCTGAGTAATTGATGGGAGGCTGTGGATCCGGATGTTGGATTGGATTATCCCATTTGATTGGATGGTCATGGGGATTTGTATGAGCCCACGGCTGATTATGATCCGTATAGTGCCGTTCCATTTCCGCACGCCCATCTTGTCCAATTTTGGCATCAACACGATAACCACTTTTCAAAAAGGTAGTCTTTATTTCCCCCGGTTCCCCCAGATAACGAGCATCTTCCGGCTTATCCGGGTTGGGCCGCCACTTCCCGCCGTAGGCGCTGCCGCCGCCCTTGGAGACCCCTACCATGTACGGGGCTATTGTATCATGCTCAAGCATGACTTGTCCACCGATTTTGTACGCCTCCAAATCTTCCCTTTCACGGTCATAGCTCATAAACTTCCACGAACTGCGGTCATAGTCCACATAAATGATATCGCCCCGCATTTCCGGAAAGGGGGTGTTATAGCAGATGATCTTCTCCGGCTCAATCCTTCGGAGCATCTCGTCATAGCCCGCCAGAAACCATTCCTTCTGATCCTGCCGATTGCCGTGTTCGCTGGCCATATAGGTGGAGACCGCCACCACGCTCCCCTTCTCAATGCCCTCAAAGCAAAACTCAAAGGTGGACTCGTCGCCCCAGTTCACAGTGGGAATGACCCTCATCCCTTTGGATGCCCAATAGGCCCCGCACCAACGATTGCGGAACACGTTGTAGAGCTGTAAGACAGGTGACATTTCCAGATACATGCTGAAATCCGGGGAAAGCGCCGCCCGATACCGGGACAGCCGCTCCAAATCGGCGTCCGGCGTTTTCCAGACCCGTTCAAAGCGGTAGTCATAGAGGAAGAAATGGACCATACGGTCCAGATGATTTTGATCCTCTATGTTGGTCTTGTCAAAGCCGATGAGCAGCAGGTCGTCAAAATCTCCCGGCCTTTCCGGAAACTTTGGAATGACCGGAATGTTCCACCGTCCGCTTCCGGGGAACTGATTGCGTAACAAGGATTGACTGGTTCGATAATGGTAGTTTTCTTCCGTCATGGTGTACCTCCAAATCATGTAGTAGGGAAAACATCCCTCTACACATGACGGAAACGTACAAGAAGTTCCACGTTTTCATGCAACTGAGGGCAAAGAAAAGTTCGACAAATTTCTTGTCGAAATTTGTCGAACTCTCTGGCGGAGCGGGTGGGATTCGAACCCACGGTACCGTTGCCGGTACACCTGATTTCGAGTCAGGGCCGTTATAACCACTTCGATACCGCTCCGTGTTCACTTGTGCATTGGGATCTCAAGGCGGGGCCGTTATGGCCTGTTGCGGTGCCCGAAATTTTACGCTCGCATAACGCTCACAAAATTTCGACCGCTGCCACTCCTTTTTGCTCGCTTTATCCGCCGCCGGCGGCGCTCGCAAACGTCCCCACTTCGATACCGCTCCGTGCGCGGCAACAGTTAGGATACACGATTTTGTCGGTTTTGTCAATCGACGCGGTTGAAAATGCGGCGCGGATACAGTATAATGATCCAAACATCGATCATACTTGACACGAAAGGGGGAGCGGACGTGAGCAGAGCGGACGAGATCTTTATCGCCAACTGCCGGGACATCATCGAGAACGGCTTCTGGGATACGGAGCTGGCGGTGCGTCCCCGTTGGGAGGACGGCACGCCGGCGCACACGGTCAAGAAATTCGGGATCGTGAATCGCTATGACCTGCAAAAGGAATTCCCCATCCTGACGCTGCGCCGCACGTACTGGAAGACGGCGGTGGACGAGCTGCTGTGGATATGGCAGAAGAAGAGCAACAACATCCACGAGCTGAACGGTCACATCTGGGACCAGTGGGCGGACGAGACGGGCTCCATCGGCAAGGCCTACGGCTATCAGCTGGGCGTCAAGCACCGGTACCCGGAGGGGGAGATGGACCAGGTGGACCGGGTCATCTACGACCTAAAGCACAACCCGGCCTCCCGCCGGATCATGACGAACATCTACACCTTCGCCGACCTGCACGAGATGGCGCTCTATCCCTGCGCCTACTCCATGACCTTCAACGTGTCCGGCAGGGCACTGAACGCCATCCTCAACCAGCGGTCGCAGGACATGTTGGCGGCCAACAACTGGAACGTGGTGCAGTACGCGGTGCTGGTGTACATGATGGCGCAGGTGGCGGGCCTGGAGGCGGGCGAGCTGGTGCACGTCATCGCCGACGCCCACATTTACGATCGGCATGTGCCCATCGTGAAAAAGCTCATCGAGCGGGAGCCGCTGGCGGCGCCGGTCTTTACGATGGACGAGAGCGTGAAGGATTTTTACGCGTTCACGCGGGACAGCTTCGCGCTGGCGGACTACCGCTATCACGAGTTTACGGACAAGATACCCGTTGCGGTATGAGAGGAGAAAAAACGTGAATCTTATCGTTGCAGTGACAGAGGACTGGGGTATCGGTATCAAGGGCGGCCTTTTGATGAGCATCCCGGAGGACATGCAGTTTTTCCGCCGCAAGACGCTGGGCGCCGCCGTCGTCATGGGACAGACGACGCTGGAATCGTTCCCGGGCGGCAAGCCGCTGCGGGACCGGCGGAACATCGTGCTGTCCGACGACCCGAACTACGAGGTGCCGGGCGCGACGGTCGTGCACAGTCTTGACGAGGCGCGGGACGCGCTCCGCAAATTCGACAAGGACAAGGTCTTCGTTATCGGCGGGGCCAGTATCTATACGCTGTTCCTGCCGTTCTGCCAGTACGCGTACATCACCAAGATGGCCGTCAAGCTGGAGGCCGACCGATACATCCCCAACCTGGACGAGCTGCCGGAATGGTCCGTGGACGAGGAGAGCGAGGAGCATGAATACGAGGGCGTCAAGTTCCGCTTCCTGCGTTACGCCAATGCGGACGTGAAGCCGCTGTAAGGAGGGGACACGATGGGCTTTCTGCTGGATACGGCCGACCTCGGCGAGATCAGGCGCTGCGTGGCGCATTACCCGCTCACCGGCGTCACGACGAACCCCTCCATCATCAAAAAGGCGGGGGACGTCCCGTTTTACGAGCATTTGCGGGCCATCCGCGCCGTCATCGGGCCGGAGCGCTCGCTCCACGCGCAGGTGGTGGCGGACACGGCGAAGGATATGCTGACGGCGGCGCACCGCATCCTTGACGAGGTAGACGGCGGTGTTTTCATCAAGGTGCCCGTGACGACGGAGGGTTTGAAGACCATCAAGGCGCTGAAGGCGGAGGGTGTGAGCGTCACCGCGACGGTGGTGTACGACCTGATGCAGGCGTATCTTGCCATCGACGCCGGGGCGGATTACATCGCGCCCTACTGCAGCCGCATGCTGAAGCTGGGGAAGGATTACTGTGCGGACGTGGCCGCCATGCGGGCGTACATCGACCGCAGCCGCAGTGCGGCGCGTATCCTGGGCGCCAGCTTCCACGCCATGGAGCAGATCACGAACGTCATCGCCGCGGGGGCGCACGACGTGACGCTGAGCCCCGCGTATCTGGACGAGGGCGTCGGCGCGTCGTATGTGCTGGACGCGGTGCAGAAGTTCAGCGACGACTGGTACGAGGGCCACGGCAGGATGTATTGAGGCAAAGGAAAACGCCGGAAACGCAGAAGCGTTTCCGGCGTTTTTTGTCGGGGTGATCCGTTAGAGCTCGACGGGCCAAAGGCCGTCCGGGCGGAGTTCATACACGACGTCACAGACTTCGGCGAGGTATTTGCGATCATGCGACACGCTGATGATCGCGCCGCCGAACGATGTCAGCGCCCGGCGCACGACAGGCGCCGAAAGAGGGCTGAAGTTGCGCGTCGGCTCGTCCAGCAGGAGGACGTTGGCCTTTTGCAGCACCATATCAAGGAACAGGAGCTTGGCCCGCTGGCCGCCGCTCAGCTGGTCGATACGGCCTGTCATCTCGCGGTGGGTGAAGCGCATGCTGCCCATCCGTGTGCGCGCCAGCGTGATCTCGTCCTTCGTGTAATTGGCTGCCAGGTGTTCCAGCGGGGTCTGACGGCCGTCTAGCACCTCGTCATACTCCTGCGGCATATAGGCGGCGGCAACGTCGGGCCTTGTCCGCAGCGTCTCCCAGAGGAGACGGAGCAGCGTCGACTTGCCCGCGCCGTTCTGGCCCGTGATGCCGACCGCCGTCCCGCCCGCGACGAAAAGGCGGATATCCCGCGCCAATACGTGGTCGCCCAGCGTGAGCGCGCCGAGCGCGAAGTCGAGGACGACCTTTCCGGCAGGGAGCGTGACAGTGCTGTCGAAACGCGTGATGATGGCTTCCTCTTCCTCGGAAAAGTCCAGGAAGTCCTCTTTTTGCCGCTCCAGATTTTTGCGGGTGGCCAGCACGGCGTGCATTTTCTTTTTGAGCAGTCGGCCGCTGTGGGGATCCTGCCGCGTCAGCGACTGCTGCTCATGCTCTACGCGGTCGTGGATCTGTTGCCAGCGGCGCAGCTGTTTGTCGTATTTGTCCCGCTGCTTGCGGGCGACCTGATCCTGGTGGTCGAACTGCCGGCGGCGCTGGGCCAGATACGCGCGGTAGCTCATGCGTGATACCGTGATACGGCAGGTCGTTTTGCGGATCAGCTGTTCCATATGGATGATCACGTTGGCGGTGTTTTCGATGAGCGTCTCATCGTGGGAAATGAAAAGCACCGGCAGGCTCGTCTGCCGGATGAAGGCTTCGAGCCATTCCAGCGTTTCGATGTCCAGATCGTTCGTCGGCTCATCCAGCAGCAGGATGTCGGGCTCGTCCATCAGCAGGCGGCAGAGCTGCACCTTGACTTTTTCGCCGCCCGAGAGCGTGCCGAGCGTTTGGTCGGAAAAAAGCCGCTCCGCGCTCAAGCCGAAGCGCGCCGGCAGATCCGTATGGTCATAGTACGCCGTCCCGTCAAAGTAAGCGGCGAGCGTTGTGTCAAAAAGCGCGCGGTCCATCGTCTGCGGCAGGTAAGCCAGCTTGCCGCGCGCGGTCACGCGGCCCGCGCACACGCAGTAGTCCGCGATCATATCCCGGTCATAGATGGCTTTCAGCAGCGTGGATTTGCCGTTGCCCTCTTCGCCGATCAGCACGGCCTTGTCGCCGCGCCCCAGCGTGAAGGAAAAACGGTCGACCAGCAGCCGGTCCTCCTGTTTCAGGCTTATCGTGATGTCTTTCAGTTCCAGCATAGGCTCCTCCTGTCAAAAACGCCGTTCCGGCGGCGGGACGTTCGTCGTCAGAACGGCGTTTCTCTCTATGGGCAGGACGGAAAGCCGCAGCAGTAAAAACGCGCAGCATGATCCTGCATACCGGTTTCGGTATACCATAGAGAAAGCGATCCGTATCATGACAGCACGAACGCGCCCGGGCCCCCGGGCTGACGTGGCTATACATAATACACCGGATCACTTTTCGATCATGGCTGCGCCTCGTTTCTTTTTTGTCATCATAGCATTGTCGCGCTGCCCTGTCAAGACGAGGCGGCGCGGCGTAAAACGGACGGCATGCTCCGCAGCGCATGCCGTCCGTTTTCTTTTTACGGCTGGGGCTCTTCGCCGCCGCCGGGTTCGGGCTCGGTGGAGCCGCCGGGCTCGGGTTCCGTGCCGGATCCGGGTTCCGTACCGGGCTCGGGCTCCGTGCCGGGTCCGGGTTCCGTACCGGGTCCAGGTTCGGTGCCAGGCTCGGGCTCCGTACCGGGTCCCGGCTCCGGTTCGGGCTCGGGCTCCGGTTCGGGGGCCTGCTCGGGCACATAGTGGAATTCCACGATGTTCCGCTCGGGGATGTCGGAAAGGACGATGGTCACATCCGGCGTGTCGATCAGGATATAGCCGTCCACCTGCTTGGCGGTCACGGTGACCTCGCGTCCGATACTGCGGGCGCCGACCTCCTCCTCATACAGGGTGGTGGTCGTGGTGGTGACGATCCCGAATTCATCCGTTTCGCTGCTGGTGCAGACGCCGCGGATATAATAGCTGATAGCCTCGTCCACGCCCGGGACGGGGGAGAGATAGGTGTCGGCCGGCTTCGTGAAGTTGACGGGCTCCAGATCCTCATGGACGAGGAGCATGACCTTTTTCCAGATCTGGGCGGCGGGGTTGCCGGAGATGTTGATCTTCTCCGGCGTGTCGAAGCCTGTCCAGACGGCGGCGGTGTAATACGGCGTGAAGCCGCAGAACCAGCGGTCCATCTTGCTGGAGGTGGTGCCGGTCTTGCCGGCGGTGGGCATGATCTTCAGATTGGCCTCATACCCGGTGCCGGAGACGGCGGCGTTGTTCAGGATACTGGTCATCCAGTAAGCCGTGGCCTCGCTGATAGCGGCGTGGGATTCGGGGATGTTTTCATAGAGGGTGACGCCCTCGTGGTCGCAAATCTTGGTAAAGGTGCGGGACTGCGTGTAGATACCGCCGCTGGGGAAGATACAGTAGGCGGTGGCCATCTCGCGCACGGTGATGCCGTTGGTCAGCTGGCCGAGAGCGAGCGGCGCGTAGTCGCGGTCCGCCTCCACCAGGCTGGTTATGCCCAGCTGCTCCGTCAGGAACTGGTAGGAGCGGGCGGGCGAGAGCAGGTCCAGCACCTGCGCCGAGATGGTGTTGATGGATTTCACGATGGCCTGGCGGATGGTGACGACGCCATGGTTGGAGCGGTCGTCGTTGTAGGGGTACCATTTCGTGCCGGAAAGCACGATGTCGGGCTCATCCTCGAACCGGGTCTCCGGCGTGATGAGGCCGTAGTTCATGGCCGGCGCGTAAACGGCGATGGGCTTGATGGAGGAGCCGGCCGGCCGCTGGGTCTGGGTGGCGCGGTTCAGGATACGGCTCTGGGTCTTTTCCCCGACGCCGCCGGAGAGCGCGACGATGTTGCCGGTGGTGTGGTCGATGATGACGATGGCGGACTGGAGCTGCTGGCTGCCCTTTTTGGGCTTGGGGATGGCTTCCAGGTCCTCGTAGATGGAGTCGACCTTCTCCTGGATATCCATATCGATGGTGGAGTAGATCTGGTAGCCGCCGGTATAGAGGAGCCGCTTGGCGGCCTTATAGGAGATACCGCGCTGCGCCATCAGGAATTCGATGGCGTCCTCGATGACGGCGTCCACGAAGTAAGAATAGACCTCTGTGGTCACGGCGCTGTTCTCGCCGCGCTTGAAGACGAGCGTTTCGTTTTTGGCGGCCTGGTACTGGTCGTAGTCGATATAGCCCTGCTTGTACATGGCGGCGAGGATGAGCTCCTGCCGGTTCTTGTTGCCCTGCCGGCTGACGTAGGGGCTGTACAGCGAGGGGTTGTTGGTGATGCCGGCGATGGAAGCGATCTCCGCCAGCGAAAGCTCGGAGACCTCCTTGCCGAAGTAGTAGTCGGCCGCCGCGCCGATACCGTAGCGGCTGTGGCCGAAGTAGATGACGTTGAGATAGGATTCGATGATCTCTTCCTTGGAGTAGCGTTTTTCAAATTCCAGCGCGCTGAAGATCTCCGCCAGCTTGCGCTGGACGGTGGCCTGGTCGTTGCCGGTGAGGTTTTTGATGAGCTGCTGGGTGATGGTGGAGCCGCCGAAGGTGTTCTTCATGCCCAGGAACATGTTGACGAAGGCGCCGGCGGTGCGGTACCAGTCCACGCCGTGGTGGCGGTAGAAGCGCTGGTCCTCGATGGATACGACGGCGTGCTCAAAATCCTTGGGGATGTCCTCGTAATCGACCCAGAGGCGCGTTTCCTCGCTGGAGAGCTGGATCAGCTCCTGCGGTCGGTCGTTGGCGTCCATGTAATAAATGGTGCTGGTCAGGTTGAGAGAGTATTCCTCCAGCTTGATATCCGTGGTGGTATCGGAGATATTGTTCTTCACGTAGATCATGAAAAGACACGCCATCAACATCCCGGTGGTGATACCGATCAGGATGACGGTGCCGATGATCTTGAAGACCAGCATGATGATATCGCCGACGCCGGTGACGCCGGCGCGGGCGGCTTTTTTGAGCATGCGTTTTTGCCTGGCGCGCAATCAAAACACCTCGATTCGGTGATAAAAAGTGAACTTTACAACGGTTTTCAGTCATTGATAAGATCCCACATTTTAGTATTTTACCATAGAAAGAGCGGGATATGTTGAAGAATTTTGAAGTTTTTGAAAATTTGTTTGCACGGCGGATAAAACCGCCCGCCTGCGTTACAATAAACCCATGATGAAAAAGCTTTTATTCTTTCTGGCGGCCGTCCTGTGCCTGGCGGCCGGGACGCTCAGCACCGTGTCGGCTTCGGTTTGTGTCCACGAGAGCCGGATCATGGCGAAAGAAGCCGCGAAAAATCGCCGCGGGTCGCACGGTTTGTCCGCGCCCGGGGGTCTTTGGTATTGATTTATCGCCGGAGATGCGTTAAAATAAGACCGCAAGGAAAAGAGAAAGACGATCCGCGGAGGCTGTTATGAGCGAAGAATTCGGAGGAGATCTCATCTCCATCAGCGACGAGGAGGGCAACAGCTACGAGCTGGAGCACCTGGACACCATCGAGCTGGACGGCGTGTTCTATCTGGCGTTCCTGCCGGCGGACCTGGAGGAGGACGACGAGCGGTACGGCATCGTCATCCTGAAGACCGAACAGGACGAGAACGGCGAGGAGTACCTCGTGAACCCGTCCGACGATGAGACGGAAGCGGCTTACGAAAAGTTCATGGAACGGCTGTTCGCGGACGACGAGAACGAAGAAGACGATAAAGCGTGATCAAGAACCCTGCGGTGTGCGTGATAGGCTTATTTAAACCCACATCAATCATAAGGGACGCTGTACTCTCAGAATGGTTTGCAGGCCTCCCGGCGCTTACGCCGGATGTTGGAAGCAGTAAAGCTCTGAGGAGGCGACCCACCTGCAACTAACGTGCAGGTTATAAATGGGTCTACACGGCATTGCGGGGATCACTTTTGCAAAAAAACAGAAGAAAAGCAGAGGGATGGTACATATGAGCAAGAAGCAGAGGGCCGCGGACGAGGGGCTGTCCGTCAAGCAGAAACGGCAGGAGGCCCAGGCCGCGGAGGCCAAAGCCAAAAAGACCCGCCGGACCAGGATCATCTGCGGCGCGGCGGTTTTTGTCGTGCTGGCGGTCTGCGCGCTGGTGCTGACGTCGGGATGGTTCTTCCGCAACACAACGGCGGTGAAGATCAACGATACCGTGTGGACGCTAGCCGACTATAACTTCGAGTATACCTATCAGTATACCATCGTGAAAAACGAGTTCGACTCCATGGCGGCGGACTACGGACTGGACGGATCGCTGCCGGAGTTCACGGCGCTGAAGAGCACCCCTTACAGCGGCGAGGGCTACAAGACCTGGGCCGATTATATGGACCGGATGACGATGGACACGCTGAAGGAGATCACCGTTCTGTATGAAAAAGCCACGGCGGAGGGCCACTCCCTGACCGAGACGGAGATGATCACGCTTTACGGCGAGCTGAGCCGGGTCGACATCGAGGCGGGGAACAACAACATGGACGTGGACACCTATCTGGGCGCGGCCTACGGCAAGGGCGTGAACAAAGAGGTGTTCGACAAGAACATGACCAGGATGTATCTGGCGGACAGCTACGCGAAAGCGGCGAAGGAGAGCTTCACCTATACCGACGCGGAGCTCGACGCTTTCTACAACGAGCACGCCGACAGCTACGACTACATCACCTACAGGAGCTTTTATCTCTCCCGCTCGAACTACGACGACGTGATGGCGACGGCCCGGGAGTTCGCCGAGGCCGTGGACAGCGAGGCGGATTTCGCCGAGATGTGCCGCCGTTACGCGCCGGAGAGCAGCGCCGCGACCTACGAGAACGACGACGCGTCGCTGAGCAGCAGCCGCGGGAGCCTGATGGCCATGCCGTACGCCAGCTGGCTCATAGACAGCGCGCGGAAGAGCGGCGACGTGACCGTTACCGAGACGGAGAACGGCTGCTATGTGGTGATGTTCGTGAACAGGGACAGCAACGAATATCCCTCCGCGAACGTCGACTACTTCATGGTGAGCGCGTCGCTGCCGGACGCGTCCCTCTACGAATCGGAGAGCGCCTACAACGACGCGACGGAGGTGCTGCTGCGCAGCACGGAGAACACGGCGAACGCGATCTACGACGAGTGGACGGGCGGGAAGAGCTTCAGCGCCGTGCAGTCGGCGTACAGCGATTCCGTTTCCAGCAGCGGGCAGCTGGCCGGCGTGAGCCGCTACGATTTCGACAGCCGGGTGACGGACTGGATCTATGACGAGGCGCGGCAGGAGGGAGACACGGAGATCGTGGTCACCGACAGCCACCAGTATTTCGTCATCCGCTTCGTCGGCTACGGCGACCAGTATTCGAGAGTCGTGGCGAAAGACGCGCTGAGCATCCAGGATTACCAGGACTGGGTCAAGGCCGAGTCCGACAACTGCACGGTGACGCGCGGCGCCTTCAAGGGCTTTACCAGATAACGAAAAAAGACCGCCAGGACGCGGGGCCGCACGGCCCCGCGTTTTTTTAGTCTCTGTCCGAGATAAGTATTGGTGTGTATAACGGACCTTTTTATTCATTTTCTATGAATGCTCATAGGCAAATGAATGGGGCAAGGTGTATTTCAACCTTGCCCCTATGGGTCAGTATTCGGTTCGCCAAATTCCGGTTTGTCTATCTGTCTCTCTGAAAATCCTTGATTTTCCTGCATTCTTCGCAGGTCTGCTGCCATATAAAGGCTCCGTTTTCCCTTGTTTTTGCCCTTGTGGGGCAAAAACAAGGGAATCATTCTTTCTTGAAGCCTCCAGCGCATCAAGGCCTCGCCGTTTGAGAGCGAAATACACCCCTTGCACAAACCCGACAGTTTATGCAAGGGGATTTCGTATGTGTCTGCCGGGATATGGAGGCGGAGGCCAAGCGCCGGAACGATGCCCGACGGCAGCAGACACGACCTCGCAGCCGCGATTATGACAGAGGCTGCCAAGACAGAAAAACACACCGCAGGAAGGCTCCTGCGGTGCATATGCAGAATTGTATTTGGAGTAAAGAATGATTATGGAGACCTCCATCTTGGTTATCGAACCTCGATTCGGATATCGCCCGTATCGGTGCTAATCTCGCATCTTCCTCCGGTGATGCTTTTCGGCACCTCAACTTTGCCGGTATCTGTCTCCGTAAGGAACACTTTCTCTGTGAGGAGGTTTCCCGTGACATCGCCAGTGCCAGTCTTTACAAAGATGGATGCCGCGTCACTTTCAGAAAATGTGACATCGCCGGTATCCCTTATGATGGAAAGCGTGTCATCGGCTACAACACGATCCAGCGTGAGGTCCCCTGTGGTACCTTCCGAGGTGAGATTTTGGCAGGCTATATCCTGTAGTTTCACTTTTCCCGAATCCGCATGGATGTACACGTCTCCCGCGCACTCCACAGATTCTGCGCTGATCCTTCCGGTCGTCGTCTTAAGGTCCATTCTTCCCGCCTTGACAGCCTCTATAGTTATATCTCCTGTCGAAATCGTAATCTCTATGCCGGTTTTTGCGGACGCATGACAGGTCACATCCGAAGTGTCCCCGTTGATCGTGATGCTGTCAAATGTAAAATCTGCGGGAATATCGAGATCTCCCGTATCGGTCTCTATATGAAGATCGGAATAAACGCTTTTGGGCAGATAGACCGTGATCTCCTGGGTTCGGGTATAAAAGCCAAAATGATAGAAAAACTTGCGATTTTCAATGGGTTCTATCGTGAGTGTTCCGTCGGTCACGGCGACCTTATGCCTCCTGTTTTCTTCTTCGAGGCAGACGACCGTACATTTCCCGTCTTCGGCGGGCTTGAAAAACACCTTCTCCGTTGATGCGGTGACAGTTATGCAGCGGAAACTTTCACCGACCGTGTAGGTGTTGGTTTCGTGTTTTCCGCTGTCCAGTTTTTTGAAATCGAAATGCATGATTGCAGCAGTTGCAAAGCAGATGATTGCACCAACCATGATTATTGCAACAGCGGTGATGATCAGCTTTTTCATCGTTCAGTGTTCTCCCTTCCTATAAACGTTGTCTTGACGCCTAAAAGCATTTTCTTCGTAAGCCGCAGCAGGCCCCTCGACAATTCCAGGCAGCCGAAAAACAGAAGGATCGCAAGTCCGGCGCAGACTAACGCAGTGCCCAACATAAAAGCCCCTCCGGCCGGATTGCCTCTTATCAGGTCGAAGACGGCCACGAACAGACCGCCGACAGCGCTGACCGCAAGCGAAAGATCGACTGCCCAAAGGCTGATCAGCACCGCCCATAATACGATGTAAAGCGACAGGCAAACCGCGAAAGCGGCAATCAGCAGAGGAAGCCATACCGGCGAACCGAGCACTAACAAAAGAAACTCCCAGGCTTTCAGGCCGCGCCGTTGCTGTATTCTCTCCTTTACGAGCCGTGAGAGCGGAGTCTCCGCCATGACTTGCTCAACGATTTCATCCACGGAAGCGATCCCGGCGACAGCCTCCTCTTCCGTCAGACCATCCTCTACCCGATCATCGATCATCTCGCTGTAAAACAGGAGACGCTCATCCAGATCACTTTGCGGTAATCCCGATAGCCGCCTCTTGAGTTCTTCCAAAAACTGAGTTTTATCCATTCAAGTTGTCCTCCTTGGTAATAAACCTGTATATGGCCATGATCTCTTTCCAGTCGTCCCTGAATTCTTCCAGGCGGTTCAGCCCCCGTTTTGTAATGTGATAGTATTTGCGAAGCCGACCATCGTGTTCCGCCGTCCGAACGGTGAGCATCTCCGCAGATTCCAGCCGCTTCAGGATGGTGTACAGAGTGGATTCTGACAGTTCCAGATAGGGCTTCATGTCTTTAATGATTTTATACCCATAGGAATCTTCGTCTTTGATCGCGGCAAGCACACAAACATCCAACAGGCCGCGTTTCAGTTGAATATCCATATCATACCTCCTTTAACGCTATACATCGTATCACGAAGTATTGCCGTTGTCAAGGCGCACTTTGAAAATAATGACAACCCCAAAAAGGAAAAGCGGCTCTCCGCTGTTTGCAATGCATCTTGCTGTTCTATGCCTCAGGCTCAAGTTTAATACGCAAACAAGGGAAAGCCCTGCAGATCGGCATGATCCAGCAGGGCAATTCTCTTCAGTTCAGCCACCGTCATCGAAACCACAGGAATTTGCATTTTGTCGGTAATGGTGCGTCAAATCGGCGGGGATTGCTCCCCGCCGCCCGATTGCCACGCCTTGTGATATCCTGTTATGAGTTATTCTTGCCCTTGCTTTTGCCCTTATGAGCGGCGCGGGCGTTGTAGAGACGATGTGACATTTAATAAGGCGATTCGGTGAGCAGATTGCGAAAAACCCTTTGTTTGGGGCGGTTTCAGAGGATTTCATGAAAACCCTATAATCACTGGCGGATGCCTATGATTTCGGGAAATTCTAATTCCAGTTTGTCGAACCCTTTTAATCTGCAACCTCGACATAACTTGCATAGGCATGATTGTAGAAATGATTGTCTTCTATATATTCTTCGTAGTTCACAAACTTAACAGTTACAATAGTGCCTTCTTTCCAACCGATCGCGTTCGTATCAGGCTCGTCAGGATTGAACACCATAACTGTTCCGTCATTCAAAAGGATTTCTGTGTCATAGTCAAAGACAACAGACAGTTCAGCGTTAGCGGGGAAAATACTGTTATCGCCTGCGTCAACAACCATCCCCTTGAAGTGGTCTCCACCCCATTCAACAAGTTCAACCCTCATTGTTTCAGCCTGTGGGAGGGTGTAAACCTGTTCCATAGTATCCTGCCTGTGCGGGGCCTCATTCTTCAAATTAGGGATAGTCAATGCACCCACAACCACAAGGCATAGACAAGCAGCCATAGCACCCCATTTTACCCAAACTGGGCGAGACTTCTTCTTGTTCATAGCCATACCGGCAGCGGCAACTTTCTGCTCGTCCACCTCACCAATGATATTAAAGAGTTCTTCTTTCTTCATAGGTCATAACCCCTTTCTTTAAGATATTTATTCAGTTTACCCCGAATACGATTGAGGGTAACAGATACATTCCCCTCGCTCATTCCAAAGCGTGTTGCAATCTCTGATACAGGGATTGCATACCAATAACGGCATAAGAAGATATTGCACTTCTCTTGTGAGAGGGTATCAAGAAAACTGTTGATCGCCCGAACAAGTTCTTTCTTCTCAACTTCCAGTTCTACGCTGTCAGCACCAGATACACACTCACCCAATTCGTCAAGGACAAGTTCGATTTCTCCGCCGCCACGCTTATCGGCGTGTCTGTGTCTAAATCTATCAAAGGACAGATTTCTTGTTATCTTCCCCAAATAGGTGGCAAGAACATTAGGGCGATCAGGAGGAATGGAGTTCCAAGTATTCAAGTATGTATCGTTGACACATTCTTCTGCGTCCTCATTGTTGCCGAGTATGTTCTTTGCAATCGTCTTGCAGTACCAACCATATTTAGAGGCTGTCTTTTTGATTGCATTGGAGTTTCGTTCCCAATACAGATCTACTATTTCTCTATCTTCCATAGAAAGCCCCCCCTTTCATCTATATACACGAAAACCGTCTGGAGATCTTACACCTTTTCAGACGAAAATTTTCAACTTTTTCTATATTGTATCGTACCTATCCACATTTGTCTCATTCCAGAGACGAGAATTTACAATTTCACAATATTTTAGATCAGTCGAAATGTATATTTTTGCTCACCAATTTTTATCTCGGACAGAGAGTTTTTTTATGCACCGAAAGGTGCAATTTTTTATAGGTTTTCAGCCTTCTTTATGCGAGAGGAGGGAATGACTTGAGCGGGAACATAAGAGGCCTCGCCCTGAAAAAACTCAAGACGTTGGCTTTCGGCAAGGCCAACGACGCCGTCAAGCTGGTGTTCATCCCGGAGACGGAGGACGGCGCGGCCTATGTGGACAGGCTGGATCTGTCCATGCTGCAGGAAGTGAAAAAGAGCGCCGCGGGTGCTATCGAGGTGAAGATGGTGGACAGGCTGGACGCGATCCGGCTGCTGCTGGAAACGTGCGGCGGGGACGGCGACGGACAGACCGGCATCAGCGGGGAGGCGGAGGCCTTTTTGCGGGCGCTGAACAGCGAGGAGACGGCGGGATGACCATAGGGACGCTTTCGGCCAAGCAGAAAAGGGCCGTGAGCTGGTGGCGCGACGAGCCGCAGTACGACGCCGTGATCTGCGACGGCGCGGTGCGGAGCGGGAAGACGGTGGCGATGGGGCTCTCCTTTTTCCTGTGGGCGATGAGCGCTTTCAGCGGGGAGAGCTTCGCCCTTTGCGGCAAGACGGTGAAAGCGCTGCGCCGCAACGTGACGGCGCCGATGATACCGCTGCTGCAGGGGATGGGCTTCCGGTGCGCCGAGCGTCTTTCCAGCGACACGCTGACGGTGGAGGCGGGCGGCCGCAGGAACACCTTTTATCTGTTCGGCGGCAAGGACGAGGGCTCCGCGGCGCTGATCCAGGGGAGCACCTTCGCGGGGGCGCTGTTCGACGAGGCGGCGCTGCAGCCGCGTTCCTTCGTGGAGCAGGCCTGCGCCCGCTGCTCCGTGGAGGGGAGCCGGTTCTTCTTCAGCTGCAACCCGGAAAGCCCCGGCCACTGGTTTTACCGGGAATGGATCTGCCGGGCCGCGGAGAAGAACGCGCTGTATCTGCATTTCACCATGGAGGACAACCCGTCCCTGTCGAAGAGCGTGCGCAAACGGTATGAGCGGATGTATTCCGGCGCCTTTTACCGGCGGTTCGTGCTCGGCGAGTGGATCACGGCGGAGGGGCTCGTGTACGACTTTTTCAGCGAGGACTACGTACAGACAGCGCCGGAGGAGGGCTTTGAGCGGTGGTACATCTCCTGCGACTACGGCACGGCGAACCCCGCCTCCTTCGGGCTGTGGGGGCTGCGCGGCGGCGTATGGTACCGGGTGAAGGAATACTACTTCGATTCGCGGGAGGAGGGCTATCAGAAGACCGACGAGGAGTACGCCGACGAGCTGGAACGGCTGGCCGGAGAGCGGGAGATCAGCGGCGTCGTGGTGGATCCGTCGGCCGCCAGCTTCATGGAGGCGCTGCGGCGACGGGGATATGCCCCGATCCGTGCAAAAAACGACGTGTTATCCGGGATCAGAGTGACGGCCGATCTGCTGAAAAGCAGGAGGCTGGTCATATGCGGGGCGTGCACGGACGCGATACGGGAATTCTCCCTGTACATCTGGGACGACCGGGCGGCCGGCGACGCGCCGAAAAAAGAGAACGACCACGCGATGGACGATATACGGTATTTTGCGGCGACGGTGGCGGCGGAGGACGCCGGCGGCTTCGCCGTCACATTTGCAGAGAGGTGATCAAGTGAACTTGTTGAAAAAGAAGGAGACGGGGCGCGGCGTCTCCGTCCAGATGAGGCAGGGGGAGCGGCACCCGTTCTCCGTGATGGACGACTACGTGCCGCTGCGCAACGGGGAGCTGGCCATCTACAGGGCCATCCGGGAGGCCGTGCCGGTGGTGGACGCGGCGATCATCAAGCTGATACGCCTGACGGGCGGCGCCGGCGCCTGCTGCAGCGACAAGCAGGCGGAGCGGGAGCTGAACCGGTTTTTCGAGACGGTGGACATCGGGCGGGGACAGCGAGGGCTGAACGCCTTTATCGACACGTATCTCGACTCGCTGATCACCTGCGGCAGGGCCGTGGGCGAGATCGTGCTGGCCGGACGGAGGGAGATCGCCGCGCTGGTCTGCGGGCGGGTGGAGGACGTGGAGATCAAGGAAGGGAAAACGCCCCTTGACTTCACGCTCTGCGCAGCCGACGAGCGGGGCGAGATCAAGCCCCTGCCTTATCAGGAGCTGCTCCTGTTCACCCCCTACAATCCGGAGAGCGGGAGCCCCTACGGCGTGTCGCTGCTGCGGTCCATGCCGTTTCTGGCGGATATCCTGATGAAGGTCTACAAGACGGTGGGCGTCAACTGGGAGAGGGCCGGGAACGTGCGCTTCGCCGTGGTGTACAAGCCGAAGGACGACGCGCTGGGCCGCGGCGCGGCCAGGGAACGGGCAGAGCAGATCGCCCGGGAGTGGTCCGGCGCCATGCAGGAGACGCGGAGCGGCGCCGTGCGCGATTTCGTGGCCGTGGGCGACGTGGACATCAAGGTCATCGGCGCGGACGGGCCCATCCTCGACAGCGAGGTGCCGGTGCGCCAGATCCTGGAGCAGATCATCGCCCGCACGAGCATACCGCCCTTTATGCTGGGGCTCAGCTGGTCCAGCACGGAGAGGATGAGCTCCCAGCAGGCCGATATGCTGACCAGCGAGATCACGGCCATCCGCAGGACGCTGACGCCGGTCATCAAGCGGATCGGCGATCTGTGGCTGAAGCTGCACGGCTATACCTGCAAGTGCGAGGTGCGATGGGACGACATCAATCTGCAGGACGAGACGGAGGAGGCGCAGGCCGAGCTCTACCGGGCGCAGGCAGTCTATTACCGGGCGCAGGCGGCGCGGAAGAAAAACGAAGCGGAAGGAGCAGACAAGTGAAGATAGTCAAGGACGCGGCGGGGCTGGAAAAAGCGCAGGTCGGCGACGAGGAACTGCGGCTGATCAACGGTTTTTCCAAGAAAAAGCTGACAAATGATGAAGTTTTTACATTTGAAATTTTGCTTTGCGACAACGACGTGGACCGCGATCACGAGCGGTTCTCCACGGAGGCATTGGGGCGGCTGGCCGAGCTGTTCGTAGGCAAGACAGGCATTTTCGACCACGAGTGGTCCGCCGAAAAGCAGGTGGCGCGCATTTTCAAGACGGCGGTGGTGACGGAGCCGGAGCGCGTCACGGCCTGCGGCGAGCCCTACGCCTATCTGAAGGCGTGGGCCTACATGCTGCGCGAGGGCAACGAGGAGCTCATCGCCGCCATCGAGGGCGGCATCACCCGGGAGGTCAGCGTGGGCTGCAGTATGGGGAAGGCCGTGTGCAGCATCTGCGGCGAGGACATGGGGACCGCGAAGTGCGGCCATGTGCGCGGCGGGGAGTACGACGGGCGGATCTGCTGCGCCGTCCTCACCGAGCCGCAGGACGCGTATGAGTGGAGCTTCGTGGCCGTGCCGGCGCAGAAGAGCGCAGGCGTACTGAAGCAGTTCGGCCTGCAGGCGCGGCCCGACACGCTGGAGAAGTGCGTGCGGGCGGCGGACGACGCCGCCGTGCGGAAGGAGTACGAGCGTCTTCTGGAGATGGCGCGGCTCGGCGAGGAGCATCTGCAGGCGCTGCGGCAGGAGGTGGTGCGCCTCGGTATGCTGGCCGGCAGCGGGTTCGAGGGCGCGTTTCTGGAGAAGGTGGCGGCCAAGCTGGACGAGCGGGAGCTCACGGCCTTCAAGCGGGCCTTTGAGCGCAGAGCGGACGAGCTGTACCCGCCCGTGTGCCAGCTGAGCGGCCGGGACAGGGAGGAAAGATCGCCGGATGTGGGCGATTTCCTGATATAAGTTTTTGATGACGGAGGTATGAAATGAGCGTTTCTTTCGGAGGAGTTGGCGAGGTGTTCGCCACGTTCAAGACGCACGGCACCGTTGCGGCCGGCGAGCCCGTGGGCATGCAGGCGAACGGTCAGGTGAAGACCTGCGCCGCCGGGGCGGAGTTCATCGGCGTGGCGGGGAGCGTGGCCGCGGACGGCCATGCCAACGTGCAGGTCAAGGGCTACTGCGAGGCGGTGTATTCCAGCACCGCGCCCGCGCTGGGCCGCACCGTTCTGGTGGCGGACGGCGCAGGCGGCGTGAAAACGGCGCAGGCCGGGACGGCGTACGCGGTGATCTACGTGGACACGACGAACAAGATCGTCGGGTTCATCATGTGAGCAGAGGAGGAAGATCATGGGTTATCATTTCGAGAATATCGCCCTGGAGAAGGGCATGTATCACGAGGCAGGCAAGAGCTTCACGCAGGTGCTGGAGCAGGCGGACCCCAGCGAAAACTACAAGGGCACCCCGTTCGAGGGGCTGGACGCCTATCAGCGGCAGCTGAAACGCTTCGGCATCAAGGTCAAGGGCGCGGGCAGCGACATGGTGGAGAAGTTCTTCCACACCACCGCTTCCTCCGTCCTGTTCCCCGAATACGTGGCGCGGGCGGTGCGCGCCGGCATGGAGGAGGACAACGTCCTGCCCGCCATGACCGCTACCACGACCCGCTTCGACGGGATCGACTACCGCTCCATCTATTCCGTGCCGTCCGAGGACGACAAGGCGCTGCGCCGCGTGGAGGAGGGCGCCGTCATCCCTACGACGGAGATCACCACCGCGGAACACACCGTGAAGCTCCACAAGCGCGGCAGGATGCTGGTGGCCTCCTATGAGGCGATCCGCTTCCAGCGGCTGGACCTGTTTTCCGTCATGCTGCGCCAGATCGGCAGCCAGATCATGAAGATGCACCTGAACGACGCCATCGACGTGATCGTGAACGGCGACGGCAACAGCAACGCCGCCGCGAGCCTGGCCATCGGCACCTCGCCCATGACCGGCACGGCCGGCACGCTGACCTATGCGGCGCTGGTGGAGTTCTGGAGCCAGTTCGACAAATACACGCTGAACACGCTGCTGGTGCCCTCCGGCGTCATGCTGGACATGCTGCAGCTGTCCGAGTTCCAGAACCCCCTGACCGGACTGAACTTCCAGGGCACCGGCGAGCTGACCAACCCCCTGGGCTGCAAGCTCATTAAGACGGACGCCGTGCCGTCGGGCAAGATCATCGGCCTCGACAAGCGCTACGCGCTGGAGATGATCGAGGCGGGCGACGTCCAGGTGGAGTACGACCGGCTCATCGACCGCCAGCTGGAGCGCGCGGCCATCACCAGCATATCCGGCTTCGCCAAGCTTTACGGCGACGCTTCCAAGGTGCTGACGGTCTGATATGGGCGCCAATAAGGACAGTATCTTTACGGCGGCCAAGGCTCTGGGCGGACCGGACAGCGACGGGCTGCAGCAGCTGTGCGGCGCGGCGGAGGACGCGCTGGCCGCGAGGCTGAAGGACGGCGTGGACATAAGCGCCTGCGGCGACGCCTTCATCCAGGCGGCGGCGATGAAGGCGCTGGCCATGCTGAGCGCGGCGGAGGCGGCGGGAGCCGTCTCCTACACCGCGGGCGTCGTCTCGGTCACGGCGAAAAGCGGCGCGGCCGGAGCGGCGGCGCTGGACGAACAGGCGGAGCGGCTGATGGCGCCCTACGTGGTCGACGGCGGCTTTGCCTTTACGGGGGTGCAGGGCTGATGACCACGTTTTCAAAGATCATAGAGCGATACGGCGACGAGGCCGTGCTGTACACCGGGGCGGGGACGGGCGTCCCCGCCAGGTGCTTCATCCAGCCGGTGCTGCCAAGGACGACGGTGCGCGTTTTTGAGGAGGCGACGCCGCTGGGCATGAAGAACACGGCGCGCTATTACGGGTTTTTCCCGGCGGAGACGGCCATCGGCGAGGGGACGTACGTCATCTGCGACGGCGTGAGCTACGACATCCTGCGGAGCGAGCGGTACCGGGTGAACGGCCAGGACTCCCACTGGGAGACGCTGATGGTCAGAAGAGAGGCGGCGTACGATGGCTGAGATAGAGACGATCATCGGAGCGGTGTGCGAGACGCTGGGCGAGGCGCTGGAGACGGACGTGCTGCAGGCCTGGCCGCCGGCGGCCAAGCGCCGGCATGAGGCGCCGGTCGTCACGGTGAGCCTCCGCGCGGGGAGCGCCGTGGCCGCGGGACTGGCGGAATACCTGGGCGAGCGGTACGACGACGAGACCGCCGCCTGGTGCGAGACCTACGGCAAGCGGCTGGAGCTGACGCTGGGCGTCGACGTTTACGCCCCGGCGGGCGCGGGCGGCGCGGTGAAGTGTCTGGACATCGTCGCCGGCGTGATCGGCGCCATCCCGGCGCTGCAGGCGGGGATCAAGGTCAGGCGGTTCACCTGCGGCGAGGCGAGATTCGATCAGGCCACCGGCATGTTCGTCTGTCCGGCGGACATGGAGTGCGCCTGTTATTTCTATGCGGACAAACGGGGAGACGAAGAACTCTCCGGATTCATTCTTAAAGGAAAGGCGGTACAGGGATGAGTACGATAGGCGAAAGACCGGGCGTTTACGCCAGCTACGAAGTCGCCGGGGTCTCTTATTCCGGTCTCACAAGCGGGACGGTGGGCGTCGCCGCCGCGGCGGCGAGCGGCACCTCCGGCGCGGTGTACACGATCACCACCTATGCCGAGGCCGTGAGTGCCTTCGGCGCAGCCTCCAGGCTGACGGAGCTGGTCAGGATCCTGATCACCAACGGCGTGGGCACGGTGAAGGCCGTGCCGCTCATACCGATGGGAGGCGCAGAACCGACCATCGTGGCTTATGCACAGGCCTTCAACGCGCTCGCTGCCGACGCGGACGTCAAGGCGATCCTGTGCGACAGCCGCTCGAGCGACGTTACGGCGGCGCTGAAGACCGTGCTGACGTCGGCAGACGAAAGGATGCATCACAAGATCGGCATCGTGGAGGGCACCGGCACGGTGGCGACGGATACGGCCGCGGCGGCCGCGCTCAACACGGAGCGCATCGTGCTGGTGACGCCGCCCGCCGTGCTGGAGGACGGTACGGAGGCGGCGACGGGCACGTTGGCAGCCGCGGTGGCGGGGGCCGTCGTGACGGAGAGCGACCCGGCGATCCCGCTGAACGGGGCGGAGCTTTACGGTGTGACCGGCGTGAGCGCCGCGCTGACGGACAGCCAGATCACGACGCTGGTGCGCGGCGGCGTGACGCCGGTGGAGTGCGTCGGCGGCAAGTGCACGGTGGTGCGGGGCATCACCACGAGGACGACGACGGCGGGAACGGCGGACCCGACGTACCGCGAGCTGACCACGACGCTCATCATCGACGACGTGATCCCCACCGTGAGGAACGCGCTGGCGGCCAGCTTCGCCCGCAGCAAGAACAACGCGCAGACGCGGGGCGCCATCCGGACGCGGGTCATCATGGAGCTGGAGAAGAAGATGGCCGCGGAGATCATCGACGGCTACGATAACGTGACGGTCAGCGTGAACGCGAACGACCCCACAGTGTGCGACGTCAGCTTTGAGTTCACGGTGGCCCACGGGCTCAACCAGATCCGGCTGGCGGCCTACATAACGGTGTAAGGGAGGCACGGAGATGAGTATCAGCGGATTTCCCACCAGCAGCGACATCTGGCTGGAGGCGAACGACAGAAAGATCGCGGTCGTCCAGGGCTACAAGGCCCGGGCGAAGCGCAGCAGCAGGACCGTGGAGGCCTTCGGCGAGAGCGAGCCGGTGGCGTCCATCGAGGGACAGAAGTCCTATACCATCGAGCTGACGCGGCTCTACGCCACGGACGAGGCCATCACCGACGGGATCGACTTTTTCGCTCTGGCCGATTTCTCCCTTGTCATCGTGAAGCCGGACAGGCGCATCGTGTACAGCGGGTGCCAGTGGGCGGACATCGAGGAGAGCGGCGAGATCGGCGAGATGATCGCCGAGAACGTGAAGATCGTCGCCGCGAAGCGCGTTGAGACGCGATGACGGAGCGGGAGACGTTCATGTGGCTGGACGGGGCGGAGTGCGAGCTGCGCCCCATCTCGGCCGCGGCGTTCATCGGCGCGCGGCAGGAGGCCAAAGCGCTGGAGGCGGTCTACGGTGATGACGGCGAGACGCGGGAGCTCCTGCTGGGCGCGTGCCTTGCGGCGAGGGGCGTTTATGCGGACGGCGAAAGGCGCTTTGAGCGCGGGGAAGAGGCGCTCAAAGCGCTGACCGCGGAGGCGCTTTTGTCGCTGGCGGCGGAATATGCCCTGCCGGAGGCAAAAAAGGCGCCGGAAGAGACGAAGGAAGAGAGCGCGCCGCAGCGAGTGCGGCAGGAGACTGACGAACGCGATCAGGAGCGCGCGAAGAGCCGGACGGCGGAGACGCAGGACGTGATGACGCTGCGGCGGCTGCCGGAGGAGCCGGCGAGCGTGACGCTCCGCGGCGGGAGACCGTCTCTGGTCGGGACGGAGGAAGACGCTTCCGAGGCGGACGCGGGCTATCGCTTCGAGCGGGATGAGACGGCGGCGCCGGCGAGGGAGCTGCTCAGGAGCGTGTCCGATCTTCTGGAGCGGGACAGCCGGCGGTATGACGCCGCCTTTGAGCGATACTGACGGACGAGGTGAGCAAGATGGACCTTAGGCCCATGAAATACAAGGATTACGTATGGCCCCATAACCCGAAGATCTACGGGATCAGCTATCAGAGAAAGGTGGCTGTGAGCAAGGTGCCCTTCGGCCACTATCTCATGCGGGACATGGGACTTTCCTACCGCGTTCTGAAAGGGGAGGGAGAGTTCTGCGGCCCCGGGGCGTACGACGAGTTCAAGAAGCTGGCGACGGTGTTTTACGACGGCGGGCCGGGCAAGCTGTGGCATCCGCTGTGGCAGGAGTCCAACGCCTATTTCGTGGCACTGTCGCTGAAGCAGGAGCCGCTGCCGGACTACGTCTACTACACCTTTGAGTTCTGGGAGTCCTACGACGAGCACGTGGAGACGGTACGGCTGGAGAGCGCGGCGGGGACGGCGGCGACGGCCGCGGCCGCCGAGGTGCGGAAGACCCACACGGTGGTATCCGGCGACACGCTGTGGGCCATCGCGAAGAGGAACGGCCTTTCGCTGCAGGCGCTGCTGGCGCTGAACCCGGAGATCAAGAACCCCAATCTGATCCGGCCGGGGCAGACCGTCTATCTGTCGTAAGGAGGAGCGATGACCGGTTACATCACACGATATGACGGCAGCGTTTACCGGCTGCCGGCGCTGACGGAATGGACCGTGATCTATTCGTCCGGGGATTGCGCGGACAGCTTTGACGTTTCGTTCGCCTTCGACAGGGCGGCGCGGGCGGCGCTGGACGGCGCCGTACGCTTCCGGGCGGAGCACGACGGCGCGACCGTGTTCACGGGCGTGATCGACGAATACACGGTGGCGGCGGACCGCGACAAGGCCGGCGTCAGTCTTGCCGGCCGGGGGATGGCGGCACTGCTGATGGACAACGAGGCGGAGACGGCGACGTACCCGCAGTGCACGCTGAGCGACATGCTCGCGCGGTATGTGGAGCCCTACGGCATTGCCATAGGCAGGACGGACGCGATGGGCAGTTTGAAAGACTACACCGTTTCCGCCGGGACGAGCGAGTGGAAGGCGCTTTGCGAGTTCGCCGCATGGGCGGGCGGCGCGGCGCCGCGCTTCGGCCGGAGGGGCGAGCTCATCCTGGCGAAGGAGCCGGAGAGGACGGTCGCCATAAGCGACAAGAACGGGGTGCGGGCGGCGCGCTTCCGCGAGAAGCGGTACGGCGTCGTGTCCGAGGTGCTCGTGCGGGGCAACACCGACGGGAAGATGACCCGGGTCGTGAACGAGACTTTCGCGGCGCGGGGCGGCCGGTGCCGCCGGATCGTGCGCGTGCCGAACAGGACGGGCTACGACGCGCGGCGCTTCACGGGCGAGTACGTGATCGACCGGTCGGCCAGGGAGCAGTTCCGGCTGGAGCTTTCGCTGGCGGAGCCCTTCGCGGCCTTTGCCGGCGACAGGGCCGTCGTTACGCTGGAAAAGCTCGGGCTGGACGGCGATTTTACGGTGAGCGAAGCTGTGAGCTGGGCCGACGGGAGCGGCTGCGGCACAGAGCTCACGCTCATCCGGGCGTGAGGTGAAGGACATGTGGTTATCCAGAAAAGCGGCAGGCAGGCATGAGGAAGAGACGGCGACGGCCGGCAGCGTGACCATCGGCGGCGACGCGCCCGGCGTCATGACGGCGGGCGAGATCCGCGGCATGGGCGTGTGGTCGCCGGGCGGCTATGTGTGGCGGCCGGCGGCCGGCGAGAACGTGCTGGTCATCAAATGCGGCGACGGCCAGAGAGCCGTGGCCGGCCGGGAAACGGCCGCGGGGCCGGAGGGCATGAAGCCGGGCGAGGTATACATCATGGCAAAAGGCGCGTCGCTGTGGCTGAAGAACGACGGCGGTATCGAGATCAGCGGCAACGTCAATATTACGGGGAGTTTGATGCTGAATGGCGATGAGATTACATGAAGGGGACTACGTCCCGGATGAGCGGGGCGGCTTTGAGACGGTCAGCGGGAAGGATGCCCTCGGCCAGCGGGTGCTGATGAAGCTGAAGGCGCGCCGGGGCGCGTTCCCGTTCATGCCGACGTTCGGCAGCCGGCTGTGGCTGCTGCCCCGGGAGAAGGCGTCCGCCAGACAGCGGGCCGCGGAGCAGTACGTGAGCGAGGCTCTTGCTGACGAGGAGGAGATCACGGTGAAGGACGTGACGGTATCCGAGCGGGAGGGCGAGCTGCTGGTGTCGGTGGGCCTTTCCATGGGCGGCGAGACGTTCACGGTCTCGCTCAGCATTTGAAGGAGGCGGTAACCATGACGAAAACGGCGGATGAGATCTTCGCGGCGATGAAGGAGAGCTTTGAAGCGGCGGCAGGCAGTCTGAACGGCGACGCCGATATGGCGCTGCGGCTCTATGCCGCGGCGGCGGAGATCGAGTCACTTTACACATACGGCGACTGGGTGAAAAAGCAGTGCTTTCCCCAGACGGCGGAGGGAGAATATCTGGACCGGCACGCGGAGATGCGCGGACTGGCCCGCAACAGCGCCGTGAAGGCGGAGGGCACGATACGCTTTTCCATCGACGAGGCGCTGGCCAGCGACCTGACGGTGGCGGCAGGGACGGTCTGCCTGACGGCGGCGGAGGTCTATTTCGAGACGACAGATGACGCGGTGATCCCGGCGGGGAGCCTGTCCTGCGACGCGCCGGCGCGGGCGCAGATCGCGGGGAAGGCCGGCAACGTGAAGGCGAACACCGTGGTCTACATGAACAGCGCGCCGGTGGGGATCTCCGCCTGCGCCAATCCGGCCGCCTTTACCGGCGGCGACGACGCGGAAAACGACGAGGATCTCAGAAAAAGGGTGCTCGCCAGTTACAGGACGCTGCCGAACGGCGCCAACAAGGCCTATTATGAAAAGACCGTGTTGGGCATCGACGGCGTCCGGGCGGTCAGCGTGCTGCCCAAGAACAGAGGCGTGGGGACGGTGGACGTTGTCGTTTCCTCCGCAACGGGGCTCCCGTCCCAGACGCTTCTGGACGAGGTGGAGAGCGTGCTGAACGCCGTGAGAGAGATCTGCGTAGACGTTAAAGTGGCGGCGCCGACGGCGGTGACGGTGGACATCAGCGCGCAGATCGACGCGGAAGCCGGTTATGACGCGGAGGCCGTCCGCGCGGCAGCGGGCGAGGCGCTGAGCGCCTATTTCGACGGGGACCTGCTGGGCAGCGACGTCACGCTGGCGAAGCTGGGCAACATCCTGTACGGCGTGGCAGGCGTGAAGAACTACCGTATCAGCAGCCCGGCCGCGGACGTTGCCGCGGAGGCGACGGAGCTGCCGGTGGCGGGTACGATCACGATCAGCGCCTGGAGTTGAGACGATGACATACGAAGAGCATTTGAGGACGCTTTTGCGTCCGCTGGGACTTTATACGCTGGAGGGCGGCGCTTCCGGCGCGGAGCTGACGGCGCTGGGCGGCGCGCTGGACGGCGTGAACGCGACGCTGGAGGAGCTGGAGGAAGAGTGCGTCGTGGGTACGGCCGCAGACTACGGGCTCACAGAGTATGAGGCCATCCTGCCGCCAAGCCCGCTGCATAAGAACACGGCAACGAGACGGAACGCGATACGGGCGCTGCTGGCGATCGACGACGCCTCCTTCACGACGGAGGAGCTGAACGCGGCGCTGGCAGGCTGCGGACTCCCGGCCGGCGTCCGGGAGACAGGCGAGCCATTCACGGTGGAGGTCGTCTTCCCCGGCTCGAAGGGGATGCCGGTGCAGTACGACGAGATAAAAGAGCGTATCGAGAGCATCCTGCCCTGCCATCTGCAGGTGGAGTACGCGATCGTCTACGCGACCTGGGACGAGTGGGAAGCGGCGCTTTTCACCTGGGCCGGTGCGGAGACGGACGGCGTCACCTGGCGCGGGATGGAGGGGTATGGATCGCTGTGAGGAAGGGAGCATAGAAGGATGTTTTGGACGAAGCTGAAAAGCCGGAAATTTCTGACCGCGCTGGCGGGCCTCATCGTCGGCGCGGCCGCGATGCTGGGCGTGGAGGCCGACGAGATCCAGACCGTGGCGGGCGCCGTCATCTCCGCGCTGAGCCTGATCGGCTATATCGTGACGGAGGGGCAGATCGACATCGCGGCGCTGAAGACGCCGGAAAAGGACGCGGACGAGGATGACGAGTGAGCTCATCACGGCCCTCGCCATGGTCGCGGTCGCGCTGATCGAGGCGTTTTCCGTGATGGACAGACGAAGGATGAAAAAGGACAAGGAGCGGGAGGAACGGCACGCCGTGTCCCGGGAGCGGGAGAGCCGGCTCTCCATGCAGATGATGGACGCGTCGCTGGAGCTGGGGCTCGCGACGGCGGCCGCCATGGAGCAGGGCCGGGTCACCGCGGAGATGAAGGCGGCGCGGGCCAAGGCGGAAAAGGCGCAGGCGGAATACCGGCAGTTCATCCGGGAGATGGCCGCCCACCAGGTGACGAAGCTATGACGGACATCGAAAAACTGACCTGCTGGCACAGGGCGCAGATCGGCACAAAGGAGGCGCCTGCGGGCTCCAACCGCCAGCGGTACGGCGCGCTTTACGGCTGGAACGGCGTCAGCTGGTGCTGCCAGTACATCTGGGCCGGCTTCAGGGAATGCGGGTTGGAGCGCCTTTTCTACGGCGGCGGCAAAACGGCTTCCTGCACGGCGCTGATGCTCTGGGCCAAGAAGACGGGCCAGTGGGTGACGGACGGTTACCGGGAGGGAGATATCCTCCTGTTCAACTTCAACGACGACGCCAGGGCCGAGCATGTGGGCTACTGTCTCGGTATGCAGGACGGGCGCGTCCTCACCGTGGAGGGCAACACCTCGGCCGGGAGCGGCGGGAGCCAGGACAACGGCGGGTGCGTGGCGAAAAAGAGCCGCGATCAGAAGCTGGTGCTGGGCGCGTTCCGGCCGCAGTATGAGGAGGCAACTATGACACAGGAGCAATTTGACGCCATGATGGACCGGTATCTGTCCGGACGCGCCGCGCTGGCGCCGGACGGCTGGTCGGCAGAGGCGAGAGCCTGGGCGGAGACGCAGGGCATCGTCAGGGGCGACGAGCGCGGCATGCGCTACAAGGCCTTCCCCACGCGGGAAGAGATCGTCCAGATGCTTTATAACGCCAACAAGGCATAAGAAAAACGCCGCGGGGGATATCCCCGCGGCGTTTATTGCTACTTCAGCAAAATAATTGATACGCACAAGCAAGAGCCCCGAGGCCTATGCCTCGGGGCTCTTTTTGTCCGTTATTCCTGATAATCGAAGGCCATCCCGCAGACGGAGACGGTGTCACCGGTCTTGACGCCCAGCTCCTCCAGCTTGTCGAAAAGGCCCCGGGAGCGGAGCACCCGGTCGAAATACATGCGCGATTCGTAATCGGAGAAGTTGATGTTCTGCACCAGCTGGTCCACCCAGCCGCCGTCCACGTACCACACGCCGTCCTCCCGGGATATGGTGGGCTCGCCGGCGTCGGCAGACGTTTCCGGCTCGACGTAATCGGCGTCGAAGGTGGCGATGGGGGGCAGGTCGCGCAGGCGGTGGGCGATGGCGCCCGTGAGCTCGCGGACGCCCTTGTGGGCCGCGGCGGAGATGCGGAAGAAGGGGAGCCCCTTCGCCGCGATATACCGCTCCAGCCGGTCCACGTCTTCCTCCGCGGCGATGTCGCACTTGTTGGCCGCTACGATCTGGGGCCGCTCCGCCAGCTCCGGCGAATAATCCCGCAGCTCAGCGTTGATGATATCGAAATCGCTGATCGGGTCCCGTCCCTCGCAGCCGGAGGCGTCGACGACGTGCACCAGCAGGCGGCAGCGGTCGATGTGCCGCAGGAAGTCATGGCCGAGGCCGGCGCCCTCGCTGGCGCCCTCGATGATACCGGGGATGTCCGCCATGATGAAGGAGCTGTCCTCCCCGGCGAAGATGACACCGAGGTTGGGGAACAGCGTGGTGAAATGGTAGTCCGCGATCTTGGGGTGGGCCTTGGACACGACGGAGAGCAGCGTCGATTTGCCCACGTTGGGGAAGCCGATGAGGCCCACGTCCGCCAGGAGCTTCAGCTCCAGCACGATGTCGCGTTCGACGCCGGGGAGCCCCGCCTTGGCGAAATGGGGCGCCTGACGGGTGGGCGTGGCGAAATGGGCGTTGCCCCAGCCGCCGCTGCCGCCGCGGGCCGCCACGAAGGGCTCGCCCCGGGAGAGGTCGGCCATGATGGCGCCGGAGTCGGGATCGCGCACCACGGTGCCCAGCGGCACCCGGATGACGAGATCGGCCCCGGCCTTGCCGCTGCAGCGTTTGCCGCCGCCGTCCGCGCCGTTCTCGGCCTTGTATTTCCGTTTCAGCCGGAAGTCCATCAGCGTGGACATGTTGGGGTCCGGCGCCAGGATGATACTGCCGCCGTTGCCGCCGTCGCCCCCGTCCGGGCCGCCGGCCGCCACGTATTTTTCGCGGTGGAAGGCCACGGCGCCGTTGCCGCCCTTGCCCGCCGCGATGTGTATGGTCGCTTTATCTACAAACATCGTTCTCGCTCCCGTCGGATTTGGCCTGATTATACCAAAAGGCGCAGGCTTTTTCAATATGATATCATGTTCCGCTTTGCGGACATGGTATCATTGGCCATGTGCCGCCTCCGGCGGCACGGCCGGATAGATTTTGAGTGCCTCGCCGCAGAGCGGCGAGATGCACGGGTAAAATAACTGCGATGCAGTTATTTTACCTTATAGTTGAAAAAAGACGCCCGATGGGGTAAAATGAAACGATGTAAAATCGGCGGCAGGGAGGTGAACGCGTGTCCGACGAAAAGAAAAGCCCGGTCAAGACCGTCAGTCTGATGATGGTCATCACGCTGACGGGGAAAATACTGGGCCTCGTGCGGGACAGGCTGCTCACCGTCCATTACGGCAGCGGGATGGAGGCCAACGCCTTTCTGACCGCGAGCCGTATCCCCCGCGTCTTTTTCGACACCCTTTTCGCCTCCGCCATCTCGGCCAGCTTCATCCCCGTTTTCAGCGAGATCCTGCAAAAAAAAGGAAAAGGGGAGGCGTTCCGTTTCGCGGGCAACTTTCTCTCCGTGATGGCGGCGCTCTCCGCCGCGATCACGCTGCTGGGTGTCGCCTTTGCCGAGCCGCTGTCGCGCTTTTTCGCCGACGGCTTCGATGCGGAGACGATCGCGCTCTGCGCGTCGCTGACGCGGATCATGATGCCGACGGCCGTCTTTACGGGGATCGCGTTCTCTTTCGTGGGCGTCCTGCAGTCGCTGGATGAGTTCAACGTCCCCGCGGCCATCAGCCTCGTGTCGAACCTCGCGGTCATCGTCTATTATCTGACGCTGAACGACCGGTACGGCATCACGGGCCTCGCCGCGGCATTCCTCGTCGCGTGGCTGCTGCAGGCGGCGGTGCAGCTGCCGTCCCTGAAGAAAAAGGGGTACGTGTTCGTGCCGTCGCTCTCGTTGCGCACGCCGGAGATGAGGAGCGTTTTCCGCCTGATGATCCCCGTGATGGTGAGCACTTGGGTGCTGCCCATCAACCAGACCATCTGCTCCAAGTTCGGCTCGCGCCTTTTTGCCGGGGCCGGCGTGTCCGCGATCGACCATTCCTACAATCTCTACACGGTGATAGCCGGCGTTTTCGTGCTGTCGCTGACGAACTATATCTTTCCCCGCCTGGCCAGGCAGCATGCCGACGACGACCGGGAGGGCTTTCGCCGGACCATCGCCGGTTCCATGCGCGCGGCCATGTTCCTGGTGCTGCCCATGACGGCGGGGCTTTTTGTGATGGCCCGCCCGCTGGTTAGCTTCATCTACGGCGGCGGCGCGTTCGACGCGTTCTCCGTCGACATCACCGCCCGGGCGCTCTCGTTCATGTCGCTGGGCATGATCGGCTACGCCGCGCAGGCGGTGCTGTGCCGCGTGTTCTTCGCGGAGCAGGACGGCAAAACGCCGCTCCTGGCCGGGGCCGCGGCCATCGCCGTCAGTATCGCACTCTGTATGCTGCTGACGGAACGGCTGGACGTGGCCGGTATCGCCATCGCCTCGGCGGCGTCGTTCTTCGTGAACGGGGCGCTGCTGGCGCTGTCGCTGCAAAAGCGGGGCGTGAGCTTCGTGGATGGCGCGTTCCTGCGGGACATGGGCAAAACGGCTCTGGCGGCGCTCGTCATGGCGGCGGCGGTATGGGGTCTTAGAACGGCGCTGGCGGACAGCGGCAAGCTCGTCGCGCTGGCCGTGCCGGTGGCCGCGGGCGTCTGCGTGTACGGCGCGGCGGCCTTTGCGCTGAAGCTCCCGGAGACGGAGAGCGTCAAGACGTGGATCAGAGAAAGGAGGCGGGCCGGCGATGCGTGATATCCTGAACGGCAGCTTCCTGGTGCGCGGTCTCACGGCGGCCGCGGGATGGATCGACCGCCAGTGGGAGAGGAGCCGGCTGGCCGGCCTTCTGACCCGGTCCCATTGGGGCGCGGCCGCGGCGGAGAGCAGCGTATTCGCCCGCCTTTGGGACAGGCTCCACGGCGGTTGGTGCGCCGTGTTCCGGGCACTGCGACTGGACAGGCTGTTCGCGGGCTCCGTGCTCACGCGGCTTTGCTTCTGGTGCGGCCTGGCGGCGGCGCTGGCGCCCCTCGTGCCGACGATGCTCCTGCTGGCGCTGGTGCTGGCGGGCTACGTTTCCTTTGCCGTGACGCTGGGGATGGAGCGGGACTACCGTCTCGTCTACTCCGCGGAAAACGTGTTCATCTATCTTTTCGCATTCATCTATCTGCTCTGCACGCTCACCTCGGTCACGCCCGCCGGCAGTTTGCAGGGGGGCCTGCTCACAACGGCCTTCGTGCTGTTCGCCATCGTGTTCATGAACGCCGTGCGCACGGAGCGGGAGACGGACCGGGTGGTGACGGCGCTCATCTGCGCGGGCGCGCTGGTGGCGTGCTACGGCATTTTCCAGGCGGCCACCGGCATGGTCAGCGAGACGGACTGGATCGACGAGGCCAAGTTCGAGACGCTGACGCTCCGCGTCTACTCCACGCTGGAAAACCCCAACGTGCTGGCGGAATACCTGCTGCTCATCACGCCCTTGGCGGCGTCCAGTATCTTCACGGAGCGGGAGGGCTGGAAGAAGCTCCTGGGCCTTGCGGCCACGGGGGCGATGGTCGTGTGCATGGTGCTTACCTATTCCCGCGGCGGCTGGCTGGGGCTCATCGCGGCGGTGGCCGTCTTCCTGGTCATTCTGGACCGGCGCTTCATCGTGCTGGGCGTCATCGGGGCGGCGGCGCTGCTTTTCGTGCTGCCCCAGTCCATCCTCCAGCGCTTCGCCAGCATCCGCGACCTGTCCGACAGCTCCACGTCGTACCGTATCTCCATCTGGCTCGCCACGCTGCTGCTGCTGAAGGATTACTGGTTCTGCGGCATCGGCACGGGCACGGCGGCCTTCGGCGCCGTCTACCCGGCGTACAGCTTCAACGCCGTGTCGGCGCCCCACGCGCATAACCTCTATCTGCAGGTGCTGTGCGAGTGCGGCGTGGTCGGCTTCGCGGTGCTCATGGCCGTTATCGTCGCGTTTTACAAGACCTGCGCGGGCGGTATCGCCGGCGCGGGCCGCAAAAAGCGTCTGCGGCTCGTGGCGCTCATCGCCGGCATGACCGGTTTCCTGGTGCAGAGCTTTACCGATTATTCGTTCTACAATTACCGCGTCATGTTCCTGTTCTGGATCATGGCCGCGCTGGCCGTGGTCATCGCGCGGAGCGGGAAGGAGGACGCGGCATGATCAAGGTGCTGAACGTCATCAGCGACACGAACATCGGCGGCGCGGGCCGCGTGCTGCTGAATTATCTGAAATACGCCGACAGGGAGGCGTTCGACGTCTCCGTGGCGCTCCCCCGGGGCAGCGCCCTGCGGGAGCGGATCGCGGCGCTGGACGTGCCGGTCCATGAGGTGGACGGCATGGCGGACAAGTCGCTCGACCTCGCCGCCGTCGGCAAGCTGAAAAAGCTCATCCGGGCGGTGGGCCCGGATATCGTGCATACCCACGGGTCCATGTCCGGCCGTATCGCCGGGCGGCAGTGCGGCAAGGCCGTCGTCTATACGCGGCACTCCGTGTTCCCTGTGAGCCCGCGCGTCAAAAAGGGTCTCGGCCGCTGGCTCAACAAAACGGTGAACGAGCATTATGCCGACCGGATCATCGCCGTTTCCCCCGCCGCCATGGAGAACCTGACGGACGGCGGTATCGCGCCGGCGCTGATCGACGTGGTCATGAACGGGGTGGAGCCCGTCCCGCCCGCGTCCGCGGAGGCGGCGGCCGCCTTCCGTGCGTCGTGGGGGATCGGGGAGGGCGAGCTCGTCCTCGGTATCCTGGCCCGTATCGAGGCCTACAAGGGCCACAACGATCTGCTGGACGCGCTGAAGCGTCTGCGGGACGAGGGGAGACCTGTCCGCCTCCTCATCGCCGGCACGGGCGCCTTCGAGGCGGAGGCGAAAGCCCACGCCGAGGCGCTGGGGCTCGGAGACGCGGCCGTCTTCTGCGGCTTTATGAAGGACGTGTCGCTGTTCCTGTCGTCCATCGACGTGCAGATGAACGCCTCTTACGGGACGGAGGCCTCGAGCCTCTCCCTGCTGGAGGGGTTTTCGCTGGGGGTGCCGGCCGTGGTCAGCGATTACGGCGGCAACCCGTATCTGGTGGACGAGGGCGTGGACAGCCTGGTGTTCCCCACGCGGGACACGGAGGCTCTGGCCGGCTGCGTACGGCGGCTCATGGACGAGGAGGGGCTGCTGGCGTCGCTCTCCGCCGGGGCGCGGCGGTCATACGCCGGGCGGTACACCGTGGAGATCTTCGCGCGGCGCACCGAAGAAGTTTATCGCAAGGCATGGGAGGGCAAACACCATGGGTGAGAAAAAGGGCATTTGGAGATACCTCAATCTCTTCGATATCGTGGCCATCGTGGTGATCGTGGCGCTGGCGTGCGTCTTCGTCCTGCTGGAGCGGCAGAGCGCCGCCGCGGAGGAGACGGACACCGGCTCCGGCACGGTGACCTATGTGGTGGAGTTCATGGCCATGGAAAACGGCTCGGAGGCGTTCATCCAGCCGGGCGACAGGCTGGTGGACAAGGTCAAGAAATACGAGATGGGCAACGTGGTCTCCGTGGAGATCACCGACGCCCGGGAGCAGACCCACAACTTTGAGGAGGGCTCCATGACGGAGGCCGTGCGGACGACCGGCAAGGACGCTTACGTCACGGTCCGGGCCGCCTGCACGGAGACGGACCGCGCCATCACCGTGGGCGGCGGCTTCACCGTCCGCGTGGGCAAGCGCGTTTCGGTGCGCGGGCCCGGCTATTTCGGCACCGGCTATATCGTGGATGTGGTAAGGGGTGACGACGCATGAAAAAGCTCGTGGATGAAAAAGGCCGTCTTTTCGGCAAGATCAGCCTCATCGACTTCATCGTCATCGTGATGGTGCTGGTGCTGGCTGCGGCGATCTACGTCCGCTTCTTCGGCCGCACCGAAACGGCGCGGGCGACGGACGAGACGTTCGTTTATCAGGTGCAGGTGACCAACCTGCGGGAAGCCTCCGTCGATAACCTGCGCGTGGGCGATAAGCTGTTCAGCGCGGAGAGCGGCACGGAGATCGGCACCATCACAGACGTGGCCGCCTCCGACGCCATGCTGGACGTGACGCGCACGGACGGCACCTTCGCCTATACCAAAAGCACGAACCGCAAGGACGTGGTCCTGACGCTGGAGGCCAGCGGCGTCATTTCCGAGGGCCGGTATTACGCCGGGCGCACCTTTGAGCTGAACGTGAACGACAAGGTGGACCTCTGCACGAAATACTGCGAATTCGAGGGCACGATCTGGAGCATCGAACGATAATGATACCTCGCGGGAGGTGGGACGCATGAAGATACTGATGGCCGCCATGGGCCTTGACATCGGCGGCGCGGAGACGCATATCCTGGAGCTGGCGAAGGAGCTGGCCCGCCGGGGGGACGAGATCATCGTCGCCTCCAACGGCGGCGTGTACGTGGAGGAGCTGAAGGCGGCGGGCATCCGCCACTATCAGGTCCCCATGCATAAGCGCAGCCTGCCGCTCATGCTGGAGTCCTACCGCCGGCTCAGCCGTATCATCCGGCGGGAGCGGCCGGATATCGTCCACGCCCACGCGCGGATACCGGCGTTCCTCTGCGGCTTTCTGCAGAAGCGCTACCGTTTCCCTTTCGTCACCACGGCCCACTGGGTCTTCAAGACCACGGGCGGCCTCCGTCTGCTGACCAACTGGGGCGACAGGACGGTGGCCGTGTCGGAGGATATCCGCGATTATCTGAAGGACAATTACGCTATCCCGGACGAGCACATCTTCGTCACCATCAACGGCATCGACGCCGAAAAATTCTCGCCGGACGTGTCGGGACAGGCCGTGCGGGAGGCATTCGCCATCCCGGCGGACGCGCCGGTCATCGCCCACGTGAGCCGCATGGACGCGGGGCGGGAGCTGGCCGCGGCGACGCTGATCGCCTCAGCGGAGAGCATCGCCGCCGCCGTGCCGGGCGCGGTCATCCTCATCGCCGGCGCGGGCGACGTGTTCGACGCGCTCTCGGCCGAGGCGGACGCGGTGAACGCGCGCCTTGGCTATCGCTGCATCGTCATGGCGGGCGCCCGCACGGACGTCAACGAGATCATCGCCGCTGGCGATATGTTCGTCGGCGTGTCCCGTGCCGCGCTGGAGGCCATGGCGGCGGCCAAGCCCGTCATCGTGGCCGGGAACGAGGGCTATCTCGGCGTTTTCGCGCCGGACAAGCTGGAAACGGCGCTGGAGGGCAATTTCTGCTGCCGCGGCTGCGGCGCCATCGAGCCGGAGCGCTTCGCCCGTGACGTGACGAAGTGCCTGCTGCTCACGGCGGCGCAGAAGCGCGTGCTGGGCGATTACGGCCGCAGCGTCATCCTGGAGCACTATTCCGTCGCCAGAATGGCGGACGATACAGTAAAAGCCTACCGGGCCGCCATCCCGACGCGGAAGGTGGTCATGAGCGGGTATTACGGCTTTTCCAACGCCGGGGACGAGGCCATCCTGGCCGCCGTGCACGACGCCATCAAGCGCGCCGTGCCCGACTGCGAGATCACGGTGCTCTCCGGCGCCCCCGCGGCGACGGCGGAGACCTACGGCTGCCGCGCCGTCCACCGTTTCAACCCCTTCTCCGTGTGGAACGCCGTCCGCAAATGCGACCTGCTTGTCTCCGGCGGCGGCAGCCTGCTGCAGGACGCCACGTCCACCCGGTCGCTGGTCTATTACGCCTGGGTCATCCGTCTGGCGGAGCTGATGGGCAAAAAGGTCATGCTCTACGCCAACGGGATCGGCCCCGTCCGCCACGCGGCCAACCGCCGGCTGGTGGGGCGGGCCGCGAACGGCGCCAACGTCATCACCCTGCGGGACGAAAACTCGCTGACGGAGCTGGAGAGCATGCAGGTCACCAAGCCCGTCATGGCCGTGACGGCGGACCCCGTCTATCTGCTGGAGCCGGCGTGGGACGCGCGGGTGGACGAGATCCTGGGCGGCGCCGGCGTGCCGGAGGGGGACTTTATCGCCGTCTCCGTGCGCAACTGGCCGGGCCTGCGGCGCTTTGCCGCGAAGCTGGCCTGGGTCTGCGACGGGCTGAGCCGGAAGTATAACGAGCCCGTCGTGTTCGTCTCCATGCAGGCGGGGGAGGACAAAAAGGCCGCCGAAGCCGTGATGGCGCACATGACCGTCCCCGCCTTCGAGGTGGGCGGCTGCGAGCCGGCGGAGCTGATGGGCGTCATCGGGCGCGCCGACATCATGCTCTCCATGCGGCTCCACTCGGTCATCTTCGCCGCGCGCATGGGCGTGCCCGTGGCCGGTATCTCCTACGATCCGAAGGTGGCGAGCTCGCTGGAAATGCTGAACATGCCCTCGCTGGGCACGGTGCGGGATTTTGACGAGGTGCAGGCGCTGGCCGCGTGCCAGGAGCTTTACGGGCGCCGCCTGGCGGCCCGCTCCGGGCTGAAGGTGCGGTTGAAGAACCTGCAGCGTCTCGCCCGGGACAACGAAGACTTCGTCCGCATGCTGATCGGCTGACGAAAGGAAAAAGAAAAGAGGAGGGTCCGGGACCCTCCTCTTTTTTGTTGTCTACATTCAGGCTTTCTTCCACGTGGCGGGGAAAAAGAAGATGAGCACGGGGAACACCTCCAGCCGTCCGGCGATCATGCAGAGGCTCAGCACGCATTTGCTGAAGCCGGAGAAGAAGGCGAAGTTGCCCGTTGCGCCCACAAGGCCGAAGCCGGGACCGATGTTGCTGATGGCGGACAGCACCGCCGTGAACGTCGTCTCCAGATCGTGGCCGTCCACGGAGATGATGAGCGTGCTGAAAAACGTGATGAGCACGTACGCGCCGAAAAAGCGCAGCACGCTGGTGACCGTGCCGTCCTCCACGCGCTTGCCGTCCATCCGCACGATCTTCACGGAGTTGGGATGGATGATCTGCTTCAGCTCCTGCGCCACGGATTTGAAGAGCATGACGATACGGGAGCACTTCATGCCGCCGCCGGTGGAGCCCGCCATGGCGCCCATGGCCATGAGCAGGACGATGACCGTTTTGGAAAGCTGCGGCCACAGGTTCGTGTCCGTGATGCCGTAGCCCGTGGTGGAGATGATGGTGGCCACGTTGAAAAACGATGACCGGATCGCGTCGCCGAGCGTGTCGAAATAGGACGCCGTGTTCGCGGTCATGATGACCATGGCCCCGGCGAAAATGAGCAGATACCAGTGCAGCTCCTCGTTCTTCACGACTTTTTTCGCCTTGCCGGTCAGGATGAGGAAGTGCAGCGTGAAGTTGATGCTGAACAGCAGCATGAAAATGCCGATGACCCATTCCACCGCCGGGCTGCCGTAGGCGCCCACGCTGGCGTTGGTGGCGGCGAAGCCGCCGGTGCCGGCGGTGCCGAAGGCCAGCGTCAGCGCGTCGAACAGGTCGAGCCCGCAGAGCAGCAGCGCGATCGCTTCCGTCACGGTCATGCCGGAGTAGATGAGATACAGCAGCTTGGAGGACTGGGACAGCTTGGGCACCAACTTATCCGACGTGGGGCCCGGCACCTCCGCCCGCATGAGATGCTGGGAGCGGTTGCCGCCGGAGGGCAGCAGGGCGTTGGCCAGCACCAGGATGCCCATGCCGCCGATGAAGTGGGTGAAGCTGCGCCAGAACAGGATGCTCTTCGGCAGCGATTCCACCTCCGTCAGGATGGAGGCGCCCGTGGTGGTGAAGCCGGAGATGGATTCGAACAGGCAGTCGATGAACGAGGGGAACCGCCCGGACAGCAGGAACGGGAACGCGCCGAAGAAAGAGAGCACGAACCAGATCAGGCAGACGCACACGAAAGCGTCGCGGGAGAAAAAGTGGTCCACGTGGTTTTTGGTGCGCGAGAGCGCGGACCCCGCCGCCAGAAGCAGGACGACGGGGAGGAGGAACGGCGCGGCGCTCTCCCCGTAGATCGCGCAGCACAGCAGGGAGGGCAGCATGGCCGCCGCCTCCAGTATCATCACGTTCCCGGTGGTTTTCAGTATCAGTCCGTAGTTCATGGTCTGTCCGTCAGTCCTCGTACATATCGTTCACGTCCAGGATGGGTACGCTGCCGGTGGTGACGATGATGATATCGTCGCCGTCTTCGATGTGGTCGCCGCCTTTGGGGATGATGAACTTGCCGCGGCGCACGATGACGGAGACCAGCACGCCCTTTTTGATCTTCAGCTCGCGCAGCGGGATGCCCAGGTGCTTCGCGTCACTGTGGACGGCGAACTCGATGGCCTCGGCGGAGCCGTTGGCGATCTGGAAGAGCGATTCCATGTGGCCGCCCTGGGTGTTGTGCATGGAGCGGATCTTCCGCAGGATGGAGTAGGCGGTGATCATCTTCGGGTTGACCACGCTGTCCACGTTCAGCCCGTTGACGAGCCCGTAGTAGTTCTGCCGCGTGATCTTGGCGATGACCTTCGGCACGCCGGCGCTCTTGGCGTACAGCGCCATGACCAGATTGTCCTCGTCGTGGCCGGTCAGCGAAACGAAAACGCCCGCCTTGTCCAGATTTTCCGACGCCAGCAGCTCCTGGTCGGTGCCGTCGCCGTTCACGATCAGCGCCTTGGGCAGCATTTCGCAAAGCCGCGCGCAGCGGGCGTAGTTGGATTCGATGATCTTGATGTTCATGCCGATCCTGGACAGCGTCTGCGCCAGGTAAAGGCCCACCCGGCCGCCGCCGGTGATGATGACGCTCCGGGAGCGGTGCTCGATACGGCCGATGTTGCGGAAAAAGTCGTTCACGTTGACGATCTCGCCGATGACGTACGCCTTGTCGCCCGTCTCGATGACGGAGGAGCCGTTGGGGATGGAGGTGACGCCGTTGTGTTCGATGGCGCAGAACAGCACCGGCAGGTCGCCCAGCCGCTTCTGCGCCTCGGCGATGGAAAGGCCAGCGATCAGGTCGCTCTCCTCCACCTTGAAGCCCACCAGCTCGATCTGGCCGCGGTAAAAAACGTCGATGTCGATGGCCTGGGGGAAGCGGATGAGGCGGGAGATACGCATGGCCGTGGTGTTCTCGGGGTTGATGACCATGTCGATGTCCAGGTCGTGCTTGATACGGCTCGCCTCGCCGCTGTATTCGGGGTCGCGGATACGGGCCACGGTGTACTTGGCGCCCAGCTTCTTCGCCATAAGGCAGCAGAGCATGTTCAGCTCATCCCGGTCCGTCACGGCGATGACCACGTCGGCGGTGTCCACGCCGGCGCTTTTCAGCGTTTCGACGCTGCCGCCGTTGCCGCGGATGCACATGACGTCCAGCATGTCGTCGGCCTTTTTCAGCACCGTTTCGTTCGTGTCGATCAGGTAAATATCATGGTTGTCTGACGCCAGGTTCTCGGCCAGCGTGAAGCCGACCTTGCCGCCGCCTGCGATAACGATCTTCAAAACATCATCTCCCGTTTCTCTTGTGGACGCCGGGCGGCGGTGAGTCGCCCGGGCGGAAAACAGCATACTGATTTAGAATATTATACACCTTTTTCCGTTTTTGTCCATACGTCCAGCAGTCTTTTGCCGTGCTCCCGCGCCAGTTCGCCGACGGCGCCGAAATCCACATGGGGGATATAGCAGCGCTCCAGCTCGTCGTGCAGCTGTTTGGCCGCCGCCAGGTGCTCCACCGCGCCGTCCGTCAGCGCCGCCGCCTCCCGCCGCATGGCCCGCAGCGCGGGCAGGGCCGTCTTCAGCTCCGCCTGGCCGGGGAAGGCGTCCAGCCGGATGTGCCGCGCTCCGCCGTAGGGCCACGGCCGGCTCCGGTCCTCCGTCACGAACGCGAGACGCAGCGCCGGCACCGCCAGGTGCTCGATGATCTCCGGCGCCTCCGGGTCGAGCAGACGCAGCGTGTCCAGTCCCCGCCCCTCCAGATAGGCCGCGGCCGCCGCCGTGAAAACGGGGGCCAGCCCGCACTCGTTATCCAGTATCACCACCGTGTCCGCCAGCGTCCGGATCGTGTCATAAAAGCAGACCTCCCTGCGGCAGGTGACGGCGCTCAAAAAACGGTATGTAGCCGTCGGGTTGACATAATGCTTGTTCCCGACGCGATGGGCCAGGGAGCTTTTCGCCCGTCGGGCGGCTCTCGCCACCGTTTCAGCAGAATAGTCCGGCGCGTAGGCGCGGCGCACGGCGGCGGCCGCGGCGAGGAAAGCGTAAGCCTTGTCGTATTCCCTGCGGTACGCCTCCGTGAGTCGCGCGATCTCGCCGCGCGCTTCGCGCAGCGCCTCCGTGTCGCAGAAAGCGCCGAGGTTGACATAATCTTCCGACGCGCCGCCGATACGCGGCTCGGTCACGTGGGGCGCGGTGCCGTCGGCGTATCCGACATGGAGCGTGGGGAAATACACCCCGTCCAGCGAGTCCGGGTCGCCGGAGCAGTGGATGTATTCCGCGGGGCACCCCTCCGCCGTCAGCGCGTCGGCGATCCGGCGCATGAACGTGGATTTGCCGCAGCCGGGAAAGCCCTTGATGATGTGCAGCTGGTCGCGGGCGGGGGAGGTGAACCCGTCGTAGAGGGAGACGAAGCCGGTCGGCGCGTTGGAGCCGAGGAAAAAATGTGTTTCTTTCATAAAAAAGGCCCTTTCATAGAATGGTTTCTCCTACCATTACTATGAAAGGGCGCCGCCGATGGGCAATAAAAAACGGCGTGAACGGGCTACATGCCTTTATATTTTCTTCTGGTGGCCTCCCCGCCGCGGATGTGCCGTTCCGCCTTGTTGACGTCCAGCACCTCCTTGACCGTCCGGTAAAGCGGCCTGTCGATGGTCTTCAGCCGTTCGCTGATATCCTTATGTACGGTGCTTTTGGAAATGCCGAAGCGTTTTGCCGCGGCGCGCACGGTGGCGCGGTTCTCTATGATGTATTCGGCCAGCGCGCAGGCGCGCTCCTCGATGTTTCCTCTCATGAAAGCACACTCCTCGATCCCCTGGTGCTCCATGTATATGCCGCGGCACGCCGCCGTATGAATCCCGCGGGCGGTTTCCCTGTCCGCCGCGCGCAAAAGAAGGAGCCCCGCCGCAGGGCGGGGCTCCTTTTCGTATGCTTTTTTACGCCAGGTCGCGCCAGAGATAATAGACCACGTCGCTCCGGGGGCAGAGCCCGTCGGTGCTGTACCGCACCGCCGTCCCGTCCAGAAGGCCGTTCGCGTTGGCCCAGTTCTCCGCGGCCTCGTACCACGCGCCGCCCGTGTCGTCGGGGCGGCCCTCCGTGCGCCAGAGGAACGTGATCATCTGGCCGCGGGTCACGTCGTCGTCCACGCCGAACTTGCCGCCCTCGATCCCGTTCGTGATACCGTTTTCCACGGCCCAGAGCACGGCGTCGTAATAGTATTCGCCGCTCTTCACGTCGGAGAAGGGGTTCTCGCGGCTCTTGGGGGCGGGGCGGCCCTTGGCGCGCCACAGGAACGTGACGGCCTGGCAGCGGCTCAGCGTCTGGGCGGGGCCGAAGCGGCCGCCGCCGATACCGTTGGTGATGTCCTGCGCCAGCGCCCACGCGACGGCGTCGGCGTAATAGTCGCTCTCGTAAACGTCGCTGAAGCCGGCGATGGTCTCGGCGGGGATGGCCGTGCCCTCCGCGCAGCGGATCGTGCCGGCGGCGGAGCGGACGATGGTATAGGTCTTCGTCTCGCTGTAGCCCACCTTGTCGGTAAAGGTGACCTTCAGCGTGTGGGCGCCGCCGGCCAGCGCGGAAGCGCCGATGACGTAGCGGTTCGCGGGGCCGGTGCCCGCCGCGGGCGCGGCGCCGTCCAGGGCGTAGGTCACCTTCATGTCGGTGTCGTTGTAGGTATACCCCGTCGCGCCCAGGATGAGGGAGTCCGCCTTCTCGCTGAAGGAACCCAGCGGGACGTAGGTGGCGGCGGAGGCGCTCCCCGCGCCGATGAGTGTCGGGTTCGCGTCGATGGCGTCCACGGCCGCGGTGCGGAACGCGCCCGTCATACGGTAATCGTGGTCGCCGTCCGTCTCGGCGATGTTCATGTCGAAGTAGACGAGAGCCTTGACCTGGGGATAGACCATCGTCACCACGGCGAAGGCCTTCGCGTTCTGCGCGGCGGCGTAGGCCTCGCCCTTGGGGCCGTTCTTGTAGGCGCCGCCCTCGGTGGCGATGACGGGCTTGCCGTGCTCGTCGGCGAAGGCCGCGATGTTCTTCATGCAGAGGAGCGGGTCGGCGAACTGGTGCAGGCGGTTGTGCTCCAGCCACGCGGGCGCGGTGTAGCCCTTGTCGGCGTAGTTGTAGTAGAACGACACGCCCACCCAGTCGACGTAAGCGTCGCCGGGCCAGAAGTCGCCGAAGCTCTCGCCCCAGCGGGTGGCGTACATGGGCGACCAGACCAGCTCCACCTTGGGGCAGAGCGACCGTGCCTTGGCGGCGATGTAGCGGTAGGAGGCGATGAAATCGGCGGGGGAGACGTAGTCGGCCGTGGGATTGGCCGCGTCGCTCCAGATGTTCATCTCGCCGCCGATGCGCAGCAGGATGGGGCAGCTGTACTTCGCGAGACAGCGGAGCGTCGCGTTCAGATTGGCGTCATACGTGTCGGAGGGGATGGCGCGGGCGGTGGCGCCCTCTTTCGCGTAGTTGAGGTTGACCTCGATCACGCGGCCGCCGCTGCTGAAGCGCTGGAGGATGTAGTCGTATTTCTGCGCCGTCTCGTTTTCTATGTTGACGTAGACGGAGGCGACGCTCCCCCTGCCGGAGTCGGCGAAGTAGCCCTGGAACACGCTGCCGTAGTAGCTGCCGGAGACGGGGGCGATGGCGGAGGCGTAATCGCTCTTCGCCGTATAGGACGCGGCGTACACGCCGGTGAAGGGGCCGAGCACCTCCAGATGGGCCCTGCCCTCGATGACGCTGTCGCGGTAATCCGCCACGCCGTTGTTCGCCAGGTATTGGGCCACGTCGATGAGCTTGCGGGTGTTGTCGGCGGCGCCGGCGTAATCGCCCTTGTTCTCAAAATACCGCGCGCTGAGCAGCCGGTCGTACACCACGGCCAGCTGGTTCGCGATATCCACGGTGCGTTTCTGCTTGGTGTAGAGCTTCTCCACGGCGAGGCCGGCCTTGTAGATCTGCTCCATGTCGCCGGACTCCACGGCGGAGCTGTAGGGGCCCCATACGGACCACCAGTTGGAGGGCAGACCGGCGGTGCCTACGGCGGAAGCCGCGGGGACGGCGCCCAGCAGGAGCGCAAGGGCGCAGAGCAGGCCGGCGAGCCTGCGGAGCCGGGGACGAAGGTTCATGGACAAAGCACCTCCCGAAGAGTTTTTTCTGCCAGTAAGGTACCATGAAAAGGGCGCCGCTGTCAAGAAAACGCCCCCCGGCGGGCAACCCTGCCGAACGCGGAAAAATAATGAAAATAATGGTTGACCTTTTGATTTTTCGGTGATATACTGGCTCTACCTGTCGCCAGAGAGGTTTTGTTCTTGTGCCCGCTGGCGTTCAGGGAGGCAACGTGGGCCGCACCCGCGGCCTAATAAAAAAAGGAGGTGCCGAAAAATGGCTGCAGACAACAGAGTGAAGGTAGTGCTCCGCTGCTCCGAATGCAAGCAGAGGAACTACAACACGAAAAAGAACAAGAAAAACACTCCGGAAAAGTTGGAACTGAAGAAATATTGCCGTTTTTGCAGGAAGCACACGCTTCATACAGAGACGAAATAAGCGCGAAAAGGATGTGTTTTGATGGCAACGACTAAGAAAAAGAACATTTTCAAGCGCATAGCCGACTGGTATCGCGGCATGAAGAGCGAGCTGAAGAAGGTCGTTTGGCCCAGCGCGAAGCAGATCATCAACAACAGCCTGGTCGTGCTGGTGGTCGTCCTTGTTTGCGCCGTCGTTGTGGGAGGCTTCGACTTTATAGCGGATCGCTTTGTCGAGCTTCTTACCAACATCTTCGCTTGAGGACAGGTCATGGCGGAAGAAGCGAAATGGTATGTGGTCCACACATACTCCGGCTATGAAAACGCGGTCGCGGACACCGTGATGAAATCCGCGGAGAACCGCGGCATGCAGGATCTTATCCAGGGAGTGAACATCCCCATGGAGACCGTGACGGAGGTCACCGATTCCGGCACCAAGGAAGTGGAGCGGAAGGTGTTCCCCGGTTACGTCCTCGTGAAGATGGTCATGACGGATGAGAGCTGGCACCTCGTCCGCAACGTGCGCGGAGCCACCGGCTTCGTGGGAAGCGGCAACAAGGCCATCCCCCTGACGGAGGAAGAGATAGCCGCCCTCGGCGTCGAAAGACACGACATCGTCGTGGATTTCGAGGTGGGCGACCGCGTCAAGGTCACGGACGGCCCGTTGGAAGGCTTCATCGGCACGGTAGACGAGATCGAGGCCGAAAAGGGAACGCTGCGCGTCATCGTTTCCATGTTCGGTCGGGATACGCCGGTCGATCTGGATTTCGACCAGGTGGAATCCGTCAAGCAGTAACGAGCAACGCCGTATCACGGCAAAGTGGGAGGGGTCATCCCCGCCTAACCACATTTTTTCAGGAGGTTCACGAAAGTGGCACAGAAAGTAACAGGCATCATCAAGCTCCAGATCCCCGCGGGCAAGGCCAATCCGGCGCCCCCGGTGGGCCCCGCGCTGGGTCAGCACGGCGTCAACATCGGCGCCTTCACCAAGGAATTCAACGAACGCACCAAGAACGACATGGGCATGATCATCCCCGTGGTGATCACCGTCTATGCCGACCGCAGCTTTACCTTTGTTACCAAGTCCCCTCCGGCTGCCGTCCTTCTCAAGAAGTACTGCAACGTGGAAAAGGGTTCCGGCGTCCCCCAGCGTGACAAGGTCGCCAAGATATCCAGGGACGATCTGCGCAAGATCGCCGAAACGAAGATGAAGGACCTGAACGCCGGCAGCATCGAAGCCGCCATGAGCATGATCGCCGGCACCGCCCGCAGCATGGGCATCACGGTAGAGGAGGGCTGAGGACATGTTCAGAGGAAAGAATTATAAAGAGAGCGCCAAGCTCGTTGAAAGAAGCACTCTGTACGATGCGTCCGAGGCTTTTGATCTCGTGACCAAGATGGCTAAGGCCAAGTTTGACGAGACCGTCGAGCTGCACGTCAAGCTGGGCGTCGACTCCCGTCATGCGGACCAGCAGGTCCGCGGTGCGGTGGTCCTGCCCCACGGCACCGGTAAAGACGTCCGCGTCCTTGTTTTCTGCAAGGAAGAGCGCGTCCAGGAAGCCCTTGACGCCGGCGCCGATTTCGCCGGCGGCATGGAGCTGGTCGAAAAGATCCAGAAGGAGAACTTCTTCGATTTCGACGTGGTCATTGCCACGCCCGACATGATGGGCACGGTGGGCCGCCTCGGTAAGGTCCTCGGCCCCAAGGGTCTCATGCCGTCCCCCAAGGCCGGCACCGTCACCCCGAACATCGCCCAGGCCGTCGCCGAGACGAAGGCCGGTAAGATCGAGTACCGTCTCGACAAGGCCAACATCATCCACTGCCCCATCGGCAAGGTATCCTTCGGCACCGAGAAGCTGACGGAGAACTTCAACACGCTCATCGGCGCCATCATCAAGGCGAAGCCCGCGGCTGCCAAGGGCCAGTATATCCGCAGCTGCGTCACCGCCTCCACCATGGGCCCCGGCGTGAAGATCAACACCCAGAAGCTCATGTAAGGCAACTGCATAACGAAAAAGGAAGGCCGCAGGGCCTTCCTTTTTTTGCGCTTTCCGCACCCCGGACCGTCCCACGGGGCCGCGGAAAGATTTTTTGCGCCCTCGCCCCAAAACGACGCTTTTTTCGAAGCGGGTCACGTAAGATTTTGGTAATGACACTTACGATACGAAGGGGCGTTGCAGCGGCATGAAAACACGGGGTCTTACCGGCGGATTGAGGGAGAAACTGCGGGCGGTCGATCTGGCGGCCGCGGGGGAATACGCCGTGCGCTTCGTCCTGGCGTTCCTGCTGTCGCAGGCGCGTATCTTCGGGCGTATCGCGCCGTTCGGCGTGGCCTTTGCCGGCGCGCCGGCGCCTTCTGCCGGCTCTCTTGCCGCCATGCTGGGCGCGTGTCTCGGCTATATGACCGGCGGCGCTTACTGGGGCGTCAAATACATAGCGGCCATCGTGATCATCCGGGCCGCGGTGCGGGTGCTCTATGAGACGGATCTCGGCCGCCGGCGCTTTTTCTGCCCCGCGGTCACCGCCGCCTCCATGGCCTGCACGGGCTTCGTTTACGTGCTGGACGGCGGCCTGACGGCGTACAGCGCGGCGCTTTTCGTGATCGAAACGACGCTGGCCGGCGGGTGCGCCTATTTTTACGGCGAGGTCCTGTATCCCTGGGAGGAGGCGCCCTGGAAGCCTGCGCCCCGCGCGGGGAGAGATGTCAGCGCCGTGCTCCTGCTGACGACGCTGCTGATCGCGGCGGCCGGCGTTTATGTGACGGGCGGCGTTTCGGTCGGTCGGGCGCTGGCCGTGCTGCTGGTCATGCTGGCGTCTTTCCGCGGCGGCGTCGGCCGCGGGGCCGCCGCAGGGGCGATCCTCGGCGCGGCCATGGACCTCGTCTCCGGCACGGCGCCCTTTTTCATCGCGGTCTACGCCCTTTCCGCCCTGGTGGCGGGGGTTTTTCCCAAAAGCGGGCGCGTTTTCTTCGACGTGACGTTCATCATGACGGACGCGCTCGCCGTCGTGTGGATGTGGGGCGCGGCGGTATGCCTGCCGGCGCTCTACGAAACGTTTCTTGCTTCGGTAGTGTTCCTCCTGCTGCCGGATACGGCGCTTGCCAAGGTGAGCGCCGTATTTCCGGCAGAATTGAACGGGTATGGTTTTTTGAAGGCGCGGGAGTACACGAAAAACCGCACGCAGATGGCGGCGCGGGCGTTCCGGCGTCTCTATGAGACGGTCCGCACCGCGGCGGGCGACGACGAGAAGAGCAGTCCGGACGATATCTCCGCCGTCTACGACCGGGCGGCGGAGCGCGTCTGCCGCCGATGCTCGCGGGCCGGCGCCTGCTGGCAGACGGAATACCGCGACACGGTGGATATCATGAACCATCTGACCCCCGGCCTCCTGGCCCGGGGAGAGGTGAGAAAAGAGGACTTTCCGCCCCGGTTTTATGACAAATGTAAAAGCTTTGACGCCTATTTGGAGGCGATCAACACGGAGGCGCGCGTCTTTCTCTGCCGCCGCCAATACCGCCGCCGGATCAGCGAGAGCCGGGGCGCGGCATACAACCAGTACGGCGATATCGCGGTCATGCTGGACCGGATCGCCGCGGAGCTGGGGGAGGAGATCACCGTGGAGCCGGTGTTGGAGAAGCGGGTGGTCAAATTCATGCGCGGCCTCGATATCGAGGTGTCCGCGGCAGCCTTCCGGCTGCCGGGCGGGCGGCTGCGGGTGGAGCTGAAGGGCCCGGCGCTCTATACGCTGAAAAAGGAGAAGGACTGGCTCGCCCATCTGTCGGCGCTGATGGAAACGAAGCTCTGCGCCGTGTGGGACAAGGGGGAGCCGGAGCGGCTGCTGCTGACCGAGGCGGAGCCCTACGCCGCGGCGCTGGGCGCCTCGGCCATGGGGAAGAACGGCCGCGGCGTGAACGGCGACAAGGGCGTCTGGTTCCGGACGGAGGAGGGCGTCATGTACGTCCTGCTCTCCGACGGGATGGGCTCCGGCGCGGGGGCGGCGAAGCTCTCCTCCGCCGCGGCGGAGATCCTGGAGAGTTTCCTGCGGGCGGGCACGGAGCCGGAGACGGCACTGGGCATCCTCGGCGACCTGCTGTTCCTGGAGAACGACGCGCAGATCGTCAGCGCCACGGTGGACCTGATGCGGGTCGACCTTTTCAGCGGCGACATGCGTATCTACAAATACGGCGCGGCCCCCTCGTATTTCAAGCGGGAAACGTCCGTCAAGCGCGTCAGCTGCGCGGCGCTGCCCACGGGTCTGGTGTCCGGGCGGGAGAAGCACCGCTGCGCCGCGGGACGGCTCGCCCCCGGGTCGTTCGCCGTGATGGTCTCCGACGGTATCCTGGGGGAGGGGAACGACAAATGGCTGCGGGAGCTTTTGGGTGGCTATGACGGCCGGGATCCGCAGGAGCTGTCGCGCCTCATCCTGCAGGGGGCGGCGGAGCGGTACGGCGCGGCGGACGATATGACCGCCATCGTCATGCGGCTCGACGCGCGCGCCTGATGTATACGTCCCCGCCAAAAGGGATACACTGAAAACAAAACGGCAGGGGAGGATGGCGCAATGGTCAAGGGGGTATCCAGACGGGTCGTGGTGGTCCGGTCGCCGGACCCGCGGGTGTTCGACGAGGCGATCTTCATCGTGCGGGAGGACGCTGCCCACGGCGGCGTCACGCATGAGGAGCTGGTGAAGGAGGCGCGCAGCGTTGCGGAGGACTATATACGCGCGCACGGAACGAAAAAAACGGCGCGGCGCATACCGGCGCCGCTCTTCGCCCTGGCGGGGGCGGGGGTCACGGCGCTCGTATGGGCGCTCGCGCAGTTCGTTTTTTAGGCGTTCGCGTATGCGAAAGGCGGGCGGCGGGTCATGGACCTGCCGCCCGCCTTTTTTGCGGGTGGGGTTTAGTGGAACTGGGCGGCGAACGCTTCCGCACGGCCGATCTGCTCGTCGGTCAGATGGCCGCCCTCGCGGCCCATCATGGCGAAGCCCTGCGTGCCCATCCGGAGCAGCAGCGTCCGGCTGTCTGTCGGGATACCGCGCTCCTCGGCGGCCCGCAGGATACCGCGGATGGTGGTCTCCATGCCGCTGGCGGTGGAAAAGGCGACCAGCCGGCCCACCTTGTCCTTATCGAGCGCGGCGATGAAGGCCAGCACGCTTTTCGGCGCGTGGAACTTGTAAACGCCGCCGCCGACGAACAGGACGTCGACCGGCTCCTCCAGCGGCCGGTCGATGGGCTGGGCCTCCACGCCCAGCGTGCGGGCGATGGCCTCCGCCACGGCGCGGGTGTTCCCGCCTTCGGATTGATAACGTACGGCAAATCTCATGGGGCTCCTCCTTTTATTTATGCGTCCGCGGCGCGGACGCGGTTCGTCATGTGTCGGCGGCCAGGTTGACGGGGCCGCGCGTCCATTCGCCGCCGCCCGGTCCGCCCGTGGCGAGCGCGTAGATATCCGCGGCGCGCGCCTCTGTCTCGAAAACGCGGCGTGCCTCCGGCGGGAGCGCCCTGGCCGCGGCGGGCTTCGTCAGGACGGGCAGCGCCGCCGTCTTTTTCATCCGGCGCAGCAGATCCTGCCCGCGTCCGTTGAAGGCCAGCACCCGCAGATAGGGCGGGAGCGACGTGTATGCCGTGCCGTCCAGCTGCAAAAGCGCCGCCAGCGCCAACCGCCGGATACGCGCCAGCGTGTAGCGCTTCGTTTTGACGGCGGCGTAAAAGCCGTCAAGTCCGGCGGCCGTCCGCCCGGCTCTCATCATCCGGCGGGCGAGATCGGCCTCGCAGTCCGGCAGGGCGAGATAGTCCCCGTCGCTCATCGTGCGCAGCCGGTAGAGGATGAGCGGCGCGAGGTCCGCCGGCCATACGGGGCGCAGCGTCTCCGGAAAATACGCTGCGGCCGCCGCCGGCACATAGCCGCGCCACGGCTCGCCCGCTGCCATCAGCTCCCGCAGAGCCATGGCCGACGCGGCGCCGCCCTCGGGCGCGCCGTCGTGGGGGACGGTCTCGCGGCGCAGAGCGACGGGTTCCATCACGGCGGGGAGCGTTTTCAGCGCCTTCAGGTATTCGACGGCCAAAATGTCGTTGGGCTGGCTGAGCAGGGAGGCTTCCCTGCCGATCAGGGCGCGCACGGCGGCCTGCCGGGCCGCGGCGTAGGTGACGCCCTCCGCCAGCCGCTCGCGGATGAGCGCGTCCGTCTCCGGGGCGAGGAGGGCGTCCGCCGCCCGGTCGAGCCGCGCCGCGTCGCCGCATTCGCTCCCGAAGGAGATCGCGTCCGCAAGCCCCGTCGCAGCCAGCAGGGAGACCGCGCCCAGCGCGAAGCGCTCCGCCGTGGCGCAGGCCCAGGGGACGGGCAGCTCCAGCACCAGATCGGCGCCGCCGGCGACGGCCGCCGCGGCCCGCGCATGCTTCGGGAAGACGGCGGGCTCGCCCCGCTGGACGAAGCTGCCGCTCATCACGCAGAGGATGGCGGCGTCGCCGCCGAGACGCTCCCGCGTCCGGGCGATGTGGGCGGCGTGGCCGTTATGGAAGGGATTATACTCGCAAACGATGCCAGCAATTTTCATTTCCGTCACCAAAAAGCCAAAAAGCTATTGAGAATTTCTATTTTTGGTATTAAAATACTGTCATCTTATTTTATATGCTTTGCATAATTTAATCAAGGGAAGGTTTTGGATATGAAGATTCTTGTTATCAATGCCGGCAGCTCCTCTCTGAAATATCAGCTGATGGATTCCGACTCCGGCGAGGTGTTTGCCAAGGGCCTTTGCGAGCGTATCGGGATCGACGGCCGTCTCACCCATAAGGTCCCCGGCCGCGACAACGTGGTCGCCGACATCGCCATGCCCACGCATAACGAAGCCATCAAGGCCGTCATCGACGTGCTGCTCGACCCCGAAAAGGGCGTCATCAAGGACGCGGCGGAGATCGACGCCATCGGCCACCGCGTGGTCCACGGCGCGACGGAGTTCAGCGAATCCTGCCTGATCGACGACGCCTGCATCGCCGCCATCGAAAAGTGCATCCCCCTCGGCCCGCTGCATAACCCCGCCAACCTGATGGGCATCCGCGCCTGCCAGAAGATCATGCCGGGCAAGAAGAACGTGGCCGTGTTCGACACCGCGTTCCATATGACCATGCCGGAGGAGGCGTACATCTACGCCGTGCCCTATGAGTATTACGAGAAGGACGGCGTCCGCCGCTACGGCTTCCACGGCACCTCCCACAACTACGTCAAGGACCGCGCCCTGAAGATGATGGGCAAGACGAGCGCCGAGGGCACCAGGATCGTCACCTGCCATCTCGGCAACGGCTCCTCCCTCTGCGCCATCAAGGACGGCAAGAGCGTCGATACCACGATGGGCCTCGGGCCTCTCGGCGGCGTGCCCATGGGCACCCGCAGCGGCGATCTCGACCCCACCGTGCTCGACTTCATCATGAACGCCCACGGCTATGACATGAAGGAAATGATGAATATCGTCAACAAGAAGTCCGGCATGCTGGGCATCTCCGGTGTGTCCTCCGACTTCCGCGACCTCAGCGACGCCGCTGAAAAGGGCAACGCCCGCGCGGCCCTCGCCCGGAAGAAGTTCGCCTACGACGTCCGCAAGGACATCGGCGCTTACGCCGCCGCCATGGGCGGTCTGGACGCCGTCGTGTTCACCGCCGGCGTGGGCGAGAACGACGTCGACATGCGCGCTTCCATCATGGAAGGACTGGAGTTCCTGGGCATCAGGATCGACCTGGAGAAGAACAAGCTCCGCGGCGACGAGCGGGAGATCTCCACCCCCGATTCCAAGGTGAAGGTGTTCGTCATCCCCACCAACGAGGAGCTCATGATCGCCATGGATACGGCCCGTCTCTGCAAATAAAGCGAAAAGTCAACGAAAGAGGCCCGCGGTTTCCGCCGCGGGCCTCTTTTTTCTGCAAAAAACAGTTGACTTTGCCGTTTTCTGATGGTAAACTAACAGGGCCGCTTTGAACAGGGCTTTTACAAAGCGCGGTCATCCGCCGCCCGGGAGAGCGTGACTCTGACTGATACGAGAGGTGAAAAAACATGACAGCGATCATCGAGACCGGCGGTAAGCAGTACCGCGTGAACGAAGGCGACGTCATCTTCGTCGAGAAGCTGGACGCCGAGGAAGGCGCTTCCGTTACCTTCGACAAGGTGCTGGCCATCTACCCCGACAAGGGCGCGGTCGCCATCGGCAAGCCCTACGTCAAGGGCGCCAGCGTTGCGGCTACCGTGGAAAAGAACGGCAAGTCCAAGAAGATCATCGTTTACAAGATGCATCCGAAGAAGAACTACCGCCGCAAACAGGGCCACAGACAGCCCTACACGAAGGTGAAGATCGACAGCATCGTCCCCGCGGCGAAGAAGGCCAAGGCGGCGCCTGCTGAAGCAGAAGCAACGGAGGTGTGATTCATGGCTCATAAAAAAGGAATGGGTTCCACCAAGAACGGCCGCGACAGCGAGTCCAAACGTCTTGGTGCAAAAAGAGCGGACGGTCAGTTCGTTCTCGCCGGCAACATCCTCGTCCGCCAGCGCGGCACGAAGATCCATCCGGGCGTCAACGTCGGCAAGGGCAAGGACGACACCCTGTTTGCGCTGGTCGACGGCCGCGTGAAGTTCGAGCATCTCGGCGCGGACCGCAAAAAGGTCTCCGTCTACGAAGAGATCGCCCAGTAAACCGCATAAGAAAAGCACGGACGCTTCTGCGTCTGTGCTTTTTTGTTATCTGGCGGCCTTTTCGCCGGTGCTCTTCTCGCCCCAGGCGCTGGCCCATTTTTCCGTGTAGAAATCGTAGTACGACGAGCCCTTGCGCCGCCGGCGCGGACCGTAGGCCGCGGCCCAGAGCAGGGAGGGGACGCCCACCAGCGGCAGGAACAGCGGCCCCAGCGCGGCGGACTGCAGCGTGTGGCCGTATTCGTGCACCAGGATCTCGCGCGCCCGGGCGCTCCGCCCGTGGCCGAAGAACACGAAAAGCCCCATCCCCATGGAGGAGCGCAGCGTCCAGTTGGTCACGACGGCGCCGTGAAAAAGCCGCACGCTCCGCCCGCGCCCCGTGATGAGCGTCCAGAGGAAGCACAGGAGGCCGACGACGTTCTGCGCGACGCCCCACGTCAGCTGGAGCAGGAGATACATGAGCCGTTTCAGTCCCATGACCGCACCTCGCCGCGTCTCACAGCAGGCTCATCAGCCATACGGCGACGGGCGTGAACAGGATGCCGGGCAGCAGGTTCGCGACCTTGATCTTCGTGAGGCCCAGCATGTTGAGCGCGATCGCGATGATCATGAGCGAGCCGGTGCAGATGATCTCCCCGGAGGAGAACGCCAGCACGGGCTGGAGCACGCCGGCCAGCAGTGCGATGGCGCCCTGGTAGACGAGCACGCCCAGCGCGGAGAGCGCCACGCCGAAGCCGAGGCTCGCGGCGAGCATGATGGACGAGATGCCGTCCAGCAGCGATTTCGTGAACAGGATGCTGTGGTCGCCGGTAAGACCGGAGGCGATGGAACCGGTGATGGCCATGGCGCCGATACAGTAGAGCAGCGTCGCCGTCATGAAGCCCTGGGCCACGGTGCCGCGGCCGCCCTTTTTGCCGGCCATGTCCTCCACCTTGCGGCTCAGCTTCTCGATACCGCCGTCGATGTCGAGCAGCGTGCCCGCGACGGTGCCGAGCACCATGGCGATGATGGTCACCAGCGGGTCTTTGCCGCTGGAAAGCCCGCTTATGCCGATGTACAAAACGCTGAGGCCCACCGCCGTCATCACGGCGTTCACCACTTTTTCGGGGATGCCCTTTTTCAGCAACAGCCCCACGATACTGCCGGCGACGATCGCGCCGACGTTGACAAGTACTCCGAGCATCGTTTACCTCTTATACCATGTAAAGCAGCGTGCCGTAGGAGGGGAAGGGCCACAGCGGGGAGGGCGTCACCGTTTCCAGCCGGTCCGCCGTTTCGCGGAGCTTCTCCATCGCGGGCACGACGTTCTCCTTGTAAGCCTGTGCCCGTTTCTCCTCGTTTTCCACGGCCGCGGCGTCGTCCGCCGCCCGTTCCAGCACGCGCATGCGTTTGTAAAGCTCGTCCGTCAGCGCAGACACGTCGCCCAGCAGCGCCTTCTCCGTCGAGGCGAGCGCCGCTTCCGAGGCGGCTTTTTTCAGCGTGATCGTCTCGGCCAGCCGGCGCGAGAACTCGATGACGGCGGGCAGCACGTCCCGCTTGACCATCTCCAGCATGGTGGCGGCCTCGATCGCGACCGTCTTGCAGTAGGAGTCCAGCATGATCTCGCAGCGGGAGGTGAGCTCCGCCTCGGTATAGATACCGTGCTTCGTCAGCACGCCGACGTTTTTCCTGTCGAGCAGATGGGGGATGGCGTCCGCCGCGGTGGTCAGGTTGGAGAGCCCGCGCCGCTTCGCCTCCTGTACCCAGGCCGCGCCGTAGCCGTTGCCGTTGAAGATGATCCGGCGGTGGTCGCGGATGGTGCGTTTGATGAGCGCGCCCAGCGCCTTTTCAAAGTCTTTTTTGCCCTCCAGCTCATCCGCGAACTGCGCGAGCGCCTCCGCCACGATGGTGTTGATGACCGTGCACGCGCCGGCCAGCGCCAGCGGCGCGCCGGGCATGCGGAACTCGAACCGGTTGCCGGTGAAGGCGAAAGGGGAGGTGCGGTTCCGGTCGGTGGAATCCCGGGGGATGGAGGGCAGCACGCCCCCGCCGAGCCCCAGGAAGCCGGCGTCCTTTTTCGCGTAATGCTGGCCCGCCTCGATGGAGGAGAGAATGTCGTCCAGCTCGCTGCCGATGTAGACCGATACGATGGCGGGGGGCGCCTCCTGCGCGCCGAGCCGGTGGTCGTTGCCGGAGGAGGCCACGGTCAGCCGCAGCAGATCCTGGTAATCGTCCACCGCCTTGATGACGGCGCAGAAGAACGTGAGGAACTGGGCGTTCTCCTCCGGCGTGCTGCCGGGGTCGAGGAGGTTGGCATCTCCCGTGGAGAGGGACCAGTTCAGATGCTTGCCGCTGCCGTTCATGGCGGCGAAGGGCTTTTCGTGGAACAGGCAGGTCAGCCCGTGCTCCTTCGCCACGCGGCGCATGACCTCCATCACCAGATGGTTGTCGTCGCAGGCGACGTTGGAGGTGTCGAACACGCAGGCCAGCTCATGCTGGGCCGGGGCGGCCTCGTTGTGCTCAGTCTTGGCGGGCACGCCGAGCTGCCACAGCGCCTCGTCCAGATCGTGCATGTAGGACGCGACGCGCAGCCGCAGCCGGCCGGAGTAATGGTCCTCCAGCTCCTGCCCTTTCGGCGGACGCGCGCCGAGCAGCGTCCGGCCCGTGTAGACGAGATCGATCCGTTTGTTGTAGGTGTTTCTGTCCACCAGAAAGTATTCCTGCTCCGCGCCCGTGGTGGGGAAAACGCGCTTCGCGTCGCCGCCGAAGAGCTTCAGGATACGGCGCGCCTGCTTGTCCAGCGCGCGCATGGAGCGCAGCAGCGGCGTCTTTTCATCCAGCGCCTCGCCGCTGTAGGAGCAGAAGGCGGTCGGGATACAGAGCGTCCTGTCCTTGATGAAGGCGAAGGAGGTGGGGTCCCAAACGGTGTAGCCGCGGGCCTCGAACGTGGCGCGCAGACCGCCGGAGGGGAAGGAGCTGGCGTCCGCCTCGCCCTGCACCAGCGCGTGGCCGGAGAACTTGTCGATGGCGGCGCCGCCGCCGACGGGGGTGATGAAGCTCTCGTGCTTCTCCGCCGTCACGCCGGAAAGCGGCTGGAACCAGTGGGAATAGTGCGTGGCCCCGTGCTCCGTGGCCCATTCCTTCATCGCGTCGGCGACGGCGTCGGCGATGGAGGGGTCGATGGCCTTGGCCTCGTCGATGGATTTTTTCAGGGAAGCATACACCTTGGCGGGAAGCCGCTCCCGCATGACGGCGTCGTTGAACACCATGCTTCCGTATGATTCGGATATTCTCGACATGTCGGAACGCTCCTGAAAAAGACTTGATACCGTATTATAGCAAAGAAATGCGAAAGAGAAAAGAAAAATGTGCATTATTTTTCTCATTGACGAAACAGGGGAACTGATGTAAAATCATACATAAGTATAATGACTCACTATGTTTCCTTGTGAAATGGCATTTTGAAACGGGAGGCACACGACACATGGGACTTATTCCGCAGGCAAAATGCAGCCGCTGCGACAGATTATATTCGGGGCTCCGCACCCGGTGTCCCTACTGCGGCGCCAGACGGCGCAAAAGAGGCAAACGGACGGAGGATACCGGCACCGCCACCTGGAAGCTCGTCATCGGTATCATGCTGCTGGTGATCCTGATCGCCGGCGTGATCGTGATCATGGTCAACACCTTCTCCAAGCCGGAAACGGAGACCGAGCAGCCGCCCGAGACCCAGCTCGTCGAGAACGAGGGCGTCAACAGCGTGGTGGGCGAGCCGGTCGAGCCGACGACCGAGCCGGAGCCTGAGCCTGAGCCGGAGATCATCATCTCCAAGGCGGAGAAAGTCTCCATCTACTACGGCACCCGGGAAAAGACGGACGTCACCATGAAGGTCTCGGAGACGCTGCAGTTCAAGGCCGTCACCGTCCCGGCGGAGATCGAATCCGCGCCGCTCTGGGAAAGCAGCAATAACGACGTCATCGTCGTGCTGCAGTCCGGTCTTGTGACCGCCGTCGGCAGAGGCACGGCGACGCTGGTCGTCACGGTGGACGGCGTGTCCGCGTCCTGTATCATCCGCGTCAAGTAAAGGCATAAAACGGTCAAAACGGATATATCCTATGGCTGAGGGAAAAGGAGGGCTGTGCCATGGATGACCTCACCAGAAAATTCAGCGTTGTCGATAAAAAGGCCGAGACGAGAGAGATCATGTCCGCGGTCTACGACGCGCTCAAGGTAAAAGGCTATAACCCCGTCAACCAGATCGTGGGCTACATCCTGTCGGAGGATCCCACGTACATCACCAATTATAATAACGCCCGCAGCCTGATCTGCCATGTCGACCGGGATGAGCTGCTGCAGGAGCTGGTCATCAGCTATCTGGAAAAGGACAAATAACAAAAGAATAGCCATCGCGCCCCGCTTTCTGACGAAGCGGGGCGCTTTATTTTGTGGAAAATGACCAGAGAATCTTTGCAATTAATTTGTTTCCAGTCCTTGACAAAGAGGATACAATGTGTTACAATTCGGTTACACTTGATTGGATGGAGGCATGTCCCATGAGCGCGGCAAAGGCTGAAAAGAACGAGATACTTGAATATAAAGGCCGTCCGCTGCGTCGTAAGGACAACATCATCTATTACGGCAGCATGGCCGATAAATACATCATCATGCTGCAGCTCCTCGAATCGAAGAAGGTCGATGACCTCGAGGTTGCGACCAAAGTATCGGTCCAGCTCCAGCTGACCGATCCTGATATCAAGTCGCGGGACAAGATCGTGAAGAAAACGGAAAAGGACAGTCTTTACGCGGCGATGGATGTAGCGTCTGTTTGGCTCGACCGGGCGCTGGCGTCCAAATAAACTCCTGGAGGCAGAGCTATGAAGTATTTGAAAAAATGTCTGCTGACGATGCTCATCGTCGCGGCCGTCATATCGTGTCTTTTGATCAGCGCGTCCGCCGCCGGCAAACAGGTCTACGGCGCGGCCACCGTTGACGCTACGTCTCTCAACGTCCGCGCCGAAAAGAGCACGGAGAGCGACCGCGTCACCACCCTCGTCAAGGGCACGATTGTCGTCGTCGAAGAAAAGGGCGGCGAATGGTCCGCGGTCAATTACCAGGGCTTCAAGGGCTTCGTCAAGACCGAGTACCTGACCGATATCGTCAAGCGCGAGAACTTCAAGGCCACCGGCACCACCACGGGCACCGGCATCGCCGTCCGCGAGGGGCCCAGCACCTCGAAGGACAAGATCGGCGTCACGGGCGACGAGGGCACGGTCCTCACCGTCATCGGCGTCAACGACGGCTGGTACAAGGTCGTCTTTGAGGGCGAGGAAGGCTACATACGGTCCGACTTCCTGGAGATCAGTGGCAATGCCAAGGGGGCCACGGCGGCTGCCGTAGCTTCTACTAAGGGACAGCAGGTTGTTGAGTTTGCCATGCAGTTCCTCGGCTACCGTTACGTCTATGGCAGCGAGTCTCCCGATAAGGGCTTCGACTGCTCCGGTCTTGTGTATTACGTTTACAGCCAGTTCGGCTACAAGCTGGAGCGGCCTGCCACCCAGCAGTTCAAGAAGAACGGCGTCGAGGTCGAAAAGTCCGAGCTCAAGCCCGGCGACCTGGTGTTCTTCAAGAGCAGCGCCGGCAGCAGCAGTATCGGCCACGTGGGCATCTACATAGGCGACGACCAGTTCATCCACGCGTCCACTTCCAACACGGGCGTCATCATCTCCAGCCTGAACTCCTCCAACTACACGGCCCGCTGGTACGGCGCGAAGCGCATCATCACCGACTGATAACAGGATAAACGAAAGCGGCTCACCTCGGTGAGCCGCTTTTTTTGTGTCGTTTCCGCCTGCTTTATGCTTCCTCCGTGACCTTGATGCGCACCGGCGACACCCATTTGGAGGTTGTGATCTTCTTGTACCGGAAAAAGGCGGTGAAGTTGACCAGCGCGATGTACGGCCGGAAGAAGAACGCGTCGAGCAGGCCGTAGAAAAGGACCTTGGCGATCTCGGCGAAGGTGAGCTTCTCCTCCGGACAGTAGCGGTTGTCGAGGTAGCTCAGCAGCGTGAGGATGAGCCCGAAGAGCACGTACAGCAGGAACGCCGCGGCGAGCTGTGCCACGGAAACGTCCAGCAGCAGTACGCTCAGCGCCACGGACAGGCACCCGAGCACCATGAACACGGGGCTCAAAAGCTCGTACAGGATCATGTAGGGGAACATGAAAAGCCCCACGATGCCGTAGCGCGGGTTCAGGATCATCGAGCGGTACTTGCTGATCGTCTGGATCAGGCCGCAGTGCCAGCGCAGCCGCTGGGAGCGCAGATCCTTCAGCGAGGCCGGCCCCTGCGTCCAGCAGATGCTCTCCGGCACGAAGCGCAGGGAGAAGGGGATACGGTTCTTCCGGTAATACTGCTGCAGCTTGACGGTCATCTCCATGTCCTCGCCCTTGCTGATGGGGTCGTATCCGCCCACGGCGATGAGGGCGTCCTTTTTGAACAGGCCGTACCCGCCGGAGATGATGAGGTTCGCGTTCAGCAGATCCTGAAAGACTCTCGTCCCGCGGAAGCCGCGGCTGTATTCCAGCACCTGCATGTTGACGACGGCGTTTTTGCCGAGACCGCCGCCCACGGGCTGCGCGTCGCGGAAGCGCACGTCGTTGGATATCTTGATGTTCCCGCCCACGGCGATGACGTTGGGGTCCTCCAGCAGCGCCCGGCAGGCGAGCCGCAGCGAATCCCGCTGCAGGATCTCGTCCCCGTCCATGTTGATGACGTAGGGATAGGCGGCTACGTTGATGCCCGCGTTGACCGCGTCGGCCTTGCAGCCGCCGTTCTCCTTGGAGATGAGGGTGATGAGCACCTCGCCCAGCCGGCAGGAATAGATCTCGTTGATGGGGTGGCAGGTCACCTGGTACCGGATGGGCCGCGTCAGCTCGCGCGCCAGCGGGAAGTTCGCCAGCAGGACGTCTTTCGTGTTGTCCTTGGAGCCGTCGTCGATGACGACGATCTCATATCGCTTGAAGTCCAGCTTGAGCAGGTTGTTGACCGTCTGGACGATGCTCGTCTCCTCGTTGTAGGCCGGCACCATGATGGAAACGGGGTAGTAGTATTCGTGGTCCACCACGTTGTGCAGCGCCTCCATGCGGCGCTTGCGGGAGGCGCTGAACGCGCCGCCGAGACAGCTGACGAGCAGATACAGCGTGTACAGCGCGAGATACACCGTGATAAAAGCGTTGAAACCGTTGATACAGAGCGTCACAGAAGCGATCAGACCGTTCATATCCCGTCCTCCGATCCGTTGGTGTGGAGCGCGAAGCGCATGGCGTCGGCGGCAAAGGCGTCGCCGCCGTTCAGGATGCCGTCGATGATCTCCTGCGGCGGGGCCAGCCGGACCAGCGCGGCGGCGCAGTTCATGCGCACGCTCCACGCGGGGGAGGTGACGCCGCTCTGCAGCGCTTCGATGACCTCCGCGTCGTCCGGATACGCCGCCAGGCCCGTGGCCGCCACCGCGGCGGTCTGCCAGTCGGGCTCGTGGCCCTTCCGGCGCAGCGTGTCGACCAGGAGCGTCTTCGTCTCCGGCGACGGCGCCTTGAGCAGCAGCCGCAGGATGTCGCACCGCTGGTCAAGACTGACGGCCGGGTCCTCCAGCCGCGCCTTGAACCGCTCGTCCCAGTCGTGGAAATCCGCCAGTGTGAAGAAGGTGATGACGGCGGACTGGCTGTGGTCGTCGTACCGGTCGAAGCGTTCCATCATCGCCGCGGCCAGCTGCCGCTGATCGCCGCGGAAGCTGTTCATGCCGTCGGCCAGGAGCTTTTCGTTGTGGAGCCTGGCGTCGGCGCTCAGCGTTTCGATGGCGGCGGCGACCGCTCCGGCGTCGCCCAGGTGGTAAAGCGCCTTCAGCGCGTTTTCCCGGCAGAAAACGGAGTCCGCGCCCAGCAGCTTCAGCATGAACGCGGCGTACCGCGCCCGGACGTCGTCCGGCAGGGACGCGAGGTCGGCCGTGGACAGGATGTAGGCGAAATAGCCTTTTTCCGTGCCGTCCGCCCGTCCGCTGACGCGCCTCACGATCGCCTCGCTGTTCTCGCGTAAAACGGCGGCGCAGGCGTCCGCGTCGTCCGTTTTGTTGAGCGCGTCAAAGGCGATGAGCATACCGCTGAGGGAGAACCGCGCCGTCTCTCTGTCCGTCAGCCGGAAGCTCCCCGCCGCGCGGCAGCGGTCAAAGGTCTTCCGCCAGCGCTGCTCCCGCTTTGCCTGCGCGGCCTTGCGGCGATCCTCCGTCAGCGACGAGGCGATCTTGAAGAGCAGGATCGCCAGCACCAGCGCGATGAAGGAGAGGATGCCGAGATTGTCTATTATCCATTCCACGACCATACCGTCCGACTCCGCCCTTATCGTTGCGTTTTCCGGCCGCGTCCGAAAACTTGACCGATATCGTCATTATAATCCATTCTTTACCGTATGTCGACACCGATCGCGGAAAAAGAGAGGGCCGGAGCGTTTTTTCGCTCCGGCCCTCGTTCAGACGGGCGCGCCGTTTTTGACCGTGAAGACGACGTAGGGCGCGCCGCCGATGGTCGCGGGCGTGCCGAGACAGAGGAACGAGGTCAGCGGGAACGCGCCGCTTTCGTGGACGGGGATGGCGAGCTGCGTCTGCCCGTCCTCCTCGCGGACGAGGGCGCCGGCGACGCTCCGGCAAAGCGCCGCGACGGCGGGATCGGTGAAAAGCCGCCCGGGGTCCGGCTCCCGCCGCCACCCCTCGCCGCCGTCTGCCGGCGCGGGCGGCTGCTCCGTTTCCTCCGGCTCCGCCGGACTTGCGGCGCGCGGTCCCTCCTCGGTCGGTGCTTCCGGAGTCTTTTCCGCCGGGGGCGCGCTCTCCGGCAGCGGCGCGGTCAGCGGGAGGAGCAGGACCTGCCCGATCTCTGTCAGCGTCATGGCCCGCAGCTGCGTCCTGCTCATCGTCCTGTCCAGGCGGAGCCGTCCCGCCTCCGGCACGGGGATGCCGAGACTCACCGTCCGGCCGGCGGCCGTCGCCATCAGCCGGCTCACCGCGGGGACGAGATCGCCCTCGAACCGGAAGTGCGTGTGCAGACCGCTCTCCGTCACGGTCAGCGTGCCGGCCGGGGCGCCGCTATCGGAAAGTACGCTGTATGTACCGTTCAGCGACATGGTGTTACCTCCCCAAAAAAATAAGAGTCCGTACCATCATACGTACGGACTCTTGCTTTTATGCTTTTTTCAGCCGATGGTATACGTCCCGCAGACGAGCACCCGCGTGTTGTTGGCGGTAGCCTTGATCCCGTTGGACTGGATCGTCACCATGTACATGTTGTTCTTCTCCAGCGCCTTGCCGGAGGAGGTGATGCTGGTGGCGTCCGTTTCATTGATGAGCCGGGGGGAGGAGGCGCCGTTGGAAACGGCGGAGCCTGTCCGGAGCAGCAGCTCCGTCCCCACGCTGCAGGTCAGCGTCTGCCCGTTGGACAGCGTGACCAGCGTGAAGGTGTCGCTGGCGGCGGAGGCGCCGTCGGACGATTGGGCGATGTCCTTCTCAAAATCGCTGATCTTGGCGTCGAAGCTGGCGGCGAGGCTCTTCTCGCTGGCGGCGATGCTGTCCTCCAGCGCGGCGTTGATGTTCGGCGTCACGGTGGTGTTGATGTAGCTCAGCGTCACCAGCGGGTCGCTCTTTGTGCCGTAGGTCGTGGCGGCCAGCGTGGTCAGCCCGGCGATGAGCGCCACGGCGGCCAGCACGCTGACGGCGATGATGAGTTTTTTCTTTCGTGTCATGGTATGTACCTCCTCGGGTCGGGGCGGAGAGGGGAGGAGGTCCTCCCCTCCGTGTCATTGAAGTCCGAAGCTGACGGCGATGGCGTTGTCGACGCGGTCCATCACGGCGTCGTCGACGCGGCCCATCCGTTCCTTCAGCCGCTTTTTATCAATGGTGCGCACCTGTTCCAGCAGCACCACCGAATCTCTTGAAAGTCCGTAGGTCTTGGCCTGCAGCGCGATGTGGGTCGGCAGGCGGGCCTTGCCCGTCTGCGAGGTGATGGCGGCGGCGATGACCGTAGGGCTGTGTTTGTTGCCGGTGTCGTTCTGCACGATCAGTACCGGCCGCATGCCGCCCTGCTCGCTTCCCACGACGGGAGAGAGGTCGGCGTAATAGATGTCTCCTCGTTTCACGTGATCTGGCACGTAGCTTCACTCTCCGACGAATCATATTCGCCGCGGCTACATCGTTAGTATGTAACCGGACTGCTATAATTCTTTCACAAAGCAAAACAAAATATACAAAGCCGGCCTTTTTTTGGTTTTGTTCGGGGGAGGATGTCTCCCGTTACCACTATATGACCGGCGGCGCCTGTCCGTTACGCGTCCGGGTAGATACGGGGCACCCGCTTGGAGACGGAGCATAACAGCTCGTAGGGGATGGTGCCGGCGGCCTCCGCCAGCGTTTCCAGATCGACGCGCGGGCCGAACAGTTCCACCTCGCTGCCCAGATCGTCCTCCGGCAGCTCCGTCAGGTCGACCATGCACATGTCCATGCAGATACGGCCGATCTGGGGCGCGAAGCCGTGGGGCGTGGCAAAGGCGCAGCGGCCGGAAAGACAGCGGAACAGCCCGTCGGCGTAGCCCACGGGCAGCACGCCCGCGCGGGTCACCCGCTTCGTGGTGTAGGTCCGGCCGTAGCTGACGTCCGTGCCCGCGTCGAAATGCTTGATGGTGCTGATGGAGGACACGAAGCGCATACAGGGCTTCAGCCCCAGCGTGCCGCCGTCCCCGTAGCCGTAGAGCAGCAGGCCGGGCCGCGCCATGTCGAGACACGTCTCTTTATAGTGTAACACAGCGCCGCTGTTTGCGCAATGACGGATGTCGAAGCGGATACCGTGAAGTTTTTCCAGCGCGTCGAGCATGTCCGTGAAAAGCCGGAACTGGCGGCGGGTATAGGCCTCGTTCGCCTCGCCGGGCTCGTCCGACACGGCGAAGTGGGTGAAGACGCCCTCGGCGTAAAGCCCCGGCAGTCGGCAGGCGCTGGCGACGTTGGCCACGCCGTCTGAAAAGTGCGGCCCGGCGCAGAGGAAGCCCAGCCGGGACATGCCGGTGTCCAGCTTGATGTGGACCTTCAGCGTGCCGCCGTGCGCCGCGGCCCGGGCGGCGTATTCCTCCGCCTTGGATTCGCAGGTCACGGCCTGGGTGATGTCGTGGTCGATGAGCACGGGGGTGAACTCCGGCGGCGTGTGGCCCAGGATGAGGACGGGCATTTTTATGCCCGCGTCCCGCAACTCCATGGCCTCCTCCAGGCAGGCCACGGCCAGATAGTCGGCCCCGGCCGCCTCCAGCCGCCGCGCGACGGGCACGGCGCCGTGGCCGTACGCGTCGGCCTTCACCACGCCGAGGAAGCGGCACCCCGCGGGCAGCGTCGCCCGGATGGCGCGGTAATTGTGCTCGATGTTGTCAAGGCTGATCTCCGCCCAGCATCTCTTTTGATTGAACATGTTTTTTTACTCCATCGCAACGTTATCGTATGTGATCTGCAGGACCGTATAGCCGCCGGAGGCGAATTCCCCGAACACGGGGAGATACGTTTCCCGGTCGAACCAGGTGGTCAGGGAAACGTCGTCGTCGATCATGTGGGTGACGCGCACGCAGTCCGTGTCGCCCAGGGGCTCCCATACGCATTCCGTAACGAGCCCCCGCCGCCAGGCGTCCGCCATGACGGGCACGGCGTCCACCGGGGACAGGCCGTTCATCAGCAGCCCGCCGGAATAGACCTCCGCGCCGTCGTACGCCAGCGTGACGCCGCTCTCTTCCAGATGGGCGCGGAGCCCCGCGATGCTCGCCGGCTCCAGGATCTCGATCTCGCCGTCCTCCCGCCCCAGCCGGCAGGCGAGCCGGTAGCGGTAGACGCGCTCACCGTAATCCGCCGTGACGCGCAGCGTCATGGCGATCTCCTCCGCCGCGGCGTACGCGGCCTGGATCTCTTCGGCGGTATCCTCCGGTCCGGCCGCCGCGCAGGCGGTCAGCGGGAGCAGCATGATGAGCAGGAGCGCGGCAAGCGTTTTACGCAAACAAGGTCACCTCATGGCATCCGGGATGGCGTCGATGACGTCAGACGGCGTCATGCAGTACTCACCGAAGCGCTCCGTGCAGAGATCGCCGGCGCGGCCGTGCAGATAGACCGCGGCGGGCACCGCTCTGTCCGGCGGCAGCTTCTGCCCCAGCAGGGAGACCGCCATTCCGGCCAGCACGTCGCCGCTGCCGCCCTTGGCAAGGCCCGGCCCGCCGGTGGTGTTCAGGAACACCCGTCCGTCGGGAAAGGCTGTCGCGGTCCGGTGTCCCTTCAGCGCGACGACGCACCGGTGTTCCCGGGCGAAGCGCGCCGCGGCGGCTATGCGGCCGCCGTCCTTGACGTCGCCGCCCAGCCGGGCAAACTCCCCCTCGTGGGGCGTGAGTATCACGGGACATGACGCCATGTCCAGAACATGTATATGCCCGGCCAGTGCGTTTATGCCGTCCGCGTCGACGACCAGCGGCACGCGGCAGGCCTTGACGACGGCCTCCACCACCGCCTCCGCTCCGGCGGAGCGGCCCAGCCCCGGCCCGATGAGACAGGCGTCCATCCCCTTCAGCTTGTCCAGGATGAACGGGATGGCCTTGTCGGACACGATGCCGTTTGCGTCGTCCGGCAGCGGGAAGGGCATGGCCTCGTCGTTCTTCACGGCCTCGATGCTGTAGATGGCGTACGGCACGCCCAGGAACACGAGCCCGCTGCCCATGCGCACCGCCGCGCGGGCGGCCAGCGCGGGCGCGCCGGTGTAGCCGACACTGCCGGCGATGATGAGCACGCGGCCGAAGTCGCCTTTGTGGGCCTCCGCGTTCCGCGCGGGCAATTTGGCATAAGATTCGTCAACTGTAAAATCTTTTACATTTGCAGAAAGCGCTTGTTCCGGTTCCGTCCGGTCGAAGGGCTCCATAGGACCGCCTCCCGTTTTTTGCTGTTGCACCTATTATATATCGTTTGCCTTGTATAGTCAAACGCGGTAAAAAGAGCAAAAAGCCAAGTAGGGCTTGACTTTATGGGCATTTTGCATTAAATTGTTACGAGAATCGAAAAGAACCTGCGATGAACGGGAAGATGACGGGTCCACGCACCCCAGAGAGAAGCGGTCGCCGGCTGTGAGCCGCTTTGCTGCGCGCCGTCTGGTTCGCCCGGGAGCACCGGCCAATCACCGGCGGTCAGCCCCGATACCGGCTATCGAGCGCGGCCCGCGCGTCGGGCCGAATCTGGGTGGTACCGCGGAATCTTCCGTCCCTTGTGGATGGGAGATTTTTTATGTATCATCCTCTGAAAAATGGAGTGAAACGAATGAAAGAACAGCTGAAGAAGATACGGGAGGAGGCCGTGGCCGCCCTCTCCGCGGCGACGGTGCCGGCGGAGCTGGAGGAGCTGCGCGTCCGCTATCTCGGCAAGAAGGGCGAGCTCACCGCCGTGCTGAAGCAGATGGGTGGGCTCTCGCCGGAGGAGCGGCCGGTCATGGGCCAGCTGGCCAACGACGTGCGCTTCGCCATCGAGAGCACGCTGGCGGAGGCCAGGCGCCGCCTGGAGGAAAAGGCCATGGAGCTCCGGCTGGAGGCGGAGACCATCGACGTCACCATCCCCGGCAGACAGGAGAAGATCGGCCACCGCAACCCGATGTATACCGTCCTGGACGAGATCGAGGATATCTTCAGCGGCATGGGCTTCGCCATCCTGGAGGACCGGGAGGTCGAGCTTGCCGACTATAACTTCACGAAGCTGAACGTGGAGGAGGGGCACCCCGCCCGGGAGTGGAGCGACACGTTCTACTTCACGGAGGACAGCAGCATCCTGCTCCGCACGCAGACGAGCCCCATGCAGGTGCACGCCATGGAGACGCGCTCCCTGCCCATCCGGATCATTGCGCCGGGCCGCGTCTACCGCAAGGACGAGGTGGACGCCACCCATTCGCCCATGTTCCACCAGATCGAGGGCATGGCCATCGACAAGGGGATCACCATGGGCGACCTGAAGGGCACGCTGAACGAAGTCGTCAAAAAGCTCTACGGCGAGGATACCGTCACCCGCTTCCGCCCGCACCATTTCCCCTTCACGGAGCCGTCCTGCGAGATGGACGTCCAGTGCCACAAGTGCGGCGGCGTCGGCTGTCCCACCTGCAAGGGCGAGGGCTGGATCGAGATCCTGGGCGCCGGCATGATACACCCCAAGGTGCTGGAGGGCTGCGGGATCGACTCCGCGGTCTATTCCGGCTGGGCCTTCGGCATGGGCCTGGAGCGGCTTGCCCTGCGCCGCTACAAGATAGCCGACCTGCGTCTCATCTTCGAGAACGACGTCCGGTTCCTGGAACAGTTCTGAGAAAGGGGGAGAGACAATGATACTTTCAAGAAAATGGCTCGATGAGTTCGTCGACTGCGGCGACGTGGGCGACCGGGATTTTTCGGAGGCCATGACCCTCACCGGCTCCAAGGTGGAGACAGTGGAGGACTGCTCCGGCCGTATGGATAAGATCGTCGTGGGCCGCGTGGAGACGATAGCCCGCCATGAGAACAGCGACCACATGTGGGTCTGTCAGGTGGACGTGGGCGGCCGCGCGATCCAGATCGTCACCGGCGCGCAGAACGTTAAGGCTGGCGACCTCGTTCCCGTCGCGCTGGACGGCTCCACGCTGCCCGGCGGCGTGAAGATCGAAAAGGGCGTCCTTCGCGGCGTGGCGTCCGACGGCATGCTCTGCTCCCTCAAGGAGCTGGGGCTCGACGCCCGCGACTTCCCCTACGCCGTCGAGGACGGTATCTGGATCATCGAGGAGTCCGACGCGGCCCCCGGCGGCGATATCCGACCCCTCATCGGCGCGGACGACCACATCGTGGAGTTCGAGATCACGCCGAACCGGCCGGACTGCCTGTCCGTCATCGGCCTTGCGCGGGAGGCGGCGTGCACGTTCCGCCGTCCGCTGAAGCTGCACGTGCCGGAGGTCAAGGGCTGCGGCGAGAACATCGCTGACCACTGCGATATCGAGGTGGAGGACCCCGACCTCTGCCCGCGCTATACCGCCCGCATGGTCAAAAACGTCAGGATAGCGCCGTCGCCCCGCTGGCTGCGCGAGCGTCTCCGCGCCAGCGGCGTCCGGCCCATCAATAACATCGTCGACATCACCAACTACGTCATGCTGGAGTACGGCCAGCCCATGCATGCCTTCGACTTCTCCTGCGTGGAGGGGGGACGCATCGTCGTCCGCACCGCCCGGGAGGGGGAGACCATCCGGACGCTGGACGGCAAGGACCACGCGCTCGCGACCAGCATGCTCTGTATCTGCGACGAGCACCGTCCCGTCTGCGTTGCGGGCGTCATGGGCGGCGCCAACAGCGAGATCGTGGGCGACACGGCCCGCGTCCTCTTCGAGTCCGCGAACTTCAACGGCGTCTCCGTCCGCCGCACGGCCACGGCCCTCGGCATGCGGACCGACGCTTCGAGCCGCTATGAAAAGGGCCTCGACCCCATGAACACCATGAAGGCGGTCCAGCGCGCGTGCGAACTGGTGGAGCTGCTCGGCGCGGGCGAGGTCATGGACGGCGTCATCGACTGTATCGCCGCCGATACGACGCCCCGCCGCGTGAAGCTGGAGCCGGAGAAGATCAACGGCCTGCTCGGCACGGACGTCTCGCGGGAGGATATGATCGCGTACCTTGAGCCGCTGGGCTTCGTCATGGACGGCGACGATATCGTCGTGCCCTCCTGGCGCGGCGACGTGGAGCACTTCTCCGACATCGCGGAGGAAGTCGCCCGCTTCTACGGCTACAATAAGATCCCCAACACGCTGCTCCGCGGCGAGACGACGACGGGCGGCTACACCGAGATCCAGAACGCGGAGCGTCGCGTCGGCACGGTCTGCCGCGCCCGCGGGTATGATGAGATCATCACCTATTCCTTCATCAGCCCCGCCTGCTACGATAAGATACACCTTCCGGCGGAGAGCCCCCTGCGCGCTTCGCTGAAGATCCTGAACCCGCTGGGGGAGGATACCTCCATCATGCGCACCACCATCCTGCCCAGCATGCTGGAGATCCTCACCCGCAACTATAACTTCCGCAACGCCGCCGTGCGCCTCTACGAGATAGGCAAGGTCTACCTCCCGCGGCCCGACGGTCTTGCGGACGAGCCGAAGATGATCGCGCTGGGCGCTTACGGCGGCGGCGTCGACTTCTATGAGCTCAAGGGCGTCGTGGAGAACATCTGCGAAGCGCTTCGTATCAAGGACTACGCGTTCCGCGCGGAGCGGGACGACGCTTCGTACCATCCCGGCCGCTGCGCCGCGCTTTACGTGAACGGCGTGCGCGCCGGCGTCCTGGGCCAGGTGCACCCGCTGGTCGCCGCGGAGTACGGCGTGGATACGGAGCTGTACGCGGCGGAGCTCAGCTTCCCCGTGCTGTATGCCGCCCGCGGGCCCCATCCGGAGTACGTGCCCCTGCCGCGTTTCCCGTCCATCTCCCGCGATATCGCGGTGCTCTGCCGCAAGGAGATCCCCGTGGCGGAGCTGGTGGACTGCATCCGCCGCGGCGGCGGCGAGCTCCTGCGCGCCGTCCGTCTGTTCGACGTCTATACCGGCGCCGGCGTGCCGGAGGGGAAGAAGAGCACGGCCTTCTCGCTGACGCTCCGCTCCGATACCGGCACGCTCACCGACGCGGAGGCGGAGGCGGAGGTCAAGGCCATCCTCGACCGTCTCGCCACCGATCTCGGCGCCGTCATCCGCTGATACCTGCCGTTGCCGAAAAACGCCCCGAATCATCGGGGCGTTTTTTTGCGTTTTCGCGCAACCTTCTGCCGCGCGGGACCGTCTTATGGTACGGATGCAGCCTTGTGGCACGCGCGAAACGGTCATATTGCTGGAAAATACTATATAAAATAGAAAGAATTTTCAGGAAAGTTATCATTTTTTGTAACTTATCTGCTCGCAAAACGGCCGAACATCGTCCGGGCAAACGCTGAAAAGCGTTGCGGCGCATGGGCTGGACTATCCCGCAGGAAAGTGTAACCAAATTGTAATTTTTTTTGCCCAAAGGTATTGACAAGCGGAAACACATGTGCTAATATTACTGCATGCAGGGGTATCTATGCCCTTGCCGCGCCCGAAAGGGCGTGCAGCGCGCAATGATGACCTCCACCGTTCTCTTTGACCAAGCCGCTCCGACAAGGCAGAGCGGGGCGGTGTGAGTCTTCATTATGTAAGTGTACGGCGGGCTTTGCGCCTGCCCGAGCGAATGGCCCGCCGTACTCCTCCTTTCCGATCGGCTCGGGAGGGAGGGCGCGGTGCGAAAAGGGCGTATCCCAGGTGTGACCGCCGCAAGGCGATTACATACAGTCCGGTTTCATGTAACGGGCACAAAATAATTTATTATTTTATTTTTTTAAGGAGGAAACACTACATGAAGACTCTCAAGAAGACTCTGTGCGTGGTCCTCGCAGTCGTCATGATGCTCGGCACCCTGACCGTTCTGGCCAGCGCGACCGACTTCGTCGACGATGCGGATATCGCGTACGACGAGGCCGTTGAGGTGCTGGTTGCGATCGGCGTCATCAACGGTAAGGAAGGCAACAAGTTCGACCCGAAGGGCGAACTGACTCGTGCCGAAGCCTGCACCATCATCTCCAAGCTGCTTGGTCAGGGAAGCCTCAAGGCCAAGTCCACCTTTGATGATGCGAAGGGCCACTGGGGCGAGAGCTACATCGCCTTCTGCGCGAGCCAGGGCATCGTGAACGGCGTGGGCGACAACAAGTTCGATCCCGACGGCACGCTGACCGGCTATGCCTGGGCGAAGATGGTTCTCTGCGCGCTCGGCTACAATGCTGAGTACGAAGGCATGACCGGCGACGAGTGGGAGCTTGGCGTTGCGAAGCTGATGGGACAGACCCACATCGGTGATGCGCTTGCTTCCTTCGATGGCGAGAAGGCCATTCCCCGTGACGCTGCCTGCCAGCTCGCGTTCACCGGCGCGAAGGATGTTGACATGCAGAAGTTTACGCCCGGCATCGCTGTTACCGGCACCAACCTGAGCGTTAACGCTGGCGGTTCGTATGACACGATCTATGGCGCTGCTGGTCATAAGCTGCTGGACGACGGCTTCAAGATCCCCGCCGCCAACATCACCGCGGCTGCCACCGATTACAACGAGCCTGGCACCAACTATCTTTCCACGGACGGCAAGGTCAATGTTACTGTTGAGGAAACCCCGGCTGCCACCTACACCACGGCTGTCACCAGCGCGCAGATCTATAAGGATCTCGGCCTGAAGGGCGGTCCCGACAATAATGGTATTGCTGCTGGTGCTACCTCGACTCACACCATGAACCAGGCTGCTGTGGAAGGCGCGGGCACCTTTGCCATTACCATTGACGGCGCTGGCGTCATCGGCGGCAACGGCATCCTGACCAAGGTGTACTATGATACGAACGCCGCTAACGCTGAAGGCAAAAAGGTGATCATCGTCTGCATCCCCACGTTCTTTGATGACATCTCTGTCGTTACCCCGGCTGCTGGCGCTGCGGCCAGAAAGGTTAACACCACCGGTGGTGCTGTGAACTTTGAGACCGAGGACTTCGAAGTTGGCGACAAGGTCCTCGTCACCTATGATGCGACCGGCACTGCTACCGCAATCAAGGCTGTTGAAGGCACCGAGCTGACCGCCACCGCGATCAACACCAATGCCAACACCTTCACCGCGGGCGGCAAGACCTATGAGTATGCAAACACCTTCGGCACCGACGGCAGTATCCCTGTCGCCGCCGCGGACGTCACTACCCCGACTGCGTTCGTCGCTTATCTCGACGATTACGGCTATGTCATCGGCAAGACTGCTACCGCTGCTGCTGCTGCCACCTACTGTGTGGTTCTGGCGCAGAACAATGTTATGAGCCTCGACGGTGGGACTAATCAGGTTCGTGTTCTGAAGACCGACGGCACCATTGAAGACGGTGTTTCCACCGCTGCTGTTGCTGGTGGCGCTAACCCCTTCGCGCTCTGCACCTACACCATGAACAAGTCCGGCCAGTATGTCCTGACCGTTCAGGCGGCTCTTGACACCGGCGCGGGCAGCGTTGTCAACAAGGGCGCTGTCGCTGTGACGGCTGCCACCACGGCCACTAAGGGCAACGCGAAGACCATCTTCCTGCTGGGCTTTGACAATGATGGTGATGGCAACGACGATGAATACAAGGCCTATGTTGGCATCAACGCTGTTCCCACGCTGACCAACGCGGCGGCTTCCGGCGCCAACTGCGTCGACTTCGATACTGACGGTTTCGCTGAAGTCGTCTTCATCAAGAGCGCTCTTCTGGCTGCTGCCGGCACCACGAGCTCTGACATCGTCTTCGTTGACTACAGCTCCGAGAATACGATGACCGACGCCAATCTCGGCACGTACTATGAGTACAACGCCATCGTGAACGGCAAGGTCGAGACCATCAAGGCTGCTGCCAACACCGTGTTCACTGCTGACGGTATCTTCACCGCGTTCACCAAGGATAGCGACGGCCTGATCACTGCCAAGACCCCGATGACTGCTACCGGCGACATCACTGCCTATGTGAATAACGGTGTGGGCACTGATGCTGCTGCGAACGGCATCATCGAGCTCGATGGCACTGAGCTCTCCTACAACGACGCGACTCAGATCTTCAAGATCGCCGCTGACGGCTCCATCTCTGCTGTCACGGTTGCCTCCGTCAAGTTTGACGCCAACGACACGGTCGTGTACTACACCACCAATAACGTCCTGACCTACGCGGTCATCACCGAAGTGTAATCCACGATAACCCAAGCATGAAGAGAAGAGCTCCTTCGGGAGCTCTTCTCTTTTTATTTGCACGCCGCCGTGCAAAAAACGTCCTGTGTGCCCTCGTTGTATAGACATTCTATTTCAGGGAGGGTTTCTTGTGACGATCATTCGTATCGAACCGTATGAAAACGGCGCCCACGCGAACCAGACGATCAACGGAACGCTTTCCGCCGTTCCGGAGGGGTGGGCCGTCGTCCCGCCGGAGCTGGAGGCCGCCGCCGCGTCGTACATGCCGTGGGTGCGCCTCGCCGCTGCGGACGGCGTCGTTACGTCGCTCACGCTGAACGAGGCGGCCAGAGCCGCCTTTGAGGCGACGCTTGAAAACGAAGAGGAGGTGGAGGCGTGATGGCGACGAACGCTTCATCCGCCACGCCCAACCTGGGCCTTTCCCAGTGGGCCGCGGACGATTACATCCGGCGGGAGGATTTCAACGCGGACAACGCCGCGATCGACGCCGCGCTTGCTTCCGCCGCCGTCTTTGAAACGGGCAGCTACGTCGGGGCGGGCGTCAACGGCTCGGCCAATCCCAATACGCTGACCTTTACCCGGGAGCCGAAGCTGGTCTTTGTGCAGTCCAAGACCTTAGGGATCGGTACCGAGCAGCTTTTTCTGCTCAAGGGGGCGACCCGGGTGAGCAGTACGGCTGGCACCGGCAGCATGAGCAGCAACACCGTGGTTTGGAACGGGAATACGCTTTCCTGGTACAACAGCCATGGCAGCGTCGAACAGCTGAACGACAGCGGTTATACCTATTTTTATGTTGCCCTCTGCTGAGGGGTTCGTCCCCCTCTCGCATAAAAAGCCCCGCGCTCCCGAAAAGGAGCGCGGGACTTTTTTATACGTTTCACAGCTTGCTGCGGATGATCTTGCCGCTGCTCGTTTTGGGCAGCTCCGTGCGGAACTCCACGATACGCGGGTATTTGTACGGCGCGGTGCGTTTTTTCACGTAGTCCTGGATCTCGCGCTTCAGCGCGTCGTCGCCCTCCTTGCCCTTGACGAGCACGATGCTGGCCTTGACCACCTGGCCGCGCACCTCGTCCGGCGCCGCGGAAACGCCGCATTCCAGCACGTAGGGCAGCTCCATGATGACGCTCTCGATCTCGAACGGTCCGATACGGTAGCCGGAGGATTTGATCAGGTCGTCCGCCCGCCCCACGTACCAGAAATAGCCGTCCTCGTCGCGCCAGGCCAGGTCGCCCGTGTGGTAATAGCCGTCGTGCCATACCTCGGCGGTGTCCGCTTCGTTCTGATAGTACCCCGTGAACAGGCCGCAGGGGGCGCCCGCGCCCACGAAGATGCAGATCTCGCCGCTCTCGCCGACCTCGGCGGGCTTGCCGTCCTCGGTCAGCAGCTCCACGTCGAACACCGGGCTCGGCTTGCCCATCGCGCCCACGCGTGGGCTCATGCCCACGAAGTTGCCGATGACGCAGCAGGTCTCCGTCTGGCCGAAGCCCTCCATGATGGAAAGGCCCGTCGCCTCGCGGAACCGGTCGAAGACCTCCGGGTTCAGCGCCTCGCCCGCCGTGCTGGCGTGGCGGATGGAGCTGAGGTCGTATTTGCTCAGATCCTCTTTGATGAAGAAACGGTACATCGTCGGCGGCGCGCAGAACGTCGTGATGTTGTATTTGGCGAACATCGGCATGATGTCGTCCGCGGCGAAGCGGTCGAAGTCGTAGACGAAAAGGCCCGCCTCGCAGAGCCACTGGCCGAAGATCTTGCCCCACATGGCCTTGGCCCACCCCGTGTCGGAGATGGTCAGGTGCAGCCCGTCCGGCACGACGCAGTGCCAGTAGCGGGCGTGGACGAAGTGGCCCAGCGGGTATTTGCAGTTGTGCACCGCCAGCTTCGGGTAGCCGGTAGAGCCGGAGGTGAAGATCATCATCATCGGGTCGTCGCCGCAGATGGCGTCCTCCGTGCGGGCGAAGCGGCTGGAGTACATCTCGAACTCGTCGTCGAAGCTGTGCCAGCCGTCCACCGCGCCGCTGGTGGTGATCTTGATGGCGATCTTGCCGTACTGCTCGATGGCGGGGGCCGCCTGTCGGGTGCTGTTCCCGTCGGCGGTGCAGATGATGGCGGAAACGCCGGCCGTCTCGAAGCGGTAGAGATAATCCTTTTCCAGCAGCTGGTCCACCGCCGGGATGGCGACGGCGCCCAGTTTCTCAAGGCCGAGCAGGATGGGCCAGAACTGCCAGTTCCGCCGCAGGACGAGCATGACGCGGTCGCCCTTTTTGATGCCCAGCGCGCGGAAATAGTTGGCGGCGCGGGAGCTCATCTTGCTCATGTCGGAGAAGGTGAACGTGCGCTCGCGCTTCTCGCGGTCGACGTGCAGCATGGCGCGCCTGGTCGGGTCCTTCTGAGCGAGCGCGTCGATCACGTCGAAGGCGAAGTTGAACGTGTCGACGTTTTTGTAGGAGACCGTCCGCGGGGTGCCGTTGGCGTCCTCCGTGACGGAGATGAAGTTTTCCCAGATCTGGCCGGACGGGTGCTCCTGCGTGCCCGTGATGGCGGGGATGATCTCCGGCCGCTGCGGCAGCTGCTCCTCCGGCGTCAGGACGATGGCGTAAAAATCGCAGTCCGCGCCGTTGGTGGCGATCATGCCGTGGGGGGTGGAGGAGTCGTAGTACAGCGTGTCGCCCGGACCCAGTATCTCGGTGTGGTTGCCGATCTGCACCTTGAGATAGCCGCTGATGACCAGGTCGAATTCCTGCCCCTCGTGGGTCGTCACCTCGATGGGCTTCAGCTGCGCCTCCGTGCTGAACACGCTGTGGACGAACAGCGGCTCCGCGATACGCTTGCGGAACTTGTAGGCCATGTTGTAATAGGTCATGCCGTGGGCCTGCTCCACGCGCCGCCCCTCGCCGCTGCGGGTCAGGATGTAGCTGCTCAGCTGCGGGCTGACGCCCTCGATCAGGTCGGTCACGTCGACGCCCAGCGCCATGGCGCAGTTGTACAGGAACGCGAAGTTCAGCTCCTCGTTGCCGTTCTCGTAGCTTAAGTATTCCTCCGTCGTCAGGCCGAGCTTCGCGGCGATCTCGTCCTCGCCGATGTTCTCGATGGTGCGGAGCTCCCGGATCCTGGCGGCTACCTCCATAGCCTTCAGTTCCAGCCCTCGTGTTTTCTCCATGGTCATTTCCTCCGTTCGTCTTGGTGTCTCCGGAAACAGAAATCGTCCCCGGAAATGTTTCCGGGGACGACATAGCGAGCTATACCGCGGTACCACCCTGGTTGCGCCATCGGGCGCCTCTCGGAGCTCTGGCAAGCTCCTTGGCTCTTACGCGGCTTCACGGGAGGCTCTACTTGCTTTCGCTTTCTGCGCTCCGGCTCCGGAGTGACAGGTCTTTGGAGCGCCAGCTGCCTGCTTGCACCGTCCGCAGGCTCTCTGAAAACGTGGCGGGTCCGACCCTCTCCTTCAACGCCTTTACCATGTGTGCAATTTTTATAGAGCGATTTTAGCGTTTTTTTGTGTGTTTGTCAAGCTTTATAACTTATTTCTTATGATTTTTCCGCTGATAGTTTTGGGCAATTCGTCCCTAAATTCAACGATTCTGGGATATTTATAGGGCGCAGTGCGCTTTTTCACGTAGTCCTGGATCTCCTTCTTCAAGGCGTCAGACTTCTCCGCGTCCTTTGTCAGCGTGATGCAGGCCTTGACCACCTGGCCGCGGATCTCGTCCGGCGCGGCGCAGACGCCGCATTCCAGCACGTAGGGCAGCTCCATGATGACGCTCTCGATCTCGAACGGCCCGATACGGTAGCCGGAGGACTTGATGACGTCGTCGGCCCGGCCCACGTACCAGAAGTAGCCGTCCTCATCCTGCCAGGCGAGGTCGCCCGTGTGGTAATAGCCGTCGTGCCAGGCAGCCTCGGTGGCCTCTGGCGCCTGATAGTAGCCCTTGAACAGGCCGCAGGGGTCGCCTGCGTCGGTGTAGATGACGATCTCGCCGGTGTCGCCGGTGTCCACGATGTTGCCCTCCGCGTCCATCAGCGCCACGGAATAGATGGGGCTCGCCTTGCCCATGGAGCCGGGCTTGGGCGTGGAGCCCACGAAGTTGCCGATGACCAGCGTCGTTTCCGTCTGGCCGAAGCCCTCCATGATGGAAAGGCCCGTGGCCTTCTTGAACTGCTCGAACACCTCGGGGTTCATGGCCTCGCCGGCGATGGTGGCGTGCTTGATGGAGCTCAGGTCGTATTTGCTCAGATCTTCCTTGATGAAGAAGCGGTACATCGTCGGCGGCGCGCAGAACGTCGTGATGTTGTACTGCTTGAAGAGCGGGAGGATGTCGTCCGCGGCGAAGCGGTCGAAGTCGTAAACGAAGGTGGCGCCGCCGTTCATCCACTGGCCGTAGAGCTTGCCCCAGAGAGCCTTGCCCCAGCCCGTCTCGGAGATCGTCAGATGGATGCCGTCCGGATCGACGCAGTGCCAGTAGCGGGCGGTCACGTAGTGGCCGAGCGGGTATTTGCAGCTGTGGTCCACGGCCTTGGGGTAGCCGCTGGTGCCGGAGGAGAAGAGCATGAGCATCGTGTCGTCGCCGCAGATGGAATCCTCCGTGCGGGCAAAGCGGCTGGAGTACATCTCATACTCGTCGTCGAAGCTGTGCCAGCCGTCGCGCCGGCCGCCGCTGACCACCCGGAGCTTCACGGTGGGGCAGCGCGTCATGGCCTTCTCGGCCTCCGCGGTGCAGCCGCCGTGGGCGGTGCAGACGATGGCGGTCACGCTCGCCGCCTGCATGCGGTACTCGAAGTCCTTTTCCAGCAGCTGGTCGGTGGCGGGGATGGCGATGGCGCCCAGCTTGTGGAGCCCCACGATGATCGGCCAGAATTCCCAGTTGCGCCGCATGACCAGCATGACCCGGTCGCCCTTCTGGACGCCCAGCGCGCGGAAATAGTTGGCGGCGCGGTTGCTCATCTTCTTCATCTCGCCGAAGGTGAAGCGCCGCTCGTGCTTCTCCCGGTCGAGATGGATCATGGCCAAACGGTCGGGTTCCTTTTCCGCGATGGCGTCCACCACGTCGAAGGCGAAGTTGAACCGCTCCGTGTTCTTGAACTCCACAGCGAGCGGATAACCCGTTTCGTCCTCGTGGGTCGTGACGAAGTCGGCCATGAAGGCCGGCGCCGCCTTGAGGGGGGAGACGGGCTTCTGCTCGTCTCTGGCGGCGGTCTTGACGATGTGGCCGTGCTCCCAGTGCACCTCTTCGTCCGCCAGGATGACGGCCAGGAACACGCAGTCGCCGCCGTTCACGGCGATGATGCCGTGGGGCGTGGCGGAGTTGTAGAAAATGCTGTCGCCGGGGCCCAGCGTCTCCGTGTGCTCGCCGATCTTGATCTTCATATAGCCGTCGATGATCAGGTCGAACTCCTGGCCCTCGTGGCTGACCTGGTGGATGGGCTTATGCTGCTCCTCCTCGGAGTAGACGTAGCGCACCCAGTAGGGGTCGGCCTTGCGGTTTTTGAACAGGGGCGCGATACTGCGTATCTCGATGCCCGGCTCCTGCGCGGTCACGGGGCCCGCGCCGCGCCGCGTCACGGCGTAGCTGGACAGACGCGCCGAGCTGCCTTCCAGCAGCTCCATGATCTCCACGTTGAAAGTCAGCGCGCACTTATGGATAAAGGTAAAGGGGAGGTCGGCCTCGCCGTTTTCATAGGCCAGGTAATCCTCCAGACTCACGCCGGTGAAGTTCGCCATGTCCTGCTCGGTGTAGTCGCTGAGGATCCGCAGCTCGCGGATACGCTCCGCCACTTCCTGCAGCACGCCCGTCGATGTGTCAGCCATAAAGCACCTCCGAAAATAATAAAAGACCCGTCTCAAATGCTTTGAGACGAGTCGTAAAACCCGCGGTACCACTCAAATTACGCCTTGCGGCGTCACTCATCGGACTCAAACAAGCCCTTGGCCTTAACGCGGCTCAACGGAAGGGTTTACTGGCGGCGTCCGCCGTTTTCAAACCTTCGGCTCGGAAGGGATGGGTATGGGATCCATTCATTGCCGGCTCGCAGCAACCGCCGGCTCTCTGAAAATGAAGCGCGGATCCGACCGTCTTCGTCATCGCTTTGAGGGTATTAAAGCACAGGAGAGGGAAATAGTCAAGATGTTTTTTATCAGCGTTTTACACGGAAAAAACGGATTTTCAAAGGGTAATTGTGGGTTTTTAACCGTTTTTGTGTTTTTCGTGTTGACTTTTTTTCGGCAGGATTTATAATAAAACAATCCATTTCGATCAAAATGGGGCAGTTTTTGATCCTGTATTTTGCATGGTATGATGAGTGATTTTTTAGACGATATGCGCCGCGGGCCGCGCAAGATCGCGGTGACGGGCCACTTCGGCTCCGGCAAGACGGAATTCGCCGTGTCGCTGGCCTTCGCGCTGGCGGAGGCGGGCTGCGACAGGCTGGCGCTCTGCGATCTCGATATCGAGAACCCGTATTTCCGCTCCCGCGAGCGGAAGGCGGAGCTGGAGGCGGCGGGCGTGCGCGTCTATTCCGACCCCTTCGGCGGGCGGAACGGCTCCGAGCTGCAGACGCTGGACGCGGCCATCCGGGCGCCGCTGGACGACGCGGGCTGCCGCGTCATCTGCGACTGCGGCGGCGACAGCGCCGGCGCCATGGTGCTCAACCAGTTCGGCAAATATTTTCAGGACGATCACCGGCTGCTCTGCGTGGTGAACGCCAACCGGCCCGGCACGGATACGCCGGAAAAGGCGGCGGACCATCTGCGCGCCATCGAGGGGGCCACCGGCCTGCGGGTGACGGGGCTCATCTCCAACGCCCATCTGATCCGCTTCACCCGGCCGGAGGACGTGATCGCGGGCTGGCGCTTCACGAAGGACGTGGAGGCGCTGACCGGCGTGCCGGCGCTGGCGGCCTGCTGCATGCGGGAGCTCGTGCCCGCGCTGGCGGGGGAGAGCTTCGCGGTGTTCCCCATTGGCATGTATATGCGCGAATCCTATTTGGATAAGCAGGTATAAATTTCCGTTACGGCGAGGAGAAAGGCATGAAAAGACGATTCAAGGTCCAGTTCGACCGGGATAAATGCAAAGGCTGCGAGCTTTGCGTCAGCTTCTGCCCGAAGCAGATACTGGCGCTGGACGCCGTTGTGAACGCCAAGGGCTACCGCCCCGCGTGCATCACCGACCAGGCGTCCTGCATCGGCTGCGCCAGCTGCGCCATGATGTGCCCCGACCTTTGTATCAGCATTTATGAACTGGAGGAGGGGGAAGTATGAGCAAGGTATTGATGAAGGGGAACGAGGCCTTTGCGGAGGCCGCCATCCTCGGCGGGTGCAACTGCTATTTCGGCTACCCCATCACCCCCCAGAACGAGATCCCCGAATATATGAGCCACGAGCTGCCCAAGGCGGGCGGCGCCTTCATCCAGGCCGAAAGCGAGCTGGCGGCCGTCAACATGGCTTACGGCGCCGCGGCCAGCGGCGGCCGGGCCTTCATCTCCACGAGCTCGCCCGGTCTCGCCCTCATGCAGGAGGGCCTGGGCTTCATCTGCTCGGCGGAGGTGCCGCTGGTGGTGCTGAACGTCAGCCGCGGCGGCCCCGGCGTGGGCGGTATCCAGCCCGGCCAGGCGGACTATCTGCAGGTGACCCGCGGCGGCTACAACGGCGACGCCAAGATCCCCGTTTTCGCCCCCGCCGGTATCCAGGAATGCGTCGACCTCATTTACGAGGCGTTTGACATCGCGGACGAATACCGCAACCCCGTGATGATCTTCGCGGACGGCATGATGGGCCAGATGATGGAATCCGTCGAGTTGCCGCCCCGCAAGCCCATGCCCACGGCGGCGGACATCAAGGCGAAAAAGCCCTGGGCCATCACCGGCAAGGGCCATCACGAAGGCCGCAACGTGGTCTACTCCCTGCGGCTGGACCCCGACGTGCTGGAAAAGCACGTGGAGACCATGTTCGCCAAGTACGCCGTGGCGGAAGAGAAGCTGGTGCGCTATAAGACGCAGGGGCTGGAGGACGCGGAGATCGTCTTCGTGGCCTTCGGCACCATGTCCCGCCTCTGCGCCGAGGCCATCGACCTGCTGGCGGAGCAGGGGATCAAGGCCGGCATGATCCGGCCCATCAGCCTGTGGCCCTATCCGGACAAGGCGTTCGACGAGATCGGGGACAAGGCGAAGATCGTCATCTCCACCGAGCTCAGCATGGGCCAGATGCTGACCGACGTCAAGGCGGCTGTCAAGGGCCGCTGGCCCGTGGGCCTCATCCACCGGACGGGCGGCGTGGTGCCGTCCTCGCTGGAGATCGTGGACCGGGCGAAAAAACTGCTGGAGGGTGTGCAATGAAGACGATATTTGAACCGACGCCGGGCATGACCAAGGTCGACACCACCTATTGCCCCGGCTGCACCCACGGCATCGCGCACCGCCTTATCATGGAGTGCCTCGTGGAGCGGGGCGAGCTGGACGACGCCATCGGCGTGGTGCCCATCGGCTGCTCCATCAACGCCCACCATTTCATGAACGTCGACATGTGCGAATCCACCCACGGCCGTGCGCCGGCCATCGCCTCCGGCATCCGCCGCGTCCATCCGGACAAAGTGGTGTTCACCTATCAGGGGGACGGCGACCTGGCCAGCATCGGCGCGGGCGAGATCGTCCACGCCGCGCACCGGGGCGAGAAATTCACCACGTTCTTCATCAACAACGCCATTTACGGCATGACGGGCGGCCAGATGGCCCCCACGACGCTCATCGGCCAGCGGGCCACCACCTGCGTGGACGGCCGCACCGTGGAGAGCGCGGGCATGCCGCTGCGTATCTGCGAGATGCTGGCGACCATCCCCTGCGCCGTCTTTGTGGAGCGGGTCATGCTGAACGATCCCGCCAACGTCCGCAAGGCGAAAAAGGCCGTCAACACCGCGCTGGAGATCCAGAAGGCCGGCCTTGGCTTCACGTTCGTGGAGTTCCTGTCCGCCTGCCCCACCAACTGGGGCTACGCGCCGAAGGAGGCGCTGCACTGGATGGAGACGGCCATGGCGGACTATTATCCCATCGGGAATTTCAGAAAGCCGGAGGGATATTGATATGAAGCTGAAGATGTTTTTTGCCGGCTCCGGCGGACAGGGCACGCTGGCCATCGGCCAGATGATCGCGAAAGCGGCCATGCAGGAGGGGAAAGAGGTCACCTGGCTCCCGTCCTACGGCCCGGAGATGCGCGGCGGCACGGCCAACTGCACCGTCGTCGTGTCCGATAAGCCCATCGCCTGCCCGCTCATCAACGAGGCGGACGTGCTGGTGGTGATGAACCTGCCGAGCCTTTTGAAGTTCGAGCCCATGCTGTCGCCGGGCGGCCTGCTCATCGTGAACAGCTCGCTCGTGCCGGAAAAGGCGAAGCGCGGCGATATCCGCGTGCTGTACGCGCCGGTGAACGACCGGGCCGCGGAGCTGGGCAGCGACAAGGCGGCCAACATGGTCATGCTGGGCGCCGTCATCCAGGAGACGGGCGTCGTCAAGCCCGAGACCGTGCGCGAGGAGATGGCCCACATGTTCTCAGGCCGCAAGGAAAAGTTCCTGCCGATGAATCTGAAGGCGCTGGAGACGTATCTGCGCTGACGCGGCGCGGAAAAAACCGCCCCGCCGGCACAAAAAAACGGAAAAAGGTTGACAAACGCGCAGAGATTGTGCTTTAATCTTTGCATTACATCATAAATGCGACGACGGAGTTATGCCGTGGTGACGGCGCTGCAGAGAGCCGGCGGGTGGTGCGAGCCGGTACGGGTCATCACAGGGCAGTCTGCCTCCCGAGCAGGTCTTACGAACGGCGCCCACCGGGGCGGTCAGTAGTTTGGCACGGCCGGCCGCGTTAAAGGCCATGGACTTACTGGAGTCCGAGAGCGATCATCCCCCGCGAGGGGGGTGGTAAACAGGGTGGTACCGCGGATCGATTTCGTCCCTGAAACCATGAGACCATGGTTTCAGGGATTTTTGTATCCCTTCATCTATCAAAAAGGAGAATACGACCATGCGTAACATTTCCATCAGCGACGTGACGATGAAACAGCCGGCCGCGGCGGGCGGCTTCACGCTCAGCTTCCGGGAGAAGATCGAGCTGGCCAAGCTGCTGGACAAGCTGGGCGTCCCGGTGATCGAGACGGCCCCCGTCGTCAGCCGGCGCACCGACAGCCTGCTCGTCAAGAGCATCGCCTCCGCGGTCGTCGGCAGCACCGTGGCGGTGCCGCTGAGCCTGACGGAGGAGGACAGCGTCGAGGTCACGTGGAACGCGCTGAAGGAGGCGAAACGCCCGCGGCTGCAGATCTGCGCCCCGGTCAGCACCGTGCAGATGGAATACCTCTGCCGCATGAAGCCGGACGCGCTGCTGGCGCGGATCACGGCGCTCATCGCCGCGGCGAAGGCCGTGTGCGCCGAGGTCGAGTTCGTCGCGGAGGACGCGGGGCGGAGCGAAGCGGCGTTTTTGCAGCAGGCGGTCGCCGCCGCGGCGGAGGCCGGAGCGGACGTCGTCACCGTCTGCGATACGGCGGGGACGCTGCTGCCCGATGAGTTTTACGAGTCGGTCAGGACCATCCGCGAGAGTCTGCCGGAGCGGGTGAGGCTCGGCGTGCAGTGCTCCAACGAGCTGGCCATCGCGGACGCCTGCGCCATGGCGGCCATCCGCGCCGGCGCGGACGAGGTGAAGACCGCTGCCTGCGGCGAGTTCACCGCCTCGCTGGAAAAGCTGACCCATATCATCAAGCTCCGCGGCGCGGAATACGGCGTCGCCTGCCCCGTGCGGGATACGGAGCTGAAGCGCACCGTGAGCCAGATCCGCCGTATCTGCGAGACGCAGCGCGGCAAGGCGGCTTACGACAGCAGCGTCCACGAGGACGGGAGCGGCGCGGTGCTGACCATCCACGACGATATGGCCGCCGTGATGAAGGCGGTCGCCGCGATCGGCTACGATCTGAGCGAGGAGGACACCGTCAAGGTCTTTGAGGCGTTCACCCGTATCGCCTCCAAAAAGGAGAGCGTCGGCGTCAAGGAGCTGGACGCCATCGTGGCGTCGGCGGCGATGCAGGTGCCGCCCGCCTACACGGTGGAGAGCTACGTCATCAACAACGGCAATCTGATCGGCGCCACCAGCCACGTCCGCATGGAAAAGGACGGGCAGCTGCTGGACGGGTTCGCCGTCGGCGACGGGCCCGTGGACTCCAGCTTCCTGGCCATCGAGCAGATCCTCGGCCACCACTACGAGCTGGACGATCTGCAGATCCAGGCCGTGACCGAGGGCCGCGAGGCCATGGGCGAAACGGTGGTGCGCCTGCGCGCGCCCAGCGGCAAGGTGTACTCCGGCCGCGGCATCTCCACCGACGTGATAGGCGCCTCCATCCGCGCCTACGTCAGCGCGGTGAACAAGATCGTGTATGAGGAGGGCGGCGCGGTATGAGATTATGCTTTTCCACCCGCGGCTGGGAGGCCATGACCTGGCAGGAGATGCTCGCCAGCGCCGAGGAGATGGACTTTGACGGCGTGGAGGTGTATAATCTCCATAAAATGCCGGCGCTGACCGACCGCGGCGGCCCGTTCCACGCCTACGCCGTGGCGTCCACGTACCGGGAGATGGTCCAGAAGCGGCTTTCCATCCCGTGCTTCGATTCGTCCTGCGACCTATCGACCGCGGACGACGGCACGCTGGACACGCTGCGGCAGCTGATGCGCATGGCCGCCGATATGCGCGCGCCCTACGTCGCCGCGTTCGCCTCGGCGGACGACGTGCCCCACGTGGAGCAGACGCTGCGCCGGCTGCTGCCCACGATGCTAGATCTCGGCGTGACGCTGCTGATCAAGACCAGCGGCATCTTTGCCGATACCGCCAGGCTGCGGGAGCTGCTGGACCGCTTCGCCTACGACGAGATCGCGGTGCTCTGGGACGTGCACCATCCGTACCGCGACTTCGGCGAGACGCCGGCCCAGACCATCGAGCACCTCGGCGCCTACGTCAAGCACGTCCATCTGCGGGACAGCAGCGACGCCGGCTATGAGCTGATCGGCGAGGGCGACTTTCCCGTGGCCGAGGTCATGCGCGCGCTGGGCAGTATCGATTACGCCGGCTTCATCTCACTGGAGTGGAAAGCGGCGTGGCTGCCGGAGCTGACCGACAGCGAGGTCATCTTCCCCCATTTCGTCAATTACATGCACCGCTTCGAGCGCTCCAACCGGCCGGTGCGCGGCCTGTTCCCGAACCACGACGGCACGGGGCAGTACGTCTGGAAGAAAGACGAGCTGATCAATCTGACGTTCCCGCAGGTGCTGGACCGGATGGCGGAGGAATTCCCGGACCAGTACTGCTTCAAGTACACTACGCTGGACTATACCCGTACCTATGAGGAGTTCCGCGAGGACGTGGACCGCTTCGCGCGGGCGCTGGTGAGCCTCGGCGTGAAGCCGGGCTTCAAGGTGACCGTCTGGTGCACCAACGTGCCGGCGTGGTATATCGCGTTCTGGGCCTGCTGCCGTATCGGCGCGGTGCTGGTCACGATGAACACCGCGTACAAGATCCACGAGGCGGAGTATCTGCTGCGCCAGTCCGACACGCATACGCTCGTCATGATCGACGGCGCGCTCGACAGCGACTACGCGGGCATCATCAACGAGCTCTGCCCGGAGATCGCGGGGAGCGAGGCGGGCAAGCCGCTGCGCTGCTCGCGGCTGCCGTTCCTCCGGAACGTGATCACGGTCGGCTTCCGCCAGCCGGGGTGCCTGACCTTTGAGGAGGCCATGGACCGGGCGGAGATGGTCCCGCGGGAGGAGACGGCCCGTCTCGCCGCGCAGGTGCGGCCGGACGACGTCTGCGACATGCAATACACCTCCGGCACTACCGGGTTCCCCAAGGGCGTCATGCTGACCCATTACAACGTCGTCAACAACGGCAAATGCATCGGCGACCGCATGGGCCTTTCCACGGCGGACCGCATGATGATCCAGGTGCCGATGTTCCACTGCTTCGGCATGACGCTGTCCATGACCGCCGCCATGACCCACGGCGCGACCATGTGCCCCATGCCTTACTTCAGCGCGAAAGCGTCGCTGGCCTGTATCAACCAGGAGAAGATCACCTGCTTCAACGGCGTGCCGACGATGTTCATCGCCATGTTCAACCATCCCGACTACCGTAGGACGGACTTTTCCCATATGCGCACCGGCATCATGGCCGGATCGGGCTGCCCGCCGGAGCTCATGCGCCGCGCGGCCCAGCCGGACGAGATGCACATGACCGGTATCGTCAGCGTCTACGGCCAGACGGAGTGCGCGCCGGGCAACACCATGAGCGCCTGGACGGACAGGCTGGACGTGCGGACGGAGACGGTGGGCTACGCGTTCCCCCACGTGGAATGCAAGGTCGTCGATCCCCAGACCGGGGAGGAGGTCCCCGACGGGGTGAACGGCGAGTTCTGCGCCCGGGGCTATAACCAGATGAAGGGCTACTACAAAATGCCCGAGGCCACGGCGGAGACCATCGACGCCGACGGCTGGCTCCATTCCGGCGATCTTGCCTGCCGCGACGCGGAGGGCAACTACCGGATCACGGGCCGTATCAAGGATATGATCATCCGCGGCGGCGAGAACATCTACCCCAAGGAGATCGAGGAGTTCATCCTGACCCACCCCCAGGTGCAGGACGTCCAGGTCATCGGCGTGCCGGATGAGAAATACGGCGAGGAGGCCATGGCCTGCATCATCCTGAAGGAGGGGGAGACGGTGAGCGAGGAGGCCATGCGGGACTACATGACCGCGCACATCGCCCGCCACAAGGTGCCCCGCTATATCACGTTCACGGACGCGTTCCCCATGAACGCCGCCGGCAAGGTGCTGAAGTACAAGATGCGCGAAGCGGCGGTGGAAAAATACCATCTGTCATCACGGCAGCCGGACTGACTGCATGAACTATAGGAGGAGATTATGACGATCAAGATAACCAAGACGACCCATCCGGCCGCGAAACCCGCCGACGAGTCCAAGCTGGGCTTCGGCAAGATCTTTACCGACCACATGTTCACCATGGAGTGGACGAAGGGAGAAGGCTGGCACGACGCCGAGATCGTGCCCTTCGGCAACCTGTCCATCCATCCCGCCTCCACCGTGCTGCACTACGGCACGGAGATCTTCGAGGGGCTGAAGGCCTACCGCGCCGTCGACGGCCGGATCGTGCTGTTCCGCCCGCAGGAGAATTTCGCCCGCATGAACCGCTCTGCCGTCCGGCTGGGCCTGCCGCAGCTGGATGAGGCGTTCGCGCTGGAGGCGCTGACGGAGCTCATCAAGCTGGACGCCGACTGGGTCCCCCACGGGGAGGGCACGAGCCTCTATATCCGCCCGTTCATGATCGGCGACGACGAGCATCTGGGCGTCCACGGTGCCACCCACGTGCGCTATTACGTGATCCTGTCCCCCTCCGGCAGCTATTACGCCGAGGGCATCGACCCCGTCGATATCATGATCGAGGACGAGGACGTCCGCGCCGTGCGCGGCGGCACCGGCGAGGCCAAGTGCGGCGGCAACTACGGCGCCTCCGTCCGGGCCGGCGACCGCGCCGCGGCGAAGGGCTACGCCCAGGTGCTGTGGCTCGACGGCGTGGAGCGGAAGTACATCGAGGAAGTGGGCAGCATGAACATCATGTTCAAGATCGCCGGCACGGTCTGCACGCCGGCGCTGACGGGCTCCATCCTGCCGGGCATCACCCGCAAGAGCATCATCGAGCTGCTGAGGAGCGAGGGCGCGCCGGTGGAGGAGAGGCGTATCAGCCTGGACGAGCTGATCGCCGCCGCCCAGGACGGCACGCTGGAGGAGGCCTGGGGCTGCGGCACCGCCGCGGTGGTGTCTCCCGTGGGCCGGCTGGCCGTCGGGGACAAGATCTACGAGATCAACGGCGGCAAGATCGGGCCCGTGACCCAGCGGCTCTATGACGAGCTGACCGGGATCCAGTGGGGCAAGCGCGAGGATAAGTTCGGCTGGGTCTATCCCGTCAAATAACATTTTCCCCGCAGCGGGGAACAGGTGATGATATGAATAAAAAACTGGTAACGCTGGACGGCAACGAAGCGGCCGCCCACATAGCCTATCCCTTTACGGAGATCGCGGCCATCTATCCCATCACGCCCTCCAGCCCCATGGCGGAGCATACCGACGTGTGGAGCGCGAAGGGGCGGAAGAACATGTTCGGCCAGACGGTCACGCTGACGGAGATGCAGTCGGAGGCCGGCGCGGCGGCAGCCGTGCACGGTGCGCTGCAGACGGGCGCGCTCGCCACGACGTTTACCTCCAGCCAGGGGCTCATGCTGATGATCCCGGTGCTCCACCGTATCGCGGGGGAGAGATTGCCGGGCGTGTTCCACGTGGCCGCGCGCTCCGTGGGCAGCCACGCCATGAGCATTTTCGGCGACCACAGCGACGTGATGTCCTGCCGCAACACGGGGCTCGCCATGCTCTGCTCCGGCAGCGTGCAGGAGATCCTGGACCTCGCGGGGGTGGCCCATCTGGCCGCCGTTAAGGGCCGGACGCCGTTCATGCACTTTTTCGACGGCTTCCGCACCTCCCACGAGATCAGCACCGCCGAGATGATCGACGAGCAGGCGCTGACCGCGCTGATGGACCGGGAGGCGCTGGCGGCGTTCCGCGCCCACGCGCTGAACCCGGAGCACCCCGTCCTGCGCAACACCGTCCAGAACCCGGACGTCTACTTCCAGGTGCGCGAGGCGAACAACCGCTTTTACGATGCGCTGCCCGCTATCGTGGAGGGATACCTCGGCGAGATCAGTGCGCTGACGGGGCGGGAGTACCATCTTTTCAACTATTACGGCGCGCCCGACGCCACGGACGTGGTCGTCGCCATGGGCAGCGTGTCCGGCACGGTGCGCGAGGCGGTGGACTGGCTGACGGCCCGCGGCCGCAAGGTCGGCTTCCTCCAGGTGCACCTTTTCAGACCGTTTTCCGCCGCCCATCTGCTGGCGGCCATCCCGGCGAGCGTCCGGCGTATCGCGGTGCTGGACCGCTGCAAGGAGATGGGCAGCGCGGGCGAGCCTTTATACCAGGACGTCTGCACGGCGCTGACCGGCAGCGGGCGGGATATCGCCGTCATCGGCGGGCGGTACGGCCTTTCCTCCAAGGATACGGATGCGTACCAGATCCTGGCCGTGTATGAAAATCTCGCCGGCGCGATGAAGCAGAGCTTCACCATCGGTATCACGGACGACGTGACCCATCTGTCGCTGCCGCCCGTCCGCGCCGAGGGCGTGGGCGGCGACGCCTACTGCTGCAAGTTCTGGGGCCTCGGCGGCGACGGCACCGTGGGCGCGAACAAGAACACGGTGCAGATCATCTCCGACAAGGCGGGGCTTTACGCGCAGGCGTATTTTGAGTACGACGCGAAAAAGTCCTTCGGCGTGACGAAATCGCACCTGCGCTTTTCGAAAACGCCCATCCGGAGCGCCTATTACGTGAAGCGGGCCGACTTCGTGGCCTGCCACAACGAAACGTATATCGGCCAGTACGACATCGTGCAGGAGCTGAAGCCGGGCGGCACGTTCCTGCTGAACTGCCGCTGGACGGAGGCGGAGCTGAAAGCCGCCCTGCCGAACGGCGTCAAGCGGTATCTGGCCGCCAACGACATCCGATTCTACACCGTCGACGCCACGGACATCGCCCAGAAGCTCGGCCTCGGCAGCCATACGAACACGGTGCTGCAGGCGGCGTTCTTCGCCGTGACGGGCGTGCTGCCCGCCGAAACGGCGCTGGACGCCATGAAGGAGGCCGCGCGCAAGACGTACTTCGCCAAGGGCGACGACGTGATCGCCCAGAACGTGGCGGCCATCGACGCGGGCGCCGCGGGCGTGCGCCAGATCGCCATCCCCGCTGACTGGGCCGACCTGCCCGACGACGCGCCGGCCGTGGACGATAGCCTGCCCGCCGTGGTGAAAGACCTCCTCATCCCCATCAACCGCCAGAAGGGCGACGAGCTGCCCGTCAGCGCCTTTGCCGGGTATGAGGACGGCTGCTTCGACGTGGGTCTGACGGCCTATGAAAAGCGCGGTATCGCCGTGCGCGTGCCGCGGTGGGACGCGGAAAAGTGCGTCCAGTGCAACCGCTGTTCGCTGGTGTGCCCCCACGCGGTCATCCGGCCCTATCTGCTGGACGACGCGGAAAAGGCCGCCGCTCCCGCGGGCTTCGTCACCAAGCCGGCCACCGGCGCGGCGAAGGGCCTGCATTTCGCGCTGGCCGTGTCGGACTTCGACTGCACCGGCTGCGGCAGCTGCGCGGAGAGCTGTCCCGCCCACGCGCTCGCCATGGAGCCCGCCGCGCTGACGGAGGAGAAGAAGACGCTCTGGGACTTCGCCCAGACGATCGCCGACAAGGGCGAGATCTTCGACCGCTGGACCGTCAAGGGCAGCCAGTTCAAAAAGCCTTTGCTGGAGTTTTCCGCCGCCTGTGCCGGCTGCGGCGAGACGCCGTATGCCAAGCTGATGACCCAGCTGTTCGGCGAGCGCGTCTACTGGGCCAACGCCACCGGCTGCTCCCAGGCGTGGGGCGCGGCCATGCCGGGGATCCCCTACACCACCGACGCGCGCGGGCGCGGCCCGGCGTGGACCAACAGCCTTTTTGAGAACAACGCGGAGCTCTGCCTCGGCATGTTCCTGTCCGTCCGCCAGCAGCGGGAGGGCGTGAAGGCCATGGTGGAGTCGCTGGCGCGCGAGGCCGCGGGCGAGCTGCGGGAAGCCTGCCGCGCCTACCTCGCGGCATATAACGATTTCGACGGCTCCCGCGCGGCGTCCGACGCGCTCGTCGCGGCGCTGGAGCGGGACGGCGGCGATGCGGCGCGGGCTATCCTCGCCCGGCGCGACCAGCTGGCCAAAAAGACGTTCTGGATGTACGGCGGTGACGGCTGGGCCTACGATATCGGCTTCGGCGGGCTCGACCACGTCATCGCCGGCGGCGAGAACGTCAACGTGTTTGTCATCGATACGGAGGTCTATTCCAACACCGGCGGCCAGTCCAGCAAGGCGACGCCCGTCGGCGCCGTGGCGCAGTTCGCGTCCTCCGGCAAGCGGAGCCGCAAGAAGGATCTGGGCGCCATCATGATGACCTACGGCAACGTGTACGTGGCCCAGGTGGCCATGGGCGCGGACCCGAACCAGCTCGTGAAGGCGCTGAAGGAGGCAGAGGCCTACGACGGCCCGTCCGTCATCGTGGCGTACACGCCCTGCAACGCGCACGGGATCAAGCTGGGCATGAGCCGTGTGCAGGAGGAGATGAAGCGCGCCGTGGACAGCGGCTACTGGATGCTGTACCGCTACGACCCCACGAAGGAGCACCCGCTGCACATCGACAGCAAGGCCCCCACGATGGCGTACGAGGACTTCCTCGACGGCGAGACGCGGTATGCCGCGCTGCGCCGGACGTTCCCGCAGAACGCGGAAAAGCTCTTCGCCGTCGGCGCGGCCGACGCCGCGAAGCGGTACGCGCACTACCGCCGGCTGGAAGAACAGTAAAACGCGACAAAAAAGCCCGTCTCCGGTGGGAGACGGGCTTTTGTTATCTCTTGTCAGCCGCAGAGACGGGCGATGGCTTCCGCGAACATCTCGCCGGCGATGACGAGATCCGCCACGGGCATGCGCTCGTCCGGCTCGTGGATGTGATACTCGTGGTGCGGGAACTCGCACCCGAAGGCGACGCCGCCCTCGATCTCGTGCACATAGGTAAGGCCGCCGGTGGCCAGCGGCTCGGCCGGCAGGCCGGTGTAATCCTCATAGACGGAGAGCAGCGTTTTCACGATACGGCTGTCGGCGGGAACATGGTGCGCGGGCTCCGTGACGCCGGGCTCCACGCGCATGTCCGGCAGCGCCTCCGCCAGCGCCTTCGCCACGGCCGCGCCGTCGGCGCAGACGGGGAGCCGGCAGTCCAGCTCCAGCTTGAGGGCCGTTTCCGTCACCTCCGCGATGCCGAGGTTGACGGTGAGCCGGCCGGACACGTCGTCGGCGCAGGCGACGCCCAGCGTCTCGCCCCATACGTCGCCGAAGGGGAGCGCGTCCAGCACCCGGCGCAGCGCCGCCATCCCGCCGCCCAGCGCCAGCGGCGCGAGGCACCGCATGAGCGCGCTCACGGCGTTCAGGCCCTTGTCGGCATGGGCCGCGTGGGCCGCCGTGCCGCGGCAGACGATACGGACGCCGTCCGCCTCCTCCGCGCAGGTGAACGCCGCGCCCGTTTCCCCGGCGCAGACGTGGCACATGCCGCGCAGGATGTCCGCGTCCACCCCGGCCACGAGAGCCGTTGCCTCGGCGGGGACGGCGTTCACCACGGTGCCGCCCCGGAGGGAGAGGAGCCGCGGGCCGCTGCCGACGGGGAAGCCGGTCCTGACGGTGATGGCCGCGCGGCCTTTTTCCGTGTTGACGAGCGGGAAGTCGGAGTCGGGGGAGAAGACCATCGGCGGCGTCGGGTAATGGGAGAAGTACCAGCGCACGTCGTCCATGCCCACCTCCTCGCAGCTGCCCAGCACCAGCCGGACGGAGGCGGCGAGGGGGAGGGCCAGATCGCGCACGGCGCGCATGGCGTACATGGCGGCCACGGCGGGGCCTTTATCGTCGCAGACGCCGCGCCCGTAGAGCACGCCGTCCTTTTTCACGCAGGTGAAGGGCTCCGTCACGGTCCAGCCGTCGCCGGCGGGCACCACGTCCGCGTGGGCCAGCATGGCGAGCCGCGTTTCCCCGGGGGCCAGATCGCAGACCAGCACGCGCCCGTCCAGGATCTCCGGCGCGAAGCCGCAGTCCCGCAGGATGTCCGCCGCCGTATCGAGCGCGGCCCGGGGGCCGGCGCCGTAGGGGGCGCCCTCCGCCGGGGGGGCGCCGCTCACGCTCTCCACGGCCACAAGGCGCGCCACGTCCCGGACGAGCTCGTCGGTATGCTGCTTGAAATAGTCCGCTATCGCTTCTTTGTACATACAGTCCACCTTCAATAGATTTTTACACACACGCGCAGGCGACCCTTGCGCGTTTCCTTCACGATGCCGCAGTAGACGAACCGGCCGTACCCGCGGACGGAGACGATATCGCCCTCCCGCACGGCGGCGGCGGAGCGGGCGGCCCGCCCGCCGATGAAGACGAGCTCCTTGTCGAAAAGCTCCGCGGCGCGGCTGCGGGGCAGCTTGTAGACGGCGGCGACGATGGCGTCCAGCCGCTCGGAGGCGACATTCTCCTCCGTCGTCTCCGGCTCCCGCAGGCGTATCGCCGGCGGGTCGCACCGCTCGGCGCGGACGGCGGTCCGCCGCACCTGGGTCAGCTCGCCGCAGATAAAGGACGCGACGCTCTCCAGACAGAAAAGATACGCCGCGCCGTCCTCCGGCACGATGTCGCCCAGCGTCTCCCGCTTGATCCCGAGCCCCATCAGCGCGCCCAGATAGTCCCGGTGGGTGAGCGCTTCCGCGAACTTGGCCGACAGCGGGCGTATCGCCACCCAGCAGACGGGCGGTTCCTCCGCATGACCGCAGAGAGCCTCGCTGCCGAAGCAGGCGAGCTTCCGCTCCGCCATGGCGTAGCCGCCCTCCAGCCCGGCCAGCGCCTCCGGCGCGGGGCGCAGGGAGAGCAGCGCGTCCTGCTCCGCCAGGGAGAGGAAGCCGGAGTAGGCGTACCGCCCCTTGTGCAGGGCGCGGTCGTTCAGCTCCCGAAAACGTTTTTGCAGTTGTTCCCGTTCGGTATCCATACCGGTATTATAGCACGCTTTGCGGAAAAAGAAAGCTGGACATGCGCGGGGGAGCCGTGATACACTGGTCGCGAACGGAGGTGTCGGTATGAGTGAGATCCGAGACGCGTCCCTGGCGCCCGCCGGGGAGCGAAAGATCGCCTGGGCGGAGCGGTATATGCCGCTGCTGGCCAGTATCGAGGAGGATTTTGTCCGGGACAGGCCCTTCGCGGGGATCAAAATAGCGGCCTCGCTCCATATCGAGGCCAAGACCGCCCGCTTCTGCCGTCTGATGGCGCGGGGCGGGGCGGAGATGTACGTAACGGGGTGCAACCCGCTCTCCACCCAGGACGACGTGGCGGCGGCGCTGGCCGCCGGCGGGATGGAGGTCTATTCGTGGCACGGCTGTTCCGCGGCGGAGTATGAGCGCCATCTCGCGCTGGCTCTCGCCTGCCGGCCGGACGTCATCATCGACGACGGCGGCGATCTCGTCGGCCTGCTGCACACGCACCTGCGGGAGCTCATCCCCGGCGTCATCGGCGGCTGCGAGGAGACGACCACCGGCGTCATCCGGCTGCGCGCCATGGAGCGGGAGGGGGAGCTGCGCTTCCCCATGGTGGACGTGAACGACGCCCGCTGCAAGCACTTTTTCGATAACCGCTACGGCACGGGCCAGTCCGTGTGGGACGGCATCAACAGGGCCACTAATCTGGTGGTGGCGGGCAAGACGGTGGTCGTCGCCGGCTACGGCTGGTGCGGCCGCGGTATCGCGCTCCGCGCCAAGGGGCTCGGCGCCTCCGTCATCGTCACGGAGATCGACCCCGTCAAGGCGCTGGAGGCCGTGATGGACGGCTACCGCGTCATGACCATGGACGAGGCGGCGCCGCTCGGCGATCTGTTCGTCACCGCCACCGGCTGCTGCGGCGTCATCACGGAGAGGCATTTCCTGCGCATGAAGGACGGCGCTGTGCTCTGCAACGCGGGCCACTTCGACGTGGAGGTGGATGTGGCCTGGCTGGAGAACCATAACGGCGGCGTGAGCGCGGGCCGCAGCGACGTGACGCAGGGCTACCGGCTCGCCAACGGGCGGACGGTGTTCGTCCTCGCGGCGGGCAGGCTCGTGAACCTCGCCTCCGGCGACGGCCACCCCGTGGAGATCATGGATATGTCCTTCGCCATCCAGGCGCTCTCCGCCCGGTACGTGGTGGAGCATAAGGGCCGGCTCGCGCCCGCCGTCGTCGCGGTGCCGGACGCGGTGGACTACGACGTGGCGCGCCGCGCCCTTGCGGCGAAATCGCTCGCCATTGACACGCTGACGCCGGAGCAGGAGCGGTATATCAACTCCTGGAACGTATAAAAAACAAAAAAAGGCCTCCCTTCCCGCGGGAAGGGAGGCCTTTTCGTCATTTGCCGTCGTGGAAGCTGGTGGCGTAGACGCGCTCCATCTCCGGCTGGCCGTAGGCCCGCTTCGCGTCGGCGATGGCCCGGATGAGGAAGGCCGTGTTCCGGCCCAGGTTGCGCATGATCTGCAGCCCCTCCAGATCCTTTTCCACGTCCGCCGCCGTGAAGCCGTGCACCTGGTTCCAATAGGTGCTGGACACCACCGGCATGCCGGAAATGGTGAAGTACTTGTTCAGCACGTCGAAGGAGGCCGTGTTGCCGCCCCGACGGCAGCTGACCACGGCGGCGCCCACCTTCATATGCTTGGAAAAGCCCGTGCTGTAAAAGAGCCGGTCGAGGAAGGCGAGCAGCGTGCCGTTGGGGGAGGCGTAGTAGACGGGGCTGCCCACGATGAGGCCGTCGGCCCGCTCGAAAAGCGGCGCGACCTCGTTCACCTTGTCGCTGAAGACGCAGCGGCCCGTCGTCCGGCAGGTGTTGCAGGCGATACAGCCGCGGATGTCGTCCGCGCCCACGTGGAGGAGCGTGGTGTCCATGCCCTCCGCCGTCAGCGTGTCCCGCACCTCCTGCAGCGCCCGGGCGGTGCAGCCGTTCTTGTGCGGACTGCCGTTGATCAGTAAGACCGTGTGTTTTTCCATGCTGTCATGCTCCTTTCTCAACTGGCGGAATAGACCGTCATATCTACGCCGGTGTCCATGACCAGGATATCCTCCGGCATGGCGCGGCATTTGACCGTTACGTAAACGTCGCCGGCGGCGCCGGAGACGTTGCTCATCTGCAGGAAATAGACCACCCAGAACCAGGCCGGCGGCGCGAGCGCGAGCAGCGCCGTGAACACGACGAACCATACGACGAGCGGCGCCAGCGCCACCCGGAGATAGGCGTGCTTGTCGAAGTAGTCGACCTCGGAGCCGGCGTAGGCGTAAAGGCCGGTAAAGCCGAAGCGCAGCTTCGTCGCGCCGAAATATTTCATCGTCGCACCGTGGGTCGCCTCGTGCAGGACGACGTAGGCGATGATGCCCGCCATCAGCGCGCCGAAGCGGAGCAGATAGGGGCCGAAGCCGTCCTCCATCGAGAACAGGGCCGTGATGGGCACGAAGCAGAAGTGCGCGAGGAGCGCCATCGCCGCCATGACGACAGCGGCCGCGCCGTTGACCAGCAGGGCGGTCTTCTTATCCTTTTGCAGGTCGATGCGGGCGTAGGGATGGTGCGTTGCGGGCAGGGTCGTGGTCGCGTGGGACGTACGCATAGTCGGGGCCTCTTTTCTCATTTGCTGGCCGCCGCGGGCGGCGCGCGTACCATTATAGCACATCCCGCCCCCACGCGGCAGGTTTTTTTGGCGGGAGGGAGAAGATACATGCCCAAGGCGCCGCCTTTTCAAGTCCCATCCTATGAAAAAAGCAGCCCGCCCCGATGGGCGAACTGCTTTTTTGGTACGAATAGTGATAACGACAAACTCTGAAACCCGCATAAAATCTACGTTTTTTACAGCCGCCGCAAATGCTTTTACATTCTAACACGAATTGAATAGGAAATCAATACGCCGCCCAAGAGAGACTATGGGCGGCGTTTGCTATATAAACACAAGGAAGGAGATGGTGCCGTCCCGTTTATCCGTGGGTCTAACGAAGGTTAGACCCTTTTTTCATGCCAGAACAAAGGAGGTTGCGAAATGGCAAAAGAAAATACAGCCAGTACAACGGATCAGGTATCGCTTGTCAAGGAAGTGGAGCAGAAAAAACCTGTTCCTCCCGCCCCGGAGGTATCGGAAGTGAAGCCCGAGCCTCCTGTTGCCGAGGGTCCCGCCACCCTGTTTGAAATGGCGAAAGGTCCCTCCGGTCCCGGCAAAAAGGACATTCCTTCGCCGGAGAATGTCGTGATCCCGTTTGAGAAGATCAACGAGATCAAGGCCGAGAAAGAAGCGGCGTCCGGGAAAGCAACGAAGGTCGTTGACGACAAGCAGCCAAAGCCCCCGGCCAAGGATGCCGTCAAAAAGGAGCCTCCGGCCCCGGCCAGAGCGCCGAAGCAGAGCAAAGCCCCCAAAGACAAGGCTGTTCCTGCCAAGGCCGCAAAGGCTCCCAAGGACAAAGCCCCTGCGAAAGCCGAGCCTCCGGCTCCAAAAACAGAGGCCCCGGCCAAGGCCGAGCCTGTTGCGGCCCCGCGCTCCCAAGAAGTGGAGAAGGTCGTATACATCAAGCTGTCGGAGCTGCACCCCTTCAAAAATCATCCGTTCCAGGTCCGGGACGATGATGAAATGCGGGCCATGGTGGAGAGCGTCAAAGACAAGGGTATTACCAACGCCGCCGTAGTCCGTCCCCGAGAGGGCGGCGGGTATGAGATGGTCTCCGGCCACCGCCGCATGAAGGCCAGCGAGCTTGCCGGTTTTCTGGACATGCCCTGTATCGTCCGCAATCTGACGGACGAGCAGGCCATCACGCAGATGGTGGAGGACAACACGACACAGCGCGAGAGCATCCTTCCCAGCGAGCGGGCCAAGGCGCTGAAAATGCAGTTGGAGGCCATTAAGCGGCAGGGTGCCCGAGGCGACCTTGCCACTTCGGGCCAAAATGGCCCGAAGTTGGAGAACGGCCAGCGGTCCAATCAGATCGTCGCTGACCGCAACAAAATGGCGGTCAAGCAGGTACAGCGGTATATCAAGCTCAACGATCTTGTCCCGGACCTTATGAAAATGGTGGACGCGAAAAAGATCGCGTTCACCCCCGCCGTGGAGCTTTCCTACATCAAGCCCAAAAACCAGCGGTATATCGCAATCGCCATCGAGGGCCAGCAGTCGGCCCCCTCTCTCTCCCAGGCGCAGCGCATGAGGGAACTCGACCAGAAGAACATGCTCAACGGCGACGTGATCGACGGTATCATGCTCGAAGAAAAAAAGGAGGTAGATAAAGTGATTATTTCCAGTCAGGAGCTCAGCCAGTATTTCGGCAAGGACAAGACGC